>WNFF01006892.1_pt1 | contig 10940 bp, 16 predicted proteins | sample 5400441 | NCBI WGS metagenome assembly WNFF01 (sample SAMN13153345, study PRJNA577476) | soil metagenome | isolation source: 120 cm saprolite under Douglas fir tree site 2 hole 3 replicate 1 | place: USA:California | collected 2015-04-18
ACACGATCCAGTTCAAGGCCGGCGGAGGTGAAGTCCCGCATGCTGAGTACTTGAAGGCACACGAAGAGCTACTGAGCCGAGACGTCTGGATCATCGATGGTTTTGGCTGTGTTGCTTCTGCATGGGAGCGGGTTTCTGCGGCGGATACATTGATCTACATTGACCTACCGCTGTTTACTCACTACCGGTGGGTCACCAAGCGCCTCTTCAAGGGCCTTTTCATGGATCCGGAGGGCTGGCCAGAAATAGTCCCATGTGGAGCAGCACCATGAGTAGCTACCGCGTGGTCTGGCTGTGCCACCGCCACCTGACACCTCGGTATAGGCAGTTCGTCGCTGATGCGGCGGCCTCCAAACGGGTTTACCACCTGAGGTCACCCGCCGGCATGAGGGCGTTCTTGGACGGGGTGAAGCAAGAGCGCCTCAGTCCGTGATGAGGCGACTTACCGGCATGACTGGTGAGCCAGTCGAGCAAGGTGGGGGTGAAGCAAGAGCGCCTCAGTCCGTGATGAGGCGACTTACCGGCATGACTGGTGAGCCAGTCGAGCAAGGTGGCGCGCAGCATGGGGGCACCATCATGATGGCTCACGGGGCCTCGGGCCTCACCACCGGATCGGGCTCACGCGCCGGGTGGTCGGGAACCACGGGATCCTGGGCGGAAGTTGGCGGGCCACCTTTCGGACTCCGCGCTGGCTCGTATCCCGGCGTGATCGGCCTGAGGAAGGCGTTCTGCAGCAGGCGGCCCACCGTTTCCCACCGAGCCACCTCCGGACGGTCCACTCGCCCGGAGATCGGGACCACCGTGGCGACCTCACCGCGCAGGCGGTTCTTCAAGACCTTCGCGCCGATCCCGACGAGACCCTCGTAGAGCCGCTGCCGGAAGCCCTTCTCGGCGACCGCCGCGCCGTCGCTGCCGACCTCGACACCTCGGAACAATGGTTTGACGTAGCCCGTGATGGCGCCACCTTTGGCTTGGAGCTCCGAGTACACGGAGAACGCGCCCGCCGTGATCTCGAATCCGCCGTACGCGCGGATGAGGTCTTTCAATCGGACCAGGTCGGCGTCTTCGATCTGCGCCGTGACGTCCATGTCGGCACTCCCGGCCCGCCGCTGCAGCGTCGCGGTCAGGCGGGTCTCGCCACGCCCCATGAGCTGGCCGCTGAGCCGGGCCACGGCTGGACCGGTCTGTCCCTGGTTGCCGAGATGCTCGACGGAGAGATTGGTGTCGGTCAGCTGCAGCTGGTAGGACGGCGTCGCGGCCTGGTTCGTGAAGCCGAAGGTGCTCTGCCGGACGTCGAGACGATCGATGCGGAGCTCGGTGCTCGACGTGTTCGCGGCCTGTTTCGCCGCGTCCGCCGTTTGCTGCGCCCGGGCTTTCTCCGCCTCGGCGGTCTGAGGGCGGTGGAGGTACTCGAGGGCGACCCCTTCCACGAGCACTCGCTCGAGGACCAACCGCGTGATCGTCGGCGCGTACTCGACGTTCCCGGCGAGCGATAGGCTGCCGTTGCGGACGGCCAGGTTGTAGCGATTGGTGATCGGCTTGAAGTAGTCGAGGGCGACCTGGTCCAGCCGGAGCGCGGCCTGTACGCCCACATGCGGCTCGGCGAGGAAGTCGGCGCGGCCATCGAGCCACACCGAGCCCGCGTCGAACACCACCGCCTCGAGACGGATCGGCGAGGGATACACCTGCTCCTGCGACGCGATGTTGCGGATGTTCTCGGCGTTCAGATTGACATGACTGACGTGGAGCGGCTTGAAGGACCCCTGATCGACATAGGTGACGTCTCCCTCGAGGACGCGCAGGCGATTGATCTTGAGATCGAAGGCCAGGGCCTCCAGCGCCTGCTGCCAGCCGCGGTCCTTGAGCGGCACGTCGCTGGCGGCTTCGGTTCGGACCTGGCGGAGATTGAGAAACGCCGTCGGACGATCAAACGTCAGATCTGCCACGACGCGCCGGTGGAACAGGGCGCGCCAATCCAGGGCCGTCACGAAGCGCTCCATATGGACCATGGGCGGATCGGGATTGGCGTCCTGCACCAGGCTCGCGCCGCGGACCTCCACCGAGGCGTTCCACAGACGGATCCGCAGCATCGGAATCCGGATCGTATACCCGGTCAGGCGTCGGTTGGCTTCCGTTTCCATGTACCGTCGGACCGGCTCATCCAGCGATCGGGCCACGCCATAGATGAGTAGTCCGAGCAGCGCGAGGGTCCCAAACAGCCAGAGCCAACGGCGGCGAATCGAAAGCCCCATCCCGGTGGCACCTCTTAGTTGGTCCGGCGTCTCGGTGTCTACTGCATAACCGCGTGTGCATACCGCGTGCAGATGTGCGCTATCTGGCCCTGGGCGCCATACCCGTCCGATATCGGGGAGGTGTGCAGAGGATTTCTTACACCGTCTGTAGAAAGTTCCTCGTCCATTGGTGCCGTGTCCTGGCGGCGGCCGCCGGTTGCCATTCCGCAGGTCGGGCGGATGTGTCGAATGGCGTGAGTCGCGCGCACTGGCTGCTGATGGCACGCGCGATGCAGATCGGCACCGTGTTTCCAGACCGAGGGAGGCATGATCATGAAGGCGCGGATGATCGTGTTCGTGATCGGTATCGCCATAGTGGTCCTCGGATGCGCAAGCAATGAGGTAGGGGGCGACCGGTTCTCGCGCGCCCGTGGGGCAAGCTACACACCCGTGAGCGCCCCGGATTCAGGCTGGTACTATCCCGGGGCGATCACCGTGGACCCTGGACAGCTATTCGAGAACTAATAGTCGCGCGAAGTTCCAGACGGTGACTAGGTGACGGACGGGGGTACGTCGCTCAACCGCCGATCATCACGTCGTCTCATCGCAAGCCGCCCGACACCAGCAGAGTCTCACCGGTCATGTACTTGGAGTCCGACGACGCCAGATATACGGCTGTCGGCGCGATATCGTCCGGTTGCCCCATGCGTCCGAGCGGCGCCTGCGTCTCGACCATCTTCTGGAAGTCGCTGCCGATGAAGCCCGCGGAATGTACCCCTTCCGTCTCGATCATCCCCGGGTTGATCGAGTTCACCCGAATCTTCCGCGGGCCAAGCTCTTTTGCCAGCACGCCCGTGATCGCGTCGACTGCGGCCTTGGTCGCCGTGTACACCGTGGAGTTCGCCGGCCGCAGCGAGCTCGCGCCCGACCCGATGTTGATGACGCTGCCGCCCTCGGGCCCCAGGTGCTTCACCGCCTCCTTCGTCGTCAGCAGTAGGCCGAGGACGTTGAGGTTGAAGTGCTTGTGGAAGAGGTCCTCGGTCACCTCCTCGAGCGGCCCGAGCTCATAGACGCCAGCGTTGTTGACCAGGATGTCGAGCCGGCCGAACGCCTTCTTCGCTTCCGAAAACAGGCGCTCGATGTCCGCCTGCTTCGACACGTCGCCCTGTACCGCGATGGCCTTGCCCCCGCGGCCCGAAATCTCCGCCACCACGCGATTGGCACCTTGCTTGCTGGAGGAATAGTTCACGACCACCGACGCGCCCTCGTCCGCCAGGGCTTTCGCGATGCCCGCCCCGATCCCCTTCGACGCTCCCGTCACGACGGCCACCTTTCCTTCCAGTTTCTTGCTCATGCGCTTGGCTCCTCAGTCTGGATTCCCGATCTGGATCGATTGCCGCTCCGTTGACGGCGTGACCGACTCGCCGTCGAAAAGCCACTCGTGCTCTTCAGACGTCGTGCGCGCAACGAAAGATGCTGCGAGCGGATCAGCTGATCGAGCACCCCCTCCGGCGAAGCCCGGTCGTGCTTCAGGGACCCCAGACTTACGCGGTAGTTCCTTCCGATCTCTCCGTGGGCTGCGAATGGGGTTGCTTTATCATCGCGTGCTTATACTGAGTACCCGCCCGTTGGCATGCGGTATGCGGTTGCGTCGAACTGCTCTCGACTCGCCGAGTCAGGGAGGGTTGATCATGACAACACGGATTCTAGTGTTCGTGATCGGCAGCGCTACAGCGCTCCTCGGATGCGCCACAAAACAAGTGCCGGAAGAACCATTCCAGCACGTCCGCCTCGCAGAATACAGATCGACTGCCGGTGTTTCAGCGCACGGCTTGGACGGCGCGATCACCGTAAACCCTGATCAGGTATTCGGGCACTAGCCGGCGCTTAGGAAGGGCAACCGTGCTGCCCGGCGTCTATGCCGAGCCTCGCAACTTCGCGCTCGCGCATCGCCGGTGCGCGGGGCGACGGCGCGCCGATACGAGCCTCGCCACCCCTTGCGGGTATGGCGTCCTCGTCAAGTGCGGCTGCGGGCAGGAGTTCACTCGCTGGGTGACGCCTGAGGATGCGGACGAGGTTAGGCCGCGGTCGGCGTTAGTGGCGTTCGAGAACTAGGCGCCTGCCAGCCGCTCCTCGAAGCGCGCGCTGCCCGCGATGGCAGGGGTCCGACCTTGCTCCACAGGACAGCCATGCCTTCCTCAGCCTGGGTTGTCCTCGAGGCGTGGGTCGGGTACTTCGGGTACCGGGGGATCTTTCTCGCTCTCTTGCTCGGCAGTCTCGGTATCCCAATCCCGGAGGCGATGCCGATCGTGGCGGCCCGCGCCTTGAGCCATGCGAGTCTGCTCAGATGGTGGCTCGCGCTTCCGGCGTGTATCGCAGGGGTGCTTTCAGGCGATCTGGTTCTGTACTGGACGGGCCGGCACTGGGGTGAGCGGGTCCTGAACTGGCGCGTGATCCGGTGAGTCCTCACGCCCCAGCGGGAGACGTGGCTAAAGGGCGCCTATTGTCGGCACGCCGTGAAGACGATCGTGACGGTGCGCCATGTCTTAGGCCTCCGCGCCGCAGCGTTTCTGACAGCCGGAGCGATGGCTGTTGCTCCTCGGGCTCCTAGTGTTGAGCGGACTGGTGATCGTCAGCATCGTCCGGTGGAATCGCCGCGCCCCCAAGACCGTGCCCGGTCCGCAAGACCGCGCGGCGACTCCGCCATGCCCCGTTCCGGTCCGTCAGAGGAGAATCTCGCCTCCGTACCGTGACCTGGGTGATCTCCGTCACCACCGCGTCCGTCTCCGGCATGACTGAGACGGCCTTGGGGTCCTGAGGTTGAAGGGGCATGTCAGCGATCCCTCTCGATGAGGAGGAGCGCCTGGACTATCGCTTCGCACCTGGTGCCGGGAGTTTCCCGGTACCGATGCGATTCCCGTCCTTGTCGTAGACCTGGACGTCTCCGGCCTCCCGGGAAATCGTTCCCCACCCGGTCCGCTGCGATTTGGTGTCGTAGGTAGCGAACCGCTTGGTCTTGGGATCGACGATGATGTAGCCGGTTCGATTCGAGTTCGTGTCGAAGAGATCGATCCGATCTGCGGCGATTACGAGCTGCCCGCCGAGCAGCAAGCCCGTCCCGGCGGCGAGGATGAGACCGATCAAACGATGGGTCATTGTCCAATCCCTTTCATCGACCGGTCGGGTTCTTGATCTAGTCGGGCAAGCTGGCGATCGGCTGCTTCGGAATGTCGTCCGGAATGAGCGCACGAATGATTGCCGGGTGAGTGGTGTGCGCACCGCACGAGCATTCTAGCCAGATGTTCCCGTTCTCTCGCCCGCCATCCAACTCACCGCAGTACTGGTGTTCGACAAGGAACGCTGTCAGAGCCGCGAGGATGCTGTCTCGCATGGGAGGCCGGCCTCCTTTGCCTGCAGTTCACAAACGACTCCTCAGTGGTGATAGAGGGTCACGACGAGGTGGCTGGACTGCCTGGTGCAAATGCCGTGTACCGGCAGACCTGGCACACGAGGACTGAGACAGTGTGGCCTGACCGCGTGAAACGACGTGACGTCTGAACCGTACCTCCGCACCGCGGACACGTCTTCGCTTTCTCGTCCATAGAAGCGTGGGGGCTCCTGTGAGCAAACCCCGTGCCGAGGGCCCGAGAGGCAGAAAGCATCGATTGACGGCGGGGTGGTGAGGGACTACGACTTGGGCGCCGGGTAGGTCTTACCGTAACGGAGTCGTTACTTCTTCCCGCATCGTCACGAAGATACCCGGGCGTTCCAATCGATGATGCGCGGTTTCCATCGCCTCCTGGCGGGCCGGATACACCCGTCGTCCAGGTCGCCGTACCAGTCCATCGTGCATACGAGTATGCGGTTCTGCATCAGGGATCACCTCCGCGCCACGGTGATGATCGGCTGGGATGGAGGCCGGGCACGCCGGCCCTCTTGCCAACACCGCTCCAGGGGCGGGCCTTGCTTCCGTGCCAATACCTTCTAGGATACAGGTCCAGTTCTACCTCAGAACAGTGACGCAGGAGAACGTAGGGAGGGGCCCATGGAGATCGATCCACGCACCGCTGATCGGTTGCCTTTCCATGATCCTGATGAGGCGGAGCAGGCGTACGCTGGCGCGGCCGAGCCCTCCAGTGATGGGCAACTACGGCATCTGCCGCGCGTTCCGCTCTTCAGCGGGTTCAGCGAGGACGAGCTCCGCCGGGTTGCCGAGCTGTCGAGGATCATCGAGCCCCCAGCGGGGACGGTTATCACGCAGATTGGAGACGCGGGGGACTCGTTCTTCATCATCATAGACGATATGGCGGCAGTGCGGACGCCGGTGGGACCTGGTAGCCAGCTACAGCCGGGCGACTGTTTTGGCGAGATGAGCCTGGTCGATGGCGAACCCCGATCCGCGACGATCGTGGCGACGACAGATTTGCGGGTGCTCGTCGTGGATCGTTCCCATTTTTGGCGGCTTCTGGACGAGACTCCGGAGCTGCTGAGGCGGATCCTCACGATTTTGTCGCGTCGCGTGCGACGTCTCGAGCAGACGATACGCGCGATACTCCAGGGCCCGAATCCGACCTGACACTGCGGACTTGCCGGACGGCCAGCGCGGCCATCTATTCGATCTTCGCTACGGCGGCACGAGAGAGCAATGTGATTTCAGCCGGGAGTGGTATGTATCCGAGGTCTGGACTGTATGACTGGCCCGAGGACAGACCCCACGTCACGAACCGCTTGAGCGCAGCGCTCTTCTGGTGGTCGGGATAGCGGTCATAAAGAAGTAGCCAACTCAGGGAAACAATCGGATAGGAGTCCGCGCCGTCGGGATCTGGCACGTACAGCCGCAGATTCTCGGGCATCTGCTTGACGTTGCCACTTAGAGCCGCCTGGCCGCTGCGGTCGCTCGGCGCGACATACGCTCCAGCCTTGTTCTGCAGCGTCGCCATTGATCTGTCGTGGGCGTTGCTGGCCGACGTCACGCCGCTACTGGTCATCGAGCGCGCGTGCTACGTATGGATCGTCCGCGCGCCGGAGTCGTTCCGACTATGTGCGAGCGCCCCGCGGTGGCTCGCTGGGGGGAGCCGATCGCAATCGTCCGGCTCCTCTTCGCCGCCTTCAAGCTGCTGCAGTAGGCCTCGAGACAGGTACTTTTCGTCGGGGGCCCTTCCATGCTCCGACCCGAGTCCAGGATTGGAAATCCTCCTCCCCTCCCGAAACTCGTAACGCGGTAACGGACGATCGATGAGGCAGGCGCTGTCGAGACCGTCATGGCAGGCAGAGGCTTAGGCCGCCGGCCATGGGTTCACCGGAACTCGTGACGCCGGGGACCGAAAGATCGGTATTGACAGTGCAATCGCGTCCCACTTAGCATCGATTCGCTTCCCCCTTCCTCAACCGTCCCGACGTCATGGAGGCGGCCATGGGCAAGTATCTCTTCCAAGTCTCCTACACCGCGCAGGGTGCCAAAGGCCTTCTCGAGGGTGGCGGCGGCAAGCGGCGGGCCGCGGCCGAGCAGGCGGCCAAGAGTGTCGGCGGCAAGATCGAGTCCTTCTACTTCGCTTTCGGCGACGCCGATGCCTTTGTCATCGCCGATGTGCTGGATCACGCCAGCGCCTCGGCCATCTCGCTGGCGGTCAGTGCCTCAGGCGGGGCTCACTGCAAGACCATCGTCCTCATGACCCCCGAGGAGGTCGACCAGGCGAGTAAGAAGCCCCTTACGTATACCGGGCCGGGCCGCTAGTCTCGATTGGCGAGACTTCGATCCATCGGAGGCCACGGTTTGCCTCGGCACGAGGACTGCTGTGACAATTGCTAACGCGGGAGAGGGTTATGGCGATCAAAGTGAGAGTCAACCTAGCCAACGAGCAGGAGTTGCTCGAGCTGCCGGGCCTCGGCCTGGCGGAAGCGGCCGCGATCATCAGGTTTCGCGCCGAACATGGTCCCGTCAGGGACGTTGACCAGCTCGCTACGATCTTGAGTGGGTTCCCGCTCAACAACGCGCTGCGAGAGCGTGCCGACTTCGCTCCCTCTGACAGCACAGCCCCCGAGGCACCCGGAGCCTAGCGCCTGAAATCTTTAAGCACATGAGCGGTCTAGGGGGCACGGCGCATGTGAAGCGGCTCGTGCTCGTCGCTCTTTGCATTTGGCTGATCGTCTCGCCCGCAGCGGCCGCGGCCGATTCCCAGGAAGCGTGGGCCGCACTCGTCAATGGCGGCCACGTCGCGCTGATCCGCCATGGCAACGCGCCGCCCGGCTACGGGGATCCGCCCGGTTTCAAGATCGACGACTGCGCGACCCAGCGAAATCTGGATGAGGGAGGACGGGCGCAAGCCAGAGCGCTCGGCGAGGCCTTCCGCCAGCACGGTGTACGCGCAGAGAAGATCCTCTCCTCGCCCTGGTGCCGGTGCCTGGAGACGGCACGGCTGATGGTGCTGGGTCCAGTCGACGGCACATGGGCCGTGGCGGCATCCGACAAGAGCCCGGAGCGGCTCGCCGCGTTGAGGCAGATGTTGGCCAACTGGCGCGGACCGGGCACGCTCGTGGTGGTGACTCACGCGCTAACGGTTCAAGCACTGGTCGGTATCATGCCGGGCCAGGCTGAGACTGTGGTGATCCGACCTAAGCTTGGCAAGGAGCCGGGCGTCGAGGTTGTGGGCAGGATCCCCATGCCCGAGTGATCTTCTACACAAGATGCTGCATGGTGCGGTCGAGCCCCCTTCCGATTGGGTAGCCTCGCGATGACCAGGTGGCGTCGTGGGCGTCGAATCTTGGGCTGCAGCGGACCGCGTCGCTCGCCCCCCGAGAGAGCTGATCGTGTATCCGTCCGAGAAGCCAGTTCAGGAGGGCACTACATGAATGGTCATCAAGGAATTTCACGACGGCACGTTTTGGGGATGGCGATCGCCGCCGGCGGCTTCGCGGTGTCCGGGGCGGTCAGTTCGGTGTTCGCGCAGGCGTTGAAACGGACTCCAGGCGAAATTCTCGGGCCGTTTTATCCCGTCCTCCGCTCGGTGGAGAAGACCGCCGATCTGACTGCGCGACCTGGCAAACCAGGCCGCGCCACCGGCCAGGTCATCTATGCGATGGGCCGAGTTGTGGACGTTCACGGGCAGCCAGTCAATGGCGCGAGGGTCGAGCTGTGGCAGGCCAATTCCCATGGGCGCTACACCCACCCGAGTGACACGAACCCGGCGCCCCTCGATCCCAACTTTGAGGGCTTCGCCGTTCAGGACACCGATGCCGAAGGCCGTTATCGCTTCAAGACGATCAAGCCAGGGGCGTATCCGGCTACTGCCAACTGGATGCGGCCGCCTCATCTCCACTTCGACGTGACCGGGAAGATCAACCGCGTGATCACGCAGATGTATTTCCCCGGAGAGCCGTTGAATGACAACGATCTGCTGCTACAGAACATCCGGGCGAACAAGGATAGCCTGATCGCGAAGGTGCTTCCGCCGACGTCGGATGTTGAGGCTGAGTCGCTCATCGTGGGGCCCAAGGGGGCCCCTGAGCTTCCTTGAGATGGTGGCCGGAGTCATAGGGCAGCGCTGCCTCTCCATTGACCACAGTGCCCGAGCGGCAGGTCGACCCGCGCATCTTTCGTTACGCGCGCCACGTCTCAAAGGCATAAGGTCAGGCCCCCAGGTACGCTCGCTTCACGTCGGGATTGTCGGCGAGCTCTCGTCCAGTGCCGGCCAGCGTGACACGGCCGTTCTCCAGGACGTAGGCGCGATCGGCGAGCTGCAGCGCGACCGAGGCCATCTGCTCGACGAGCACGATGGTCGCGCCCGCGTCCTTGAGGGTCTGGATGGTTCGGGCGATCTGCCGCACCATGAGCGGGGCCAGCCCCATGGAGGGCTCGTCCATGAGGAGCAGCGTCGGCTCCGACATCAGGCCGCGCGCGATCGCGAGCATCTGCTGCTCGCCCCCGGACAGGGTGCCGGCCAGCTGCGCGCGGCGCTCGCGCAAGATGGGAAAGCGACGCATCTCGCGCTCCATGAGCTCCGCGGTACGATGGCGCGCCCCGCGCGGGCGCGAGTAGGCGCCGAGCAGGAGGTTGTCCTCGACGGTCTGATCCGCGAAGAGCTGGCGCCCCTCCAGGATCTGGCTGATGCCGAGCGCGGTGATGGTATGGGCAGGCGCGCGGGCGATGGACCGGCCCCGGAAGAGGATCTCGCCGCCGGTCATGGGGGCGAGGCCCGAGATCGCCATGAGGGTCGAGGTCTTGCCGGCCCCGTTCGAGCCGATGATGGCGGTGATCTCGCCCTCGCGCGCCTCGAGGTCGACCCCGCGCAGGGCCTGGACGTGACCGTACTCGACGCGGAGGCCCCGGACGCTAAGCATGGCCGGCCTCGAGCGGTGAGCCCAGGTACGCCTCGATCACCTTCGGATCCCGCTGGACCTCGCCCGTCGTCCCCTCGGCGATCTTCTCGCCGAAGTCGAGCACGGTGACGACGTCCGAGATCCCCATGATCAGCTCCATGTGGTGCTCGATCACCACCAGCGTCACCCCGGCGCCGCGGATGTCCCTGATGATCTTCGACAGGTGCTGGAGCTCGGTGGGGTTCACGCCGGCCGCCGGCTCGTCCAGCAGGAGAAGCGCGGGGCGCACCGCGAGGGCCCGCGCGATCTCGAGCAGGCGCTGCTGGCCGTAGGAGAGGTTCTGGGCGGTCTCGTGGGCCCGGTCGGCGATGCCGACGAACTCCAGCAGCGCGA
>WNFF01007058.1_pt1 | contig 10940 bp, 14 predicted proteins | sample 5400441 | NCBI WGS metagenome assembly WNFF01 (sample SAMN13153345, study PRJNA577476) | soil metagenome | isolation source: 120 cm saprolite under Douglas fir tree site 2 hole 3 replicate 1 | place: USA:California | collected 2015-04-18
TCATAAAGGCGCACGTTTCATGCCGAACAGGCGCGTCGCCGAAAAGCACGCGAGAAAAAGGAATGCGCGGACTCTGATTACCGCAGCGCTGGCGAGGACTCGTAAAATTACGATCGATCGCTATGCAGCCTCTGATAAGAACCGCAGGATCGCTTCGTCCACTCGCTCGGTCCGCCGCTGGTAGCGCAGAATGATCGCACCGCGGCATTCGTGCCGCTTCCCGTCTTCTCCTCGTCGCTCTTGGCGGATAGATGTGCGGGAAATCGCGGCCGTCTTCGTCTTCAGCAGGTCGCGCTGCTGGACCATTAGACGAGTGGCGCGCGCGGACTCTTCGGGGGATTTCCTCAGAAATCGATGGTCGAGCTCAAGCTTCACTGGCGGATTTGGAAAGCCCATCGGTGGCGCCGGCAGTGCGAATCAAGTGCCTCTCGGTCTGCCGCAAGATAGCGGCCGATAGCTCAGGATCCGTCACGATACGGGACATCGTCAGGGCCCCGATCATTGTCGCCGCTGCTACCAATGCTCGTCGCCGCGCAACATCCGGGCGAGTTTTACGGGACTCTGCAGCGATGATGTTTACCAGTTCCAGAAAGGCCTGCGTCGCCGCTGCGCGGGTTTTTTCGTCGGATCGGGCAATCTCACTGCCAAGCGCGGCAAGCGGGCAGCCGGCGGAAGGATCGTCCCGATGAGCCGGCGACAGGTATTTTGCGACCCGCGCCTTCAATCCGTTCTTGGGGGATTTGTTCGAGAAAAATGTCGCCATCGCGGATTCCGTAGCGGCCGCACAGGCCTCCGCGACGAGCTGATCCTTCGACTCGAAGTGCCGATAGAAACCACCATGGGTAAGACCCGCTGCCGCCATCAGGTCGGAAAGGCCCGTATCACCGATCCCATTTAGACGGAATTTCGCGGCCGCCGCTTTAACGATTCGTCGCCGCGTTTCGGCCGCTTCCTGTTTCGATTTCCGCATTCGGTTCGAGTCCTTTGAAATCGCCGACATATCGCTTGACTCTTTAGATGATAGCTGACATCCATATAGATGTCGAGCGACATCTTAATGCGGGCCCATCGAAGGGTCCGCCCAAGGAGACGAAAAATGATACAGACGAAATTTCTGATTACGGGCGCCACCGGGTACACAGGCGGCTACACGGTTCGGCAGCTACTCGAAAAGAATCAAGCTGTACGTGTGCTCGCCCATCGGTCCGACGAGCGATCAGAGCAGCTGCAGAAGGTTGGCGCTGAGGTCGTGTTCGGGGACTTCCTCGATTTTGACGCTGTGCGTGCCGCGCTGAACGAAGTGCAGCGTGCCTACTTCTGCTATCCGATCAGCCCAGGCATCGTGCAAGCGACCGCTCAGTTCGCACAGGCTGCCAAGGAAGCCGGCGTCGAGGTCATCGTCAACATGTCACAGAAGTCCGCGCGCAGTGATGCCAAGAGCGAAGCCGCCCGTCAGCATTGGTTGAGCGAGCGCGTATTCGATTGGTCGGGCGTACCGACGGTCCACCTCAGGCCGACGTTCTTCGCGGAATGGCTGCTCAACCTTGCGCCGATGATCCGCCAGGGACGGATGCCCGTTCCGCTTGGTAGTACAGGGCGCCACGCCCCGGTCGCGGCTGAGGATCAGGCACGCCTTATCGTCAGCATACTGCAGAATCCAGGACCGCATATGGGAAAAACTTATCCCCTTTTCGGTCCTGTCGAGCTAACGCAACCGGAAATCGCGGCGATCGTCGGTAAGGTTTTGGGCAAGGAGGTCAAATACGAGAATGTGCCAATCGAAAAGTTCGCGGAACTTCGCTTCGCCGGTTCGAATCAACCGCGTCGAAACACCTCTGCGTCCTTTTATAGTGATCCCGGTGCATTCAGCCCCGATTCGGGAATCAGCCAGCATTTGAAGGAGGTTGCGATCGATCACGGTAACGGCATTTTCGCCGGAACGAACAACTATATCGCCGAAATCGGTGGCCGCCAGCCGATGACAGTCGAGGAATTCGTCAGCAGGAATCGTGAGGCCTTCGCCTGACTTGGCCAATTCCCGCGACGAAGCATTGACGGAGGTGAGCAGCATGAATCAACTTCTTGACCTCGCTATAGAGGCCTGTGGCGGCCTCGGAACTTTCTCTGGGTCGGCTTTTCCGACACTTCGCCCTGTAGTTCAGCGCATGTCCGCTGGTCCCGCGCTATACGGGCCTGCCGTCATTCTGCTGCAGAATGCGAATGTCGCTGTTGTTCCTGAACAGCGTTCTAAGGTCTGGCGGGACGAATCGATAAGCGCGAGCGCAGCGATTTTCGGAGGAGGTGGCGACGGGCACCGCGGCCGGCACTCCACCGCGCAGTCAACAAGGAACCTGAACGGCCGACTTAAAAACAATACTTATCTCAAGACGATCGTTTTGCGTTCGGAGTTAAAGCTATCGGTTAGGCGAGGCGACTTATGAACGTTCCAATTAGCGGCATCGCTGACGAATGGAAGCCGTGTGGCTGCGGAATGAACGCCTGCTGCGGTGAATGTCTGCGCAAAGAGCGTCGCCGACATCTTGCGGTCCTCCGGCTAGCGACGGTGCTGGTGGTTCTCGCCGTTATGGCATTGTCGCTCATCGTCGCAACACCACTGTAGAGCCCATGACGAACGTAGCCCTGATGATGACCGTCATGGCTTCGCGCGAGGCGTACGCATATATCGCCGATATAGGTGGCCGCACCCCGATGACGGTCGAGGAATTCGTCACCCGGAATTGAGGAGCCTTCGTTTGATCGAAGTAACGGACCAGCTTAAAGCGGGATAAACAAAAACGTGCAGAAGTGTTCGTATTGGAGACAGCAAATGAATGTTAATGCAACAGCCACTGATCAGATCAAATGCGACCGCAGCACGAAGACGATTCTGGTTACCGGAGCCACAGGAGACACAGGTCGTCCGACCGTTAAGCTGCTGCGGGAACGCGGACACAAAGTGAAGGCTCTTGTTCACAAGGATGACGAACGGGCGCGAACCCTCAGAGATCAAGGAGCGGATATAGTCGTTGGTGACATGCTCGACATCAGCAGCATGAGGAAGGCCGCAAATGGGGTTTCCAGTGCATACTTTGTTTATCCTATGCTGCCAGGACAGGTCGAAGCAGCTGCGACCTTTGCCCAGGTCGCAAGAGAGCGACGGCTCGAAATGGTTGGAAGTATGTCGCATAAGCAGGCACGTCCTGACGCACGAAGTCCAGCGACCGCCGCCCATTGGCTATCCGAACAGATATTCAACTGGTCGGGCGTTTCAGTTGCGCACCTCAGGATTGGCTTGTTTGCTGAGTGGCTACTTTATATCGCACCTCAGATCAAGGCAGGGCGGTATGTAACTCCGTTTGATCCGGATAGTCGCGTTGCGCCCATGGCGGCTGCAGACATTGCACGCGTTGTTGTGGGAATTCTGGAGAATCCAGGACCTCATATCGGTCAGGCCTATCAACTGAACGGTCCGGTAGAGTACAGTCACGCCGAATTGGCGAAGGTTGTGGGACAGGTTCTCGGGAAGCCCATCGCGTTCGAACAAGTGGAACTTATGGAGTTCCTCAAGCTACTAGGTTTAGAGAACGATAGCGCAAAGAAGAATCACATTGCGGCAGCCAGGATTGACCAGCGAGAAGGATTGCTGAGGGGCACAGACGACATAGGGACGAGGATCATCGGACGTCCGTTGATGACCATCGAAGAGTTCATTAACGAGAATCGGTCACTGCTTTCGTGAAACAGCCAGCTCAATGCCAAAACCCGGCGCGCTTACAAAATCGACTTTGCAGAGTTTTCGGCCTTCGCCGGTTTGCTGGGTGCGGCCGAGTTCCGTCTCGTAACGCGTGCTCACGTCATCGCCTGTGCGCAAGCATCTCGAGTCACGCAACCTCGCCGCTTCGGGTCGATTTGTGGGATTTTCTATACTACCCGCCGTGGTCTCTGCAGAGCCTGAGGAACACTATTGCGCGACGGCCACAGTGTGGCGTGATTTCGACGTTTCCGGACAAGGCATAGCCAGTATCATCCGTCGGACGTGGCTTCCAAACTCGCAAGAACATCACACACTCTTCAATAGGGAATGCCCGACATTCTGTCTCGAGACCACCAATTGAAATTGTTTCGAGTTCGACCAGGCAGCAGCTTGGAAAGGGAACCTTACAGACGATTCGAAGAACCTAAGGATAGTGTCTCTACACGATCGATGGCGAATCGGTAGCCGACAGCGGCTAATCACAATCTGGATGGGTGTTGGCCTCTAATCTCACATCAATCAGAAGGGAGAAAAGTATGTCCCTATCGCTATACGAAATCACTGTTCCCGTCATGATCGCTGGCTTCGGCAACATGTCGAAATTCCTCGATCGTGGCCGCGCGTATGCGGACGAGAAAGGCATCGCGCACGTCAAGCTTCTCAACGCACGTCTGGCGGACGACATGATGTCGCTGGTCGAACAAGTGCAGCGGGCGAGCGACACCGCGAAGCGCGCGGCCGTTCGGGTGGGCCTGGTTGACAACATTGCGATGCCGGACCACGAAACAACCTTCGAGGATCTGCAGGCGCGAATCAGCGCGACAGTCTCTTTCCTCGCAACGGTGCCGCCGACCGCGTTCGAACGACAGGCAGACGCCGAGTTTATCGTTCAGCTCCCTGGTGGACAGCGGGTTTTCACTGGTCGCAGCTATATATTGGGCTTCGCGCTTCCGAACTTCTTCTTCCATGTCACGACGGCGTACGACCTGCTTCGCCATATGGGTGTGCCGATCGGCAAACGGGACTTCCTCGGTTGGCCCTAAACCGGGTCTGGCCGGCAATCGTCTCGCACCGATTGTTCGATCCCGAAATCGATAAGTACCGCTCGGATTGAATCGAATGGAGCGAGGTCAAAGCAAGGATCGCGGCAAAGAAGAGGTGACGACCGAGACGATTTGAAGAAAGGAAATAGCTTTCGACAGACTAAATTTATTCAGATGGAGGACACTTTCATGCCTATCTCAGCACCCGCCATGAGTACGAGCAAGCGAACCCTCGCGGCCGCATTGGAGGCCGCTGATCTTCAGGCGGCGGTAGCAGCTCTTCGGGAGTGCGTTTCATAAAGCTCGGACAAACCCATAGTCACTATTAAGGAGATGGGCCAATGGCTGACGCAGAAAAATACGAGATTCTAGTTCTAGGAAGCGGAGAGGCCGGCAAGTGGACTGCCTGGACTATGGCCGATGAGGGTCATCGCACAGCGATGGTCGAGCGGAAATGGCTCGGCGGTTCGTGCCCGAATATCGCATGCTTGCCGAGCAAGAACGTGATCTACTCCGCGAGAGTAGCATCGCTGGCGCGGCGCGGCTCTGAATTCGGACTGGAAATGGATAAACTCCGAATCAACATGGCCGGCGTCCAGCAGCGCAAACGCAAAATGGTCGACGCGGAACATCAATTCCACGCCAAGCGTACCACGGACGCCGGAATAGAATTGATCATGGGTGAAGGCCGCTTCGTTGCTCCTAAAGCGGTTGAGGTCGCGCTCAACGATGGCGGCACTCGGCGGATTGTTGGCGAACGTGTGTTCCTCGACCTCGGTTCGCACTCGGCGATGCCCAATGTTCCCGGGCTCACCGCGGCGAATCCGATGACCCATATCGAGGCGCTCGATCTCGATCGTCTGCCACGTCATGTCATCGTGATTGGCGGAGGCTATATAGGCCTCGAACTCGCGCAGGCGGTACGGCGGTTCGGATCGGGTATTACCGTGATCGAACAAGGCGCGCAGCTCGCCGAGCGGGAAGATCCTGACGTTGGTGCCGCTCTCCTTGATTTGTTTCACGACGAAGGAATCGAAGCGTTGCTCGGCACTCATGTCTCTCGGGTTGAAGGACTTTCAGGCAAAGAGGTTCGGGTCTACGCAAAAGACGGTCCCGGTGAACGGGTCATCGAAGGTACCGATCTTCTCGTCTCCGTCGGTCGGACGCCGAATACGAAGGGAATCGGACTGGAGCAAGCCGGCGTCGAGCTCGACGAGCGCGGCTACATCAAGGTCAACGACCGGCTGGAGACGACCGCATCCAACGTGTGGGCAATGGGCGATTGCGCGGGCAGTCCGCAATTCACACACGTCGCGTACCACGACTTCCGCGTCGTGCGTGACAACTTGAAGGGCGGCAATCGAACCACGAAGGATCGCGTCGTACCGTTCTGCATGTTCACCGATCCGGAACTGGCGCGCGTCGGCCGCAACGAGACCGAGGCGAAGCGCGACAGAATCGAATATCGCATCGCGAAACTGCCGATGGCGAATGTGCTCCGCACGGAGACAATTGCCGAGCCGCGGGGCTTTATGAAGATGCTGATCGGCAAAGACAGCGACCAAATCGTGGGCTTCACCGCGTTTGGCATCGAGGCAAGCGAGCTGATGGCGGCAGTTCAGACCGCGATGGTTGGACGACTGCCATATACCGTGTTGCGCGACGCGATCTTCGCTCATCCAACGATGTCGGAAGGATTGAATCAATTATTAGCCAACGTGCGGCGCGATCAAATCAGCGCCAAGGAGATAAAATCATGAGCTCGATATCTATAGGTGTAGTGCGCGTACGAACCACGGTTGAACAGGTCGTCGTAATTGAGGACCTCGGCAAGGAGATCGTGCGCTGGGGCCTTGTCGTGGTGCTTGCGTGGATCGGCGGGATGAAGTTCACGGCGTACGAAGCGATGGGCATTCAGCCGCTGGTCGCGCACAGTCCGATTATCGGCTGGATGTACGATTTCCTCAGCGTGCGATCGTTCTCCACGATGCTCGGTTTCATCGAGATAGGAACCGCCGTGCTCATCAGCCTGCGGTCCGTATCTCCCAAGGCATCCGCGATCGGTAGCGTTCTCGCGATGGGGCTGTTCGCGACGACGCTCTCCTTTCTCATCTCAACTCCCGGATGGGAACCCACACTGGGCTTCCCTGCCCTCTCGGCAATGCCGGGACAGTTCCTGCTCAAGGATATCGTTCTGTTCGGCGCGGCGGTTTGGTCGCTGGGCGAATCGCTCGAGGCCATCGTAGCTTGACAACTCGTAGTTAACTCAAGGAGCAGCCAATGAAATACTTAATCAAACTGTGCGACAGATTCGGACTCTTGCAAAGCGAACTCGACTACCATTTTTTGCGGGCGTCGATGGTGCTCATCTTCCTATTCTTTGGTTATCAAAAATGGTGGGAATACGAGGCGCAGGCGCTAATTCCCTATATCAGCAACGGCCCACTGATTTTCTGGATGTACCCTGTTTTCGGCATCCGGGGAGCCACCTGGTTGCTGGGGGTTTCGGAGTGGTTGTTTGGCGCGCTCCTATTCTGGGGATTCTGGAATAAAAAGGCGGGAGTTCTTGGCGCGCTCGGCGGGATTGCTTCATTCGTGTCGACCACGACGATCATTCCGTTCTTCCCGGATGGTTGGGCAGCGTCCGCCGGTGGATTTCCAGCAATGAAGGAGAACGTGGCCTTCATGATGAAAGACTTCGTCCTCCTTGCCGTGTCTTTCTATCTGCTGAAACAGGACCTGGTGAGAGTGTCGCTTTCGGCATGTAATTCCGACGAACCGAGCGAGACGCTCGATAACACACACACGCTAAGAAAGACCGCTTAACCCTATGAAGCCGATGACGAAGCAGCGGAAATTCGATCTCAAGGAGTAAAGACATGCGAGAAGCGGTCATCGTATCTACAGCCAGGACTCCGATAAGTAAAGCCTACCGCGGCGCTTTTAATGACACGGAGTCGCCGTCGATGGCCGCTCCTGTAATTCAGGAAGCGGTGAAGCGCGCGCGGGTCGAGTCCGCCGAAATCGACGATCTGATCATGGGCGCCGCACTGCAGCAGGGGACCCAGGGTTTCAACGTCGCACGTCAGTGCGTTGTCGCCGCGGGCCTGCCGGTCAGCGTGGCGGGACAGACCGTCGATCGGCAGTGCTCTTCAGGCTTGATGAGTATCTCGATCGGCGCCAAGCAGATCATTGCCGACGGGATGCAGACGGTGGTCGCCGGCGGCCTCGAATCGATCAGCCTGGTGCAGAACGCGCATATGAACGCGTACCGGCAGGCAGATCCGATCGTGCTCAAACGCGCGCCCGCAATTTACATGGCGATGATCGACACCGCCGAGGTGGTCTCGAAGCGCTACAAGATCTCGCGCGAGGCGCAGGACGAGTATTCGTTCAAGAGCCAGCAGCGCACCTACGCCGCCCAGGAAGCCGGCCGCTTCAACGACGAAATCATCACAACCACCGTGACCAAACGCTTTGACGACAAGAAAACTGGCGAGACCACAAAGCAACAGGTCACTCTCGATCGCGACGAATGCAATCGGCCCGGAACCACGCTTGAAGGACTGGCGGCTCTTCCGCCGGTGAAGGGGCCGGGCGGATTCATCACCGCCGGCAACGCGAGCCAACTTTCTGACGGGGCCTCGGCCTGCGCTCTGATGGAGCGCAAACAGGCCGAGCAGCGCGGGTTGCATCCGCTGGGAATTTATCGCGGGATGGCGGTCGCCGGAGTCGAGCCCGACGAGATGGGAATCGGACCGATATTCGCGGTTCCCAAGCTGCTAGCAGGCAACGGGCTCAAAGTCGACGACATCGGCCTGTGGGAACTCAATGAAGCCTTCGCCTGCCAGGTCATCTACTGCCGCGATAAGCTCGGCATTCCCGATGAGCTTCTCAACGTCGACGGCGGCGCGATTTCGATTGGACATCCTTATGGGATGAGCGGCGCACGCATGGTCGGTCACGCCTTGATCGAAGGCAAGCGGCGCAGAGTCAAATACGTCGTCATAACCATGTGCGTTGGCGGCGGCATGGGCGCGGCCGGGCTGTTCGAAGTGGCCTGAACCATTTTCCAAATCGGCTCTATATGGAGCGGTGCACACTGACCGCAGCGGGAATCGAAAATCGGCGCAGGATCAAAAGTAGGTCGGCCGTTATACCCAGCATGATTAAGCCGAGGGCTGTTGGCTTGCAAAAAAAAGCGCGAGGATAGGCGTAGTGCCGTTGCCGTTGATCCTGTTCGATGGAGTCTGCAATCTGTGCAACGCCTGGGTCAGATTCGTAATCCGGCGCGATCCGACCGGCGTTTTTACTTTCGCCGCTCAGCAGTCACCTGTCGGCCGCGCGATGATCGAAGATCACATGAGAGGCGCCGCCCAGTTGTCCAGCGTGATTCTGATTGAGAACCAGGCGATCTACACCGAATCTGACGCTATCGTGGGAATCCTTGCTCGCCTAGGTCCGCCTTGGTCTTGGATAGCACTGTTACGGATCGTCCCCCGTCGAATCCGTGATGCCTGCTACTGCTTCGTCGTCCGCCATCGGTATCAATGGTTCGGGCGAACCGAAGCGTGCCAGGTACCGTCAGCGGCCATAAGGTCGAGATTCTTCGACTGATCTGAGCGAAACACACCAGTACGAAGGTTCTTGAGCTGCTAACGAAAAGCGCTGGCCACGAAGAATCGTAAAATTACGATCCCTCGACAGTCGTGCGCCGCTGGAAAATCGCGATCGAAATGCCGAACATTGCAACTGCACTGCATCGAAGCGGCCGGAATAAAAGGGCCAAGGAGGACACTTTCATGCCTATCTCAGCACCCGCCATGAGTACCGAGAAGAAATAAAAAAGAGTCGGATTCGAAGACTCGGAAAGCCTGCCGGCGGTCGGTTTCTTCACGTCAACCCATTGATCTTGCCGAACGTAGCTGTGCCACTTGACCTTGTACCTAGGTACAGGGTGTAGGCTATGTTCCGGAGGTTGCATGGAACAAGCACGAAGCCAGAGATCGAAGTCCCCCGTTCAGACAGCGGACGTCGCAAGGGAGCTCACTGTCGAGCGCCTTACGATTGGAGAATTGGCAGAGCGCGCCCACGTGAACCGCGAGACAGTTCGGTACTATGAACGGCGGCGACTGCTACCGCGGCCGTCACGCTCGATCTCGGGGTTTCGCGTTTTCACCGACGATTCCGTCCGGCGCCTCAGGTTCATCCGACATGCGCAGGAACTGGGATTTTCTCTTAAAGAGATCAGAGAATTGCTCACGCTGCGTGTGAACTCGGTCGATACCTGCGACCGCGTGCGAGAACGGGCTGAGGCAAAGATCGCCGATATCGCCAGAAAGCTTAAATCTTTGCGGCACATGAAAGAGGCTCTTTCCGAGCTGGTTTCGGCCTGTGCGCGCCGCGGCAGAACGAAGGAGTGTCCGATTCTGGACAGCCTCCAAGCAAACGGTTGGTTCAAGCATCACGATGGAGGCGACAATGGCTGAAAAAATAAACGCGCAACAATCCAGGAAGCTCGGACTTCTGACTGTACCGGGAGCCGCAGTTTCCCTGCTTCCGATCCTGGCCTGTTCGCTGTGTTGGCCGGCTTACGCCGCGTTGCTGTCTTCGCTCGGCCTCGGTTTCCTCGGCAACTCGGCGTACCTGCTGCCTCTCACGGGTGCGCTTCTGGCGGTGGCGGTTGCCGGACTCGGCTTGCAGATCAAAAGCGCAGGTTACGGCCCTTTCGCGTTTGGACTTGTGTCGGGAGGCGCGATTCTGGTCGGCAAGTTCATGATCGATTCGAATCTGGCGACCTACGCCGGTGTGGCTCTGTTGGTGATCGCCTCGGTGTGGAGCGTGGTTCCAAAACGATCAACGGCTTCGGCTTCCTGCTCGACGGTCGCGCCATCAGGTGAAGGCAGCCATCAATTGCTTTGACTAGCAGCAACCGTGTTCAGAAACCGCGCCCAGGAGGGGAAAAGGAGGAGCGGTTGGGGAGATGAGCGCGGGTGTTTGCCAGTGAGTTTTGTTGTGAAGCATGGCATTGAGAATAACGAGGAACTTGCGCATACAGGCGATGAGCGCGGGCTTGGCGTGCTTACCGTTGGTGCGCAGCCGCAGATAGAAAGTTCTGATGGTGGGATTGCTGCGCACTCCCG
>WNFF01009574.1_pt1 | contig 10940 bp, 3 predicted proteins | sample 5400441 | NCBI WGS metagenome assembly WNFF01 (sample SAMN13153345, study PRJNA577476) | soil metagenome | isolation source: 120 cm saprolite under Douglas fir tree site 2 hole 3 replicate 1 | place: USA:California | collected 2015-04-18
GGGCCGCGGCCTCGAGGCGGGTGCGGGCGGCGCCGGGACCGACCAACTCGAACACCTCGACCGGCTCGCCGAGTCCCTTGATCGGCACCGGGCCGAGGGGGGTGACCTGGACGAAGCCCTCGGCCAGGTGCAGCGTCTCGGCGGTGAGCCGGATGCTGCCGGGCGCCGCGAGCTGCTCCATGCGCGCCGCCAGGTGCGTGGTCTGGCCCACCGCGGTGTAGTCCATGCGGAGATCGCTGCCGATCGAGCGCACCACGACCTCTCCGGAGTTGACGCCGACGCGGATCTGCACCTCCACGCCCTGCGCGCGGCGAAGCTCCTCCGAGTAGCGCCGTACCACGTCCTGCATCCGCAGGGCGGCATAGCACGCGCGCACGGCGTGATCTTCATGGGCGAGCGGCGCGCCGAAGAGCGCCATGATCCCGTCGCCCATCACCTGGTTCACCGTGCCCTCGTAGCGATGGACGGCGTCCATCATCAGCGTGAGGACGGGATCGAGGATCTTGCGCGCCTCCTCGGGATCGCGGTCGGCGAGCAGCTCCATGGAGCCCTTGAGGTCGGCAAAGAGGACGGTGACCTGCTTGCGCTCGCCTTCGAGGGCGGCCTTGGAGGTGAGGATCTTCTCGGCGAGGTGCTTGGGGGTGTAGGCCTCCGGGGAGAGGAATCTGTCCGCCGACGCCTGCGTCAGCGGTACACCGCAGGACCGACAGAACTTCTTCCCCGCCGTTATGGGCTGGCCACAGCTGGGGCAGGCGAGCTCGAGCTTGGCGCCGCAGTCCTCGCAGAAGCGAGCGTCTTCGTCGTTCTGTGCCTGGCACCGGGGACACTTCATGGTGAGCCTCCCAGCAGCTTCGGGGGACGTGGCGCGACCTTAGCGCGGTGGAACGAGAGGTGTCAACAACCCGAGGGAGGGAGGACGCTCGAATTCGAGGATCACCCAAAAGATCGGCTTGCAGTACACTGACACAGTGACCCAGGACCCCTGCGCCGACGAGACCGCAGTCCAGGACGCCTTGCGCCGACAGATCGAGGACCCCGAGGAGCACGACGTGGGCCTCATCGAGGAGTGCCTGGGTCTCACGCCCGACGAGCGCCTCCAGAGACTCACGAGCTGGGTTGCCTTCGTCGCATCGGCGAGACCCATCGAGGGTCTGGCCACGGGTGGGCGAGACTAGCTTCCAGCCCGCCGAGATCATCGCGGCGCTCGAGCGCCACGCAGTCCGGTACGTCGTCATCGGCGGCCTGGCTGCGACGCTTCACGGCTCCCCCGTCATGACCACGGATGCCGACATCTGTCCCGCCCGCGAGAGAGACGACCTTGAACGGCTCGCCCGAGCCCTGGTTGAGCTTCGCGCGCGAATCCGCACGTCGGGCGTGCCTGGGGGGCTCGTCTTTGCCTGCGATGCAACGTTCCTCTCTCGGATCGAAGTAGCACTGAACCTGACGACCAGATTCGGAGACCTCGACCTGTCGTTCATCCCGTCCGGCACGAGCGGCTTCGAGGATCTCCGTCAGCACGCTGTCACGATGTCTCTAATGGGTTGCCCGGTGGCGGTGGCCTCCCTCGCGGACGTCATCCGCTCCAAGGAAGCTGCCAACCGCCCCAAGGATCAGACCGCCCTTCCGGCGCTGCGTCTGTTGCTGCAACGGTTGAAATCGAGGGGCGGCGACCGGTAGGACGGCGGGAGGGGATTACAACCCAGAGCGCCCTGGTCCGTCGCGCGACGTTCGCTCGGCCGCCGGGGTCACGACTGCATCTCGGCCTCCGCCTGTGCCAGCCAGAAGCGCATCTCCATCTCGCGGTACATCGTCGTCGCGGTGGTGAGGTGCTCTCGGGCCTGCTCGCCCTTGCCCGTGCGCCGGGAGAGCTTGCCGAGGCCGAGGTGGCAGTGGGCGACGAGCGGGCGCATCCCGCGCGGCTCGGCGAGGGCCAGGGCCTGGCGGTAGTGGGCCTCGCCGCTCTCAGCGTCGAAACGATCGGGATGGGTCGCGACGTCGCCGAGCAGGTGCAGGGCAAAGGCCGCATACCCGCGGTGAGACAGAGAGGATTCGATGGCGCGGTCGCCCAGGCGCTTTGCCTCGTCGAGCCGGCCGAGCATCAACCAGGCGTGACCCATCAAGTGGTAGTCCCAGCCGCGATGGAGGGCGGTTCCTCTCGCCGCCTGACGTTCGAGGAGTTGCTCGCCCTCCTGCAGCCTGTTCAGCACCTCGCTCGCGTCGTCGTGGTGCGCCAGTATCCAGGCGGAGGAGGCGACCGCGGTCGGAAGCAGGAGGACGACGTTCCCGGTCCGGAGCACTCCAATCCCGTGCTCCATGAGTGAGCGCGCCCTCTCCCAGTCGCCCTTGAGGAGGTGGAGCGTGCCCCCGACGTAATAGCTCAGGCCGATGGTGTACAGATGATGCGTCGCCTCGGCGAGCCGGATGGCCTCGGCTTCGTACTCTGCCGCCTCGACAAATCTGCCAAGCTGGGCGAGGCTCCTGACGAGGTAGCAGCGGTCGAAGACCGATGCTGGTGCAGCGTTTCCGAAAAACTCGTTGATCCACTCTGCGGGCAACGCTGCGAGGTTGTGGGTGCCCATTTCTACCACCCGCTCGTACTCGCCCTGGAGGTAGTACACCTGCTCGAGAGAGCTCATGACGTGGATGCGGAGTCTCGAGTCGCCGAGGCGCTCGGCGATCTCCAGGGCGCGGGTGCCGGTCACCAGCGCCTCGTCCAGCGCGCCGCGCTGCGCTTGGGAGTTCGCCAAGACAGCGCAGACCCGGCCCCGAGGGCGATCGTCGTTCAACTGCTCGGCGAGGGTCTCGGCCTCGCGTAGGCGCTCCAGCATCCGTTGCCCTTCACCGAGATGGTTCAGCACCGTCCGCAGGTCGAGGCGGATCTCGAAGGCCTGCTCTAGCGTGGCCCTGCTCTCCGGCAGCGCATCGAGGACATCCAATGCCTGCTCGAACCAGACCCGGGCGTCCGTGAGCGCCGACCGCGCGGCTGCCTTCTCCCGCACCTCGCCCCGAACGGCGTGGTGGGCGAGCCGCTCGATCTCTCCGCCGAGGCGATCCGAGTGGAGCGCCTCGATCGCGTCGACGATCCGTGCGTGAAGCTCCCGGCGGCGGTCGTGCAGGAGACCACTGTAGGTCACGTCGTGAGTGAGCGCGTGCTTGAAGGCGTACTCGAGATCCGGGAACAGCCCCGTCTCGTGGACGAACTCGGCGGCCTGCAGGTGGTCGAGCCCGCGACGGAGCGCCTCGTCCGGTAGCTCGGCGATCGCCTGGAGCAGCGTGAAGGGCATGTCCTTGCCGATGACAGAGGCGACCTGCAAGAGGCGCTTGTCCTCCGGAGGAAGCCGGTCGATGCGCGCCGCCAGCATGGCCTGGACCGTGGCCGGGACCTGGATCGCTTGCACCGGTTGCATCAGCCGGTACCGGCCGCGCTCCCCCGCCAGCGCCTTCGTTTCCACCAGCGTCCGGACCGTCTCCTCCAGGAAGAACGGGTTACCACGCTTGACCAGCAACAGCTTGAGCGGTACCAGCCCGGGGTCGTCGCCGAAGAGCGCCTCTAGCAGTTCCCCGGCGCTCTCGGCCGGGAGCGCGTCCAGCCGCAGCTGGCTGTAGCACGTCTTCCCGCCCCAGGGGTGCTGGTACTCGGGGCGATAGTTCACGAGCAGCAGCAGGCGCGCCGAGCCGAGGCTCTCGACGAGGCTGTCGAGGAGCGCCTGGGTCGCGCTGTCGATCCAGTGGAGGTCCTCGAAGATCAGAAGGAGCGGCTGCTCCCGTGCTTCCCGCAGTAGTAGTCGCCGCACAGCGTCGAGCGTGCGCTGGCGACGCTGTCCCGGGTCGAGGGCCCGCCACGCACCGTCGTCTACCGGCACGTCGAGCAGACCCAGCAACGCAGGCAGCGTCGGCTCAAGGGTTCGGTCAAGGGTGAGCAGCTTGCCGGTTACCTTTTCGCGGATCTCGCGGAGGTCGTCCCGGTCCTGGATCTTGAAGTAGCTCTTGATGAGATCGATCACCGGCAAGTAGCTCGTCGCCTTGCCATACGAGACCGAGGCGCTCTCGAGGGTGAGCCACCCCTGCAGGCGGTGCGAGTGGGTGAACTCATAGACGAGGCGCGATTTGCCCACCCCCGCTTCGCCCACGATCGCTGTCACCTGACCGCGACCGGTATCGGCGAGCTGCTGAGCACGGCGGAGCTGCTCCAGCTCGATGTCACGGCCGACGAACCGCGTGAGCCCGCGCCCCGAGGCTGCCTGCAAGCGGGTCCGCGCCGGGCCCGCTCCCGTCACCTCGTAGATCTCCACCGCCTCGGCGAGCCCCTTCACCGGCACGGGGCCGAGCGGCTTTACCGCAACGAACCCTTCCACCAGCTCCAGGGTCGACGACGTCAAGAGGATGCTCCCCGGGCTCGCGAGCTGCTCCATACGCGCCGCCAGATGGGTTGTCTGGCCCACGGCCGTGTAGTCCATGTGGAGATCGCTGCCAATGGCGCGCACGACGACCTCGCCCGAGTTGAGCCCGACCCGGATCTGCACGTTCACGCCGTGCGCATGGCGCGCGTCTTCAGCGTAGCGCTGCACCGTCTCCTGCATCCGGAGCGCAGCGTAGCAGGCGCGGACAGCGTGATCCTCGTGGGCGAGCGGCGCGCCGAACAACGCCATGATCCCGTCGCCCATCACCTGGTTGACAGTGCCCTCGTAGCGGTGCACGGCTTCCATCATTCGATCGAGGACGGGGTCGAGGAGCTTGCGCGCCTCCTCGGGATCGCGGTCGGCGAGGAGCTCCATCGACCCCTTGAGATCGGCGAAGAGCACGGTGACCTGCTTGCGCTCGCCTTCCAGGGCGGCCTTGGAGGTGAGGATCTTCTCGGCGAGGTGTTTGGGGGTATACGTCTCCGGGGCGGGCGAATGAACGGAGGCTGTGCCAAGGGCGACCGCGTGGCCGCACTGGAGGCAGAACCGGGCGCCCTCTGGTAGTTCTGTGCCACAGGAGCCACAGGCGTGCGCTAAGCGGGCGCCGCAGCCGAGGCAGAACCTGGCGTGGGTCGGGTTGTCCCGCTGGCACCTGGGACACTTCATGCCCTGAGGATCTCCAATTGAGGGAGCCGGGCCGGTTAGCTTCGTCGGACTAGTCGACTGCCCTTACGCGCGTTGCTCGTCGATCGTCAGCGGCAACGTGAAGGTGAAGGTCGAGCCGGTCCCCAGTTGGCTCTTCACCCAGATCCTTCCGCCGTGGAGCTCGATGAATTTCCGTGAGAGGGCCAGCCCGAGCCCGGTGCCTTCGGACTTCTTGTCCGCGGCGCCCACTTGCCGGAATTCCTCGAAGACCGCCTCCTGATCCGCCGGCGCGATCCCGATGCCGGTGTCCGCGACGGACACCTCGGCCACATGGTCGTGCAGCCGGGCGCCGACGTCGATCCGTCCGCCTTCGGGCGTGAATTTCAGGGCGTTGGACAAGAGATTCAGGAGCACCTGCTTCACCTTCCGCTCGTCGCCGCTGATCATCCCGAGCTGCGTGTCGATGGTGTGTCCCAGCCTGATCCCGCGCCGGCTCGCCCGCTCTCTCACCAGGATCAGCGCGTTCTCGATGGCGCTCGGAATGTGGAAGTCCGACAGCTCCAGCTCCATACGTCCCGCCTCGATCTTCGAGAGATCGAGGATGTCGTTGATGAGGGAGAGGAGATGCCGCCCCGACTCCAGGATGTCCTGGAGATACTCGGTCTGCTTCTCGTTGATCTCGCCGAACATTCCCTCGGCCAGGACTTCCGAGAACCCGATGATGGCGTTCAGCGGCGTGCGCAGCTCGTGCGACATGTTGGCGAGAAACTCCGACTTGTGGCGGCTGGCCGCCTCGAGCTGGGCGCTCTTGTCCGCGATCTCGCGGAAGAGCCGGGCGTTCTGGATGGCCAGGGCCGACTGGGTGGCGAAGGTCTTCAGGACGTCCACGACCTCCGGGGGAAACTCGCCGGGCGCCTTCCGGTTGAAGGACAGGCTACCGATGATCTGGTCCTCCCGGAGCAGGGGCACCGAGAGGACCGCGTGGTACCCAAACCGGATGAGGGTGTCCCGGACACTGCTCTGATAGGCCCCGGGCTGGGTGATGTCGGGGACCTGGATGGGCTCGCGCATCTCGGCCGCGCGCCCCATGAGCCCTTCACCTTTCCGGAGGGGCACCGCCCGGAGGGCCTCGACGAACGCCGTGTCGTCGTTGTGGGCGGCGCGCAGCTCGAACTGCTCGGCGGCGGCGTCGTACTCGAAGATCGAGCAGCCGGCGCCCCCGGCCAGCTGGCTGGCCCGCGAGACAATCGTGTCCAGCACTGTCTCGACGTCCAGCGTCGAGCTCACGGCCCGGCTCACCTCGCCCAGCGCCGTCAGCTGCTCGACCGACTGGGTCAGCTCGCCGGTCCGCGCCTGCAGCGCCTTGAAGAGGCGCACGTTCTCCACGGCGATCACGGCCTGGTCGGCGAAGGTCTTCAACAGCTCGATCTCGCTGTCTGAGAACGGTCCGGGCTCAGCGCGCGCCACCCAGATGACGCCAATGGGAGCGCTTTCCCGCAGCATTGGGACGGAGAGACTGCTTCGATGGCCGATCGTGCGGGATAGCGCTTGATGCTGGTACTCCGGATCGGCCTCAACGTCTGGTATGTGGGCAACCGCGCGCTCGAGGATCGCCCGGCCGGACCCCAGGGCCCGGCTGGGGCGCGTCGGGTATACGCGATGCAGCTCCTCAAGGGCTTCGGGGGTGAAGTTGTGCTGGGCGACCTGATGGATCATCTCGCCATCGAACTGAAAGAGCGCGCTGAAGAGACCGTCGCAGAGCCTCACGGCACTTCTGACGATCGTGTCGAAGACCGGCTGGACGTCGGTCTGAGAGCGGCTGATGACGCGCAAGATCTCCGCCGTCGCTGTTTGTTGCTCCAGAGCCTCGGTCAGGTCGCGGTTGCGTCCCTCCAGCTCCTTGAAGAGGCGCACATTCTCGATAGCGATCACGGCTTGGTCTGCGAAGGTCTTGAGGAGCTCGGTCTGTGTATCGCTGAACGGGATTGCCTCCTCGCGAATGACGTTGATTGCGCCGATCGCGGTGTCGCCACGCAGCATCGGGACCGAAAGGACGCTGCGGTAGCCGATCGCCTTTGCACGCTCGGCGCGGTCCGGGTGTTCAGCGTCGCTCTGAGCATCGGCGATCGCAATCACACGACGCTCGAGAATCGCCTGGGCAGCGACGCTCATGCGGTTAGGAGGTGCAGGGTATGCTGCCCGAATCGCCTCGAGGCGCTCGAGCGAAGAGCCGTAATCACCGGCTAACGTGATCATTTCACCATCGAACTGGAACACGAGACCGCAAAGACAATCACACAGTCGCGCCGCGCTGGACGCAATGGCGTCGAACACGGGCTGCACGTCGGTGGGCGAGCTCGAGATGACGCGCAGGATTTCGCCGGTTGCCGTCTTCTGTTCCAGCGCCGCGGTGAGGTCGCGATTGCGCGCCTCGAGCTCCTTGAACAGGCGGACATTTTCGACGGCGATGACGGCCTGGTCGGCGAAGGTCTTGAGCAGCTCGATCTCGCTATCGGAGAAGGCGCCGGCGTCGGCGCGCAGTACCGCGATGGCGCCGATGGCCATGCCCTCGCGCAGCATCGGGACGAAGAGACCGCTTCGCCACCCGGTTGCTCGGGACAGAACTCGATGCTGGAACTCCGGATCGCGCTCCACGTCGGGAATATGGATCACCGTGCGGTCGAGGATTGCCCGACCGGACCCCAGGGCCCGGGTTGGACGCGTTGGATAGACGCGCTGCACCTCCTCCAGGGCCTCGGGGGTGTAGTTGTGGCGAGCGACGCTATGGATCAGCTCGCCGTCGAACCGGTAGAGCGCGCCGAAAAGGCCTGCGCACAGCGTCACCGCGCTTCTGACGATCGTGTCGAAGACCGGCTGAACGTCGGTCTGCGACCGGCTGATGACACGGAGAATCTCGCTCGTCGCCGTGTGCTGCTCAAGCGCTTCAGTGAGGTCGCCATTGCGGGCTTCCAGCTCCTTGAACAGGCGGACGTTCTCGACAGCGATGACCGCCTGGTCGGCAAAGGTCTGGAGGAGCGTGATCTGGCGCTCTGAGAATGGACGAACCTCCGTGCGGCGAAGGAAAATTGCCCCAATCGGAGACCCCTCGCGCAGCAGTGGCATGGCAAGCATGGTCCGGTGACCCATATGTGGCGCGGTGGCCTGGCTGACGGGGAACTCAGCGCCCGATTCTGCTGTGATGTCATGAACGTGGATGAGGTGTCCGTCCAGCATGGCTCGGCCAGCCACCGAGGCGCGGCTTACGGGTGTGCCCCCGAAGTCCCTCAACCGGCTCGCCCCGCGGAAGGCCGCCACGCGAAAGACGCCTCCCTCCGCCTCAAGGATCGAAACGTCCTCAGCCTCACAGAGGCGAGCGGCGCTCTCGGCGACGGCGTCCAGCACGGGCTGGAGGTCTGTCGGCGAGCTGCTGATCACCCGCAGGATCTCCGCGGTCGCCGTCTGCTGCTCTAGCGACTCGGTCAGATCGCGGTTGCGCACCTCGAGCTCCTTGAAGAGGCGGACGTTCTCGACGGCGATGACGGCCTGGTCAGCGAAGGTCTTCAGCAGCTCCACCTCGGCGTCCGAGAAAAGGCCGGGCTGCCGGCGGATCACGTTGATGGCGCCCACCGCCTCGTCTTCGCGCAGCATCGGCACCGAGACGAAGCTTCGGATCCCGAGCCCTTGTCCGACCTGTCGCGCGTGCTCGCTCGCCGAGGGATCCTCGATGTCTGGTACCTGGACGACCGACCGCGTCAGAATCGACATGCCGGATGTGGTATTCGTATCCAGGGGCCGCGGGTACCGCGCGCGGGCAGCGGCGAGCGCCTCGGGAGAACCACCGTAATTTGCTGGGTGGTAGAGCGTCTTGCCGTCGGTAAGAAAGACCCCCGCACCGGCCGCGTTGCAGAGCCCAGTGGCGCTCCGCACGATCGTGTCGAACACCGGCTGCGCATCTGTCTGAGCATGCGCGATCGTTCTCAGAATTTCGCTCGTCGCCGTCTGCTTTTCCAGAGCCTCGGTGACCTGTTCATGGGCGAAGGTCAGCGCGCGGTTCTTCTCCTGGAGCTCCGTGAACAATCGCACGTTCTCGATGGCAATGACGGCCTGGTCGGCGAACGTTTGCAGCAGGCCAGTTTGCTTGCCGGTGAACGGGCTCACATCAGAGCGTCGGAGCTGGATGACGCCGATCGCTGTGCCCTCGCGCACGAGGGGAACGCTCAGCGCCGCGCGAAAACCCACCTTCGCCGCGAAGGTGCTCGCTTCGGGGAACTCCTCCGTCTCAGCTTGGAGGTTGGTGACCTGAATGGCTCGTTGCTCCAGCATGGTGCGCCCGCCCAGGGTGCCCCTCACGATCGGAAGCCGGAGATCCATGGGCTGGGGGACCGGGCCATGGTGGGCGGCTGGGCGCAGGTGATCTCCGTCAACCCGCAAAATGGACACGTCGTCGGCTCCGCAGAAGCGGGCGGCGCTCTTGACCACGGCGTCCAGGACCGGCTGGAGATCCGTCGGCGAAGCGCTGATCACCCGTAGGATCTCGCTGGTGGCGGTCTGCTGCTCGAGCGCCTCGGTCAGGTCGCGGTTGCGCGCCTCCAGCTCGTTGAACAGGCGCGCGTTCTCGATGGCGATGGCAGCCTGGTTGGCGAAGGTTTCCAGCAGGGCGACCTGGCGCTCGCTGAAGAGGCGAGCCTCGATGCGGCGGAGGCCGATGGCGCCGATGGCGACACCTTCTCGCAGCAAGGGGAGGGTCAAGAGCGTCCGGTAACCCAGGCGCCGCGCGTTCTCGCTGCCTAACGGGAACTCTTCGACCTCGGCCTGCACGTCCGCCACGTGTATCGTCCGTTCCTCCAGCACCGCCCGGGATGAGACCGCCCCACGGACCAGCGGGAGGATGAACTCGCCAACGGTGCCAAGTGGGATCGGGCCGTGGTGAGCAACGAGAAGGAGTCCGTCGGTGTGCCGCCGGAAAATGGCGACGTCGAATGCATCACACAGGCGAGCAGCGCTTTCCGAAACGGCATCGAGCGACCGCTGGATGTCGGTGGGCGAGCTGCTGATGATTTTCAGGATCGCGCTCGTGGCAGCCTGCTGCTCGAGAGCCTCGGCCAGGCGTTTCTCGAGCTCGGGCGTCCGGGCGTCGTCGGCCTTCTGCGGTCTACCGGCGACACCCCGCGCCGCTTTGGCTTTCGCTTTCGCGGGTTTTGCAGTTCGGCGCACCGGTCTCTTCTTTGGTTTCACAGGCGTAACGACCGCGCAGCGGCCGACGACAGTCTAGGGAAGGACACCCTCGTGGGCAAGTGGCTGGAGTAGTCGCCCCCTCACCCTACCCTCTCCCCCTCGACGGGGGAGAGGGATCCACACAAAGACCCGCTTCCTCGAGGTAACCGTTTCTCGAAGCGACGATCATCTAGAATCCCTCTCCCCCATTGGGGGAGGCCGGAGCGCCTATAGTAACTAAGCCACCGTTCTGGAGCATTCCGTTTTCCGGCAAGGTCCAACCCTCTCCCGATCGGCGTAAGTCGCCTCGGCGCCAGGCGGTGACCGCATGAGCGGTGTCGAACTTGAGGGATATTTCGTAAGTACCACAGAAGACGAGCTTTTGACTTTGCCGGTCTCTAGCCGTGGTCGTCGGTGGAAGGGACTTCCGGCAGGAACCAGCAGCGGCGCGGGGCGGTCGAGGGGCAGGAGATGAATTCCGGCGGTCTGTTGCCCAAGACAGGGAGCCTCCAGCCGGAATGGCGGCGCTGCGGCAAGCCCCGGTGCCGTTGCGTCAGCGGGCCCCTGCATGGCCCCTACTGGTACCTGCGCTGGCGCGAGGGCGGCAGGCAACGCAGACAATACGTTCCATGTGAACAGGTGGATGCCATGCGCGCCACCATCGCCCAGCGCCGGCGACTG
>WNFF01004883.1_pt1 | contig 10939 bp, 10 predicted proteins | sample 5400441 | NCBI WGS metagenome assembly WNFF01 (sample SAMN13153345, study PRJNA577476) | soil metagenome | isolation source: 120 cm saprolite under Douglas fir tree site 2 hole 3 replicate 1 | place: USA:California | collected 2015-04-18
CTGTAACCCGCTGGCTTCCGCGTGCATCTTAGACAGCAGATATGCCACCCCGTAGTTCAGAAGGAGTAGTCATGGTGAACCGTCGTATGTTTCGTCCGGGCTTCGCGGACGTCAAGGAGCCGAGCGTCCCCCGCCCTCAGCACAACGGTCCTATCCCCAGTAAGAAGCCGGCGCCGCCTGAAACTACCCACGCCGAGAACTTCTATTGGGTCAAGCAGATGCAGTCCCATACGCCGATGGCGATCGTCCTCGAGGATGGCGAAGTCCTTCGCGGCACCGTCGAATGGTACGACAAGGATTGCATCAAGCTCACCCGTCAGGGGAGCCCCAACCTGCTCATCTTCAAGCGCGTGATCAAGTACGTCCACAAGGATGGCGAAGAATCAGCCCAGGGTGGAGACGAGTAACTCCCTCTATTTTTGCAGTGAATGCCCGGCGGTTGCTCCGAAAGTGAGCAACGCCTTTGCGGCCAGCGACCCGCCCTCGTTGAAAATATCGCACTCGGTCACGACAAAGTTTCTTCCCGCGCGCAAAACGCGTGCATCCGCCTTGATGCGCCCGCCCGGCACCGGCTCAAGATAGTTGATGCTCAATTCCACCGTGGCGATTTCTGTTCCCTTGGGTATCGCCGTATAAGCCGCGATCGCCGCGGTGGTATCCGCCAGCGCCGCCAGAATTCCTCCGTGCACCACACCGTGAATCTGCTTGTGGTTCGGCCGCACGTCCAGCCGGAAAATCGCCCGCCCCGTGTGCACGCTCTCCACGTCAAATCCGAGCAGCTCCGTCGAACGGCTCTCTTTCATTCTCCGCCGCACCAGTTCTGTGACCCGTTTCTCCTCTTTCGACATTTTCTTGGTCATTGCGCTTTGTCGCCCGTCAATAGGCGGTTACCCCTCCATCCAATGCAATCGCCGCGCCCGTGAGCCACGACGCTTCCTCTGATGCCAGAAACACCGCCATCTCCGCCACATCCTCTGGCCTACCCAAACGGCCCAGCGGAATCGTCGCCAGTCGCGCCTTCAGTAATGCCTGTCCTTTTTCCGTTTCATTGAACACGCCCTTCACCAAATCCGTTTCCACGACCGATGGGCAGATGCAATTGACGCGAATTTTTTCATGGGCGTGGTCGAGTGCCATGGCCTTCGTCAGCATCGTAACGCCGCCTTTTGACGCACAATACGCCGCCCGATCCTTCACCGCGAATAACCCCAGGACAGAGCCGATATTCACGATAGTCCCCCCGCCGCACTTCCGAAACTCCGGCAGCACCGCTCGCGACATCAAGAACGGTCCCTTCACATTCACCGTCATCATCCGGTCCCACTCTTCTTCGCTGATCCCCTCAACATTGGAAACATGCAATATTCCCGCGTTGTTCACCAGCACATTCAGCCGCCCAAAGCGTTCCACCGTGCCCTTCACCGCGCGTTCCACCTCCCGGGCGCGTGTCACGTCGCATTCCATCGCCAATCCCGCCCCGCCGTGCTTCTGAATCTCGCTGATCACTTCGCGCAGCTTTTCCAATCGTCTGCCTGCCACCGCCACGCTCGCACCTTCCCGCGCAAACGCCAGTGCGATCGCTCGCCCAATCCCCGTGCCTCCGCCTGTAATCAGCGCCACCTTGCCAGAAAGTCGTGTCACGGATTTCCCCGTCCCTGCGTCTAATAGGGGCGTCGCATCGCCGCCCAAGGCCCACGCGGTGGGCGCGACTCTAGCATCCGGCTTGCGTACTCGCAAGCCGTTGTCCAGGCCGTTGAGTTTGCCATTGTAGATGCCGGGCTTCGGTCTGACCAGTAGTGGCGGGTCTTTTAAACCCGTGCTTTCGTCTTTTGTGGTTGCGCGCCGCCGCATTCGAATCTGTTGTATCGTGGCGGCTCTCACTATCTCGACGGTAATTCGGAAGCACATCCTATGCGCATTGGCATCACCTGTTATCCCACATACGGCGGCTCCGGCGTTGTCGCCACTGAACTCGGCATGGAACTCGCCGCCCGCGGCCATGACATTCATTTCATCAGCTATGCCCCGCCGATCCGCATGAACCCCAACGATCCGCGTATTCATTTCCACGAGGTGGAAGTCGTCTCCTACCCGCTCTTCGACCACCCGCCCTACACGCTCGCCCTCGCCACAAAAATGCTCGAAGTGTTCGAATCCGAATCGCTCGATCTGCTCCACGTCCACTATGCCATTCCGCATTCCGTCAGCGCCATGCTCGCACGTTCGATGGCCGCGCCGCGCCGCCTTCCTTTCGTCACCACCCTCCATGGCACGGACATTACTCTCGTCGGTAGCAACCGCAGCTATCTCCCCATCACGCGCTTTTCCATCGAGCAGAGCGACGGTGTCACCGCCATCTCCCGCTATTTGCTCAATCAAACCATCAAAGAATTCGACATCAAGCGCCCCATCGAAGTCATTCCCAATTTTGTGAACTGCGAACTGTACAATCGCTCTGCTGACAAGGGTTTTGCAGCCCAATGGGCGCCCAACGGCGAACCCATCCTCATGCACCTCTCGAATTTCCGCCCCGTCAAGCGTCTTAGCGACACGGTCGAAATTTTCGCCCTCGTCCGCGCCAAAATGCCTGCCAAGCTGGTCCTCATCGGCGATGGCCCGGATCGCGGCGCCGCCGAGTACCTCGTCCGTAAGAACAAACTTCAGAAGGACGTCTTCTTCCTCGGCAAACAGGACAACGTTTACGAAAAACTCGCTGCCGCTGACCTTTTCCTTCTTCCTTCCCAGCTCGAATCCTTCGGCCTGGCCGCCCTCGAAGCAATGGCCTGCGAAGTCCCCGTCATTGCCACCAACGTCGGCGGCGTCCCCGAAGTCGTCGAGCACGGTGTGGATGGATTTTTAGTGCAACCCGGCGACGTGAAGGAAGCCGCCCGCTATGCCATCGAAATCCTGTCTCGCGCCGACCGCGGCCGCGAAATGGGCAAAGTCGCCCGCATCAACGCCAAGAAAAAATTCTGTGCCAACGACGTCATCCCCGCCTACGAAGCCTACTACAAGCGCGTCCTCGACGAATCCTGACCAGCGATTGCGACTCACGGTTCCTAGGGGCGAAGCGCCCTACAGCAATCCAAGATGGTCGGCATACTTGGCTTGCAACGAGCTCACCAGCACCTCAAACCCCGGAAGCTCGCGCAAACTCTTGAGGCAAGGGTCCTTCAGAAAAAAGGGCCAACATGCGAAGCCATTGCTGACGCTTCGTTCCAGCCATTCGAACGCAGCTTCACGCCGCTCCAACAAGGCAAATATGCATGCGATTTGATAATAGCTGTGGTGTGCATGTCCAAATGATCTTGGGCTCGCGCAGGCCTTTGTCACGCAGTCGAGCGCCTTTCCTTCGTTCCCCGTCAACGCGTAATAGACGCCTTGCAAACTGACGACCAGTGGCTCTTCAGGGAAAAGCTGGACCGCTTCCTCCAGCAAGATTCTTGCTTCTTTCAAATCTCCCGTCATCATGGCCGGCTGTGGAGCAAAGTAAACTGGATACTTGTTGCCTGGATTCTCGGCGCGCCACGCCTGAATCTCCTGCCGGGCCAGCTCATATTCCCGGTTCCAGACGTAGACTTGCACGATGCTGTGACTAACGGCTTTCTTGGGATGAAACGCTCGCCCTTTTTCATACATTTCACGAGCGTGATCGAGCAGCCCGATGTGAGCCAGGATTGTGCCCAGACGGTTGAAGGCATGAGGCTGGTTGTTCTGCAAGGCGAGGGCTCGCTTGAGTTCGGCAATCGCTTCAAGGTGTTGGAAGTTCTTCGATGGCCCCCATAAGAGAAAAGCTCTGGCGACGTGTCCTTCGGCCAATTCCGGATCCAGTTCGAGCGCGCGCCGGCAATGAAATTCAGCCTTCTCCAGCCACGCGCTCGCCGGATCAAGTTCAAAGTGGCGAGTCGCGCACACAACAGAGAGGGCGGCGTGCGCGAGGGAAAACGCGGGATCTCGATTGACCGCATTGCTCAGGCGCTGAGCGGCTTCGTCGAGCACCGCTGGATCACCCGAGGAACAGAGCCGGTAACCTCTTATGAATTCCGCATAGGCCATCGGATCCTTGCTGTATCGAGGGCGGCGTTGGACCACTGCCGGAGCCAGCGGGCGGTTCAATGCCACGGCGATTTGCTTCGCTATCTCGTCCTCAAGGTCGGATAACCGGCCTGGGTCCAGATCGCGTCTCCTTGTAAAGCAGGCGTCCTGTGTAAAGGTGTCAAACATTTCCATCGAGAGGCGCCACTGGCCTTTTGATAATTGAATGGCGCCGTGGACCACAAAACGCACTCCAAGACGCGAAGCGGTCTCCGAAGCTGTCCCCTCGGCCGGCACATTCAGCACTGCTGAAATCGGCAGGACGTCCACTCCCGGCAGGTTTCCCAGGCGCGTGACCAGTGCGTCCGCAAACCCCAGGCACACGCCATGGTCATCCGTAGGCTTCCCGAGAAGCATCAACGGCAAAACCGCCAACGATGAGCGTTCGCTCCGCTCTTCCGCTTTCTCCGGGCTGACCGCGTGCATGGCGTCCGGTCCAAAATCGGACTGCTGATAACGCGCATCGATCACACGCACTGGTCCGACGAACCGGTACCCTTTGCCTACCACGGTCTCTAGAAAGCGGGGTTTTGCGGAGTCGTCGCCCAGTGCTGTACGGATTTTTCGCACGATGTTGTTGATGTTGGGCTCCGTATCAATGAACAGATCCGAGCGCCACAATTTCGTGACGATTTCCTTGCGCGAAACTAGTTGTTCTCGCCGCGCCACCAGAAAAATCAGCAGTTCCATGGGCTTCTTTTCAAGCTTGACGCGCCTTCCCTGACGGCGAAGCTCGTAGCGCCCCAGGTCCAGTTCGATCTCACTCACTGCCGGTCTAATACGTCTCATGTGCCTCTCGTCTGCGCATTATCCCCTAGGATTCAATAGTTTGCGACGATATGGAAAAGATATGCAAACTGTATTGGCCCTTCATTGGAATGCGCCTCCTGTCAGGACATGATTGCCGCGGTTCGATACTGAGCAACGGAGGCTCAACCATGAAACAATACTTGTTACTTGCACTCGCTGTGGGTGGCTTGTTCGCTGGGGCGGCGCCGTCTTTCACTTATGCCCCCCACGACCATTCGCACGCAACAAACGCGTTCACACCTGATACCATCCCCTGGGGTCCAGCGCCGCCCGTTGTGCGTCCGGGCGCGCAGTTCGCCGTCCTCGAAGGCGACCCAACGGCTTCCACTGGCGATTACACCATTCGCTTGAAGATGCCCGATGGCTTCCGCATCGCACCCCATTTCCACCCTCTGCGGGAAAACGTCACCGTCATCTCCGGCACGTTCAAAGTCGGCATGGGCGACGAGTTTGACGCTAACAAAATGAAAGCGTTCATCGCCGGGAGCTTTGCCTTTCTTGATCCCGACATGCACCACTTCGCCATGGCTTGCGGAGAAACCATCGTGCAGGTCCACGGACAATCTCCATTGCAGTTCAACTACATCAATCCTGACGATGACCCAAGCAGAAACAAGTAACCGGGCCGTCGAGCGAGGTTAAGCCGTCAAGCGCACCATAAACGGTCCGGGAAGTGGCGGCTACCGCTTCCTGGACCCTCACTAGCCTATCGCTGCATGTAGGTTCAAAGAGATTAGGATCTGAACGGAGAACAGGAATGGCAGTTAACATGGAGAAACTGAACGTGTTCGTAGGGAAATTCGTTGGGGATCTGGGAGCCGCGGTCCACTCTGGCATGGTGGTGATCGGTGAAAAGCTGGGGCTGTACAGGGCTCTCGCCGAAGGTCCGCTAAACTCCGCCGAACTGGCCGCCAAAACCAAAACCGATGAGCGTTATGTGCGCGAATGGCTGAGCTCTCAAGCCGCCGGCGGCTACGTCACCTACGACGAAAAGACGCGCAAGTTCAACTTGAGCGAAGAGCAGGCGTTTACGCTGGCAAACGAAGACAGCCCCGCCTACATTCCCGGAGCCTTTCAATTGGCTCTCGGCTCTCTTGCCGCTGTTCCCAGGATTGCCGAGTCCTTCCGTTCCGGCGCGGGCATGGGCTGGCATGAGCACGATGAAGCCGTGTTTCACGGTTGCGAGAAATTTTTCCGCCCGAGCTATGCAGCTAACCTTGTGACTTCGTGGATTCCTTCTCTGCACGGCGTCAAGGCTAAGCTCGAAGCCGGCGCGCGCGTCGCCGACGTAGGATGCGGCAAGGGAGCGTCTACCGTGCTGATGGCCAAAGCCTTTCCAAAATCACAATTCTTCGGATTCGACTATCACGACAAATCTATCGAGGGCGCCCGCGCCATCGCTGCCAGAGAGCATCTCGAGGTTCGCCTTAACTTCGGCATCGCCAAGGCCAAAGAGTTTCCGGGCAAGGACTACGACTTGGTTACCGTGTTCGATTGCCTGCACGACATGGGCGATCCCGTAGGCGCCGCAACGCGCGTGCGCAATGCACTGAGCAAGGATGGCACATGGATGATCGTTGAGCCTTTTGCCAACGACGAACTAAAGGACAATCTGAATCCGGTTGGCCGCGTGTACTACTCCTTTTCGACTCTATTGTGCACCCCCTGTTCGCGTTCGCAGGAAGTCGCGCTGTGCTTGGGCGCGCAGTCCGGCGAAAAACGCATTCGCGAAGTTGTCACCGCGGCCGGCTTCAGCCGTTTCCGGCGAGCTGCGGAAACACCCTTTAACGTCGTCTATGAAGCTCGCCCATGAGGTGCCCCGCTTGAGGAATTCAACGAGACACTTGCATCCGGGCCATCACGCCCGCCCGCGATCGCCATGCGGTAAGAGTCAGGAGAACACGCGGCCGAGTCATTGTCGGGGCGTGATTCATCCCTTCAGCGGCTTTGCAGTCGTACGGCCCGCCTGGAGCCTGCCCCGACCTGGTCGGGGAGGCGGGCCGTTTTTCTTCCTAGGTCTCCGGTAACCCTGCCCAAACTAAAGTCGCTCTGAAACCATTCCGCATGATGTATGCTTGCGCTCCAAACCCTTTGGTGCGGGCTTACGGCCATGCCTACACAAGTAAATCGTCGCGATTTTCTCCTCGGCGCGGAAGCGCTTGCCCTTGCCGCCATCTTGAACCGCGCCTACGCCCATCTCTCCCCGGAAGACGTCGCTGCCGACGAGAACTACTGGAATACCATCCGCCGCGCTTACGTCCCGGACCCCACGATCCTCAACCTCAATAATGGTGGCGTTGCTCCGTCGCCCACCACGGTCCTGGAGGCCGAAATCGAAGCCATCCGCTACAGCAACCAGCTCCCCAGCTACCGCATGTGGCACGATTTGGAGCCGCGCATCGAAGACGTTCGCAAAACTCTTGCTCGTATGTGGAACGCCGATCCCGAATGCGTTGCCATCACGCGCAATGCCAGCGAATCGCTTCAGATCGCGCAGTTTGGCCTGGACCTCCAACCCGGCGACGAAGTTCTGACTACCAGCCAGGACTACCCCCGGATGATCACCACGTGGCAGCAGCGCGCGCGCCGCGAAAAGATCGTGCTCAAGCAACTGGACTTCGCCGTTCCGGTAAAGAATCCCGGTGATCTAGTGCGCTTGTTCGAACAGGGCATCACGCCGCGCACTCGCGTCATCCATCTGTCCCAGGTCGTGTTCATGACCGGCCAGATCTTTCCCGTCAAAGAGATCTGCCTACTGGCGCGTTCGCGCGGTATCACCAGCATCGTGGATGGCGCGCATGCTTTTGCCCACGTGCCCTTCCAGTTTTCCGATCTAGACTGCGATTTCTACGGCGCCAGCCTCCACAAGTGGCTCTCGGCGCCCATCGGCACCGGCTTGCTGTACGTACGAAAAGACCGTATCGAGAAACACTGGGCGCTGATGGCCGCGCCGGATTCGATGGACAAGAATATCCGCAAGTTCGAGGAAATCGGAACTCACCCCGCGGCCATGCACAATGCCACTCTGGAAGCGCTGCAGTTCCACGAGCAAATCGGCGCGGAACGAAAATTCACTCGCCTCCGTTACTTAAAACAGCGCTGGGCCGAACGCCTGGGCAAACTCCCCGGCGCCCAAATGCTCGTCAACTTGGAACCCAACCAATCCGGCGCTTTCGGCACCATTCACTTCGACACCATGGATCCCGGAAAGCTGAGCGACGCACTCCTCGGCAAATACAACATCCTGGTTGTCCCCATCTCCGGCCCAGGCCTCAGCGGCATTCGCGTCAGCGCCAATGTCTACACCTCAACCACTGAGATCGATCGCTTCTGCGATGCCGTGGAGACCGTCCTTCCCCGCGCCTGAAGCCAGGCCGGGACGAGTGAGCAGAAACGCTAACCGCCCCGTTGACCGGGTCCCACCTCGCGGCTATGCTCTCATGTGCCGATGAGGAAGTCCGTTTTCACACTCTTTGTCCTTTGGGCTTTGCTCTTTGCTTTATCTTTCGCCCTTCATGCGGAAGATTTGCCAGAGACCCCGTACGATGAGTCTCAGGGAGTGGCGAGCGAGCACGCTCCGCAGTTCTTAATCCAGGCGCTCCAGGATGTCCCAAGAACGCGACCAACTCAGAAATCGGCTTCCCCAGCGCTATTGGGCTCCCGGACCAGACTCGGCGAAATCCGCGTCGCGGACAGAGAACAGTCGGGGCAGCCTGATTTCGTTACCCCTACCGTCCGCGCTGTCCCACTTCGATGTTAGGAATCCAGCAACCTAAATAGCCTCACCAACAAAGCGTTTATATCCCGATAAAGATCGGCGCCGCTGAACCCGGTTCCGGTACAGACGCTCGGTCAGACGGCCCGGCTAATCAGCGTCGTCGCATTTTCACTATCAAAGAATAGACACCATGGCCTAGAGAGCGGAGGCGCCAAAATGGATTTAGGAAACCGACTCAAACAGTTTAGGGAATTGGGAGGCCTGTCCCAAGGCAAAATTGAAGCGCGCACAGGCCTGCTTCGTTGCTACATCTCGCGCGTGGAGAACGGACACACTGTTCCCACTGTCGAGACCCTTGAGAAATTCGCACGTGCATTAGGCGTGCCGTTGTATCAGCTTCTCTACGTGGAAAAAAAATCGGCCAAATCGCTCAAAACGCAGGCGGAGGATATAGAGGATTGGGCGTCTCAGGGAAAGGGCAGGCGCATCTTTTCAAAACTACAAAACGCGCTTCGGAAAATGTCCACACCAGACAGAGCCTTGCTGCTTTACATGGCCGCCAAGATGGTAGGCAGAAGGAGCCGCACCTAGCCCGATTGTTACATGCCGGGTGCTCCATCTGCGAGCGTCATTGGCGAGGCACCGGTGGCACAAGCTTTAGCACTTGACACTTTAACCGGTGTGCTCCGCTTCAGCCCGTATGTGCTCCAGCACCCGGGAATGAATCCGGTGAATGATGTAATCCGACCACAAATGCCAGTAAGCCGCCGGCCACATCGTGTGCTGGTACCAAGTCGCTCCTTCAAGGCGCGTCCGTCCGCCGGGCAGTGCCGTCAACAAGAACTCTCCTTGCTTCGATACGAAGTACCCGTGCAAATGCGCCGGCTGAATATTTCCGTACGGACTGAGCTCGTTCAACGGAGCCGGATTCGCCGTCACGCCAAATTTCAAAAGCCGCGGTTCGTCCCACACTTCGATGGGTTCTGCAAACGGCCCCGTCGAGAAAATGCAATGCCGCACCGCGCCAACACCGTGCCCGGAAATCTCCGCGCGAATCGGATACGCAATTCCCGCGCGAAACAGCAGCTCCGTCGGCGGCGGGATCTCCGCAAACGCCACCACCTGGTTCCAAACTTTCTCCGGCGGCGCATTCACTTCAATCGCCGTCCGCACTTCAAACGTCTCCGCCTGCGGCTTCACCCAGCGCTCCACGCCCTGGAACGCCGGCGTAAACAGCAACACAACCATCAGCGTTGCAGGAGTGCCTTTATGCAGCCAGTATCCGGCTTGCATCGCGTAACCCAGCATCCCGCCAAAAGCCGCCAGCGCCAGCGCAAACGGCGCCGCCATCAAAATGCAAATCACACCTTCAATCATCACGAGAAGGAGCACCGCACCAAGCAAAGCGATGGGCACTAGCGAAACTGCGATGCAACTGGAATACGTTCGCGGTACGTGGTAGCTGTACACCAATACCGAAAACAGTCCCAGGCAAAATGGCAAGGCCACAAACAATCCCCACCCATAAGATTTGAGCACCTCTGTCCCCAACACCGTAAACAGGCAACCAACCGAAATCGTCAGCGCGATGGACATGGCTGCGGCTCCCACCGCGCCCTGAGGTATCCATCGATCCAGCCTGCGCGTTTCCGGCCATGGCGCCGCTTCTCGCTGCACGGTCACCGCGTGCGAATCCACCGTGCAAAGCAAAAGGAAAAACAAAAGGTTGATCACCGGGAGAAAAAAGAGCACTACCAGCCAGAGCGGTTGCCCCGCATCGCGCAGTCTCTGCACCGTCAGCGTCACGCCCAGCCAGATGAACGGCAAAGCCAAAACCAGCAACGTCACCGCAAACGTACGCGAATCCGGATGAATGGCATTCACCCGCGTATCCGGCCCCAGCGGCTGCCAGTAATTCCACAAAAACCACGGCCGCTCAAACACCACGCCCGCCACAACCTTGTCGAGGAAATATTTCAGGACAAATGCCGTGCAACCCGCAATCGCATACCTCTTGCGATCAATCGTCCCCTGCCACCGCCACATTTCCACAAAACGGTTTGCCACAAGGCCTCCTCACCGTTCCACTGGACACGAAACCGCCGCGCAACTCCGCTTCCCCGCCACCCACCGGTACCCCTGGCGCAAAATTTCCATCATCCCCGGAATCTTCGAAATCCATAGCAACGGCCGCCCCCACCAGATTTCCCGAGCCAACGCCACCGCCGCATCCGCTCCGCCATACCGGCTCCCATCGCTCAAAAGAAACTGCATCTCCCGCATCAATTCATCGCGCGACAATCCCAGCAGCACCCC
>WNFF01044213.1_pt1 | contig 10939 bp, 9 predicted proteins | sample 5400441 | NCBI WGS metagenome assembly WNFF01 (sample SAMN13153345, study PRJNA577476) | soil metagenome | isolation source: 120 cm saprolite under Douglas fir tree site 2 hole 3 replicate 1 | place: USA:California | collected 2015-04-18
TCCGCCGAAATGTAGCTGAACATCCAAGACTGCTGATGGTCCGTCCCGCGCATCCCCGCTTCCTCCCCACATCACTGATGACCACTATCCTACTATATAATCGACTGAGAAACATTCGTTTTTCCGCATCCTGCTAGGCAGAAAACCATCGTGGCAATCATCTTCGCGATCTTCGTCGCGCTGTTGATCGTGCCCGGCCTGGACCATCGCTTCGGCTGGTCGCAGGTGCCGGCCGCGATCGTAGTTCTCGCGAACCTGCTCACAATTGTGGCCTTCGGTTTCTTCCTCGTGGTGTTGCGCGAAAATACGTTCGCAGCCTCAACGATAACCGTCGAGGCGGGACAGCGCGTAATCTCCACCGGGCCATATGCGCACGTGCGCCATCCGATGTATGCCGGCGCCGCCCTTCTCATTTTCGCAATGCCTATCGCGCTGGGTTCCTTTTGGGGGATGCTGCCCGCGGCGCTCGCAATCCCGGTTTTGATTGCGCGCATCCTCGACGAAGAGCACACGCTCTCGGCCGAGCTGCCGGGATACGACGACTACTGTCGCGCCGTCCCCTATCGATTGATCCCACTCGTGTGGTAGCGCTTTCGCGAGAGGCGGGTACCGCACCAATTCGGCAATCCGAGGTCTACCCCCTAACCGCACACGGGGCGTCGTTCCAGATGTGCGATCCTGCAGCAACAAATCGAGGCGACAACCACGTGCCGATTGTGCGGGCGGCTCGCGGGATAGCGCTTGTCCCGTTCATGCGACGGGATCGGTTGGCAATCTACCGTCGCAGAGCGTTCAAGAACGCGGGGTAGGGTCGGCTTTCGGGATTACTTCAAGGTTGGTCTCTTACGGTCTTATGAAAGTGGCGGTTGGACTTGTCGTAGCTAACTAAAAGGTAAAAAGTGCGCCCGAGTGAAGCTCGGGCGCCATAACATAGTCAATACATAGTCATTTCGAAGCGGGCCGGTCGAGAATGAAATCGGCGGCTCTTTGGGCATGCGCGGCAGCGTGGATCACAAGTCTGCGATCCTCGTGAAGTTTCTTGAGTAATCAGCAGGAACACATAATGCGCAGGAACCTTGTTGGGCTGCTGCCGGAACGAGGAAATCCACCGTATCGGGGCAGGCTTGCTGCGCATTATTTCTGGGCATGGAACGTCACGCCTCACAGCTTCCGGCACGCGACCGCGGTACATCTGGTCGCGGCCGGCGCATCTCGGTGATCAGAAGCTGGCTCGGGCAGGTCAGCCTCGACGCCACCAACCACTATGCCCAGGCCAATCTGGAGACAAAGCGCAAAGCGCTTGAACGCGTTGGAGTGCGGCCTAAGGCAGGCAAACTCCCACGATGGAGGCGCGACCGCAGCGTCCTTGAGTGGCTCGACTCGCTGTAGTCTGAAGCAAAAATAATGTGAAGGAGACGAGGCTCGATCGCTTGAAAACAGAGGTGGAAGCCAGTCTCCTGCGCATTATGCGTTCCTGCTGATTACTGACGTAATGGCGAGCTCGCGATTACGTGAGCCAGCCCGCTATGTACGCTGCTTGATTCTGGATCACAGCGGGCGATATTCTAGCTTCGGCACACAGGTAGGCCGCTCCCATTTCCGCCGTGAGCTCTTCTTTTGAGTAGACGGGCGACCCGAAAGGTGCGGCTTCGCATATTCCATCGCGCGCCAAGCCGCTTCTCATTTCCAGAACTATGGAGTAGCTCGTGTAGGGCCGTCGCGTAATATTCCTCCGCACTGATGAAAAGCTCGCGGGGCGGCAGAGTGATTCTATCAGTCGTCGGACTAGCAGGGTGTTGAAAAAAGGGTTAATTTTGAAAATTCGCCTCTGATCGCGAAGCGTAGGAGCGTCTTGAGATCATTGGAGATCAGTAAGTGTGTCGCTAAATCCGTCATTTGGTATTTTTCAACACCCTGCTATAGAATGCTTTTGATCCACCGTGTTGAATCTGGGGCGGGTTGGGCATTCCAGCTATGATCTTTTCAGCTGCTTCAATCGGATCGTGTGCGTGCGTTTCAATTTTCGGCAGCTTGTCCAATACACCTTTCGGAAGCTCGCACTGCTCCTGATTCCAAACCCGGTAGTAGCGAAGTAGGATTCGCCGATGGGCTTTCTTGTCGCTCTCCGCGTCGTCGAGTTCGTCAGGGTCGATATTTGAATCTTCCACCTTCCAGTAAACGATCAACATACTCTGTTCGCCCTTGCGAATGTTCCCGCCCAGCTCATTCGCTTGGCGCATCGTGAGCCAGAACGGCGAAACGTACTTTGATGCGGAAAGCAGGAAGTGATTAATGCCCTTGTATGGTTTCCCGCTCACGAGGTTACGTGGCAGGCCGGCTGTGGTCCATGATCGGCGCCACGGCACGATTTCATTCTCCAGCAGGTCGATGATTTTCTCGGTTACGATCGCATATACGTCCATTTGCTTCGCTCCTTTTCTGCGCCCGCCTCCGCTCCTGCGACAGGGCGCGGTTTGTCGTAAAACCGAACCTTCTTCCGCCCGCGCGCTCTTCAACCCGGACTGAGAGTGCGAGGGTGGAAAAGACTGCGATGCGGAGCGCAGCGGAGATACCGTGTTCCTCTGTCAAGCGATCTGGTTTAAGTATTCGCGATCTACTGGCGATCACCGAGCAGTCGGCACTACCGCGCCGCCCGCAACGGGCGAGAAAATAGGCGCCAGGACGAATTAGGCGCGCAGCCAGGGGTTATGCTGGACCGCGGTCAATGCCGGCATCCACAACGCGCGCCGCAAGCGCGCGTTGCCCAGCGGGACTTTGGCCGAAGTAGAAAACCTCCGCTTGCCCGAGTGATGTAGCCGCGGAACTACTCCGACGTAACTGGCTAAAGCACGAGAACTATGGAAGCGAGCCGGGTCGCCGACTTCGGCGATAATGCAGGCGGCGGTTTGTGGTCCGATACCGTCGATGGTGGTGAGCAGCTTGCCCACCTCGATTTGTTCGAGCCGCTGTTCGATGTCCTTCTCGAGTGCTCGCAGTCGACGACGCAGAAGGTCGATATCTTCGCACGCATAGCGCACCTGCAATTGATATGGTTCGCCGTGATGTGCGCCGACTGATTGCCTGGCCGCCACGATCAGGGCGCGCGCCCGTGCTTCACCCACATGATGGCTGCCGTCATAACAGAGCCGCGCTAGCTTTCTGGCCGATACGGTGCGTAATGCCGCGGCGGTTGGATAGCGCGCGAGAATGGCAGTGGCAAGTTCGCTATCCAAGGTGCGCACGTGGCGGGTGAACTCAGGGAAAACCAGGTCGACCGCCCGGTGCAGTTGACGCACCCGATCGCCGAGCTGCTGCAGAACTTGACCTTTCAACCGCACCAGCTCGCGCAGTTCCTGCAGAGCAGCTTCTGGCAATTGGGTGATCGTGGGCCGTTTCTGAGCCGCGAAACGCGCGATCCCAAGCGCATCAATGGCGTCCGTTTTGGTGCGCTGCAACTCCTCTTCGGCAAAGCGGCTCGTGCGCAATGGATTGATCAGCGCCACCGCAAAACCCGCTGTCACCAACGCGGCATAGAGATTGCGCCAGTAATGTCCGGTTGCCTCCATAGCAACCAAACAATCGGTGGCCGTGCCGAGCAGCTCGAGCAGGCGACCATAACCAGCCGAATCCTCCGTAAACGCGGTCGCTTTGAGAATCACAACGCCGCTCTCGTCAACTATTGCGACCGTGTGTCGCTCCGCCCCGACATCAATTCCTACAAATCGCATCAACCTCAACCCTCCAGCCATGCCTCGCGTCTTCCGGAGGTCCCTGAGCCGATGCTCACGCTCCTGCTTGTGCATGCGAGAACGCCGGGGGCGTCTCGGGATACCGTTCGAGCTCTCTGAAAGACATACAAGCTACCAATGAGCGCGGCGGAGCAATTCAAGGCCGCCGTGACAAGCGTTAAGCGGTCCCGGTCAGGGATGGCGCGGCGGTCTTGAGCGGAGTCCACGCAAGGCGGGATGTGGGCAGCGTGGATGAGCTGCTCTCTTTGTTCCTTTTTCGATCTCGATACCCTACAGGCGCGCAGCACAGAAAAGCGTCGTGCAGGTGATTTATGATAAGCGAGCTAAAGTCGGCGGCGAGCGCTAAAGCGGCGGGAAAGAAAAGGCCTGGGGATTGGTCTTGGCAATCCGGACGGTAGTTATTCGAATTTGATTCACATTGCCGACCACTTGGAACTTTGTAAAAGAAAAATCTCCCAGTGAGACAGTGAGAGCTGGCCGCCCCGTGTCGCGAACATAAGTCCGTAATGCAGCCGGCGATCAGTCTCTCCGCGAAGATGAGGGGTACTGGGCCATGACGTCGAGGATCTGGGCACAAGCGCGGACCCAGCGTCTCGTCGTTCCGAACGTCGACGACCGGGCGAGATTAAGCAAATCGTGCTCAGGCAGTACACATGTGTAGTCCCACGCCTCACAATGAACCTTGGCAATTCGCCGAAACAACTCAACCCGCTGAACGGCATTGAGGGACACGCAGCTCTCCCACACGGAGGGCGTGGTCTGTCCCGCCTCCCGGTTCCAGCGGTTGTATACCGCGCATTCCTCAGGGAGAACGGTCTGCTGACTCTTGAGTTCTTCCCCGTAGTAGTTGCGGCTGTTCGTGTCGAGCCGTTGCTGCATTTCGGGGGTCATGGCGAAGATGACACGGAGCGACTGGAGTTGCGGGCACGAACAGTACCAAGCAAGCGTTCGAAAGCAGGCTGGATGTCCATTGCGGGAAATCTGGCGCGCAACGTTGTCGATTTCATCGATGAACAAAAACAGTCCTCGGTGCCCCGTCGCCTTCAACCATTCGAGGACTAATTGCAGCCGGTATGCTGCGGAGAACCGCGCATAACTCGACCGCGCTACAAGATCACCCGCGGACATCAAAGCGAGCATTGTGAACAGGTACGGCGAGGTGGCGAAAGCACTTGAAGTCTCGGCAGCCAAGGCGTTGGCTACGAGCCAGTCAACGCGACTGGTGTCTCCGACAGATTTCAGAGCAGGTGAAATCGCCGCGAGCCGCCTCAGCGTTGCGGCGAATTCGTCACCGGGAGCGGTGATGAGCCATTGCCGTAGAACGTCGAGGATTCCTTGGTGGTCACGCAACGCGGGCAATGGAGACTGCAGTGTATTCAGGAGAACGCTCAAATGCCGCTGAGGTTGGTGCAGTGCCCCTTCGTCACGATTGACATCAAACGAGGCAACCGCGTAGCCCGCCTCAAGGGCGTTTTCGCAGGCAAGTGCTCGGAAGAAGGATTTGCCTTCACCGTATTCTCCCGTTACTGCGAACCAGCGAGGGCGCGAGTCGGGAAGCAACAGGGTGGAGATCCGCTGCTCCACGTGATGCATCCCAACTGCAAATCTGAAGATTCCCAGCGTTGGTGGTACGCCGCGCTTTAGTCGGGCGAGGGTGCGGCGAGCCGGACCTGCGCCATTGGTGTTGGGTTGTTTCCAAGCATTTACAGTCGGGGCCGCGGTGGACGGCGATATAGACCGAGCGACCGTGCTCAAGTAGGCGAGAATGCGTTCCCGAAGGCTCATGTAAATAGCACGGCGCTAGTCGTTCTGAAATTAATCGTTGCAGCTCTATGCGGCAGTCGTCATCAAATCGACTCTTCTTGAAAGGCCCTGGCCACAAGATCGCGAGGATCGACCGCCGCAAACTCGTGTGGATGTTGCTGAGCCAGCTCAAGCGCCTTAGTGATCGCGCGACAAAGGGGGCGCAGACCACCGAGCTCGCCCTTTCGACTCTCGTAGTTCGCTAGCAATCCGTTGAGCCACGCATCCGTAACGACCGCGCCCGGATCCCAGCGCTGGGCAACGGCATGAACGTCGCGGATCTTTCGTGAAAGTTGCTGTCGGTCGGCAGAACTCAAGGGCGAAGCGCTCAAGTCGATGACGACGGCGCGATAGTCGACCAGTCCGCTGAGTGCTGGCAGTGGAATCTTGATCTCTTCGATGCGATCCTGGAGAGCGGGATATTCGCGAAATCCGCGCGCGCCGACGAACATGACGGGCGTGGCGGCGACGTAGCAAACAGCATGGTTCAAGGAGTTTCCGCTGGCACGACCATCAACGTTGTCGAGAAGCTCGCGCAGGTTCTGATAGGCGGCGCGGCGCTGCGCTTTGCTGTAGTCCTGGATGGCTTCCGCTTCATCGATGAAAATAGCCATGCCGCCGTAGCCAAACGTTCGGAGTAGGGCCAACGCGCTTCGCAAGATTTGCTTGGCGTTTGCATTCGTGATCGCCGCCAGAATGCCATGCTCGCGCAGCTCGGGGACCTTGTCGCAAGCAAACCATCGAACGACAGCGTCGCGCAGCTTTCTATCTTGATCACTTGACCGCTCAAAGGCTGCATTCGCGTAGAGTCGCACGGCTGCAGCGAAGTCACCGCTCACATTGGCCCTACGAAGCAGCAAATCCAGAGCGCTCACGGTTCGTTCACGCGCGCCCAAGGAGCGGGGGTGTCGATGCCCGACCTGCCTTCCAAGCCGATATGGCGTTGAATCCATTCATCGAGGATCCATGGCCAGCCGTTCGCTTCGCCCGGATCGTAGGCCTGATCGCGCTCTTCCATAAGGCGAAGACAGATACAATTGCGGAGTATCGCGGCGTAAAGTTGCTCGAACTTGTCGAGCCTTATCCCCTCGACCTTGGGGAGTTTCACGTAGCTCGTGACCCAGTTGCGCTCCAAGGCTAGGGCGTGAATCATGCCAATAAAGTGAGTCTTTCCATGACCGTAGTCGGCGTTCAGAAAGTGCACGTCGGCGCCGTCGCCTTCAGTGAGGTCATCCAGGAGACGGCAGATCTCCAGAAAATATCGTTCTCGACCGACATTAAGGTGCGGTACACCTTCCAGAGGAGTGGTCCCAGCCGCGAGCTGCCGAACAATCTTTTTCGCGAGGGAGGCTGTCAGGGGGGTCGTCATGGATTTTTTCAGCGATTGATAGATCTGAATGTCAAACGGCCGCAGGTTGCCAATCGGTCAGTCTGTGGAAAGTACATAAATAGGCCATCCTCTGCGAACGATCCTCCGACGACTTCGAGTTCGTATTGCTTTCCCGCGTCTTCCATTGGCGGTGCCCCGGCGGAGAGGTAGTACGTTAGATCAGCGCGAAATTGGGCGGCTGGGTACCCACGGTACAAGTCCTGTCGGGGATCTCGCCGAAAGGCTTTACTNNCCAGGTGAGCTCGGCTAGTAGATCGTGAACCAGTACCCCGTGCCCGGATTGTCCACCGCTCGTTTGATAAGCCTGCCATATGGACGCGACAAAGTCGGTCGGCGACGTTCGATGAGTCGTAAGTTGCTCTAGCTCGACGGCAACGTGGTCAGCGAGCCTTTCTGCAGTGGGAGCAACCACCGCGCGACCGTTTACAGTCGCGCGATCCTTCAATTCGTCGAGGGCGACGAATACGATCCCGTCAATTACGGGCTCGGGCCAACTGCCGATTACCTTCCATCCCATCCCAGTAGCAATCCGTTCAAACCGAGTCCTGCGCGACCGGTGCTCGCCTGCCTTCCAAGCTTCCAATCCGTTGCGGAGTGGAAGGAGAGAGGTGCTGCATGCTTGAAGTGCCGACTCCGCCTCTGCCACCGCCGCCACCAATTGCCCGGCGTGTTCAGAAGTCGCTAGCGTTCTAATCAAACTATTTTTCCTTGCTTCGTCACCGGTAGCCTGAATCGACGCAAGATGGCGCATTAGGGCTCGGGCCACTGCATCGAACTCGTTGAAACTTCGGAGAAGCGCTGCGTCATCGAAGTCTGGAATTGCTGCTACTGGCAGATCGGCTGGGCGAGGGCCGAGCGCTGGACCTGTTTCCCGTGGTGCCTTCAGTTTCTTCGGTTTCTTGGTTCCCATCTCGATCCTCATCCTCAACAGAGTGGGATGATTAACCTGCCGTTTCGGAGATTGCTTGCTCAAGGGCCGGAATCAGTCCCGGTTTGATCTTGATCAAGAACTCCTGGTCGAGCCGCGACCCTCCTGAATATTCGAGGTATGGTCGCCACGGCCCGGCCGCCATCCGCCGTAGTAAGTCGAACATTTCGTCAATCTCGATGATCCAGTCGTCCTCCCAGGCTAACAGGCAGCCCGCTAACGCGATTGTGCGACCCGGCGTGAACCCAATCTCCCGCTGTAGGAAGTGAAAGCCACGTGCAAAATAGAGAAGCCGTTGGCGATCATCCGTACATCGACGACCGGGGCGCTCGTAGATCGCGGAGGACCATCGGAAGAAGTGCTGATCCAGCAGGTCCGCTTGGTTGTAGGGATCCTCACGCAGTGGCTTGAGAACTTCGTCAGCAATGCGACAGGCCTGGTTGGCGCGAGAAGGAACTGCACGACGACCGGCGATATCAGTTTCTACGCGATCCAGAAGCTGCAACTCAAAGAGATGGTGATATCGCGGTTGAGCCTGATTCTTCGCAGCGCCCCGGGCATGCACGCGTTCCGCATACGTCCGGCAGTCCCTAATCGCTTCCGCGTTGGTGATGTCTGATTGCCCTTCGAGGATTTCGAGAAGACAAGCCGCAGCCTGCCAAATAAGCTTTGGAGCGTTAGGGAGGTCGCCCGCTGGTTCACGAGCAAACTCGTGTACCAGATGAGGTGTGAGTACGTCGACGGACAACAGTGCATAAAGAAGGAAAAGTTGGAGTGCTGGACGCGCTCTGACATCGAATGGATTGGCCTCGGGCTCTCCATCTAGTACACCGGGTAGAGTGTACAACAGGAAGTTCTGAAGGAACACGCCTTTCTCAGAGAGCGCGTAGCCGGTCGTTAGCAGTTCGAACGAGCGGCCCATCTCCAGAATGTGCTCGGCGTTCTTCATCGCAAGTACGCCCAGATGCGATGACAGCGTTCGTTGGGCGAGCCACAACGCCTGCAATGGGTACGATCGAGTCTGCGGGGATTGAAGCCGAAAGATATCTTGGAGCGCTGCAAGCTTCTCGTCTACGGGAGATGTAATGCGATCCAGTTCGTCCGGATCAGCACGGTCCAAGAATCTTTTCCAGCGAGCATCCCTGTCTTCGATGGTCGCAAACAAAAAGCGACACAGACGATCCACCAGCCCTTGGCGTGTATCGAGCTGCCGGCCTCCAACGAGCGATAGGCAACCGAGATAACCGAGCCGAAGCTGCGATGGGTCAAGATGCGTGATGAGCTTCATGCAGTCTCCCCGCCATGCACTCGGATGCGCGGCCGCACGTTCATGATGAAGCTGCGAGCTGCACCACTGTCTCGCTCCAAGCGAATGTGGGAGCTACTGACCACGGCTTGTCCGATATCGAGTGAGCGAACCAGACTTGCATAGTCCAAGGTGCGGTCGCGGAGCTTCACGCTCTCAGGCCACTCGGACTGCATGTCACGCAACGTCACATCGATATCCTCTTGCGTCATCAGGCGATGGACAATGGTGGTGTCGACCTGAGCGCGGACTTTGGCGCTAATGGCGCCAACGCTCGGACGCTGCGTCGCAAGAACCATCGACAGGCCGTAGTTGCGACCTTGAAGGCAGAAGTCCTCCAACGCTCGCCTAGCTTCTTGCCCCTCGTCGCCGACAAGCTCTTGCGCCTCGTCAATGGCGAGTACCGTCCGCGGGATCAGCTTGCCAAGGCGCCCTTCAAGGCGTTGGTGTTCATCGGCGGGCAGCTGAGATTGGAACACGCGGCGTGCCGTCACCTCGGACAGGGAATAGAGAGGGCCAGAAGTTTCCCATCGGATCGAGGAGCAAGACCCCTCGTCTGGTGCGAATCCGCGAGACGGTCTCGTCGGCGACTGTGCACAGGCCTTCAAGGAGGGAGCCGAGGCAGAAGCTCTTGCCACTGCCTCGCTTGCCGATGATGAGAGACACGAACTCCTTTGTGGCGTCAAAAAACACGCGGCGGGAACCCCCGAACTCAGCCACTTGGCCGATATAGACTTCGGTCTGTCCTCCCTCAGTCCCAACAAACACCCGAGAATTTGGGAGCTGCGGCTCAACGATGTAGTTCTTGGCAGTTGGCATGGAACGAGGCTCCTTGGGCTACGCGTTGATGCCTTGCTGAACGAGGAAGCCCTCGTCGATGACTCGCTTGCCCTGCACGTAGGCCTCCGCTGCCAGAACATCGAGCTTAGGAATGATTTCGGCGGGCTTGCCAATCTTAGGCCGTTCGCCGAAGTACCGGCAGAACTTATTGAAGGCATTCTGGGTAAACGGGTAGCAGTCCGCAGTGTAGCCTGGGACGGTGGTAGAAAGTTGCTCAGTAGCTTCAAGCGTCTGACGCTTGCGAGCGTCAATCAGGCTAGTCAGCAGGTCCCGGACGAATGCCTCGGTGTCCGCCGTTTCGTATGCAGGCATTTGGATGTACTTGTCCACGGTGAATCGACGGACAATCTCAGGCGCGTAGATGATGGCCGGAATCCCGTCGAGGCGGGACGCACCAAGGGCGAGAACGATGCTCAGGTTCGGAACATCGAGGACCGAGCGGATTGTCTCGACCCAACGAGCCTCGGCATTCTTGTTCGTGATTTTCGACAGCGCTTCGACCTGGTCCACCATGTAGAAGAGTTGTTTGCCGAGCTCGAGTTCGATGATAGTGGCAAAGATTTTTAGGGCATCAGCGAATTCGACGGAACTATCGAGCATGTCCTTATGGACATTTGCCACCACCATCTCATCGCCCACATCTTGACCAGCCAAGAACCGCCAAGCTGTTTCAGCAAAGCGATCATTGTCCCCTCCGAGGACTCGGAATGCGTTGACTACGTCTTCAGAGGTTGCGAGTTGTTCGAAGGGTATCGGACCAGGCGTATTTGTCCAAAGTTTCTTAGCATACCGCACCGTGGCCCCACGCATTTGATCGAACTTGAGACGGCTGACAAGCTCATAATGGAGCTGCTCAAAGCCCGACTTGTCCTGGAGGTCTCGTGTCGTAACAAACACGGGGTAGAAGGATGGAGACCGATCAG
>WNFF01007994.1_pt1 | contig 10938 bp, 9 predicted proteins | sample 5400441 | NCBI WGS metagenome assembly WNFF01 (sample SAMN13153345, study PRJNA577476) | soil metagenome | isolation source: 120 cm saprolite under Douglas fir tree site 2 hole 3 replicate 1 | place: USA:California | collected 2015-04-18
GAGGGTTATGCAAAACTCTCTTTGAAGAAGTACAGGCCTATAGCGGCCCGAAATGATGACAAGAAGGTTTTTAGTGGCCTTCTGTAATCAGTAAAGAGAATCCGCCATGTCTTCAGTGTGGCGACTGCTCGCTCCACCGGCGCACGCAGGGAGCTGATCTGGTTATTGTAGTCGTGCTCGCGCATGTACAAGTCGCGGTCTTGTGGCTTGCGGACCGGGGTAATGATGTAACCAGTGCCGATGAATCCCTTGTCGCCAATCACGTCACCGGCCAGCTTGAGGATCGTCTCGCATTCTGATCCTTTCAGCTTCTTCATGTCGTGCTGGTTGCCGGGAACCGGCTCGGATACGAAGGTGATATGCCCGGCGAGATTTGTGATGATCAGCGATCCGTGTCCCGTTGTCTTGTATTTCCCGGCCCATAGCTCGCGCTCACCCGCCCAGGACCAGCATGGCCACAAGGTGCCGTCTACCAGGGCGATCGCGCCCCTGGTGGCCTCCGCTGCCTCCTCCGCGGATGGCCGGAACTCCGCGGTCGCCTTATCGATCAATGGTGTCATGAACGTGATGTACCGCGAGATCGTGGACTGATCCACGCCGAAGATCACCGCCCACATTTCCTCGGTGATGTTATTGCGGGCGTATCCGCTGGCAACGACGAGCGCCTCGCGCAAGGTAAGGTCTCTCGGGCGGCCGTTTCCCTTGTCCCACGGCTCCTCCAGCAGTTCGCTGACCAGTTCCTCCAGCTCGTCGAGTTGCTCAGCGTCCAGTCCTGACATACGATCGAACTGCAACGGCCTCTCCTTCTGGTGAATGGGGTTTTCGCATTCACCGTTCTACTGGAGGGAGGGGTCGTTTGCTATGATCTGACCCGGCGTGTCGCCAAGCCTAGAATTACAGTCATGTAACTCTAGCTAAACGGACGATATGGCGGGTTCTGCATAAGCCTCATGACCTCTGACCTCGGCCTTTCCGGCCGGACGGACTGAATTCAGGTAGCAACCACTATCCTCGAGAGGTTACTGATGAATGAATTGACCGAGCGCCTCTGCGTCGACCAGCCGATTATCATGGGCGGGGCCGATCCCACAGTGGAAGAACTCCGCAACCGGACCGGCGAGATGGGGTACGTGCTAGTCAAATTCACCCAAACACGAGGTGGTACCGAGCTTGGCTTCCCCTTGGACCGCGACGCCACCGATCTCAGCGCGGCTGACTTCGATAACGGCACCGGGAACGTGCACGTCGAGGGCAACCTGATCCTGAACGACGACCCCGTCCGCTGTATCGCCGACATCGATCTAGCGACGCTTAAGGGCACCGGCCGCCTGATGCTTGAGGAAAAGGTTGCGGCGACCGCTGAATGACACTATTTGCCGTGTGCTCTCGGCAGTAAACAGTCGTCGCACGACACACGGCTGGTCGGCTGGACGGCCAACCCACGCCGTGGAAGCTTCGCTTTGACGCCACCAGGGGCGGGCAGCGCGGCCCGGTCGAGATGTGCCGCTGGGCGTCAGCGGCAACGACTCCAGCACCACCACCGCTGAGGGGACCATGCAGCCGGGCGGCGGCGTGCTCGCGCGGCCAGCCCGTCCCGGTCGGTGTCGCCGGCGGGGACGACGTATCCGGCCCGCCGCGTGTCGCCGGGGCTGTCTTCGCGGGCCACGACGACCGCCTGGGCCACGCCCGGGCAGCCCGCCAGCACGGCCCCGATCTCGCCGGGCTCGACCCGGGCGCCGCGGATCTTGACACTGGTCATCGGCGCGCCCGGCGAATACCAGCACCCCGCCGGGGGTCCACCTCGCCGGGTCCCCGCGCGGCCGAGAATTACGTCCTGGGATGGCTGACGCTTCGAATTCACTGTCAATTCTAAGCAAATTACGTTTTCGTAAGCCGTTCGGTATCCACTGGTCGGGGCACGCGAGCCGGACGGATTGCCGTCAGTAGCGGACCGGTCATGAGCGTGGTAATCAGCGCCATCAGCACGAGGACGGTATACAGCCGCTGGTTGATGAGGCCGTCGTCCAGCCCGACCTTGAGCGCGATCAGCTCGGTCAGGCCCCTGGTGTTCACGAGTGCGGCGATCGTGGCGGACTGGCGCGGCTCGAGCCCACACGCCCGGGAGGCCGCGTACGCGGGTCCCAGCTTGCCCGCGCTGGCGATGACGAAGATCAGCGCCAGCAGGATGAGAGCGTCCCCGTGCACGGTGCCGACGTTGAGCGAGAGCCCGGTGACGACGAAGAAGAGCGGCAGCAGCAGGTTCCCTGCTTGGTCCATCGAGCGGAGCACGTCCACATGCGGCGCGCCGTCCCTGGCTCGCATCGTCAGGCCCGCCAGGAAGCCGCCGAACACCGGCTGCAGGCCGAGTGACGCGGTGACCCACGCGCTGCCCATGGTGAGCGCGAACGCTATAGGTACTGGATCTGACAAGATTGACTCGCTCCGGCCCGTCCACCAGGCCAGCGCCGGGCGCACGACGCCCAGCATCACAGCCACGAAGCAGCCGGTCAGCAGCAGCGTCACAAGCCATGGGAATCGCCCAGAATGGCTGGTGCCGATCACCGCCGCGGCGAGCACCAGCCACGCCAGCACGTCCATGATTCCCGCTGCGGCCGTCGCGGTGACACCGGCGGTGGTCCCGGCGAGCCCGCGTTCGCGGACGATCGCCGCCAGCACGGGCATTGCGGTGATCGACATCGCCACGCCCATGAACAACACGAACGAATGACCCTCGTGCGGCTCGCCGATGGCAGCGAAGCCTGACCGGAACAGCAGCACCAACGCCACTCCCAGGCCCATCGGCACCGCAAGCGCGGAGGATGCCACCAGCGGCACTGCCCGCCCATGTCCGCGCAGCGCCCTGAAGTCGATCTCATAGCCCACGGCGAACATGAAGATGACGACGGCGACTTGGGCGAGCGCTGTCAGCGACGGCAGCACCACGTGTGGGAACAGATGGCCGGTCAGGTGGCCAGGCAGCCGCCCGAGCAAGCTCGGGCCGAGCAGCAGCCCCGTCAGTATCTGGCCGATGACCGCTGGCTGCCCGCAGCGGCGGGCCACGGCGCCGATCAACGTGGAGATTACAATGACCAGCCCGATATCGCCGATAACATCTACCGCAACTGTATTCACCGTCAGTTTCCTCCAGTTGTAAGGGTGAGCAAATCGTTGTGGGGCCGCCGGTCGGCGCGTTCAACCTCGGCACAGAACCAGTTGAACGCCTCCGGGATAGGACAGAGAGCGGAAGGGCGTTCTCACGGTCGTGCGTTTCCGGGGACAACGGCATCAAAGGCGACCGCCGTTTAGATCTTAACTGGCCACGTCTAATCGCCGGAATATGTCCGACCGTGGCATACCGCCTGCATTAGCGCTTCAAGCGTGCGATCCTGGAGTAAGGGAGTACCTGCCAGATGCCGGTAGCGATCCGCTCCGCGTAGCTGCAACGGGCCGGCGGCATAACCAGGACCTGGGCGGTCAGCGGTCACGCCACACGGGCTGGCGCTTCTCGGCGAACGCCCGCGGGCCCTCGGCCGCATCCTGGCTCAGCCTGCGCCGCTCCTCCCACCGGAACCGGGCGGTAAAGGCCTGCTCGAGCGACATATCGAGTGACTGGTACACCGCTTCTTTGATCGCTCGTACGGCCAGCGGAGCACTGCGAATAAGGTCACTGGTCCATTCGGCGACGGCCTGGTCCAGCTGGGCGAATGGTACGACCTCGTTGACCAGCCCGAGCTTCATCGCGTGACCGGCGGTGATACGACGGCCGGTCAGCAAATAGCCCATCGCGACCTTGAGAGGAAGCTGCCGCGCGAGCCGGAAGGCGCCGCCTGCCCCTGGAACCAAGCCCAGTTGTGCTTCCGGCAGAGCGAAAACCGCCTGATCGGAGGCGATGATGACGTCGCATGCCAGGGCAAGCTCGAAACCTCCGCCGAAGGCGTAACCGTGAACGCGGGCGACGATGGGTTTGGAGAAGCCGAAACGCTCGGTCAGCCGTGGCCAGCCGGGCTGACCGCGGCTGCCGAAGGTGGTGGGCGGCGCGCCCTCCTGATTGAGCCGGGCGCGCTCGTGCAGGTCCTGCCCGACAGAGAAGGAGCGTTTCCCCCCACCAGTCAGGACAGCGACCCGTACGTCGTCGTCCTTCTCGATGTCATCCCAGATCACCGCCAGTTCCTCATGCATCCGCTGATCCATGGCATTCAGCACATGCGGCCGGTCGAGGACGACGTAGCCGACCTGGTCCTTCTTCACATACCTCACCCGCGGCCGGTCAGGGCAGGTCATGGCAGTGCCGCAGTACCAGCGCAGGAACAGCCGCGGTATCCCCGATAAGAAGAACTCCGCGAAGTTGATCCGTGAGCAGACGGTGATCGTGAACTGGAGATGGCCTCGCCGTCCGGCAGGCGCACCGCACGCACCCGCCACGACGCTGCCACGAGACACGACTCTACGGGCCGCCAGGCCATTACGGCACTGCTGCAGAGTCCGCCTATACCAGCCCCAAGCCGACATGATGCGATTCTGGCCGATACTTGGGGCAGACCATGGTCAGAGCCAACACGCCCGGCTCACGCGGGTGATCGGCCGGTGCTACCGCCCCGCAGGCAACCTGGGAGGACGGTTATGGAGACGACCTCACGGGAGGTGATCGTCACCTTCGCCGTCACATCGCGGGCACGGGCGCTGCTGCAGCAATGGCGGGCGGATCCCGCGCGCCCGGACGTGCCGCGTACGGTCATGCGACATACCACTAGGGTCCTGTACGGGCTGGAGCCCTCGCGCGTAGAGGTCACCTGCGGAGCTAGCGAGCATCCACTCGGTGACATTCGCAAAGATGCCGCCATGGCTGTCCAGCCGGTCGTCGACTGGCGCCCGGATTTCGCCTTCACCCACGTCATGCACCTGGCGCTAGAGACACTCGGCAGCTTGCCCACCTTCCAGGATTTCGCCCGCTTTTGCGCAGAAGATCCGACCGGCCGCGCAGCCCTCGGCGACCCAGCCCGCCAGATCCGGGAACGTGCGTGCCGGCAAGGCTATGCACCCGCGCACGCGGCGCAGGCTGTCAGGTGGCGGATCGGCATCGCTTATTATTCGTTCCTCCGCGAGGTGTACACCATCGCGGTGCTCCGTGCCACCGGCCTGGACGTCCGGGCTCATCCCCTCGCCGACGCGCTTTTCAGGGTCGATGCCTGGACTGGCCGCACCGTCCTCAGTCTCTACATCCGCAACCCCAGGTTCCGTGATGGCGCACGTGGCCGTAAGCCACGCTCCAGGGATATACTCTCCGGCGCCCAACCCCCTTTCCGCTACGAAGAACTACGCCTGGCGACCCGCCATGAGTTCGGCTGCGTCCATTTGCCGGAAGCCGATCAGATAAGAGCCATCGCGCGCCACATCAAGGCTGTGCGACCCTAAGCTCTGCGTCCAGGCGGTGGGTGAGGCCGGTGTGGCGGCGGCCAGCGCCTGGGGTGCGCACGGCGGCGGCCAGCGCGCGATGGGAACCAACGAGGACGACCAGCTTCTTGGCCCGGGTAATGGCGGTGTACAACAGATTACGCCGCAGCATCATCCACGAGCCGGTAGTGAGCGGGATGATGACGGCCGGGTATTCACTGCCCTGCGAGCGGTGGATGGTGGCAGCATAGGCATGCGTGAGCTCATCGAGCTCGTCGAAGGCATAGTCAATGCTCTCGTCTTCGTCGGTAAGCACGGTGAGCTTGCTGTCTTCGAGGGACATCCCGGTGACCACGCCGACGGTTCCGTTGAAGACCCCGGCGGTGCCCTTGTCGTAGTTGTTCCGCAGCTGTGTCACCTTGTCCCCGACCCGGAACACGCGGCCGCCATAGCGGCGCTCGGGCCGTCCTTCCTCATGCGGGGTGAGCATCTCCTGCAGAAGTGTGTTGAGATTGCCCGCCCCGGCCGGTCCGCGGTGCATCGGCGTCAGCACCTGGACGTCGCGGCGCGGGTCCATGCCGAAGCGATGCGGGATGCGGCGCGCCACGATGTCGACCGTCAGCGCGGCCGTCTCCTCGGTGTCCTCGCAGGTGAACCAGAAGAAATCCGGAAAGCCGCGCAGCCGGGGCGGCGACCCGGCGTTGACCCGGTGGGCGTTGACCACGATCCCGGATTCCTGGGCCTGCCGGAAGATCTTCGTCAGGCGGACCCTGGGGATCGTGCCGGTGGCAGCGAGCAGATCGCGCAGCACTTCACCGGCGCCGACCGACGGGAGCTGGTCCACGTCGCCGACGAGCAGCAGGTGGGCGCCCCGGGGCACGGCCTTGACAAGCTTGTTCGCGAGGACCAGGTCGATCATGGAGGACTCGTCCACCACGACGAGATCGGCGTCCAGCGGGTTGTCGCGGTCATATTTCGCGTCGCCGCCCGGCTGAAGCTGGAGCAGCCGGTGCACCGTGGCAGCCTCGTGCCCGGTGAGTTCAGCCAGCCGCTTGGCGGCCCGCCCGGTCGGCGCGACCAGCACGATTTTCGCCTTCTTGGCCCTGGCCAGTTCCACGATCGAGCGAACCGTGAAGCTCTTGCCGCAGCCGGGCCCCCCGGTCAGCACCGCGACCCGCTCGGTCAGCGCCAGCCGCACCGCCGCCTCCTGTTCAGGCGCGAGGTCAGCGCCAGTCCTGCCGTGCAGCCAGGTCAGCGCCTGGTCCCAGTCCATCCGCTGAAACGCCGCCATCCGGTCCTGCTCGGCGTGCAGCAAATCCCGCAGCCCGGAGGCCAGGGAACACTCGGCGCGATGGAAAGGCACAAGATAAACAGCGGGCACCTCGTGGTCGCCCAGCGGAACGGCCTCGCGGACCACTCCTTCATCGGCGGCTAGTTCGTTAAGGCAAGGAGTGATCATCTCTCGGGCGACGTCTAGAATTTTCGCGGCCTCAGTGAGCAGGTTGGGCGCGGGCAGGAAGCAATGCCCGTCGTCGGCCGCCTCCGACAGGGTGTACTGTAGGCCAGCCTTGATCCTCTCCGGGCTGTCGTGCGGGATGCCGACTGCGCGGGCGATCGTGTCGGCGGTCTTGAATCCGATCCCCCACACGTCCGCGGCCAGCTGGTACGGCTCGCTGCGGACCACGCTGATGGCGGAATCGCGGTACTTCTTGAAGATGCGTACGGCCAGGGAGGTAGACACCCCGACCCCCTGGAGGAAGACCATCACCTCCTTGATCGCCTTCTGCTCCTCCCACGCGTCGGCGACGAGCTTGGTGCGCTTGGGCCCGACCCCCGGCACCTCGACGAGGCGCTGCGGCTCTTCCTCGATGACCCGCAGGATGTCCGTCCCGAAATGAGCCACCATCCGCTCAGCCATCACCGGGCCGATGCCCTTGATCATCCCGGAACCCAGGTAGCGGCGAATTCCCTGAATGGTGGCGGGAAGGACCGTCGTGTAGGACTGGACCTCGAACTGCCGGCCGTAGCGGGGATGGGAGGTCCAGCGGCCGGTCAGCCGCAGGCTCTCCCCGACCTGAGCGCCCAGCAGCGGACCAACCACGGTCAGCAGGTCGGGGCCGATGCGCTCCGTCGCTACCCGGGCGATCGTGTAACCGGTCTCCTCGTTCGCGTACGTCACGCGCTCCAGGACCGCCTCAAGCACCGACTCGACCGGCGGGCCGGGCCTGGCCTGGGACGTGCTCGTCACATCGGACATCCTGCCGTCAGCCTGGCATCTGGGTGTAGGCGGCCAGCCAGCCAGTAGCGCGGTAGTCGCCGCGCCAGGTGAATACCGCCGCTCCTGGCGCACCCGCGGCCGGGGAAGGCTGCCCGGTTATCGCATGGCCCCGCCGGATGGGCGTGAGGAGGTAGGTCTTCCCAGCCCAGACGGCCAGCACGGAACCTGTCGGGCCGGCCGCACGCACCTGCCCGCCGCCGGTCTCGATGGTGCTTTCGGTCGCGCGTTCCCGCAGCAGCGCCCGGTACCCGGCGCTGTCGAGGTGACATTGCTGGGGCCTGCCAGCCACCGGCCAGTCTGGGCTGGTGTATCCCCGCGCCTGGGCCGCTGCCCACAGTTGCGGTACCGCCTGCAGGGCATGGGCCGGGGTGGCCATCTGCTCGCAGGCCCAGAGCAGACGGCCCGCACCGCGCGCGGGCTGCAGCATCCGCCAGGTGATGCGCCGTTCCAGGTCCGCAGCCACGATCGCGCACCACGGATGGACCGTGCCGAACAGGCCCTGGCTGGCCAGCCAGTGCAGGTACCGGGGCACCTCTTCCAGGACCGGGTACATCGCCCCGTACGGGATACCGCCGATCTGCCGGACACCCGGGCGGAACGCTTCCGGCGAGTTGGCCACCGCGAGCAGCGCGGCACGGGCCAGGTCACCTCGCTGCGACCCGCCACCCGGCCCGGCGCCCTGCGCCTGCCGGCGCGCCCGCGGGCCGACATGGCCACGGGCGGCCAGGAGGCGGGCAACCGCCGCCTTGGCGCCATCGCCCGCGCTGGCCTGGGCCAGCTTCGGCAGCAGCGCGGCGAGGGTTTCAGCGAGCAGTTCCTCAGCCTCTTCCGGACCGGCCGGCACCGGTGCCCAGGCCAGTGCGTGCCGCAGGCCATCACAGATGACCGGGGAAACCATGAGCCGCGCAGTCAGCCGGCCCAGTTCGGTCGGAACCAGCCCGCGGTCTCCAGAGGGCCGCACCGGACTAGGGGTCAGCATTCCAGCCGACACCAGGAACTGGATGGCGCGGTTGAGCGGGCGCGCTGTCCCTGGTGGAACGCGAGCGTCTGCACCCACCACTGCTCGGCCTGCCGCTGCGAGCCCACAAGTTGCTGCACTGTTTCACTCAGCAGCTGCTCGGGCAGGCTGTCCTGAATACGTGAGTTCACTGTGTGCCCGCTGACCAGCCGCGACTGCCAGTCGGCCCGCTCGTGCTCATCGACGATCATGAAGGCCCAGCCCTGATCCTCGCCGGCCCCGATCCGCCCGGCCCGGCCGAACATCTGCTGGACCGTCCCCACGTCAAGATCTTCCAGGCCGGCCAGCGTGTCCTGGACCACCACCGCGCGGGCCGGAAGGTTCACGCCAGCGGCCACCGTCGAAGTCGCCACGAGGACGTCCGCTTCCCGGCTCCGGAACGCCTGCTCAGCTTCCTGGCGGTACTCCCATCCCTGATAGTGCAGCCTGATCCGGGCCTGGCGGCAGACCTGCTGCAGCCGTGCCAGGTTGTCCGGGCGCACGCCCGAGACGTCTGCTCCCCGGCTGGCCGCGATCACCAGGGCGGTCCGGCGCACGTTGCGCTTGCTGCCGCAGAAGATGAGGACGCTGCCCCCGTCCTGGGTGACCTCGGCCGTGATGGCAGACGCCAGCCGGGTACGCGCCGCCTCGGTCACCGCAAAGTCGGGGTTGGCCGGGATAGCCGGCAGTTGCCAGGTGAGGCGGCTCGGCCTCCAGGTGACCCGCAGCAGCCTGGCGCGAAGCCAGCCGGCGATTTGCCCGGCATTGGCGATGGTGGCCGACAGCCCGACGATCCTGGCCGGAGTCCCGCCGTCGCGTACCCGGGCCAGCAGCGCCTCCAGCACCGGCCCGCGGGCGGGATCGCCCAGCATGTGGATCTCATCCACCACCAGCGATCCAACCTCGGCCAGCGCTTCCCGGAATGCGGACGCCCGGCAGATGGCCTCGAACTTCTCGGTGGTGGCAATCCATAGGTCAGCATCGTGAATGCGGGCGATGTCCACGGCGCGCTCGCCGGACAGCCGCTCGACCCGCAGCCCGTGACCGCGCCAGCTGGCCAGTTCGCGGTCCAGCTCATCGGTCAGCGAGCGCTGCGGCACCAGCCATGCCGACTTGCGGCCCTGCTGTACTACGGTGCGCAACGCGGCAGCCATCCCGATCACCGTCTTGCCCGCCCCCGTAGGCGCGACCACCAGGAGGTTCTCCTCATGCCCGAAGACGTGTGGCAAAGCCTCGGCCTGCGCCGGGTTCAGCGCCCGGAACGGCAGGAAACGCACCAAGTCCGGCGGGACTGTTCCCTCGACCGGCGTTCCATGCGGGGGCAGCGGAGCAACAGTCGTGTGGTCCTCCCAGAGGATGTCGAACGCGTCCCGCGCGGCCGCGGCGGCAGCGCCAGTCACCTCGGTCAGCGAGCCCCGTGATGGCTGGCTCAGTCGGCAGAGGCGGCTGCTGGCCACGAGCTTCCGGTGGCCCGGCACACCAACGGGGGCCGTGATGGCCTCGTCCTCCACAAGGTACCTAGCGCGCCGTACCTGGGCGCCCATGCCCTCCAGTTTCTCCGCCAAGATCGCGAACCGATCGCCCTCGGGCAGCAGCACGCGCAGGTCAGTCCCGGTCCGGACCTCGGGAAGCCAGTCGTCCGGATCGGTGATCTTCAGCCAGGTGAGCGCGGGCACAGCCACCCGGTCCCGGCCGCTCCGCGGGGCAGCGTCGCTGGAGGGCATCAGGGCACTAAGGCCACAGTAAGCAGGATCTGACCCGCTGGAGCCAGTGCCATCACCACGCTCGGCGAGATGACGATGACACCGCACAGTGTGCAAGCGCGTGCCGCGAGCGAAATGGAAACGCCATCAGGCAACAGATCCGATGCCGCTTAAGCAGCGGCCAGGGTGGGCTCATTAAGCTATCTTGCCCACTGGACCCCTGCAGAGGGCCAGGTTTGGGCCTTTCGCCACTATGCTGCCCGTGAGGCCGCAGCGCTACCCGCCTGTCAGAATCTGGACGTGGCACCGCCGCGGCGAGGAGACGCTGAGCGACCCGGACGTCCGCGACACGTGGGAGATCCCGAAACACCTCGTCGGCGCCGAGTGGAACGACGGCATGCTGAAGGTCATCCTCGCGACGGTAAAAGAAGAGCTAGTGCAGGCCCGCGTAAGTTTTTGAGGGGTTCGCGCGCCGGGTTTCATAGTGGTCACGCGGCTGCGGGGAGGGCGCTGGACGTGGCGGGCCCGGCGGCCACGCAATCGTCGTGGCGGGCAAGATAGGCGGCGTG
>WNFF01012338.1_pt1 | contig 10938 bp, 5 predicted proteins | sample 5400441 | NCBI WGS metagenome assembly WNFF01 (sample SAMN13153345, study PRJNA577476) | soil metagenome | isolation source: 120 cm saprolite under Douglas fir tree site 2 hole 3 replicate 1 | place: USA:California | collected 2015-04-18
CGTCATTGCCGCTCGAAGTTAACTCGGCGACGCAGGATGGCAGCCTTCCTTGATGGTGATATGGCCTTTCGGCAGCACAGTGGCGGACACACGCCTGGGCCAAACGGGCCGACGTTCCTGACGTTCGCCAGGGGCTACATCAAGTCGCCGGTCGCGCCGGCGGCGAAGCGCGCCGCGCGGTGAAGTGGAGTCCAAAAGGGAGCAGATGCATTCGGAACAGAGGCGCAGTTGCGGAACGTTGCTCGCGAGTTTGGCAATCGCCATTATTTTCGTCACCGGAGCGATCAGTAAAGCCGAAGACGGTTATCGCTTATGGCTGCGGTACGATCCGCTTCCGAAGCGGACGATCGAGGCTTACCGACCTCGCATCGCGTCCGTTGTAGTGCCCGGCGACTCGGCTACTCTCGAAGTTATTCGGACCGAGCTAGTCAACGGTTGCACCGGACTGCTCGGCAGCGCTGTTCCCATCGCGAATGAGGCCAACCGTGATGGCGCTGTTATCGCAGGAACGCTGAAGAGTTCGCCGCAAATAGCGACCCTCGGTTGGGAACGACAGCTTGCGGATCTTGGGCCGGAGGGGTTCCGCATCCGTTCTTTGAAGATCGGATACCGCTCGGTGATTGTCATTGCCTCGAGCGGTGAAGTGGGCGCGCTGTACGGCGCGTTTCATTTCCTGCGTTTGTTGCAAACTCTCCAGCCGATCGACAAATTGGATGTCAGTCAAAAGCCGCGGCTGCAGCTTCGCCTGCTGGACCATTGGGATAACCTTGATGGCAGCATCGAACGCGGCTACGCCGGACGGTCGCTTTGGGACTGGAAGGCTCTCCCTGAGAATGTAGATTCCCGCCTGCGTGACTATGCACGCGCTAATGCCAGCATTGGAATCAATGGCTCGACACTCAACAACGTCAACGCCAACGCGCAGATACTCACCGCCGAGTACTTGCGCAGGGTTGCGGCGATTGCAGATGTATTTCGCCCTTACGGCGTCAAGGTTTATCTCTCCGCGCGCTTTTCCGCGCCGATCGAATTGGGAGGTCTGAAGACAGCGGACCCACTCGACGCTGAGGTGGCCGCGTGGTGGAAACAGAAAGCGGATGAAATCTACAAATTGATTCCTGATTTTGGTGGCTTTCTCGTCAAGGCGAATAGCGAGGGCCAGCCCGGGCCACGCACTTATCATCGCACGCACGCCGACGGCGCGAACATGCTTGCGGCTGCGGTGGCGCCGCATAAGGGAGTCGTGATTTGGCGCGCGTTTGTTTATGACATGAAACCCGGTTATGACCGTGCCGGCGCCGCCTATGAAAATCTGCAACCGTTTGACGGAAAGTTCGCGCCCAACGTTTTGCTGCAAGTGAAGAATGGGCCGATCGATTTTCAACCACGCGAGCCTTTTCATCCATTGTTCGGCGGTATGTCGCGCACCCAGGTGATTCCCGAATTGCAGATCACTCAGGAGTATCTCGGGTTTTCCAACCACCTGGTTTTTCTGGCGCAAATGTGGCGCGAGTTCCTTGACTCAGACACGTACGCGAGGGGTCCCGGCTCGACGGTTGCCAAAGTCGTTGATGGTAGTCTTTATCACCAGCGACTGACTGGCATGGCGGGCGTTGCAAACACCGGCACGGACCGCAACTGGACCGGTCATCATTTTCTTCAGGGGAATTGGTACGCTTTTGGTCGGCTGACCTGGAATCCAGATCTATCTTCGCGTCAGATTGCTGATGAATGGATTGCAATGACGCTAACTCACGATCCCAAAGCAACGGAAACCATCGCGCGCATGATGCTCGAGTCGCACGAGGCCGTGGTTGATTACATGACGCCGCTCGGTCTTCATCATCTGTTCTGGGGCGGACATCATTATGGCCCTGCGCCATGGTGGAACACGGAACCTCGCGATGATTGGAATCCGGTTTACTATCACCGCGCCGATGCCGAAGGAATAGGCTTCGATCGCACCGCGACAGGCAGCAACACCGTTAACCAATATCATTGGCCGGTCCGCGGACAGTTTTCGAACTTGAGTACTTGTCCTGACAGGTTCCTGTTGTGGTTTCATCATGTGCCATGGGACTATCGAGTGCGCTCAGGTCGAACGCTCTGGGACGAGATGACGCTGCATTATCAGCACGGCGTCGCTTGGGTGCGCGCTACCCGCAAAGATTGGGATGCTCTGAGCGACGAGATCGATCCAGAGCGTCATGCCGCCGTTGCGAAGAAGCTCACGATTCAGGAGCGCGACGCAATATGGTGGAAGGACGCGTGCTTAACCTACTTCCAGACTTTTTCAAAGCGTTCACTTCCGGCAGGCGTCGAGAAACCGGCCAAGACGCTGGCAGAGTACAAGGCGAAGAGTCTTCAGTGGTGAGTTGATTTTCCGTTTGTCATTGGTCATTTGCTGGATCTTATTTCGTGATGTTTCGTGGATCGCTTGCTTGGCTGAGAAACGAACAACGATCCACGAAATCACACGAACGGACACGAAGCCACCAATGGAAATGACAAGTGGAGAACGAAATGACCCGAACCAGTAGCAAATGAAGATCAGCGACATAAGAGCTACAACCGTCACAGTACCGTTATACGCACCACTCCGTCATGCGAATGGCTGTCATTGGGGGCGCTTCGTGCGCACCATCGTGGAAGTTGAAACTGACGAAGGCCTGATCGGCCTCGGGGAGATGGGAGGCGGCGGCGAGTCGGCGGAAGCTGCGTTCCGCGCGCTGAAATCATATCTGGTCGGCCACGATCCGGCGCGACTGGAAGAACTGCGCTTCCTGATTGCGAATCCAACTGCGTCGCTTTACAACAATCGGACTCAGATTCTCGCCGCCCTCGAGTTCGCCTGCCTCGATATTTTGGGACAGAAGTGGGGCGTGCCGGTTTCGGAAATTCTTGGCGGGCGTTTGCGGGATCGCGTTCCCTGTTTGCGGGATCGCGTTCCCTTTGCTTCGTATCTCTTTTTCCGTTATCCGAATCCGAAGGACGAGAGCGGAGAAGTCCGCAAAATCGATCAACTCGTCGCCCACGCGAAGGAACTGAAAGAACGCTACGGCTTCACTTCGCACAAGTTGAAGGGCGGTGTGTTCGCGCCGGAGTACGAGTTGGAATGTTATCGGGCGCTGGCGAATGCACTCGACGGCGATCGCTTCCGCTTCGACCCGAATGGAGTATGGTCTACCGAGACGGCGATCTGGTTCGGCCAGAAGATCGAGGGTATCCGCAACGACTATCTGGAGGACCCCGTGTTTGGCATGGCAGGAATGCGCCGCGCGCGCGAGAAAGTGCGAATGCCGCTCGCGACCAACACTATCGTCGTCAATTTTGAACAACTTGCGGCAAATGTACTCGATACCGCCGTCGACGTGATTCTGCTCGACACTACTTTTTGGGGAGGCATTCGTCCATGTATCAAAGCAGCAGGCGTATGCGACACCTTTCAACTAGGCGTCGCCGTCCACTCTTCAGGTGAACTAGGCATTCAACTAGCGACGATGCTGCACCTCGGCGCGGTGATTCCGAATCTTTCGTTCGCGGCCGATGCGCACTACCACCAGCTAACCGACGACATCATTGAGGGAGGCAAGTTTAATTACCTGGATGGGACAATCGCGGTACCCAGCGGGCCAGGCCTGGGCGTGCGGCTTGATCGAGATAAGCTGGCCGAATACGAAGAGCTTTATCGGCGGTTAGGATCATACCCCTACGATCAGGATCCGCTCAGGCCGGGATGGACGCCGACCCTTCCGAACTATCGGTGGGCCGATCCGAATGACGCGAGGCGGCCCACCAACATCAGCTTTTGACGCGTTACGATAAAAAGGACCGAACAATGATACCCCTCATGGAAGATCATGTTTCGCAAGCTGAGCTGCTAACCGATAGAGCAGAACTCAGGCGACAGGTGGAGCTCGTAGTCAGAACGACGCGGGTGATTGATATTCACACTCACGTGTTTCCTCCCGAGTTCGACGGGATGTTCCTCCACGGCATCGACGAGCTGGTTACCTACCACTATCTTGTCGCCGAGACCTTCCGCTCGACTGATGTCCCACACGGGCGCTTTTGGACAATGACCAAGCCAGAGCGAGCTGACCTCATCTGGCAGACACTCTTCGTCAAGAACAGCCCGTTATCGGAAGCTGCCTGCGGTGTCGTTTCCGTCCTCGATGCATTTGGCCTCAACCCGAGAGCGCCTGATCTCGAAGAAGCGCGAGCTTTCTTCCGTTCGCGAGACCTGCACGAACACGTTGATCAAGTATTGGAAATGGCGCGCGTGAGTGACGTCGTGATGACTAACGATCCCTTCAGTGAGCGGGAAGTGCTTCTCTGGACCTACGGCATGAATCCTGACCATCGCTTTCACGCTTCGCTCCGCCTGGACGGACTCCTGAACGACTGGCCTGAAGCGATCAAGACTCTCGCCGGCCGGGGTTTGCGCCTGGAACCTGAACTAGGCGGCTTGACCGTGAGCGAGCTGCGTCGCTTTCTCGCTGGGTGGGTTGCGCGAATGAAACCCCTCTACATGGCTGTGTCGCTTCCGGCCGATTTCAAATTTCCCGATGAAGACGTGCGCGATCGGCTAATCCGTGAAGTTGTCCTGCCAACCGCGCGAGAGCACGCCCTCGCTTTGGCCGTGATGATTGGTGTCCGCCGCGGCGTGAATCCAGCTCTCAGGGCCGCAGGTGACGGTGTGGGTCGGGCGGACATCAGTGCCCTTGAGCGCATGTGCGCCGAGAATCCTGACGTCCGTTTCCTGGCGACTGTCCTGTCGCGCGAAAATCAACATGAATTTTGTGTATCCGCGCGCAAGTTCAGTAACTTGATGCCGTTTGGCTGTTGGTGGTTTCTCAACAACCCGTCAATCGTTGCTGAGATCACGCGCGAGCGCATTGAACTCCTGGGACCGAGTTTTATCCCGCAACATTCTGACGCGAGTGTACTCGAACAGTTGATTTACAAGTGGCAACATTCGCGGGTCGTCATCGCTGCTGCGCTGTATGAGACTTACGAGCGACTGCTGCAAAGTGGGCGCTCTGTAACGCGAAAAGAAATCGTGCGCGACGTAACGCGAATGTTCTCAGGGAACTTCTGTGCGTTGGTCGACCTTCCGCAGGCGCCATCTGGCACAGTGGACGATACCCTCGAGAGTCTGCCAGACTTGCGACCCTCGAATCGCCGTTTTGAGTAAGAAACGACGCGCGGGCCGCCGGGTTTGTCTGCGGCCTGCAACGACATGGATTCCGTGGACCGCGAAGCGCCAACTCAGGCATGTCTACGCATGTCATAATTTTTCCGGAGGAGAACCCGCTTGATTAAGGCTGGCCCAATCCGTCTTCGTCTACTGAAATCCATCCGAGTAATCCCTGTGGCATGCGCTGCCATATCCCTGACGCTCGTCATCTTCCCCAAAACAAATGTGCGGTCGCAAAGAACTGAGGCGGACTATAGGAACTCTCGTTTGCCCGTTGAACAACGCGTGGCGGATTTACTCGCTCGGATGACACTCGAAGAGAAAGTCGCGCAGTTGACATGTCTCTGGCAGACCAGGCCCCAGGCAAAGCCGCAGACTGACTTCTCGATTGATCGCGGAGATTTCTCGCCTGATAAAGCCTCACAAGTGATGAAGTACGGCATCGGGCAAATCGCGCGGCAAAGAGAGCGAAAGGGGCCGCGCGAAGGCGCCGTCTTTGCTAACGCAGTGCAGAAGTGGCTGATCGAACATACACGACTCGGTATTCCTGCGATTCTTCACGACGAAATACTGCACGGCCACATGGCCCAGGGAAGCACCAGCTTTCCTCAACCAATAGCGCTCTCCACCACCTGGGATCCTGAATTCGTCAGCAAGGTTTTCACCGTCGCGGCGCTGGAAACGCGTGTGCGCGGAAGTCATCAAGTGCTCGGGCCGAATCTGGATGTCGCGCGCGAGCCACGTTGGGGTCGAACCGAAGAAACGTACGGCGAGGATCCTTATCTGGTCTCGCGCATGGCCGTCGCTGTTATCAAGGCGCTGCAAGGCCCTGGGCCAGGCATCGATGGCGATCACATTATTGCCACCGCGAAGCACTTCGCGGCGCATGGCCAACCGGAAGGCGGAACCAACATTGCGCCGGCGAATTATTCAGAGCGAGTGCTGCGCGAAGTGTTCTTGCCCAGCTTCAAGGCTGCCGTGACCGAAGCCGGCATCATGAGTGTGATGCCTTCCTACAACGAGATCGACGGAGTGCCGTCGCACGTGAACAAGTGGCTGCTCGAAAGAGTGCTGCGTAAGGAGTGGGGATTCAAAGGCTACGTCGTCTCGGACTATTACGCGATCCCGCAGTTGATGGACCTGCATCATGTCGCGGGGGACAAGGCGGAAGCTGCCAGGCTTGCGCTCGAAGCCGGAATCGATATCGAACTCCCGGACCCTGATTGCTTTCGGATGCTGGTGCAACTGGTGAAGGAGGGAAGAGTCTCTGAGGCCGCAGTTGATAAGGCAGTGATGCGAAACCTGCGCGCTAAGTTTCTGCTCGGTCTGTTCGAGAATCCATACGTCGATCCCGATCGCGCCGTCGAAGTAACCAATTCGATCGAACATCGCGGGTTGGCGGCCGAAGCGGCGCGTCGAGCGATTACGCTGCTCAAGAATGACAACAATCTCCTGCCCCTTGATCGAGGCCGATTGAAGTCTCTCGCAGTCATTGGCCCAAACGCTGATCGCGTACACCTCGGTGGCTACAGCGACAATCCCGGGCGGGGCGTTAGCGTGCTTCAGGGAATCACCGAAAAGGTGGGCAACAAGATCAGAGTGACATTCGCCGAAGGATGCAAGATCACGAAGGAGGGCGGCGACTGGTGGGCCGACACCTCGCACCTGAGCGACGAGTCCGCAGACGCCAGATTGATCGCGCAGGCTGTAGATGTAGCGAAGGCGGCGGACGTGGCGGTGTTGGTCCTCGGCGGCAACGAAGATACAAATAAGGAAGGCTGGGCCGAAAATCATCTCGGTGACCGCGATAGCCTGGACTTAATCGGTCACCAGAACGATCTCGTCAAAGCAGTTCTGGAAACCGGCAAGCCGACTATTGTAGTCCTTATTAACAGCGGACCCCTTTCAATCAACTATATCGCTGAGAAAGTACCTGCCGTCCTCGAAGGCTTCTACCTGGGTCAGGAAACCGGCATCGGCATCGCCGATGTTTTGTTCGGCGATTACAATCCGTCAGGCAAGCTCACCGTCAGCTTTCCACGCTCCGTGGGCCAGTTGCCGATTTATTACAACCGCAAACCAACGGCGCGCCGTGGCTATCTGTACACCAGCAAACAACCACTATTCCCTTTCGGTTATGGTCTCAGCTACACGAGTTTTGAGTATTCGAATCTGAAAGTCAGCCCCGCGCAAATCGGATCGGCGGGCCAGACAAAAGTTAACGTGACCGTCACTAACACCGGCCAGCGCGCAGGTGACGAGATCGTGCAGCTATACATTCGCGATCTTGTCAGTTCGGTAACCCGGCCGGTCATGGAGCTAAAGGATTTCAGGCGGGTCTCGCTCGCACCGGGCGAGAGCAAGACGGTCGAGTTCGTAATCACGCCCGATAAGCTTTCATTTCTTAATTTGAATATGGAAAGCGTTGTCGAGCCCGGATGGTTCGACATCATGGTAGGAACGAGCTCAGTCAAATATCTGACGGCGAAGCTTGAAGTGGTCGCGAAATGAATTAATCATCCGCTAGGGTAACCGAACGTCATGCAACATCGTTTGTTTTTTCTGCGCAGCTTGCTTGTCGTCGCGGCGATGGCGTCGCCGGTTTTCGCACAGTCGCCGGTGCCCGCCGACCAACCAGTGTCGCGTAACGACCGCAATTCCCAACTCGCGCACGAACAACTCGTCGAGAAAGCACGGCGCGGCAAAATCGACGTTTATTTCGTTGGCGACTCGATTACCCGGCGCTGGGGTGCAACCGACTATCCCAACTTTCTAGCCAATTGGAAGCAGAACTTCCATGGTTGGAATGCCGCCAACTTCGGCTGGGGCGCGGATACGATCCAGAACATCCTCTGGCGGTTGGAAAATGGCGAACTCGACGACTTAAACCCGAAGATCATAATCATACTTGCTGGCGCCAACAACGTTGGGCGCAATCCCGGCGACGACGCCAAAGTTGCCGACATCACCAAAGGCATTAAGGCGCTCGTAGATCTTTGCCGAAAAAAAGCGCCCTCCGCGACGATTATTCTCACCGCGATTTTCCCGCGCAACGACAGCATGGCGGTGATCCCTACAATCAATCGCATCAACGAGAACATCGCCAATTTTGCCGACGGGAAGACCGTTCGCTTCCTCAACATAAACGGCAAACTTGCCGATAAAGACGGCGCCCTGTTCGAGGGTGTGACCGTCGACAAACTGCACCCTAGTCTAAGGGGATATCAGATCTGGGCCGACGCCCTAAAGCCTATACTCACGGAAATACTCGGACCACCTGCGGCGACGGATCAGGCTCCGCCGTCCACTGGCGACCCAGGCGCCGTCCGTACGAGCGACTCGTTGCAGTCTTCATCACGCGTGCAGACGCGACCGACGCTCAAGGAGACTTTCAAACGCGATTTCATGATCGGCGCGGCGCTTAATCGCCGGCAGTTTTACGAAGAAGACGCCCGCGGCGCTGCCATCGTTGCAGCGCAGTTCAATACCATCACGCCCGAAAACGTCCTGAAGTGGGCATCGGTCCATCCCGCTCCCAACAAATATGATTTCGAAGCGCCGGATCGCTATGTGGCATTTGGCGAGAAGCACCGAATGTTCGTCATCGGCCACACGCTCGTGTGGCACAACCAGACGCCGCGCTGGGTCTTTCAGGACGATAAAGGCAATCCCGTAGATCGCGATACGTTGCTCAGGCGGCTGCGCGATCACATCCTGACGGTCGTGGGTCGTTACAAGGGAAGAATCAAGGGTTGGGACGTGGTTAACGAAGCTCTGAATCAGGACGGAACGATGCGTCAATCGCCCTGGTTGAAAATAATCGGCGAAGATTACCTGGCAAAGGCCTTCGAGTTCGCGCACGAAGCCGATCCCAATGCTCAGTTGTATTACAACGACTACGATCTGGAGTTGCCGGCAAAACGAAAAGGCGCAGTTGAGTTGATCAGGAAGCTGAAAGCGGTCGGAGTCCCGATCAGGGCGATTGGTTTGCAGAACCATAACCTTATGGACTGGCCTTCGGTTGCGGATGAAGACGCGACGATTACTGCGTTTGCGGCTCTCGGAATTAAAGTGAACATTACCGAACTCGATGTCGACGTGTTGCCACGAACGACGAAGCCTGGCGCCGATTACGCGGTGGATGTTGTACCTACGACGCAACTGAATCCCTACCCAAACGGCTTGCCCGACTCAGTTCAACAGGCGCTGGCGAAGCGTTATGCCGATCTGTTTGGCGTCTATCTGAGCCACCGCGACGCGATCGATCGGGTGACTTTCTGGTGCGTAACGGATGGCGACTCCTGGCTGAACAATTGGCCCATCAGAGGAAGGACCAACTATCCGCTCTTGTTCGATCAGGCGGGCCAACCGAAGGCCGCATTCGAGGCTGTGATTAGAACGAGCAAGGCACAACGCTCGAACTCTCTACCGCCGCCAGTAACAATGATCGCTGAGCAGGATCATCAGCGGATCATGGACCTGCTGCACATCACTTCGCTTCGTCCGGGCGCCAATGGCAGTAATCCTCAAGCGCCAAACGCCGCCAACTATGACGAGTCAAAGGCCAATCCTTACCCGAATCTGCCCGACCCGCTCGTCTTGAAGAACGGAAAGAGAGTTACCACCCCGAAGATGTGGTGGAAGCAGCGACGCCCGGAAATCGTGGAAGACTTTGATCGGGAAATCTATGGCCGCCGGGAGTGAAGTGGGAAGTAACCGATACCACGCGCGAAGTGAAATACGATGTGCCGGTCATCACGAAAAAGATCGTCGGCCACGTCGATAATTCATCTTACTCACTCGTCACTGTCGATATTCAATTGACGTTGACAACGCCTGCAAATGCGACTGGTCCAGTACCGGTAATCATGGAGCTGAGTTTCGTGTTTCCTCCTGGATTCCGGCCCCCCACGCCGCCGTTGAATGTGCCTGCGCCAATCGGACCAGCATGGCAACAGCAAGTTCTCGCAAAAGGCTGGGGTTACGCCAGTATCATTCCGAACACCATCCAGCCCGACAATGGTGCTGGCCTAACACAAGGCATTATCGGTCTCTGCAATAAAGGCCAGCCGCGCAAGATCGATGATTGGGGCGCGTTGCGCGCGTGGGCCTGGGGAGCAAGCCGCGCCCTGGATTATTTTGAAACCGACAAATCAGTCGATGCGAAGCAAGTCGGGCTTGAGGGACACTCGCGATACGGCAAAGCGACGCTTGTCGCGATGGCCTATGATCAACGTTTCGCGATCGCTTACGTAAGTTCATCGGGTGCCGGCGGCGCCAAACTTCATCGTCGCAATTGGGGCGAGCTGGTAGAGAATGTTGCAGGAACCGGCGAGTATCATTGGATGGCCGGGAACTTTATTAAGTACGCGGGCCCGCTAAACTGGAATGACCTACCTGTGGATTCGCACGAGCTGATTGCGCTATGTGCTCCGCGACCGGTTTTCATCAGTGGCGGAGCCAAAGGTGATGGATGGGTGGACCCGAAGGGGATGTTCATGGCGGCAGTCGCCGCGGGCCCGGTGTACAAACTTCTCGGTAAAAGAGATCTCGGAGCCACTGAGTTCCCGCCGACTGAGACGGCCCTGATTGACGGCGACGTGGCCTTTCGCCAACACAGCGGCGGTCACACGCCCGGTCCGAACTGGCCGACGTTCCTGACGTTCGCGAGCCGCTATCTCAAAGGGCCGTCCATCCTGGCGGCGCAGCCCTCAGTTCCGATCAGATAGTGGCGATGC
>WNFF01047942.1_pt1 | contig 10937 bp, 15 predicted proteins | sample 5400441 | NCBI WGS metagenome assembly WNFF01 (sample SAMN13153345, study PRJNA577476) | soil metagenome | isolation source: 120 cm saprolite under Douglas fir tree site 2 hole 3 replicate 1 | place: USA:California | collected 2015-04-18
GCACACCTGCCCATCGTTCTCGCCTCGGGCCTCATCGACAAATCCGTAGCCGTCCCATGGTGGAACGGACGCGCCCTACGCCTGGTCCAATAGCGCCAAAATGTTAGGCTCCTTACGCGCCGTGGAAATCCAGGCTAGCCAATGGTTCACCCCCGATGTGCCTAAAGTTTGCACTCATCATGAAGGAACAACCGCGGACTACAGCAATTAGTAAATCACTGCTGGGATAGCGATTAGGAAGAAATTCGGTTGGTTGCGTGAGTTCATATTCACGACGGGGACCGACACAATGAAGGATTTTTCAAACGCAAGTTTTCCTCCTGAGACCATCAGCATCGTGAAACATGCAATGGACGCGGCGGTCGCGACGCTGCCAGACCCGGTAAGTTTGGCCCACGTAAATTCGATGGCCGAAACTATCCTCCGCAGTGCCAAGGATGGCGAGAGAGATCCCGGAGTTTTGGAGCGTATGGCGTTATTGGAACTTCAAATTACGCCGCGCGATTGATGTCCAATCGGCTAGCCACCAACAAAATATCAACTGTCTGCTTGGCGATTGCCATCATAGCCACACGGAAGTGTTGAGATATTTTCATAACGCTAACATTCACGAGCCAAGATGGATTGGTACGGGTGAAGGATTTGCCAAAGGTTCGCAGATTAGCGATGCGCGTATTGCAGACATCGGTGCCACCTAGTTGGATACTTGGGCCATTTTTATGCCGCTCCGATGGGTATCGAAGGTCAGGGCCAATCTGGAGTCGCGTCCTGCGAACGTGGCCGCCTTGAGCAAAATCGACCATCGGATTCGCAGGAACTATCCGATGAACCATCGCCCTTTGTGGATATCAAATTTCACCGAACCTTCGTCTCGCATTTTTAATAGGAGCGATCGGCAAGATTCCTCATTCATGACATTGGCGCGTCTCATGATCTCGTAAACTTTGAGCGGCTGCTCGCGGAGCGCACTTAAGATATTTTCTCGGTCGCTCATGAAGCGTTACTCGCTCGTTTTCTGTCACGCCGATTCACCGACTAAATTCGCCCGGCAACAGAACGAGAGTGGCGCGCCGGCGAAAACGGTGATGCAGCCGCTCTCGCTATCGCTCAATATTGATGGTCGGACGCTGGCGGAGGCGGTCTCTACCGCGCTTTCTGCCATGTATGGAATCCCGGGCCAGGCGCCGGCGGCCGATGGTATGGGCCAGGTTTACAGCGGCGATCATAATTATCCGGATAAGTAATGCTGGGTATTTCAATGGGGGCCGCGTTGTCGGGCTCGCCTGGTTGCGGATGTACCAACCAGGCGAGCCCGCGATGCGCGCAAGTAAAATGGGGAAGACGTCATGCGCACGCTCGAACTGTTTGAACAACTCGGCATCAACTTCGTCCCTCCGAACCAGCAGCGTCGGCGCGGTGCGTGCGAGACCAGTTGCGTGCGCATCGTCGACAGGATGATCCGAAAATTCGGGGCGCCGCATACCACGTTCGTGCTTAGAACCATCACCAAGACAGAGAACAACGCGACCGAATTGATCGCAGACGCCATCCATGCGGTCAGTGACGTGGTTCGCGCCCATCCTCGTTGGGAGGACTGCGGTTTGGATTGGCTGGCCGCCTTTGACAAGATCAGTCTTGCGGATATCCGGAAGACCGCGAAGGCCGCGGCTGTGCAGCCGTTGAGAGTCGGTATTGCGACCTTGATCTGCATCGAGCTCGAGAAGATTCTCGGGCCGTCCAGACTTCCGAAAGCGAAGCCGGTCAGGGTCAAGAAAGAACGCAAGCTGCCGCGCGCCGAGACGCGCATTCCGGAAGTTCAAAGGAACCTGCAGCTCGGCGTCGAGCTCCTGGCGTTGCGGGCAACAATCAAGTCGAACGCCGCATTCGGCCGCGCGGTGCGTGCGCGGTACGATGTACCCGCCGCCGATGTCTCGGAGGCAATGCAGGTGACGCGCCTCTATGCCGGTCGGGATGAAATCGTCAATCGTCTGAGTTGGGCCGCACTGGTCCGGCTGTCATCGCCGTCGATGCCGGCGTCGGTCCGGCAGGATCTCGAAGACAAGATCGCGGCGGGCTACCGCATCAGCTGCCGGAATATTGAACGCGCCCGCGGGACGCTCAAGCCGGGTCGGCCCAGGCGGCCGGCTGATCAACCAGCGATGCGGATCGCCGCGTAACTTATCGAGGCCAGAAATTCCACCAGACGATCGCCATTGCGGCGATCAGCAGCAGCATGGTGACGATCGTTCGCCCGGTCCGGCTTATTCCACATAACGGTTTTGGTCAGGCCCGCCGCGTGTCGTCCGGAAATCGTCGCGCGTCGGGCCGCCTATGGCGCCCGATAAGCTGGGCCACAAAAATGCCAGCGCTAAACAGAGCTAGAATTGCCGTGACTGCTTCAATCATTTTGACGCACCCTTGGTTTACTATTGGGAATGTCTGATAGCCGGCGTTTGTTTCACGACCGCTTCATCAGCCCGACATAATGGGCTCGGTGCCATCGGGAAGCTCCGAATGCGTATGGATCTGATGTAGGTTCGTAACCCGCCGACGCCCATTAAATTGAATTTTATTCGGTGCGGCCGTCTCGGCATAGCGCGCTGCGGATCTGCTGGGCCGCCCGCGGTCCGCTCAACCCTCGCAACGCACCGCGATCTTTTTGGGAAACTCGGTCATCGATCCCGCGCTTGCGGCTCGTTTGGAAATTGTCGAGAGCGGTCACTTTCTGTTGATGTCCATCAGTGCAGCCGAGCAAGCCGCCCCACATTATTTGTGGATCGACGGAAAAGGAGCGCGCCATGATCATTTGCAATCCGAGAAGTTTGGCTTTTGCGCTGCTGATAGCAGCACTGCCCGTGGGATTTGCGTTGGCCGGCGGTGGCGGCGGCCGTGGTGGTGCAATTGGCGCCGGAGTGGGTGCGGCAGGCATGGGGAGTGCCGCCGTTGGCGGCGGAGCGGCAGCCGTTGGAGGTGGCTCCCCGGCGGGTGCGGTGGGCGGCGGATCGCCGGGATCGAACAATCCGGCCGGCAATGGAGCGGCTGGAACGGGCAACCCAAGCAGGAATGCCGGCGGCCTCCCCGGAAATGGCACCAATGCGTCACCGGGGATAACAAACGCCACGACCACTAGAGGCGTCATCGGTGGTGGCACGGGCGTTCCGTCCGCGCCCGATTCGCCTGGTGGTGCCTCGCCAGAGGCCCTGAGGAGCCAACGCCCATCCACCACTAGTCCTACGGCGCCGAAAGCTGTCCAAGGCGTTGCAGAGCAGGCGCCATTCTCGCCGACCGGACTAGCTAGGCCCGGACCAGACGGGGTGTCGACGGTGATAGTGGCGGCGCGGCCGTGTGGCGTAGCGGCTCACGAAACAGACGGAACGACGACCTGCATAGGTATTCCAAATAGAAGTCCGAACTTGAGCCGTCACCGCCGCCGAGCAGCAGCAGACTTGCCATAAAGAAGGTTCAGGCTTGGGCTAAAGCTCGGCGGCGGGAGAGTTCGGGCATGCCTCCATCAAAGCGCCTCTAGTGGATGGTTAATTGCCTGAGCATCTCGACCGCGCGAAGCCAGTCCGCCGCCGCTTCTACCGCAGTTTTCCAAGGAGGCTGCTGCTTGGGGTTAGTCGTGTCGCGAAGGCTGGTCGCCAACTGAACAAATGAAGCAATAGCGCGTAGGTGGATGTCCGCGATTTCTGGAAGCTCGCTCTGAAGCGGTAAGTCGCCCGCGATTGAGCCGACCAAGCGAGCTGCCGCTTCGCGATCAGCTGTCTGAGCGACCCTCAAGATCGTCGAAGCATATCGAGCCTTTATTAGGCTATCGTCAGCTGGCGCCAGTCGGCCGGGACCCTCAATTCTAGCGTTTTGCGTTGGGCTTCGCGGGAGAAAGGCACGCGCTACTTCGATTATCGGCTCCGGAGGAATGGGCTCCCTTTCATAGGCTTCGCTCTGTTGCCGCTGGAGTGCCCGCATCACTGCTTCTATCGAATCGCTGTTAGTCATGCCTTACTCTTCGCCTTCAGCCCCGCCTATTACAAGGCAGCGCGCGAATCCGCAGCGCCGTCGGCCTGTGAATTCGTGCGCAGCAAGTCATTGTCAACGCCTCGAATTCAAGCGTTTTGAGATTGTGGATATGCTGCGGATAACTTGAATTTGCCGTTCCGAGACGCGCGATATGTCCCATCAAGCGCCTCGGGATAGCGTCGCTCAGGGGCGCGTTGAAGACGGGTCCCGCTTTCTATTCCGGTCATTTCCCCTTCGCCTTCAGCCCCAGCCATACTATGCGGCGGGCGAATCCGGAAGGCGAGTCGCCACCGTGGATGCGTTACGGCGGCGGCCGGCACTTCGGCCGCCCACGATCCCGAACTCGCACGGGCGGCGCTACGGCGCGCAGCGCAAGCGCTACCGTTTCTTGTGGTCGAGAAAGGTCGAATGCGGACCTTTCGAGCGTTTGCGATATCCCATTCTGCCCAGGGTTCGGAATGGTTTAGCATTACTCCGCTCAACTGGTCTTTCATCTACCGCGCGGGCCCCCATTTTGGCGCCTTTGATCCATGCACAGAAGCGTGCCCATCTCGTGGGCGGACGTTTGAACCCTGCCACCCAATTCGCATATTCGGCCTCGTCCGGGATGAAGACTTACCAGCCACTGCATTCTCCCGTTGGATGCTGCTGCGTGCGACATGACCGGTCGGGAACGTTTCCTGTGCAGGTCGTTGCCGGCAAGGGTTATTGTTAGAATAGTCTCAACTAGCTCATCGACCACTCGGTTGGCGCAGTTGATGTATGCCGATGTGGCAGCCGCGCGACGCTCTGTGTGACATGCATTACTGGCAGGGAGAGCGGCCCCAAATCAAGTTTCTGTGGTCGCCGAGTTGTCCGGACCCCGGCGGGCGATCTGACACATCACTGTCAGTTGGCTGCAACTGCCATTGAGGGCTCTTACAACGCAACTATTTCGCCACAGGAGAACCGCGCACGGTAGCGGCCTGAGACAATATAAAGTCTATCAACGCTCTCAACGAATGACATTGCCAGACAGCTATTGAAGGCAGAACCGCGGTTGCTGATCGACGTCACGGTCGATGATGGTGGAAACAGCCGAAACGACCATCCAGTTAGATAATAGCTCCCAGCAATGCTACCTTTGCCGAACATCATAGCGCCATCGTGGATTGCGGGATTTTCCACCAAGGCTTGCGTGAATCGCCGTCCAAAAGTCTCATCTAAGGCAAAACCAATTCCAGGCGTTGGATCGAGCGCCATCGGGCTGCAACTCGACGGAAAGGGTTTTCCTGTGTAGAGACAAGCAATGGAGGTAACGGCAGCAAGACGGCTCTCGGCAAGAGTGAGGAAAAGCTTATCAATCTCATCGATATTAATTGCCATTCATTGCCTCTGATGAAAACGGTGCAGCATGATCCACCTCTTGCCCGTACGTTACATGCTTATGTTGATAGTAGCACTTGTATCCCTCGGCACTCTTACCGCCGTATAGGCGGGAGTTGTGGGCGACAGTTATCGCATTGACGATGCAATTCGTGTCGTACGAGCCGCACTGCTTACCGCAAGCATCCTACCCGCGATCGCCTTGGCGATGTGGCGCTGGATCCCTGGCCTCCAAAAGTGCACCTTTCCTTACCTCGGAGGAGAGTGGACGGGGCGGCTAGTCTTCGAGGGATCCCGAGGGAAGGGGTCTCGAGACATTCAGCTGAAGATTTCGCATTCGCTGTTCCATTTAACATTGATCCTCGAAACCGCGGAGTCTGCGTCGCGCACTCTCGTTGCGCATGCTGAATATGACAAGGGACTCGACGTAAATCGCATCTACTACGTTTATCTGACTGAACGTAAGGAAGGAGTTCCGGGTGCTGGGGCACAATACAAAGGTCTCGCCACTTTGCGCATTGGAAAAGCCGAGGCTGCGTTATACGGCGACTATTTTACTGAGCAGCAAACGATGGGTAAGCTGCACGCGTGGCGCGCTCGCCCATATCCAGCCTGGCAGTTTTGGAAGTAGTCGCGGAACTAACGAATCAAAAGAGATTCGATAGTGGTCCTGCTTTCGCTAACGCTCAGGTCGCCGATCGCCAGCGCTGGCTTCTGCTCTTTAGCGACCTCTTTCGCAAGTTCATCCATCTCAATCGAAAGTTGATTCAAACCAGCAAGCTTTGCAGCGGTATTGAATATCCTTCGCGAACCGTCAGGGACAAGCAAAGTCTTTGCGTATTCATGATTACAAGCAAGATGATCAAGAAAGCGTTGTGTTTCAGCCAGAATACGAAGTTCGTAGATACTCCCTAACCGAAGGGCGCCTAGATCGGCATGATACATGGCCGCCGCAATTTCGAAGCTCGGAAGTGAAATGTCCGTTCCTTCAGTTTCAGCATCTGCCTTCACATTCTTGCACAATCGGATGGATTTTCTCAACCCGCCCAGCGTCGAGTCGCATCGATCCCCGATACGCTTGATGCGCGGTCATGCGCTTCTCTCGATGCCTGATAAGTGGCACTGTCAAACCAATGAGATGGCACGACATCGACGGGCCGTGCAAGCGAACCGCCCGCAATATTGACGGCCTTTCCACCCGAAACATCGACAGTTGCCGCAGGAAATTTCTCTTTGAGAATTTTTTCTACCTCCGTGCGGAGGCTCCGAAGGACGCCGAGTGATGTCTGAGTTGTTGGAGAGGTATAATATCCCTGCTGACTTCGGATTCCGATCGTGGCGTAGGTCAGAAACCCAGTATCAAGGCTTAACAGGTCGACGTCACTCACTCCCCGAATATGCACGTTTAATGGGACAGATCCTTGTAAACGGAACTCGACCGAGAGACCCGCGGCCGTGAGACCCATGGCAAGTTGGTGTCCCACTCGTTCTGCGGTCTCGATGCTGATCCTTGTGTACTCCGAAGTTACCTCCTGCATCGCGCCAAGCGCGTAGCACCCGGCAACTCGGCACGCAAGAAGCGCAATCCTTGCCGAACTGCGACGCCACGTTCCAGCAGAAAGGCGCGGATTTGGTTGATGATGCCGGTGCGCTGACTCACTAGTCGCTCTCGTACGCGATGCATCGCCTGAAGGTCCAATTGGTCGACCGTCTTGGTCGCAACGAACTTCATCGTCGGGCGTTGCACGGCTTCGGCAATGGCCTCCGCGTCACGGAAGTCATTCTTCTGTCCCTTCGAATACGGCCGAACGTATCGCGCAGGCATCAACCGAGCATCGTGGCCATCTGGAGCTGGCGGCTGAGATGGTGCGCGCCGACGCAGGCTTCCATGCCAATCAGACATGGCGGCATATTCGCGAACCGTGCTTCCACCTGGCCACGTGATCACTTCTGCCGCAGCACGATGGCGCCGCGCCCATCTAGACCTACGACGTGGAACGAGTTCTTGCCGATGTCGATGCCGACGAAGGCGATCGAATTCTTGAGAGCTTCTGCCATGGCGTGCTCCTTGTCTTTGGTGCCCCGCACAAGCATCGCTTGCTGCTGGGGCGGGAGCACGGCCGGACCAGTGCAGCGAGGCTAGCCCAGTCCAGCAGCGGGGAGGGCGACCGACCCGCTGAAAGCCTGGAAGTAAAAGCCCCCGTTGGCCGGGAGACCGGTCAGGTCCGTACTGAGGGGCCAGCAACCTGACAGGCCGTAACAGTTGCTAACCAGAGTAGCCCCGAAAACCGTGCCCCGCGCGAAACGGATTGCGGGAACATCGGGAGTGCCGAGCCCTTTGGTCCATGGCGAAGCCAATGTCGACGTCGGTGTTCTGGACTGAAACGACGATCGAACTCCCCGGGGTCAGAGAGGGCGGCATGTCAGGACGGAATGGGTAGCGAAAGCCCGGAACCACTCGGGGGTCGCTTAGGCGCTCCCGCACAGCGAAGGCATCGCGTATAAGCCGCCATGCGGTGAAATCGCGATGTGCCCGCGAGTGGGACGGATGGGGCCGAATAAGTGATGACGGTTCGGGACACTATAACCCGGACTTGAGCGAGGGCCCTGGGGCGGAGGAGTAATGACCTCCACGGCGGTGCGCAATCGAATCCGCGACCCGACACAGAGCGGGACAACCGTTGAGACCACGAGGCGCACGAAGGGCGGATGCAAACTGGATGTCGGACGGCGCATGCCGGGAGCAGGCTTAAGCCGCTGATCACCCAGGAAGGCACCGCTTGGAAAGCCAGCCTTCCAGTCGTACTGGGGAAACCCGCCGTACGGAATGATAGGGGGGATCGAGGAAACGTCGGCATCATTCGAAGCCCGATCCGCGCCTCGATCCTACCCGACTGCTAGTGCTTGAAGATCCGGGCGGCGAACCACTTGGCCGCCTGCTCGGCGCGCCGATGGAAACCGGGAGCGCCGAGGGCAGCGGCGCCAATGTCCATCGTAGCGATGGGGTTCCCCTGTCGTGATCAAGATCATCGCGGTGCTCTGCAGTCTCTTCTCTCCGGCAAATTGCCACGAGCAGACCGTCACCACCTCGGACTTCGCTGACGTATCGATGCAGTCCTGCCTGATGGGCGCGCCGCACCTCGCCGAGTGGATGAAGCAGCATCCGGCCGAGCGCCTGGCGGCATGGCTTAGGGTGGAAAGCAGCTTTCCTCGCGGGAGTTCGCGGCCAATCCGATCGGTGTCTTCTTCGATCCCGATAGTGCGTGCGACGCTCAGAAAGCGGCAGCGAACACGCCGCTCTGCGGTTAGGCCGCCGAAAGCGCGCTCCCGTTCGATTTTCCGCGATACTGTTTGCTCGCCGCCGATATCAGAGGTGGTGGCTTTCCAACATTTGCGTTGTTTGCGTAAACCTGGGTTAGCCTAGTTGCTTGCGTACTGCGTCAAGCGGATGATTGAAGAAGGTAGCGCAAGTTGGTCGAGTGTGGGGAAGGCAGTAGCGCCCCCCTGACTCGAACCGCCGACTTCGGAAACATAAGATTCTGTTCGTACCGTGCTTGAACCGCTCAACCGGGCGGAAGAGCATGATGCCCCGATCCGAAATGAGACTTGCGCACCCGACACGATTCGAACCTGTAGCCTCCTCCTTCGGAAGGTGGAGGTCACACGTTCGAATCGTGTCGGGTGCGCCAAATTTCCACCATCCAGAACAAATCTGCGAACTCTGCGGATGCGGTGGAAGACGGTCGATCTTCCAATCTCGATCGATCGTTGGCGGCGACCCTCAAGGCACCTTGGTGCCGATCGAATCTCACAAGGGGAATATGTTCCACGCCAGCCAGACGTTGTTGACCTTGGCGACGGGGTCAAGCTAGGCAAGACACGGAAGCACCGCTAGCTCAGCTGGATGGAGCGCCACCCTCCGGAGGGTGGCGCTCTATCCAGCTGAGCTACGGGTGCATCTGTGTTGCTTACGCAGTGCTTACGCGGATTTCTTGCGAGCGTAGAGCGATGGACGACGATCTCGCAAGTCCTTGAATTTCTAACTGCTTTCAAACTCCTTTTCTGCACGAACGGGGTTGACACGAGCCTTCGGAGGACAGGTGAATCATAAGCGCGGATTTTTGACAGTCTGGCTGTCGGTAATTAGCTGCGGAAAAAGAGATTGCTCTGTAAAGCCAATCGATTAGGTGGATCGAAATAATTCAAATGGCTACCATCAGCGAGTGTCGGTATCGGTGGTTGCGTGTCCAGGATTTGAACCTACTGATGTTTTACTCATCATGATCTGGTTCCAGGTCCGAGGCCTACCTGGCTGATCGATGAAATCGAGATTGGAAGAATGTCGTAACGAGGAGAGCGATTGAGCTGTTCTCCGTTTCATCATTCTTTTTGAATAGAACCGCTGTCGCGCTGGCACGCTGTGGGAGACTCACGCTAAGGACTACGCACACGGGCGAGTCGGCGATCAGGAGAAGGGCAGAATGGTTGCAGTGGCCTGTGAACTGCCGACTACGGGTTATGTGCTCGAAGTAGATGGCCGTCTTAAGACCGAATTTGAAACGAAAGAGGGAGCTTGGAAGGGCGCTGAGGAGCTAAAAAAACGCTTCCCGATGCTGCGCGTCAAAGTCTATGACGCGGAGACAAAGACGACAGAGGAATTCCAACTTCCATGAAGCTGAAATGCAATCCACAAGCAGAGCCGCGAGCTTATGCGGCCTGATTTGGCCGCCGACCTCTGACTAGCGATCTAAATTTCTGGTCGTCTCCACGTTGGATGTCGACCGATAGACGCGTATTGGCTCTAGCGCTTTCGACGGAGGCTGCGCGGGCGCAGTCTTCGCATTCTCTGGCATAGGCTTCCAAGAGCGCAGCATCTCGCGGAGACAACATCCCGGCAACCCGGCGGGCCTGTCCCGCGCGGGCGCGCCACAGCATAGTTTCCGACAGGCCCAATTTGGTCACCGTGAGAATCACCGTTTCTCAAGTAGTAAGATGCTGGTGGCGAGGCGCTGAAAGTTCAATGCTTGTAATTATTCCGGAATCGAGTCCGCCCGATTGATTCTTGATCGGTCCCAGATTGACTCTTGATCATTCGTGTGGAGTAGGCTCGTAGCCGCCAACAAATGGCCTGAAAAGGACGCGCATGGGGCTCGTAATCGCCATTCCGACAAAGAGAAATTCCGTAGTAATCTCAATCGTCCAGAAAGCTGTGAAATGTCGGAACAGCTTTTGAAAACATTGCGAAATTGCGGAGACTTCCAAGCTGAATACGAGGGTTAATTAATTTCCCTTCACCTGCATCTTCGGGCATCCAAATGTTGCTGATGCGGGCGAGATGGATCATAGCGCGGTAGCTCTGATCAGTTTTGTCGTCCCAGTGGCGACGTGGTGGAATCCCTTGAGGATGTCAACACGGGGCGACTTCCCCAGATGGGGGACGCATCGTGCATCGCTCTGTCTTCTAACGTTGTCCAACGACATCTTTCGTCGCTCAACGTAAGTTACGTTTGATTGTTTGCGATCCAGCTTGTCGAGCCGTCTGCAGCCGATAGATG
>WNFF01042876.1_pt1 | contig 10933 bp, 12 predicted proteins | sample 5400441 | NCBI WGS metagenome assembly WNFF01 (sample SAMN13153345, study PRJNA577476) | soil metagenome | isolation source: 120 cm saprolite under Douglas fir tree site 2 hole 3 replicate 1 | place: USA:California | collected 2015-04-18
GAGTTGCCGACCATCCGGGAGTTATCGCCTAGCGGCTCGAATCGAAATACCGAATACAACGCGTTCCACGCTTTGCGCGATTAACAGTCCCAATCTCACTTGCTTGTGCGAAAGGCTGTCATCAACGCCTACAACTCCTCCACTGTCTCAGCCCATCTAAAAAAGATCTAGATTGCTGACACGAGAAGCAAAGATGAGACCTCCACCTGCTAGCCAAGTCAGTTAGAGCCTGGCGCCTGGATGGCGGAGGAGCGGCCACCGGAATGAGCATAAGCAGCATAAAGTAGCGTGCGCTGCGAGAACGGAAGAAAGGCAAGAGCGGCCGCACAGACCAGGACTAGTCCCCGGAGCTGAACGAGGAAGAGTAAGGGCGTCGCGGCCCAAACCGTGTCGAGCAACAATACGGCCGGAAACAACCACCGGAACTTCAGGCCAAGGTCGGGGTAGTCGAAGGCTAGGGCAGTGAACTGATAAAGACGCACTGGAACGCCGAGCGCGCCAGCCATTAGCAGTACGCTGCCCAGCGTAGCCGACGCGTATAGCTCGTGGCTGGCGCGGAGCACGTCGTGGAACTTGTAAAGAGCGAGCGCGTACATCGCCAGGTACCCGAGTTGAATGAGCATGAGCAGCGCGCGGACCGCGCCGCGCGGTATCGCAAGGTTCGCAGCACGCTCGGCAGCCACCGCGGCAGAGCGCCGCCCCGTCGGTTCGAGGCTGCGACGCAAAGCTGAGAGATCGACCGCAAGGTCACGGGCCGAGGCGTATCGCTCATCGATGCGCTTGCGCAGGCATTTCTGCAGAATGCGCTCCAGCTCAGGGGGAGCCAGGGGATTGCGCTGCACAATTGGCGGCACTTCTTCCTTCAGGATGTTCGCGATCGTGGAAGTGGCTGACTGGCCGAGGAAGGGGTTGCCCCCGGTGGCCATCTCATAGAGCACGAGACCGAGTGCGAAAAGATCGGTGCGAGGGTCCACAGGCTCCCCTTCGAGCTGTTCCGGAGCCATGTAGTCCACCGTGCCCACGAGCATGCCTGCCGCAGTGGAGATCGTCGCCGTCTCCGCCGCCGCAGGGTCAGCAGTCACCCTGAAGGCCAGCGGCCGGAACAGTTTGGCTAGGCCAAAATCGAGGACCTTAGCCTGGCCGCGCGCTGTCACGAAGATATTCGCGGGTTTGATATCGCGATGGACGATGCCCTTCGCATGCGCGGCATCTAGCGCGTCAGCAATCTGCATTCCAAGCTCCAGCAGATACGCAGTGCTGACAGGCTTCCTACTGATGTAATACTTTAGATTTTTTCCCTCGAGTAGTTCCATGACGATGAAGAACTGGCCCTCGTGCTCATCGATGTCGTGGATCGTGCAGATGTAGGGGTGGTTCAAACTTGATGCGGCCCGGGCTTCCCGTCGAAATCGATCCACAGCATGGTGGTCCCTGGAAAGCTCTTCGGGGAGGAATTTCAGCGCCACCGAGCGACCCAGCCTGGTGTCCTCGGCCTTATAGACGACGCCCATTCCTCCCTCGCCCAGCTTCTCAAGGATTCGAAAGTGCGAAATGGTCCACCTGCAAACCCTTGGATTCTGCGGGCATATCCCGCAAGTAGTGTGTCCCCGTAATTTACTCTCCTAGCGTCTGGTGCTGCTGCTCCCAGTGTCCGGCCGAGATGACGGTGTCGGGAGATTCTTGCGGGGTGGAGGCTCTAACTTCCAAGTTGAGTTGCACCATTCGCTTGATTTCCCTCCACATTGGTTCGCAAAGGTATGGACTGAAAAGTGCCACGGACAGTGTCAGGTAGTTTGGCGATTGCGAAGGAACGGGGGGAGGCAGCCATGCGAAAAGTAATGTTAGCCGGGTTTTTGGCGTTCGCGTATGTGCTGCCGGAATCAGCAGGCGCGGCGGAATTAAAGCAAGAGACCACGGAGGCATTCAATCAATACGTTCGTATTACCGAAGATCGGATGACTGAGGGGATGCGCGAAGGCCGGACCTTCCTCTGGGTGGACACCTTTCCAGAACTGCAGCGAGATAAGCTTTACACTCAACTTCGGCAGGGAAACATTGTCATCGAGCAGTTGGAAACACTCGAAAATGAGAAGCCGATCAGAGTGCCAAACGGACTAATCCACCATTGGATCGCGGTGGGTTTTGTTCCCGGCGTAACCCTTCGGCAAGTTCTGGCTCTCATGCAGGATTACGACCATCACGAGGGAATCTACAAGCCGGATGTGTTGCGTTCGAGACTTCTGAATGCTGACGGGAACTGTTTCAAAATCTATCTGCGGCTCCACCAGAAGGCGATCCTCACCGCCGTGTTCAACGCAGAATTTGATGTGTTTTATTTTCCGTTGGATGAGAACCGTACACACAGCCGATCCTACTCCACGCGAATTGCAGAGTTGGAAAACCCGGATCGATCGGACGAACGGGAAAAACCCATCGGCAAAGATCGTGGCTTTCTGTGGCGGCTGAATAGCCACTTCTCGCGTGGGTGGTCAATCCTCTCCTGAAGAGTATTCCAAGAGAGTATCTCTCTCGGCTTCTTACCTCCACCCGCGTCGCCCTTACCAACAAGAGTGCTGCCGATACGTTTGACGCTTTCCCCGTCGTCAGGCAGTTCTCCGCACGGTATTTCCTCGTTGCGCCGGCCTCTGGGGCGGTGCAGAATGAGGGTCATTCCACGGTAATCCTTGCTATTCAAGAGAGGTCTATATGAGCTCCGCAAGAATGTTAGCCGCGGCCGCTTTCTCTATTGTCACTTCTGCTACGGCGATCGCACAGACCACTGCACCGGCACTGTCCGGGGATCAGGTCGTGGAGCGAGTTTCGCCTTCAGCTGTATCCATTCTGGTCGGCAAAGGTGACGGCCAAGTGGCGGGCGTAGCTTCTGGCGTGATTGTCCGGAGCGATGGGGTGATCCTCACCGCGAACCATGTTGTGAAAGGGATGCGCGAGGTGCAAGTGCGACTCAAAAGCGGCGAAATCTACGACCAGGTCGAGCTGATCGCGTCCGATGAACGGCGCGACGTTGCAGCACTGCGCATCCCTGCAATTACCGTGGACTGCATCCTCCGGCATCTTGAGCGCCACACGAATGGCCGACGATGTACCCGGAGCCGGTAGTGGGTACAAGATTTTGCAGTTCACCGCTCCGTTGTCGCCGGGATCCAGCGGCGGAGTGTTGGTGGATAGCGAGGCTAGGATACTCGGAATCGTCGTCGGTTCACTCAGCGTCGGCCAGAACGTCAATTTTGCTGTGCCCTTCGACAGTATTGCCGGTCTCGGCAATGCATCTGGCGGCATGCGCTTTGACTCCGGCGCGCGTCTGCAACCATTCAGCGCCAAAGCCACTTCTGCTGCAGCGGCTCCTTCCAACCCTCCTGCAGCACCAGTGGTTCCTCCCGGTCTGACTCTACCTCGCCCAGAACAGCGGCAAATGCACACCATATCGGTGCATTCCAAAACAATTTATCTGCGCCGCGAGCGGCTGCAGGACGATATTCATAAAACAGGGATGTTCCCGCACTTGGGATTGCGATTCGCCGATTACGGGCAAACTGCCGATATTGCGATCACGGTAGACCGGCCGGTCATGACGTTTGACTGGACCTACACGCTGGTTTATCAGCCGAAGTCCTTGACACTTGCTTCGGGCACGGTTGAAGCAACCGATGAATTCGACGCCGGTCCGAAGCTGGCGGCAGTTATTGTGGAGCAGCTCGCCAGTGCCGTGCAGTTCCCGCGCGAAGAACTGGACAGACCGACCGGAACATCGGAGGCGAGCGGCACGTCAGTTCGTGAATCAGGAAGCGATCCGGCAGGAATTCTTCGCTCTGCTCGATCGATATTTGTGGAATCCCACACCATCTGGATGAAGGGCAATTTGTTGCAGGACGCGCTTTACACTCGGCCCGAAATGCGCGAATGGGGCATCCGCATCGTCGACGACCGCAACGGGGCCGATATCTATATCGATGTCACGCGGCCCTTCCTGACATACGACTGGATTTTCAAAATGATTAACCCGAAAACAGGCATGGTCCTTGGCACGGGGAAGGTCACCGCAATTGACGGTCCCGCCGCGGCGCAGCGGCTGGCGATCGATATTGTCAACCAGATCCGCAGTGTTCGTCCTGTTCCGGCAACACCGTGATCCCGTGGGGCGAACGATGTTGGCTTTGCTGCGGCGCAACTGTCGGCCAAATCGTAAAGCGCATCCGGACCGTTCGCTCGCTTCCCTCAGCCGACAAGCAAACACCCGAGGGACCATCCCCGAATCCCACTTGTGGGAAGTTGGAAGCTCGATTTTGGAGCTTTCTCAATGCGGGCAGATGACGGGGTACTCTCCAGAAAACAAACGCGTAAGTCATTTGTTTTCTGTCACCACTGACAGCCCCCCGCTGTCCCCTGCTCGGAAGTAATCTACATGCTTGATAAACGCGCTTACCGGAAACTGAGACTATTCCGGTGCACGGATACAGTTGAGTGGTGGCGCAGTTGGACCGGGACTAACTGGCGTGATGTTTGGCGATGATGAGGGTGATGTCGTCGTGCTGTTCGTGGGGGCTGAAGCGCTGGACTTCCTCAACGATGGAAGCGAGAGCACATTCTGAAGACGAATTGCGGTGGCGCTGGAGGGCTTCGATGAGGCGCTGTTCACCGAATTGTTCGTCGTCGGAGTTATAGGATTCAGTGATGCCGTCGGTGTAAAGGGCGAGAGTGTCTCCCGGGCGAAGCTGGCATTCCCCGATTTCGCAGTCCCAATCCTTAAAGATACCCAGCACCGTGGCGGTGGCCTCGAGGCGTTCTACTGTGTCATCGCCGTGAAGGACAAGAGCGGGAAGATGGCCGCAATTGGCGTAACGCAAGCGGCTGGCGGTGTCATCGTATTCGGCGAAAAAGAGAGTGGCGAAAGCGCCGTCGGGAGTGTTGTCGCAGAAGAGCTGGTTCACACTACACAGGAGGCGCTGGGGCTGGTCGAGGGCAATGGCGCACTGGCTGCGCAGGTTGGCTTGCAGGTTGGCCATCAGGAGGGCGGCGGCGATTCCTTTTCCGGAGATGTCGCCGATGACGAAGCCTAGGCGGTCGCCGCCGAGACTGAGGAAGTCGTAATAATCACCGCCGACTTTCCGGGCCTGAATGCAAAGGCCGGCATACTCGAGAGTCTTTAAAGGCGGCTGCGATTGAGGGAAGAGGCGGGCCTGGACCTGCTTGGCGATTTCGATTTCTTGCGCAGCGCGGCGTTCAGCATCCAGCCGCTCGGCCAGGGAGCGGCGCTGGGCTTCGACAGCGTGGGTGACCTCGTCGAAGCTCACCAGCGAAAACGAATTGCCGTCGAGATCCTTGAAACGGGTAAAGACGCCGCCCCAGATTGGGGCGTGCTCCCCGCTGGGAGCGGAGAAATCCGCGGAATTCGCAGCACGAACGCGCACCTCATACTTGAGGCGCTTCAATCGAGGCGCGAACTGGAAACGAACTCCACGCTTGCTCCATTCGCGATACTTCGCAATTACATCTTCGGTGACAAAGGTGATCGGCAGAGGCTGGCCAATCAGCTTGTACTGTTCCGAGCCGGGTTCGGGCGCGACGAGGGTGAGGTTCGCGGTGCCGTCCGGAGGGGCAACGGTTACGAAACGACGGCCGGGTTGAACGCGGGCATCGAAGATCAACTGGAAACCGAGTTGATCGAGGTAGAAGCTGAGACTTTGCTCGAGGTCGCGGACGTAAATCATGACCGACTGGAGGCGCAGGTAGGGGTCCTGGCGGTCCAGGCGAACAGCGGAACCGTCGTTCCACTCACGAGGAGAGTTGCCCATGGACGAGATTATAAGGCGGAATGCCGGGTGTTGGGGTGCGTCGCACAAGGAAGGCAGACCCTACAGGAGACAGCGAGTTATCGCTGGGGGAATACGCATTAATCTTCGGACCAGCCGAGGCTCGTGAGGGCTTGCTGGAGACGGGCGAGGGGCAGGCCGACGACGTTGAAATAGCAACCTTCGATGCGGGGGATGTAACGGCCGGCGCGGCCCTGGATGGCGTAGGCGCCCGCTTTGTCGTGGGGTTCGCCGGTCGAGAGGTAGCGGGAGATTTCTTCCGTGGAAAGCATGTTGAAGTGGACGAGGGTGGATTCGACGAAGGTGATGCGCTCGGCGTCGGGGAGGCGGATGAGCGAGACGCCAGTGACTACGGCGTGGGTGCGGCCGGAAAGTTTTTCGAGCATGTGGCGGGCGTCGTCGGAGGAGCGGGGCTTGCCGAAGATGTGGCCTTCGAGAGTGACTTCGGTGTCGGCGCCCATGACGATGGCGGGGCCAACGGCGCGCGTGGCCACGAGTTCGGCTTTGGCGAAGGCCAGGCGCTGAACGAGGTCGTGAGCGGATTCACCGGGGTAGGGGGTTTCGTCGATGGCGGAAGAGAGCACGGTGAAGGAGAAGCCGGCGTCGTGAAGGATTTCGGCGCGGCGGACGGATGCGGAGGCGAGAATGAGCTTCATAGTGAATCTTGGAGAGGAAGAATACTACAGCGACAGGGCGGTGACAGCTTGTGCTTTGGTCCCGCCGAAAAGGCGGGCGACTTGTCGAGGTGTCGCGCCGGGATAGAGGCTGCGGTACTTTTTCACGAGCGTGGCGCGGGATTGTTCGGTGGAAATGTTTCTCGCTTCCGCAATTTGCTTCGGAAAAGCGCGCGAGACCAATTCGAAACGGTTCGAAGCCCAGGCTTTGGTTTCCTGCTCGGCGCCGGAATGAGTGACGATCAGGAGGCCTTGGAGTTCAAGCATGGCTTTCTTGAAGCGTTTGTTGCCGGCTTGCGTTTCCATTTTGCAGGTGTGACGAAGTTCGAGAGTCGCGAGCGGGCCGTGTTCTGGCGAGGAAGTGCGGGAGGAATTTGAGGGAGAGAAAGGATCCGCGGCCTTTGAAGTACTTCGCGTAGAAGGCGCGGCGTTTCTTCGGCAGGTCATCTTTCCATTTCCAGATGAGTTGGGCGTATTTGTCCCAGCCATTGGGCTGGCGTTTCGCGACGGCGTAATAGAGGGACGAAAGTGGGACGTTCTCGACGGGAAAGAGCATGCAAAATCCAACGTGACCGATGAAACGGATTGCGTCCGAAGAAGTCCGGATGGAGTGAGGCCATGGAAGTTCGTGGCTCGGGCCGCGTGTCATGAGAAAGGCAAAGCCCTGGAATCATACGGCTGCCTACAGGCTTCACAAATGACAGAGTACTGCTGATTCAGGTACATGCAATTCGAACAGGACCACACGCCTCCCGGCTTGCGATAGCCACCGCCAAGCAGAAAGCGAGCGCAAAAAGCGAGGACGGCGACCCACAGAACGGCCGAAACGAAAAACCAAAGTTGGGCGTTTTCTTTGACGCCCTTTCTATCAGCGCCAAACAGGACCGCAAAAAAAGTAACGAGAAAGGGCACGAGGAAATAGTCCGCAACGGTGAGTGTTCCCCAAAGCCATGGTTTCCCACCGCGCCCGCGAGCAAGCGCCGCGATTCCGCTGGTTGCGGCGATTAGCAAGACGATCTCAAACATGCGGGCCTCCGTTTCTAGATGACCACGGATTCCTGGTATTCACCGAAGACGCGGCGGAGATTTTCGGTGGTGGCGGCGCGGCGCTGGAGTTCGGCGAGGGCGGATTTGGCACAAGCGGAGTCGCGTTTGGCGCGGAGGGCGTTGAGGCGGGCGATTTGGGTGCGTTCGATTTCAGGATCAATGCGGAGGGTGGGAATGGTGCGAGGTTCGTCTGCGACGAAGTCGTTTACGCCAACTACAATTTGATCTTTTTTCTCGACGGCTTGCTGGAATTCGTAAGCAGCTTTCTGGATTTCTCCCTGGATGAAACCGACTTCAATGGCACGCAGCATTCCTCCAAAAGGGCCGCCCATGCTGTCGATTTTGGAAAGATAGTTTGAGGCGAGCAATTCAATTTCACTCGTGAGGGATTCGATAGCGTAGGAGCCGGCGACGGGGTCAACCGTGTTGGCGACGCCGGTTTCGTTGGCGAGGACTTGCTGGGTGCGCAGGGCGATGAGGGCGGCGTCTTCGGTGGGCAACGCGAGCGCTTCGTCCATGGAATTGGTGTGGAGGGATTGGCAGCCGCCGAGAACAGCGGCGAGGGCTTGAATGGCGACGCGGACGATATTGTTTTCCGGTTGCTGGGCGGTGAGGGAGGAGCCGGCGGTTTGCGCGTGGAACCGGAGCATCAGGGAGCGCGGATCTTTTGCGCCGAAACGTTCCGTCATGATTTTGGCCCAGAGGCGGCGGGCGGCGCGGTACTTGGCGATTTCTTCAAGAAGATCGTTGTGAGCGTTGAAGAAGAAAGAAAGTTGCGGAGCAAATTCGTCAACGCGGAGACCGGCGTCGAGCGCGGCCTGGACGTAGGCGATGCCGTCGGCGAGCGTGAAGGCGACTTCCTGGACGGCGGTGGAGCCGGCTTCGCGAATGTGATAGCCGGAGATAGAGATGGTGTTCCACTTGGGAAGGTTGTCGCGACACCAGGCGAAAATATCGGTGACGATGCGCATGGCGGGGCGCACTGGATAGATGTAGGTGCCACGGGCGATGTATTCCTTCAAGATGTCGTTCTGCACGGTGCCGGAAAGCTTTTTCAAGCTCGCGCCTTGGCGCTTGGCGACGGCGACATAGAGGCAGAGAAGAATAGCGGCGGTGGAGTTGATGGTCATGGAGGTGGATACTTTTTCAAGGGGGATGCCGTCGAAAAGCGTTTCCATGTCTTCAAGGGAGTCAATAGCGACGCCGACCTTGCCGACTTCGCCGAGAGCGAGACGATGGTCGGAGTCCATGCCGATTTGCGTTGGCAGATCGAAGGCAACGGAGAGGCCGGCCTGGCCTTTGCTCAAGAGATAGCGGTAGCGCTGGTTGGATTCGACGGCGGAACCGAAGCCGGCGTACTGGCGCATGGTCCAGAAACGGCCGCGGTACATCGTCGGATAGATTCCGCGAGTGAAGGGGGATTCGCCGGGGTAGCCGAGGGCGGCCTCGGGGTCGCCGTTGGAGGGATTTTCTTCGCTGTAGAGACGATCAATGGGAAGGCCGGAGAGCGTGGTGAATTTCTCTTTACGTTCGGAGGCGGCTTTGGTTTTTGCGTCAGACATGGGAGCCGAAGAATCGAAACTCGCTTCCAATTGCTTAGCTGCCTGCTTCTTAACAAGGCTGGGCTCGAGCCCGGCCCCTACAGCTTTCGGGCGCGACGAAACGATGTAACCGCGAAAAATGCAAATAAGAGAGCTACGGCTACGGCAATGCCAATAAGCCAGGGTGCGACGTCGCGGGTCCAGGCGCGGAAGGCGGCGTTGAGCCAAGCCAGCGCGAGGACGGCAAATACCGCGGCGACGACTTCGTGAAACAACTCGCGGAGGGCTCGCCAAAAGCGCGCGAAGCCGCCCTGGGGCGGCGCGGCGGCTGCGTTTGTGGCCGTGGACATAAGAGCATCTTAGCGCAAAACGGGTGGACACCAGGAATCGAGGCCGCGTTTCGTTCGAATTCGCGGTCTGGTAACCTGAACGAAGGTACTGTGGACGGATTAGAGACAACAGAGCGAAGCTCTCTTGTATCCAACAAAACGTGGGCCTAGAATGGCCGAAGAGGTTAGGGAGAAACCGCCTTGCAACTCGATGATCACCTGAAAAACCTGCTGCGCGAACTGGGACATGCGATCAATGATACGGTGTCCGATTCCGACCGAATCACTGGGGCGATTGCCGGAGTGCGCGCACACGGATACGACATCGTGCTGAAACTGGACGCGACCATCGGACTGGCGAAGCGCGACGCGGCCGCGGCCGAAGCGGCAAAGCTGACGACGCAGGACCGCCGCTTCCTGGAGTCGTTGCGAATTCAGGTGGATCAGGAATCTTTTTTGGAAGAAAATGACAAAAAGCCGGCCCCGAAGCTGGCCATGACGCCCCAGGATGTGCGATTTTTGAAGTCGCTGCGGATCGCGACGGACGACACGGAATGAAGAGAATCGCCAAAATTGCTGGGTTCGGATTGCCGCTGATGCTTGCGGCGACGGGCGTTTTTTCTTTGCCTGCGGCTGCGCAGAATCCGGTGACGACGGTCCCGGTCATTGTGGATACGGCGGTGCCTATCATCGTCAATGCGGTAAAGCCAAAACCCAAGCACACCGGACTGGACAAATTTGAAGGCTTCATAATGAACTCCAATAATGCGCAGATCACCTTGCGCTCGAAGGGGAACGACATGGGTATCCGGACGTTCCCGCTTTCGGAAACGGCATCAGCGAAGATGCAGAAGATCATCGACAAGGGCGGCTACCAGTACGGTGACAAGGTGACGGTTTATTACGAGCCCTCGACCTCAAAAGCGATGAAGTTCAAAGGGAAACCTTCGAAGCCCATTTGATTTGCGGAGCGGCAACATGCTTCGCCTGCCTGCGGTTGCCGGACGCTTCTATCCTTCTAGTCCTGCGGAACTAACAGCTCTTATTAACAAATACGTTGTGAGCGATCCAAGCACGTCCGCGACTCATGTGAGGGCTTGCCTTGTGCCGCATGCGGGTTACGTCTATTCGGGGCACGTGGCGGGGGCGGTGCTCGCGCGGATGGCGCTCCCGCGGAAAATAATCATTCTCGGAGTGCGGCATTATCCGCGTGGCGAGCCGGCGGCGATACTCTCGACCGGGGCGTGGCGCACACCGCTCGGAGACGCGCGGATTGACGAAGAGCTCGGAGAAAAACTGAAAAAGGCTTGCCCGCTGCTCCGCGAGGACAGCGTGGCCCACAGCGCGGAACATTCGCTGGAGGTCCAGTTGCCTTTTCTGCAAGTGCTGGCGCCGGACTTCACGTTTGTTCCGGTGGCGCTCGGAACGGTGCGATTCGAACAATTGACAGAAGTGGGCGAAGGGCTTGCGCGGGTCTTGGAAAACGCCGGCGATGATGTGCTGCTGCTGACGAC
>WNFF01007471.1_pt1 | contig 10932 bp, 10 predicted proteins | sample 5400441 | NCBI WGS metagenome assembly WNFF01 (sample SAMN13153345, study PRJNA577476) | soil metagenome | isolation source: 120 cm saprolite under Douglas fir tree site 2 hole 3 replicate 1 | place: USA:California | collected 2015-04-18
CGTCCTTGAGGCGATACACGAACGCGGGAGAGGGTCCGAGGACCTCGATGTCGCCCAAATTGAGCAGGGCGATTGTAGCACGCAGATGTTCGGCGGCCGTCTTGGCCTCGAGCTCGGCGCGGGCTTCGTCGCGATGCCCGTAGGTCGTCACGATCAGCTCGCCGAAGGGCGGAAATCGATAGGCGCGCCGGACCTCGAGCTCCTCGCGGTAGAAGCCCCGATAGTCGTGGTAGCGGGCGTGGCGAATGGCCGGATGCTCGGGCGTGTAGGTCTGGATAAACACCTGCGACGCGCCCGTCCCCCGCCCGGCCCGTCCGGCGACCTGGGTCAGCAGGCTGAAGGTGCGCTCCGAGGAACGGTAATCGGGGAAGTGCAGGCCGGTGTCGGCATTGACCACGCCAACGGTTGTGACGCGTGGTAGGTCGAGGCCTTTCGCCACCACCTGGGTGCCGACCAGGATGTCGGCGTCACCAGAGACCATCCGGTCGAAGACGAGGTCCGCGGCATCCGCCGTTTTCATCACGTCGCGGTCCAGCCGCAGCACCCGGGCGGCCGGGAACAACGTCCGAACCTCGTACTCGACACGCTCGGTCCCGATGCCGAAACTCTTGATGTAGCGGCTCCCGCAGGCGGGACAGCGCCGCGGCATCGGTTCGCTGCTGCCGCAGTAGTGACACTGCAGCCGGTCCAGGCTGGCGTGATAGACGAGGGCCACGCTGCAGTGGGGACACTCGCGCACCGCCCCGCAATCGCGGCACAAGACGAAGGTCGCCAGGCCTCGCCGGTTGAGAAATAGAATCGACTGCTCCTGCCGGGCCAGCGAGCCGCCAATCGCCGCCTGCAGCTCGCGGCTCAGCGGGCTGAACTGTTGGGCGGCGAGCTCCTGGCGCATGTCGACAACGGTGACCGGCGGCAGGGGCCGTCCTTGCGCGCGGTGCGGCAGCTCGAGCAAATGCTCGCGGCCCGCCAGCGCCGCGCTGTAGGTCGCCACGCTCGGGGTCGCGCTCCCGAGCACCAGCACCGAGCGGGTCCGCCGCGCCAGCCAGCGAGCGACCGTCGGCGCATGGTAGCGGGGCATCCGTTCCTGTTTGAACGCCGACGACTCTTCCTCATCGATCAGGATCAAGCGCAGGCGCGGCAGCGGCGCAAAGACCGCTGCGCGCGGCCCGATCACGATGTCGGCTTCGCCACGGCGGATCCGCCACCACTCCGCGGCCCGTTCTGCCTCCGTCAAGCCGCTGTGCAGCACCGCGAGGCGGCCCGGAAAGCGCGCGGCGAAGCGGCCGACGGTCTGCGGCGTGAGCGCGATCTCCGGCACCAGCACCAGGGCCTGCCCTTCGGCCGCCAGCACTTCCTCGAGCAGCGCCAGGTAGACCTCCGTCTTGCCGCTCCCCGTGACGCCGTGTAAGAGGAAGACCGCAGACTCCATGCGGGCGATCGCGACACTGATCCGCTCGCGCGCCGCCAGCTGTGCGGGCTCGAGCTCGACGGCCGCCGACACCGTCACCGCACTCGCCTTCTTGAGGATCCGGCTTTGGCGACGGCGCTTGACGGTCCGGCGGACGATCGCGCGCACCCGGGGCGGCACCACCGCGCGAATCACCTCGTCGAGCGGCACCAGGTAATGCGACGCGACGAAGCCGGCCAGCTCGACCAGGACAGCGGGCAACACCGGCTCGGCGTCGATCATCGCCTCGATCGGTTTCAGCTCCAGTACCGCGGCCCCCTGTTCCAGCGCATAAACGAAGCCGGTCACGGACCGCTTGCCGAAGGGGACCCGGACGCGGTGGCCGACCTCGATCAGCCCGATCAGCTCGCTCGGGACGGCATAGTCGAAGAGGCCGCTGTGGCTGCCGACGCGTGCATCGACCGCGACCTGCGCGACCTGGCGAACGGCCTCAGGCGCCGCGGTTGCGACCGGCATCAATGGCATCCCAGATTCGCCCGGCGACCTCCCACTTGGGCAGCCGCGGCACCTCAGCCACGACACCCGATGCGCCAACGATGGTCACGGCGTTGAAATCGCTGGCGAGGCCCTGGCCGTCGACGCCGACCTGGTTGGCGACGATCATGTCCAGGTCCTTGGCCTTCAGCTTCTGTTGCGCCTGGGAACCAACGTCTTCCGTCTCCGCCGCGAAGCCCACCCGGAACAGTCCGGGGCGGCGTGCCGAAGCTTCGATGGCGTGACCCTGTCCGGCGCGTAGTCGGCTACCGCTGCCGCCATCACCAGGACGTCGGCGCCCACCGAGGCCTGCTCGAGCGCCGCCAGCATCTCTTTCGCACTCCCAACCGCGACCTCCTGGATCCCTTCCGGGTTGGTGGCCACCGTGGTGACCAGTGTGACCGACGCCCCGCGGGCGGCTGCCACCTCTGCGAGGGCCCGGCCCATCTTGCCACTGGAGAAATTCCCGACGAAGCGCACCGGGTCGACCGCTTCCCGAGTCCCTCCGGCGCTGACCACCACGCGGAGGCCATCGAGGTTCCGCCGCTTGGCGAGCAGCGCCTCGAGCACGGCGACGATGCGCTCGGGCGCGGCCAGCCGGCCGACTCCGAACTTCCCCGACGCCAGTCGCCCGCTCGCCGGTTCGACGATCACGGCGTGTCGCGATTGCAGCGCCGCCAGGTGATCCTGCGTTTGCGGGTGGGTGAACATCAGGTCATTCATCGCCGGGGCGATCACGAGTTGCGCGCGGCTCGCGAGCACGGTCCCCGACACGATCTCGTCTGCGATCCCCAGCGCCAGCTTGGCGATCGTGTTGGCGGTGGCGGGAACCACGGCGATGACCTCCGCCCACTCCGCCAACTTGATGTGCGTTTCGCCACCGCCCGTGGCCGCCAGCCAGTCGGCAGCGACCGGATGCCCAGAGAGCGCCTCGAAGGTGAGGGGCGTGACAAAGCGCGTGGCCTCGGGCGTCATCAGGACCCGCACGTGCGCATCGGCTTGGGTCAGCAGCCTGATGCACTCGATCGCCTTGTAAGCGGCGATTCCACCACTGACCGCCACGGCGACCCGGCGTTCGTCAAGACGGCCCTCGCTCATACCGCTTGCCGGCGGCCGTGCTCCGCGGCGATCATGGCCAGGATCTCGCGCGCCGTCTCGTCCACGTCGCGGTTACAGACGACATACTCGTAGTCCTTTGCCAGGCCGAGCTCGATCAGGGCCTCGCGTTGACGGATCGCCAAGGCCTCGGGCGATTCGGTCTTGCGGCCGGTCAGCCGGGTCAGGAGTTCCTCGGTCGATGGTGGGGTGATGAAGATGAACAGCCCATCAGGCTTGCGTTTGCGAACAAACGTGGCCCCGTGGACGTCGATCTTGAGAATAATGTCCTCGCCCTTGTTGAGCGCCTCCTCGACTCGGCGGCGGGAGGTGCCGTAGTACTCGTCATAGACCCTGGCCCACTCCAGGAACTCCTTCTGCTCGATCAGGCGAAGGAATTCCGGCTGGCTCACGAAGGTGTAGCTGTGGCCGTCGACCTCACCCCGGCGCGGGGCCCGCGTCGTATACGATACCGAGTACTTCAGGTGAGGCGCCAGCTGGAAGAGGCGCCGCAAAACGGTATCCTTCCCCACTCCGCTTGGACCGGAGATCACGATCAAGAGCCCCTGCTTGGGCTGGGTCATCTGATCACCGCATTTTACGGTGGGCCAGCGAATTCCACGCCAATTCGAAATCTTCCGGCGGGGGGATTTCCCACGTCATCGGTTTCCCGGTTCGTGGGTGGCGAAGCGTGAGGGCTTCGGCATGGAGCGCCGGCCGGGCAATCAACGGCGAGCGGCGGCCGTAGACCGGATCGCCGAGGACCGGGTGATGGATGTAGGCAAGGTGCACCCGGATCTGGTGCGTGCGGCCGGTGCCCAGCGTCACCGCAAGCAGCGAGTGGCCGTCGGCCACCGCGAGGCGCCGAAACTCGGTGATCGCCTCGCGACCGCCCGGGACCACCGCCATCCGTTGCCGGTTCTTCGGATCTCGGGCGATGGCGGCCTCGATCCGGGCCGCCTCATCGGCGACCTCGCCGACCACGATCGCCCGGTAACGACGGGTCATGATGCGCTCCTGCAGCTGGCGAGCCAGCTCGCGATGCGCCTGGTCATTGCGTGCGACCACCATCAACCCCGAGGTGTCCCGGTCGAGCCGGTGCACGATACCCGGGCGCTCCACCCCGCCGATCGTCGACCAGCCCGGAGCACGTCCCAGCAAGCCATGCACCAGCGTGCCGGTCGAATGACCGGGTCCGGGGTGCACGACCAGCCCTGCCGGCTTGTCGATCACGAGCAAGTCCTGGTCCTCATAGATCACACGAAGCTCCATCGGCTCGGCTTCGAGCCGGGTTGGCACGATGGCAGGCACCTCCCAGCTGAGGCGATCGCCGGCGCGCAGCTTGCTGGCAGCGCGCGCCGGCCCGTCGTTGAGGCGTACGTGCCCCTGGACGATCAACCGGTGAACCTGGCTGCGGCTCTGCCCGGAAAGCAGCCCGGCCAGGTACTGATCGAGGCGAGGGGCGTCGGCCGTAACGGTGTGGTCTGTCGCCTCGCTCAAGAGCGCCGCGACCGGCCTCGCCAGACGGTGCCGATCAAGAGCACGACCACGCCGACGGTGATCGCGGAGTCCGCAACGTTGAAGATCGGGTAGTGCGGCACCTGGATGAAATCGACGACCGAACCCTGGACTCCCCGATCGTAGGCGTTACTGATGGCGCCCCCGAACACGAGCGACAGGCCCAGACGGGCCGGCCAGTCGCTTGCCGGTAGCCGCCCGTAATAGAAAAGGATGGCGACCATGACCACGGCGGAGATCAGCAAGAAGCCAAGCGTGAAGTTCTGAAAGAGGCCGAAGGCCGCCCCAGCATTGCGCGTTACCGTGAGGTACAGCACGTGATCGAGGACCTGCCGCGGTCCATAGGGCACGCCGAAGTGACGCTCCACATAGATCTTCGTGACGCGGTCCACGACGACGACGGCGGCGGCGATCGCCACCAACAGCCAGTAGCTGCGGAGCCGGTTCAGCGGGCCGCCACCCGGACGACGCTTACTTTGAGGTCGTGCCCTTCGATCTGAAGCGTTTCGGTGGAGGCGCCGTCGGGTCCCTCGCCGCGCGCCACCGCCACCGCCAGGGTTTCCGTGGCGATGTAGTCACGCCATCGCTCGAGCGACTCAGCGAGGATCCCGTCACCCTCATAGAAGAGTCGGATCCTGTCCTCGACCGCGAAGCCGGACTGCTTGCGCAGCTCCTGGATCTTCCGCACCAGGTCCCGGGCCAGGCCCTCGAGCTTGAGCTCGGGACTGATCTCCGTGTCGAGAGTCAGGCCGCCCCCTTCGCCCTGATAGCGCGCGGCCTTGATGTTCAACTCCTCGAGCAGGATGGTTTCGAGCTCGGGGTTGAGTCGCTTTTCGGCCATGGTCACGGCGAGGAGCGGCTGGCGCACCTTGATGCCGGCGGTATTGCGTGCCGCCAGGCCGGTCGCAACCAACCGCCGCACGACGGCCATTTGTTGACGCAGCTCATCGTCACGCCAGTCGGTCGCCGGAACTGGCCAGTCGCTCAGGTGGACGCTCTCGGGCTGGCCACCTTTGCCCGCCGCGAGGTTCTGATAGATCGTCTCCGAAACGAAGGGCATGAAGGGCGCCAGTAACTGCGTCAGGCTGACCAGCACCTGGTAGAGCGTCTGGTAGGCGCTGCGCTTGTCGGCATCCGATTCCGACTTCCAGAAGCGCCGGCGCGAACGCCGCACGTACCAGGTGGAGAGGTCGAGCACGAAGGCCTCCAGCCGTCGAGCCGCCGTTGGTGGGTCGTACGCTTCCATCGCCTTTTCCACGTCGGCGATCGTCACCGCCAACTCGGCGAGGAGCCAGCGGTCGAGCAGCGCCCGCTGCCGCACCGGGACCGCCGGTGCCTGCGGATCAAAGCCGTCGAGCCGCGCGTAATTGGCGAAGAAGCCGTAGGTGTTCCAGAGGATGAGCAGGAAGCGACGGACGACGTCCTGCACCGCGGCCAGCTCAAACCGATAATCGTTGCCGATCGCAACCGCGGAGAAGAAATACCAGCGGGTGGCATCGGCGCCGAACTTGGACATGACCTCCATGGGGTCGACCGAGTTCTTCAGCGACTTGCTCATCTTCCGGCCCTGCTTGTCGAGCACGGTTCCGTTGACGATCACGTTCTTGAACGCCGGCTGGTCGTAGAGCATGGTGCCGATGGCCAGCAGGCTGAAGAACCATCCTCGAGTCTGGTCGAGGCCCTCGGCGATGAAGTCCGCAGGGAAGCGCACTTTGAAGAGCTCCTGATTCTCGAATGGGTAGTGATACTGCGCCATCGGCATCGATCCGGAGTCGAACCAGACATCGATCAAGTCAGGGACGCGGTGCATGGTCCCGTCGCACTTCTCGCAGGGCAGGGTCACCCGGTCGATATAGGGCCGGTGCAGATCATCGTTCACCGTTAAACCGAGCTCGGCGACCGAGCCGATGCAGCGGCGCTCGTCGCACTTCTCACAGACCCAGACGGGAAGCGGGGTTCCCCAGTAACGCCAGCGGGAAAGCGACCAGTCGACGAGCGTCTCCAACCAGTTGCCCATCCGGCCGGGACCGATGTGGGGCGGAACCCAGTTCACCACCGAGTTGTTGCGGAGCAGCTGGTCCTTGACCGCCGTGGTCTTGATGAACCAGGAGGTCAGCGCGTAATAGAGGAGCGGTGTGCCGCAACGCCAGCAGAACGGGTAGGTGTGCCGGATCGTCTCCGCCCGGTACATCAGGCCCCGCTGTGTGAGGTCCTCGATGATCTTCGGGTCGGCCTTCTTGACGAACAGACCGGCGAAGGGCGTGACCTCAGGCCGAAATCGACCGGCCAGATCGATGACGTGGCGAACCGGGATCCCTTTTTTCAGTGAGAGATCGAGGTCGTCGACGCCGTACGCCGCGGCCGTGTGCACGATGCCAGTGCCGTCCTCGGTCGACACGAAGTCGGCATCGACGACGAAGAAGGCGGGCTTGTCAGGGATCAGGTACTCATAAAGCGGCTTGTACCGTTTGCCGAGCAGGCTCTTGGCGTCGATCTCGGCCTCGATCTCGTATTCGCCCTGCAGGATCGAGAGGCGCGCCTTCGCCAGGATGTAATGCTCGTCCCCCTGGCGCACGCGAACGTATGGGATGTCGAGGCCCACGGCGAGCGCGACGTTACCGGGGAGCGTCCACGGGGTCGTCGTCCATGCCAGGAAGTAGGTCTTCGGCTCGTCCTCCAGCTCGAACTTCACATACACAGATGGATCTTCGACATCGTCGCGGTAGCCCTGAGCCAGCTCATGGCTCGACAGCGGCGTCTGGTCCCGCGGGCAATAAGGCACGACCTTGAACCCCTGGAAGAGCAATTGCTTGTCCCAGAGCTGCTTGAGAATCCACCAGACGCTCTCCATATAGGTGGTGTCGAGCGTGCGGTAGGCCTTGTCGAGGTCAACCCAGTAGCCCATCCGCTCGGTCACATCGGCGAATTGATCGATGTACTTGAAAACGCTCTCCCGGCAGAGCTTGTTGAACGCCTCGATACCGAACTTCTCGATGTCCTGCTTGCCGGTCAACTTCAGCTGCTTCTCGACCTCGATCTCGACCGGCAGGCCGTGCGTGTCCCAGCCGGCCTTGCGCTCGACGTAATAGCCGCGCATCGTCTTGTATCGAGGAAATAGGTCCTTGAGGGCGCGCGAGAGGACGTGATGGATCCCGGGAGGATTGTTCGCGGTGGGTGGGCCCTCGTAAAAGACGAAGGCCGGCCTTCCTTCTCGCTGCGTGAGGCTCTTGTGAAAGATATCGCGCTCTTTCCAAAAGCGAAGCACCTCGAGTTCCATCTCGGGGAAGCCGGCGCGCGTCGAGACTTCGGCAAACATGGTCGCCAAATTCTAGTGTCTCTCGATCAGCCGAGGAACTGACCGAGCACGTAGAGCACCGCGATCGCGATCATGGGCGAAAAGTCGATGCCAAGGCCGGTGGGGATCAGCCGCCGGAGCGGACCCAGGATGGGCTCGGTGACGTCCACCAGGAATCCCATCACGGTGCCGTGGTAATCGCGGATGAACCAGGATGCCGCGGCGCGCACAAAGATGGCAAAGATGAACAGGTAAATCAGGACCTGCGCGAAGGTGTGGAGGTAATTGATGGCGGTATGCACGAAAAGTTCAGCGCGGTCCGAAGAGCGCGCGGCCCAATCGTAGCATCGTGGCCCCTTCTTCTATGGCGACCGGGTAGTCGTCCGTCATCCCCATCGAGAGGACGGGGAGTGGCAGGCCGAGCTGCTGGCTTGTCGTATCGCGCAGTGACCGCAGTCCGAGAAAAACCGGCCGCACCTGCTCGGCGTCGGCCACCATCGGGGCCACCGTCATCAATCCCCGGAGCCGCAGATGCTCGGCACCATTGACGGCGCGAGCCAGTGCCGGGAGGTCCGTCGGCAACGCCCCCGTCTTTTGCGCTTCTTCCGCGACGTTGACTTCGATCAGGACGTCGAGTGGCGACTCGAGGCGATGGTCGAGCGCCTCGGCCAGCCCGACGCTGTCGATCGACTGCACCATCCGAAACCGGCCTTCGATGAACTTCACCTTGTTCGTTTGCAGGTGGCCGATCAGGTGCCAGTCGAGGTTGGCCGGGCCGATCTCCTCGATCTTTGGTAGGGCCTCCTGTACCCGGTTTTCCCCAAGCTTGGTGAGCCCGAGCCGGATCGCCTCACGGATCCGTTCGACCGGCACCGTCTTGGTCACCGCGACCAGTACGACCTCAGCCGGATCACGCCCGGCGCGCTCGGCACTATGAGCGATGGCCTGGCGGATGGTGCGGAGGTTTGCTTCCAGGAAGTCAGGCATCGGTCACGGCGCAACAACCACCGACAGGAACCGACCCGCCCGGCCACCGCGATGCGAAAACCAGCGGTCCTCCTCGCGAGTGCACCAGCCGGCGCTCTTGATTCGCTCGGGGGCGATGCCGGCGTCTTCGAGCTGGAGCCGGAGCACAGCCTCAAGGTCGAGCCGGACGTCTCCGTGGTCAGCCGCGAGGTAGCGGTGCTCCCGGCCGTACCGCTGCGCAAACTGCTGCCCGATGTCGTCGCCAACCTGGTAACAGCGCCCGCAAATCCCGGGGCCGATGAGGACGTCGAGTTGGCCAGGCCAGGAGCCGTAGGCGGTCTGGAGCGACTGCGCGGTTTTGGTCGCCACCCCCGCCAGCGTCCCGCGCCAGCCCGCGTGCGCGCCCGCAACCACCCCGCGGCTGGTGTCGACGAAGAGGAGCGGGAAGCAGTCGGCGTGGTAGGTCACGATCGCCTGGCCGGGAACGTCGGTCGCCAGCGCGTCCGTCGAGAAGACGCACTGCCCGCGTTCGGGCCGCCCGCGATGGAAGGTCGCGACGTTGGCGCCATGCTCCTGCACCGTCATCAAGGCGCGGTCGAGATCGAAGCCAACCTGGTCGGCGAGCTGCCGCCGACGCCGGATCACGTCTTCAGGATCAGCGGCGCCGGTGAGCCCCATCGAGCCGAGGGCCACGGTGCTGAAGCCATGGCGCACCGGGAAGGCGGCGACGCTCAGGACGGCGTCGAGCTCCATCATCGAGTTGGGTCAGCCTCGCTTTTCGCGGCTCAGCAGCTGGTCGATCTCGTGCTTGACCTCCTGGAGGTCCATGAACGAGCGGTAGACGGAGGCAAAGCGAATGTAGGCGACCTCGTCGAGGCCCCGGAGCTTATCCATCACCAGCTCGCCGACTTCGCGAGACGGAATGTCGACCTTGCCCCGGGTTCGGAGCTCCGTCTCGATCTCGTCAACCACCCGCTCGATCGTACCGTGCGAGATCTCGCGCTTGGTGGTGGCCTTCATCAGGCCGCTAAAGAGCTTCTGGCGATCGAAGTCCTCCCGGCGGCCATCCTTCTTCATGACGTAGAGCGGCACGGTCTCGATCCGCTCGTAGGTGGTGAAGCGCTTGGTGCACTGGAGGCACTCCCGGCGGCGCCGGATCGACTCGCCGGTATCCGAGTCCCTGGAATCGACGACTTTCAGGTCGATGTGACCACAATATGGGCACTTCATCTCACTTCAGTATCCCACATGTTGTGGTCTTGAATAGACGAGGGCGAGGAGCGGGAAGGGGGCGCTCCTCGCCAGAGGTTATCGGCGACCCCGCAAAAAGGCGGGAATATCGAGGTTCGAGGGATCGAAGCCACGGTAAGCCGGCACTTCCTCGACCGGCGCCGGGCGACTGTACTGCTCGTCGATCTCGCGGCTGGACTCGGCTCCGGTGACGAACCCGGTCGCGACCACCGTGATCTTGATCTCGCCGGACATCTTCTCGTCGATGACCGTCCCGAAGATGATGTTGGCGTCCTTGTCGGCGGCGGCCCGCACGATCTCGGCCGCTTCGTTGACCTCGTGCAGCGTGAGGTCGGTCCCGCCGGTGATGTTGAAGAGAATGCCTCGTGCCCCGTCGATCGAGGTCTCCAGCAGCGGGCTGGCGACGGCATCGCGGGCGGCGTCGGAGGCGCGCTGGTCGCCGCTACCGAAGCCGATCCCCATCAGGGCCGCGCCCTGCCCGGACATGACCGCCTTGACGTCGGCGAAGTCCAGGTTGATCAGCCCCGGTTGGACGATCAGGTCCGAGATGCCCTGCACGCCCTGGCGCAGCACGTCGTCGGCGATCTTCAGCGCCTCGGTGAACGGGACCTTCTTGTCGGTGACGTCAAGCAGCCGCTGGTTCGGAATGATGATCAGGGTATCGACCTTCTCCCGGAGCGTGGTCGAGGCCTCTTCCGCGATCGCACGGCGTCGGGTCCCCTCGAAGGTAAAGGGCTTGGTGACGACCCCGATGGTAAGCGCGCCGTTGTTGCGGGCGATTTCGGCGACGACCGGCGCGGCGCCGGAGCCGGTCCCACCGCCCATGCCGGCGGTCAGGAACACCATGTCGGCGCCTTGCAACAGC
>WNFF01004891.1_pt1 | contig 10931 bp, 8 predicted proteins | sample 5400441 | NCBI WGS metagenome assembly WNFF01 (sample SAMN13153345, study PRJNA577476) | soil metagenome | isolation source: 120 cm saprolite under Douglas fir tree site 2 hole 3 replicate 1 | place: USA:California | collected 2015-04-18
CGCCGTCCTCCGCGAGCACGCTCGTCAGGGTGGTCACGGCGATGCTGCTTGCCATCCGCCCGGCCGCGTGACCGCCCATTCCGTCACACACGACGAGCAGGGTGTCAAGCCCGGCCTTGTCGCGCCACACGATCACGGAGTCCTCGTTCTCCTCCCGCTCGAGGCCCGGGTCGGTCGCCGAGGCGACCTTAAGCCGCATCGAAACGCGTGTTAGCCCCCGAGGACGGAGAAGTGGACCGCGTTCTGCCCGACCGTGATCCGGTCACCGTGGTTGAGCTCCTTCTCCTGGATCGGCTCGCCGTTGACAAGCGTCCCGTTGGTGCTCCCAAGGTCCACGATCCAGAACTGGTCGCCACGCCGCTCGACTCGGGCGTGATGGCCGCTAGTGGCCGGATCGCGAAGGATGAGGTCGTTGTCGGGCGAGCGCCCCAGGCGGAGGGCGCTGTCGCCGGCGCGATGCGTATGGCCTGCGTCAGGGCCTGACTCGATCGTCAGCTCGGCCTGTCGACTCGCGCCACCTGTGCGGAGTGGTGTCGGCCCGCCGAGGACCGGGGCGTCGGGTGGGGCCGGAGGCGCCGCCGGCGGTGGTGGCTGCCATGCGGGCATGAGAGCGGTGGCATCGTGGGCAGCGGCGGCGGCGGCGGCTGCGGCTGCTGCGCCCGGCGCGATGATCGTGGCGGCGACATCGGGCACCGACTCTGCTGGAGGCGCGGGCGTTTCTGGTGGGGCCGTCCCCGCAGGCGACTGCCACGGCGGAGGGGGCGGTGGTGGAGCCTCGGCCGGCGGCGAGGCCACGGTGTCGTGCGATGCCACCACGGGTGGCTCGGGGAACTTCGGCAGGGCAGGAGACTCGGCGGGCGGCGACCACGCGGGAGCAGCCGCCGGTGGCGGTGGCTGGGGTGGCGGGGGTGCAAATGGCGGCGGCGGTGCAACCGGGGGCGGCGGCGCGGCCGATGGGGCCGACCACGATGGCGCGGCCGGGGCGGCGGGCTCCTGGGTCTTGGGAATATCCCATGCGGGCGCGGCCGGTTCGTTCCACGACGGCGCCGCGGCCGGGGGAGCGCTCGGCCCCGACACTGCGGGAGCGTCCCAGGAGGCCGGGGCAGGCGTGGCGCCCCATTCGGAACCCGGCGGCTTCGACGCGCTTCCGGGCGAGTCCCATGACGGGGCCGGCGTCGACGCTGCCGGGACGGCCGGTTTGTTGGCGTCCCATGAAGGTGCGGGCGGCGGAGCGGAAGGCGATGGCGCAGGCGCGGGCGAGCCCCACGTCGGCGCCGGCGGCGCGGCGGCGCCGGACGGGCCCCACGAAGGGGCGCTGGGCGCGACTGGGGGCGCGGTCGGTGCGCCTCCCCACGTGGGGGCGGCGGGAGCGGTGGGGGAGGTCGGCGCCGCGGGCGGGGGCGGGGGCGCACCCCACGTGGGCCCGGGCCCGGCCGCTGGCGGAGGGGGCGCGAATGCCGGAGGCGGAGGCGGAGGCGGAGGCGGAGCCGACGCTGGGGGTGGCGGTGCCGAGGGCGGCGAGCCCGGCGTGCCTGGGCCCCACCCCGACGAAGCGCCCCTCGCGGGCGGCTGGTCCCAGCTCGACGATGGCGGGGCGACCACGGTCGGGGCGACATTCGGCGTGTGGGTGGCGACCGGAGGCGGCGCCCAGGTCGTCACGGATTGCCCGGGAGGGCCCGCCGAGTTCGAGACGGGCGTGGACGGACGGACCGGAGGGCCGCCCTTCTTGCGCCGGACGTGGCGCCGGCGCGCCCTCAGATAGAGAAGGCCCGCGATCAGGGCCGCCACTGCGAGGACGAGATCCGCGTACACGGTTTCAACTGGCATCCGGCGAGGGGCCTCCCTTGTCCCGAGTCCGTCTATGGATCAATTTCGTAAACACCTGCCTGCGGACCCGCGCTCTCATCGCGTGTCGACGCGCTGTACTGAAGTATGCCATCCGTACTCGCACCTAGAGCAGAACTTAAGCATGCCCTACACCGAGCCGCTGATCAGGACGCGGCCCGACGCTACGCCAGGGACGGTGATGTCGGCGTCGAGCGAGTGACGTCCCGCGCCGAGCGGCTGTCCGGTGACGACGTGAATCCGCAGGCTGCGCCCGACCGGCATGTCGAGGTGACGTGGGAACGGCGCCCGCCCGGCATGCGTCTCGATCTGGATGTCGTGGCGGACCATCGGTACGCCATCGAGACGCAGGTTGCTGATTCCTGCCAGCACCGCGGGCCGTGTCCGGTTCTCGATGACGAAGCTCAGGCCGTCGTCCTCCGCTCGCAGGCTCGCCAGGTCGGCGAGGCCCTCTGCCAGATAGCGGGGAAGCTCGGGTCGCGGCCGCGGCGATGGGAGCGTCGAGGTCACTGTGAAACGCAGTTCTGTCCGGTCGACCAGCTGACCCGAAACGCTGAGTGAGGCCTCGAGCCGATACACACCTTCGACCTCGAGGGGCACGCTCAAGGTGGTGGCGTTGACCGCGGGCTCGAAGGCGGTGGGCAACGCGAAGTCAGCCGCCCCAGAAAATTTTCGCTGCAGCGCGTCCGCGAGGTGACGCACGCCGCGGCGGCCGGCGCGTCGCTCGCGGATCAACGTCCAGCGCACCACACCTGATCCGCCGAGATCTGGGTCGTCATTGACGATCACGAGCCTGGCGCTGAACGGAACTGCGGGCCGCTGAATGATTCCGAACGGTCGATCCGGATCGAACGCGAGGGGCTCGATGATCAACCGGGTCGGCATGAAGGCTTGCGCCAGGGCAGCCAGCGCCGGCTTGGGCAGCCGTGCGCTATCCAGCAGGCCGAAGCCGATGCCTGGAAACGGGTCCACGAGGTGAAAGGCAAATGCGCCCCAGCACGGCTCGAACTTGCGCGTTCGAAGATGCTCCGCGGCGATACGCAGGATGTGAGCTTGGAATGCCTGAGACGACTCGACATAGGACTCGAGACTCGTGTGCCCGGAGGGCAGGCCGACTCCGCGCTCGGCCCAATTCACGGGTTGAAAGCCCGCATACCGCCAGGCGGCGTCATCGTCGGCGACCGGCCACCGAGCCCCGCGAACACCTCCGGCTTCGATTGACTCCCACACCGGCGAGTCGACCGCGGGCAGCGCCTGCGCACCGAAGGCGGTGACCATCACAGGCTCGGCATCGGTGAGGTCCCGCCACGTCCCCGACTCCCACCCCTGCAGGACCTGTTGGTCGATGTCGCCAGATGCCGCGAGCGCCGGGCGTGTGCGGTCGAGACGCTCGAACGTCGTTTGCAGTTCCTGGTCGATGGAGATGTTCTGCCGCACCGCATTCACGTCGCCCAGGTCGGTGTTGGCCGCCAGCCACGGCGGGTCGTTGTGCGCGACCCAGACGGCGACCGAGGGGTGGTTGCGCAGCAGCTCGACCATCTCGGCCTGCTGCTCGCGTGCGGCGGCATCGAAGAAGCGTCCGTCGTCGCTGCGCGCGTGGTACGCGTAAGCGCCCAGGAGTGGGAGCTCCTGCAGCAGCAGCATGCCGGCCTCATCCGCGAGTCGATAGAACTCGGCCGGCAAAACATTGGCGAGGACGCGGAGCGCGTCCAGGTTGGTCTCTCTGGCGATGCGAAGGTCGGCGTCGAAGCGCTCGGGTGTGAGCTCGTCGAGGCGATACGAGGGCGCATAGCCCGCACCTCGCAAGAACATCGGCCGGCCGTTGACGGCCAGGCTCCAGCGACGCGGCCCGATGTCCCATTTCAGCTCCCTGAACGCGAAAGCATCCTCGACGCGCGTCGACTCCGCACCGCTGGCCACGCGGGCGACCATCTCGGCGCGATACATCGGCTGCTCGCCAAAGCGCCACGGTTCCCACCGCTTCGCGCCAGGGAGTGCGAGCTTCATCGCCACGGTTTGCTCTCCCCCGCCGGCCAGCCGCACCTCGCGGCGCAGGCGTAGAGGCGCGGCGGTTCGATCCGCGCCGGCCGCGGAGACCACGACCTCGATGTGCCCGTCCATCTGGCGCCCGTCCAGGTTCCGGAGCCTGGCCTCCACCTCGAGGCGTCCATCGCCTGCTTCGAAACCAGGTTTGAGCCGCATCCACTCAATGGCGATCGGACCGATGTACTCGAGCTCGACGGCGCGCCACAGCCCGACCGGGACTTCCCAGCTGTATGGGTCGGGCAGGCTCGAGTACGCCGACGCTGGATAAGGCTTCAGCTCGCCGTCGTTGAAGATGCCCATGATGTGCCGCTTCTTGTCGGGCTCCGTCTCCACCGGCGATTCACAGCAGATGACGAGGAGGTTCTCGTCCTTCAGGTAAGGGGTGAGGTCGAAGCCGAACGGCGCGAAGTATCCGTAATGCGAACCGAGCAGCTTGCCGTTGAGCCACGCATGGGTGGCGAGAAACGCGCCGCCGATGCGCAGGAGGACGCGTCCGGAATGGTCCGGACGCTGGAACTCGGTGCGATACCACACCGCCTGGCGGTCCCTGTTGGCCGCGAGCTGGCGCGGGACTTCGACCGGCTTCCAACCCGCGCCCCTGCCAACGGTCAGGCGCTCGGCCTCGCCTTCGCCCAGGGGCATCCACACCGCCTCCCAGCCGTTCAGCTCTCGGATGCCTCCCGACCGCTGCGGCAGCGGGAGGAAAAGGCAGTCGCTCAAAAGGCCTTCACTTGATGCGTGAATGCCCCGTCCGCGGTCGCACAGTAGATGACCTCACGCTTCATCGCCTCGGCAAATGATGTTTCACGCCCTCGTCCGATGAGCGCCAGGATGCTGCCGCCGAAGCCCGCCCCCATGATGCGGGCGCCGAGGCAGCCTTCGATCCCCCACGCCTGCTCGACCAGCGCGTCGACAGTCGGCGTCGAGACCTCGAAATCGTCGCGGAGGCTCTGATGCGACTCCTTGAGCAGTACTCCCAATCGCTCGAAGCGGCGCTCCTTGAGCGCATCGACGAAGGCATGGACGCGAGCGATCTCCGATTCGACGTGCCTCATTCGTTTCGGGTTGCCCTCCTCCGCTTCGCGGCGGCGCTCGTTGTAAGGTGTGTCGGCCAGCGAACGGTGCTCACCGGAATCAATGACGGCGATCACGAGCTCGTCAGGGAACGGCACCGCTTGATACTCGAGGGTCGAGCAGTCGAGCAGCAAGGCATGGCCGCGCCGGCCAAGGGCGGACGCGAACTGGTCCATCACCCCCACGTGCACGCCGGTGGCCGCCTGCTCGGCGCGCTGGCACGCGAGGGCGGCCTCGACACCATCGAGCTCTGGACGCAGGCCGGCCGCAATCGCGACGAGGAGCGCGGCCGAAGAGCTGAGACCGGACCCCGGAGGGACGTCGGACTCGACCGCCACCGACTGCGGTGGCGCACTCAGCTCGACCCCTATCGCGCGCAGATAGTCGAGGCCGCCGCCGACGTTGCTTTCGATCGACCACTCCCCTGCCTCGTGGCCGCTGACCCGCGTGTGCCGATCGACCGCGGCGGGCAGCACGACGCCCCCAAGGTAATCGACGTGCTCTCCGATGAGGTTCACGCGACCCGGTGCGCGCCCATGCCACGCCACGGGCCGCTTGCCCCTAGGCTTCACGAAGCTCCGCGGCCTTGTCCTCTGAGCGCGCATCGACAATGAAAGCGCCGGCGCCGAGCTCCGATCCCGCCAGGTACTTGAGCTTGTCGCGCGTGCGGTTGGGCGGGTAGAACTCGACATGGAAGTGATGGTCGTTACGGGCGCGGCCCGGAGGTGTCTGGTGCATCGCCATCACGTAAGGCAGCGGGCGTTTGAAAAGCCGGTCGTACTTCTGCAGCAGCCCTTTCAGGATGCGCGCGAATGACTCGTCGTCGTCGCGGTCGAGATCGAGCAGCCCGCCACGGTGTCGCCGCGGAGCCAGGTGCACCTCGTACGGCCATCTTGCGAAGGGCGGCACGAACGCGATCCAGTTCTCATCGCTCAGGACGGTCCGCTCGCCCTGGAGCTCCCCCCGGAGCACATCGCAGTAGAGGCAGCGGCCGTGCTCGCGTATATACCGCGCCTCGGCCCGCAGCTCTCTCTTGACCACTGGCGGGAGGAACGGATACGCATAGATCTGTCCGTGCGGGTGACTCAGCGTGACGCCGATCTCCTCGCCGCGGTTTTCGAAGATGTAGACGTAGCGCACGTTGGGGAGGCGACTCAGCTCGCTGGTGCGGTCGCGCCATACCTCGATGAGGTCGCGAATGTGCTCGACACTCTGCTCCCCGAGCGATGAGTCGTGATCCGGCGTGTAGCAGACCACCTCGCACCGTCCCTGCTCACCGGTGAAGGATGGGAACCGATTCTCGAACACCGCGATGTAATAGTCGGGCTCGGGGATCTCGGTTTCAGGGTGGCCCGGCCGGGTGGGACACAGCGGACAGTGATCTTCAGGCGGGTGGTACGTACGGTCCTGCCGCCACGGCGCCACGGTGACCCATTCTTCCAGCAGCGGATGCCAGCGAAGCTCGCTCATGGCTGGCCTCCCCGCCCCGCCAGAGGGGTGCGCCGGGAACTGGCTCCGCCAGGCCCGGTGCCTTGAGGGGGGAGTTCCCCCTTCAAACCGAGGTCCGGCCGCGGTACGCGGCTTGGGTGGGGCGAAACACTCTTCACCCCCGGTTCGTAATAGATGAGGTACCGCCCGTCCGCTTTGGGCACGACCCGTTTCTTCAATCGGCCGGGCGGAGCGGATGTCGGAGCTTTCGCCTTGCCCGTCTTGCGGGAAAGGTCGGGGTAGGGCGCATCCTGCTCAGCCGGCGCGGCCGCACCCCTAGACATCGAGCCAGAGTTTAGTGGGGCTGGTTGCACGACCTTGGGCTGGTACACTCGCTTCGAAGTTCAACGCCCGTGGGGCAAAGGAGGTGAGGCGGAAGCTTGGATAAACCGAATCGTGGTGCCAACCGCCTCGTTTGCCAGCCGGGAGCTCGGGAGGAAATGAGCCTCTAGGGCCCCCTTTTCCGAACCCGACTCCTGGAGTCGGAGGCGGAAGCACTGCGAACGTCGACAAAGCGAGAGTCGGGGATTCCCCGGCTCTCGTCTTTTTTCTCGAACGCTAGGATTCTTGGTGTTCATGAGCTCCGAATGGCGCGACCGAGTCAACAGCGCAGCTGAAGGCTGGCTGCGCGCGATGGGCGTGACCATCACGCACGCAACCGATGAGGAAGTGCGCGCGGAGCTGACCGTGGGACCCGAGCACCTGCAGGGCTACGGGATAGTCCACGGAGGCGTCCACTGCGGGTTGATCGAATCGCTGGCCTCGATCGGCGCCGCGCGCTACGCGCTGCCCCGCGGCCAGTCGGTGGTCGGGTTGGAGAACAACACGAGCTTTGTGCGTGCGGTGCGTGCAGGCGCCAAGCTGCACGCGATCTCGACGCCGATCACACGTGGGCGCCGGACTCAGGTCTGGGAGGCTCGAGTGCTCGACGACCAGAACAAGATCGTCGCCACCGGCCGCGTCCGCCTGCTTTGCATCGAGGCCGATCAGCAGGTCGCCGGCGAGAAGGTCACCGTGCCGCTGTATCAGCCGTAGCCGCGCGCTTTTCAGCCGCCGGTGAGGTAGCTGAAGATAATCTGGTCGATCAGCTGCTCGATCGGCGCGAGGTCGTCCGTATAGACCTGTCCGTGGTATGGAGACACTCGCAGTTTGCCCTGCTGCAGCGCACTTTTCGCCGCGTCGCTCGCCAGCGGAGCCGATACAAGTTTCAGGTTCTGCGTGACGTCGTCCAGAGTGACCGGGGTGGTCGACGCGTAGACCACGGTGTTCGTGTAGTTGGGGTCGTCGACCAGCAGCACGCTTGGGAAAACCGCCGCCATCGTGCTTGCGAGCGCGTCCACCAGCCGGTAGTCGGTGGCCGTGCGGCCGACGTTGACGGCCACCACGCCCCCTGGATTGAGATGGGCTTTCACCTGCCAAAAGAACTCCTTGGTCGTCAGGTGAAACGGGATATATGGCTGTCGGTAAGCGTCGAGCACGACGACGTCGAAACGGCTGGCTTGCGTGTCAAGCCAGTAGCGAGCGTCAGCCACGACTTCATGGGCACGCGCCTCGTCGAGGTGGAAATAGCGATGCCCGACGGCCAGGATGTCGGGGTCGATCTCCACTCCAGTGATGTCGACCTGGTCGCCGAAGGCCAGGCGGTACTGCCGCGCGGCCGTGCCGGCGGCGAGGCCAAGGAAGGCGACGGACCGTGGCGTTACCGGCCCAACGTGAGCGGGCCTGAACGCATCCGCGAGGAGCAGGTAGTCCCAGTAACCATGCGTGAGATTGCTCTGGCTGTCGTACACGGAATGGATCGCCTGACCCTCGTTGAGGATCAGCTCGGTGCTGGTACCGACCTGCACGACCTGGATGTAGTTGTAAGCGGACTCCCTTTCGTAAAGAAGACGCCCAACCTCCGGCGGCTTGATGCCCCCGGGCAGAAATACCCACGCCAGGATCACCGCGATCACGAACGTCGCGTACAGGCGGCGCTTCGGCCACAGCGCGAGCGCGGATATCACCACCAGCGCGAGCCCGAACGCTTCGATGGTCGGGCGAGTGCCATACGTGGGGATGAACCAGAAGACCGGCAGAAACGTGCCGAGGATGCTGCCCACCGTCGACAGCGCGTACACGCGCCCGGCGGTGTTGCCGCCGGTCGCCACATCCTTCAGAAGGAGGCGGATCGCGAAGGGGCTCACGCAGCCGAGCAGGGTGACCGGCACCGCGAACAAGAGCACGACCGCGAGCAGCGTGCCGGCGACCAACCCCACGCTCAGGTCGCGGAAACCCTGTTGCGAGGCGACGAGGATCGGATAGCTCACGAGCGGAATCACGCCGATCCAAAGGCCCGCCCACGCTGTGATCTGATAGAGGAGCTCGTCGCGCGGATGGCGGTCGGCGAGCCGCCCGCCGATGACATAGCCCGCCGAAAGGTAGACGAGGATCAGACCGATGAGCACGCCCCAGACGTAGAGGCTGGTCCCGAAGTACGGGGCGAGCAATCGTGAGGCGCCGAATTCGATCCCCAGCGACGCCATGCCCGACACGAAGACGAGCGGAAGTAGCAATTTGCGACCGAGGCCTGCGGGCAAAGCGCTCTAGAGATTAGCGGCGCGTAACCAGCAGGATGTTGGACGCGTCTTCCGAATAACTTGCCACACGCTGCTCCGTGGGTAGGTAGATGACGTCCAACCTGGTGCGGAATTTCGGAGATACTCCAGCTACGGTCAATGCGTACAGAAACCGACTATCGAGACTCACAGCGACGGCGATCGTCTTCGGGTCTGCAATGGTTTTCGTCCCTCCACCCACAACTGATGTCACGACTACTCCCCGGTCAGTTGGCAGGTAAAGCGAGGCGCCGTCTGCCGATACGGCCGGACGACCACTGGGAACCCGAATCGCCCCGTCGCTTACTCTGCGCCCAAGCCCCAGGTCCCCATCGCTCAATCTGCGCCCAAGAGCGTCGAGTCGAACGTACGAGGTAGACGAAAGAACCAGGAGTTCTCTCTTGCCTGACGGTTCGAGCACACCGAAGGAATTCGTAGCGAACTCGTTCGTAACGGCGACCTCGGGGCCCCCTTCAACCTGCACGTAGGGAGTGCCGACGCCCTGACCACACTCATAGAGCACTCTTTCAGCGATCTCGCCTTCCGCGATACAGCCAGTTGACGGCTGCCGAAGTGGCCGAATCTTGCCTGTCTCCGGTACCACGACCGCCTTCGGCCACGGGCCAGGATCGACCAGTACCGCCAGTCCGCCAAGCTGCGCAACGTTCTCGTAAGTGATCATGCATTTGTTGGGGTCTATCGGCTGCCGCCAGATTTCACTGCCGGCCTGATAGCCGACCACGTCGCACCCGGTGTTAGTGCCGACCTTCGTGATAAGCACTGACCGGGAGCCCGCGACAGCGGGCAAGCCTGGTGCTTCGACTAGAGCAGCTCCCGAAACGTTCTGGGACATGATCACCTCAGTGGTCAGCGAGGAGCCGATGCGAAAGCGGTCGATACCGAAGGGCGGCTTATCACGCACCAAGTAGCCCTCGGCAACAGTGCCACTCGCGCCGAGTCTCACCAGGATCCGGCTTGCGGACCTTAGGTCGGCCACCGTGGATCCATCTCGAGACGCGACCGCGACGGCGTTGCTAAAGCATGTTAGGAAGGCACAGGTGCCGTTGGTAGTGATGAAGAGCAATTCCCTTGGTATCTCCGGCTGTGGAGTCGGCAGCCCGCAGTTCGCGAGCAGTGCTCCTGCCAGGGCAATGCATGTGATGCGAGTTACAGCGGCTGCTCTGACGCCCATTTGCGAGTCTTCTCGTCCATCGGCACAGGCAGCTGTACGTTGACCTCCGCATAGAGATCACCCGGCTGCCCGCCCTTGGGGTCGGGAAGGCCGAGCCCGCGGAGCCTGATCTTCTTTCGGTTCTGGGTCTCGGGCGGAACCTTGAACTGGACCTGGCCGCCCTTGAGAGTCGGCGCCGACACCTCTCCCCCGCGGAGCGCGACCTGCAGCGGGACGGGCACGGATACGCGCACGTCCTTGCCCTCGCGGGTGAAGACGGGATCGGGCGCGACCTGCACCGTCGCGCGCAGGCCGGGCACGCGAAGGATGGTGCCTTCCTTGACTCCGGCCGGGACGTTGACCTCGACGCGCCGCCCACCCGGGAGCTCGACGGTCCGACTCGTCCCGCGATAGACCTCGGCGAGGCTGACGGTGATGGGCGCTTCGACGTCCACAGGCGCCGGCCGCGTTCTTGTCCGCGAGCTGTTGCCGAAGATCGACCCGAAGATGTCTCCGAACGACCCGCTGTCGCCGAACATGTCCTCCATCTCTTCGGGGGTCACCGTCCGGTACTGAACGCCGGGGCCTCCCTCCTGTGGCCTGAATCCACCGCCCGCGCTCCGGCGCCCGGTCCCCGGCTGCACACCGGCCTGCTGGGCCGACCGCCAGTCCGCACCGAACTCGTCGTACAGCTTCCGATTCTTCGCATC
>WNFF01004893.1_pt1 | contig 10930 bp, 14 predicted proteins | sample 5400441 | NCBI WGS metagenome assembly WNFF01 (sample SAMN13153345, study PRJNA577476) | soil metagenome | isolation source: 120 cm saprolite under Douglas fir tree site 2 hole 3 replicate 1 | place: USA:California | collected 2015-04-18
GCGCAGCACGTCCAGCGCCCGGTCCTCGGTGAACCCTTCGCGCATCAGCAGCGTGCGGTAGGCGTCCACCTGCTCCAGCCGCCGGGTCGGCATCACCGGCCTGCTGACCAGCAGCGGCGCGGCGGCCGGGTGGCGCAGGATCAGGCTGCGGATCTCGCGGGCGAGGTGGCGCAGCGCGTCCCGCCAGTCCGCGCCGTCCCCAGGGGGGATCTGCGCTTCCCAGGTCATCGCCTCGATGATGCCGTCGAGCAGCGCTTCCTTGCTGGCGACGTGGCTGTACAGCGACATGCCCTGCACGCCGAGCCCGGCGCCCAGCTTGTGCATGGACAGCGCTGCCAGGCCGTTGGCGTCGACGAACTCCAGCGCCGCCCGCAGCACCTTCTCCCTGGTCAGCCGGGGACGCGCGGCACCGTGGCCGACGCTGTCCGCAGGGCCTGCCGCCGCGGGGCCGCCCGCGACTGCGGGGTCTCCCGCCGCTGGCCTGCCCTTCGTCACGTCGTTCGCGGCGGTGCCGGCCGCTCTCGCCCGTGGGGCCATGATTCCCTCCCAGACTTTCAGTTGCAAGCTTACGGCATATGGATTACCTTTCCAATCAAGCTTACGACATAAGGAGAAGTGTCAAGGGAGGTGGCGGCATGCTGGGCGACCAGCGAGGCGACGGCACGGGCGGTGCCCGGCCGGCGATCGAGCTGTCCGGGCTGACCAAGCGATACCGGCGGGGCAAGGGCTGGCTCACCGCGGTGAACGACGTCACACTCACGGTCCCGCGTGGGCAGGTCATCGGGCTGCTGGGGCCGAACGGCGCGGGCAAGACCACCACGATCAAGATGTCCTGCGGGCTGATAGCGCCCACCGCGGGGACGATCCGGATCAACGGCTACGACGTGGGCCGGCGGCGCGCGAGCGCGGTGCGGCAGATCGGCGCGGTGCTGGAGGGGTCCCGCAACGTGTACTGGCCGCTGACCGCGTGGCAGAACCTGATTTATTTCGGGCGGCTGAAGGGGCTGCGCGCCGCCGAGATCAGGCCCCGCGCGCAGCGCCTGCTGACTGACCTGGGCCTGTGGGAGCGGCGGAACGAGACCGTGGGCTCCTACTCGCGCGGCATGCAGCAGAAAGTCGCGATCGCCGCCGCGCTGATCACCGACCCGCCGGTCATGCTGCTGGACGAGCCGACCATCGGCCTGGACGTCGAGTCTGCCCGGACCGTCAAGGACTGGATCGCCCACCTGGCTGCCGGCGAGGGCAAGACGATCGTGCTGACCACCCACCAGCTGCCCATCGTGCAGGAACTCGCTGACCGGATCGCGGTCATCCGCGACGGCTCCGTCATCGCCGACCTGCCCACGGGTGAGCTGCTGGCCCGGTTCGCCGAGCACCGGTTCGAGGTCCGGGTCGCCGGGCCGCCGAACGGCCTCGCCGGGAAGCTCCCGGCCGGGGCCCGCGCCGAGGCGGACGCCGGGACCACCCGGGTCACCCTCCGCGACGCCGATCAGGGCCGGCTGGCCGACTTCCTAGGCGAGTTGCGCGCCAAGGACATCCCGCTGCTGTCGGTCACCCAGGCCCAGCCCGGCCTGGAGGAGATCTTCCTCCGGCTCATCGGCACCGGAACAGGGCCCGCCGGGACCGTCGGCGCGGAAGCCGAGCGTGCGGGAGCCAGAGCATGAGCGCGGTCGCCGTTCCGCGACCCGGGGCGCCAGCGGTCACGCCGCGCGGGTTCTCGCCGCGGGTCTTCGCCAACGAGGCCGGCAAGGGGCTGCGGCTGATGTGGCGGCGGCGTGCCATCACGATCACCGCGATCTTCCTGAACGGATTGCTGTACCTGATGATCCAGTTCTTCATCGGCGGCGGGCACCTCGTCCTGCCGGTGCTGGCGCTGACCCTGCCCGCGCTGTTCGCCTACGTCACCGCGGCGACCGCCGCGCTGCAGGGCAGCGGCGGGATCGCCGAGGAGGTCAACGGCGGCACGCTGGAGCAGGCGCACCTGTCCCCGGCCCGGCCGTCCCTGCTGGTAGCGGGCAGGCTTGCCGCGCTCGCGGTGGAGGGCCTGATCCCGGCCACCGCGCTCGCGGCGGCCTTCGCGCTCGGGTACGGGCCGCGCTGGGTGATCCGGCCCGACGCGCTAGTGCCGCTGGCGCTGACCATTGCCGACGCGCTTGCCTACGGGCTGCTGATGACCGCCCTCACGCTGCGGGTCGCCAGCATCGGTGCCGTGGTGCACGTGTTCAACATGGCGGTCATGTTCTTCGGCATGTTCATCCCCATCACCCTGTTCCCGCACGGCGTGGAGATCTTCGCCAGGTTCGTGCCCACCGCCCTGGGCGTCGAGGTGCTGAACACCGCCCTGTCCGGCCGAGGTCTCGGGCCCGCCTGGTCCGACGGCACCCTGCCGTGGCTGCTCGTGCACGTCGCGGTGCTGGCCGCCCTGGGCTGGGTCTCCTACCTGCACACGCTGCGCCGGGCCCGGCGCGAAGGGGGGCTGTCCCCAGGATGACCGGATTCCTGACCGCCTTGGGCAACGAGGTCCGCAAGGGCCTGCTGTTCGCCTGGTCCGAGCGGCTGCAGATCGCCATGGAACTGCCGTTCTTCACCGTGTTCATCCTGCTGCTCGGGCCGATGCTCGGCGCCGGCCACCAGGTCGCCGCCGGGCACCTGAGCTGGACTCCGGACAGCCACCGGATCTCGCTGCTCATCGTCGCGTTCGTCCCGGCCATGTTCTTCTACTTCCAGGCGGTCAAGCTGTTCTGGCGGCTGCTCGCCGAGATCCAGTCCGGCACCATCGAGCAGGTCTATCTGTCGCCGCTGCCATCCTGGCTGGTCGCCGCCGCCGGGCGGGTGGCCGCCGCGCTCATCGAAACCCTCATCCTGATGGCGGTCACCTACGGCCTGGTCAGCGCGTTCGTCACGCTGCACTTCCACTGGACCCCGGCCGCGCTGGTGCCGATGGCGTTCCTCATCCTCACCGGCATCGGCTACTCACTGATCATCGCCGGGCTGACCCTGCTGTGGAAGCGCATCCAGCTGCTCCAGGAAGCCATCCTCATGCTGGTCATGATCTTCGCGGTCACCGCGCTGCCGCTGCTAGCGGTGCCTGGCTGGTTCACCGGGATTAGCCGCGTGTTCCCGGTCACCGCCGACGTGGCCAGCCTTTACGGGGTGATGCTCGGCCATCGCGGCGTCACCGGGGCGTGGGGAACCGGCGGCCTGGTCTGGGTCGCCGTCACCGCAGGCGCCTACCTGGTCGCGGGCCTCGCCGTGTTCCGCGTGCTGGAACGCGCCACCAAGGCACGCGGCGCTCTGGCCGCTTACTGACGGATCACGAAAGGACTCACAACATGACCAGCATCGAGCGCGACAACGACGCAGGCCTCGCCGGCTTCCTGGCCGGATGGGATGAAAGCCTCCAGGAGGCCGAGCAGCTCCCCGTGCAGTTCGCGGTGATGGAGTTGACCAACTTCGGCGAGAGGCCCGTCCCCAGCCTGCGTCTGGCCGAGGTCCTGGGCCGGCCCGTGAGCGAGGCCGAGGCGCTCGCGCAGTCCCACCCCTTCGCGCCCCGAACGCGGGTTGAGGACGGGCTCATCCGGGTCGAGGACGGGCTCATCACCTTCAACCCGGACCGCGCCAAATCAGCTCCCCGGCGTCATGTCCAGATCGGTGACCGCCGGGTCGGCATGACCGGGTGCGCGCCCGACGTCTTCCTCTACGCGCCCCTGCTCCGCCCCTCCGTTCACGTCGAGGAAACCTGCCCGGCGACCGGAACACCTATCCGGCTCGTGTTCACCCCCAGCCGTGTCGAGAGTGTCGACCCCGCGGGCGCCGTGGTGCCGATACTCCCGCCGCAGGCGTTCGACCGGCTCGCGGGGTACACCGGGGACTGCGACGCCACCGTGTGCGCGCAGTGCCCGTTCTACTCCTCCGCGGAGGCGGCTCAAGGATGGCTGGCCACTCATCCCGGCGGCCGTGTCTTCCCCATCCGGGAGGCGTGGAATCTGAGCTTCCATCGAGCGTGGCGGGACAGAATGTCGGCCCTGCTCAACCTCAACAACTGATCAATGACGCAGCACGTCGTCAGCAGCGCCAACCTGAAGTGGATGGCCGCGGCCACCCAGCCTCGGGCCCTGCCCGGCCTGCCCTGCCGTCAAATCTTCTTGACGTCTGCCGGATCGTCAAACTAGTTTGACGACATGAGTGCCGAGCTGGGGGAGGCGAGGCGGTTGGTCGAGGCTGCCGCAGGTCCTGATCCCGAGGCCGGCCTGGCGGCCGTGGTGGCCCTGCGCGGGCTCGTCGAGGTCCTGGAGGAGCTGCAGGTCGGTAACGCCCGGGCGCAGGGCTGGTCATGGCGGGACATCGCCAGGCGGCTGGGAGTCACCAAGCAGGCCGTTCATTACAAGCATGCGCTGCGCTTGCGGGGGCGGTGACCGGCATGCGGGTCCGGCTGTCTCCTGAGGCACGCGAGGTGATGAGGCTGGCCCTGGCGGAGTCCCAGCAGCTCGGCCACGGGTACGTCGGTGACGAGCATGTGCTCCTTGGCCTGCTCCGGGAGCAGGCCAGCCAGGCGTCGTCGCTGCTGCGGGGACACGGCCTGGATCTTGCCAGCGCCCGCGCCGAGCTGCAGCGGCTGTCCGCGGCCGGGCTGATGCCGCGCTCGCGCGCCGATGATGCCGGTGCGCTGCGGGCTGTGGGGGTCGATGTGGAGGCGGTGCGCGAGCGGCTGGTCACCGCGTTCGGCGAGGAGGCGGTCGGGGCCGCGGTCTGCCGGGCCAGCCGGCGGCCGTGGTGGCGCGGCGGCGGCCGGCGCCGCACCGCGATGTGCGGGCCGCCGTTGTTCGCCAAGCGCGCCATGTACCTGGCCAGCTGCTACGCCCAGAGCCGGGAGGCGGCCGCCGTGACACCCGAGCACCTGCTCCACGGCGTGCTGCGGGACCTGGAGGACCCCTACGGCGCCCAGCTCGGGCGGCGCGGGCGCAAGCACCTGGCCCAGCTCGGCTGGACCATCGGACCGGTCAATCCGGCCAGCGTGCTGCTGCAGGCCCATGACGTCGATCCGATCCGGCTGCGGTCCGAACTTGACCGCATGTCCTGATCCCCAGATCACCGGCCGGTCCCGCCGAGCGCGGCGACGGCGCGGGCGAGCATGTCCTCGACCAGGTTCCGTTCGGAACCCGAGTCGTCGCGTAGGTCGTCCAGGAAGCCGATGATGGTGAGCACGTCGGCCCACGGGTGGTAGGTGGCGCCGGCTTCTCGCTGCCACAGGGCGGTGAACCGCTGGGCGGTATCGGTGCCGAAGGTCAGCAGGTTCACCCGGCAGTGTCCGACGTCGGCCACGGCCGGGCCGGTGCAGGCGGCCTGCCAGTCGACCACCCCGGACACCGTGCCCCGCCGCCATAGCACGTTGCCGGGGTGGAAGTCGCGGTGCAGCAGCACCGCCGGGAGTTCGGGCGGGGGCTCGTGGCTGATCTCCGCGGCCCGCTCCCACACGCGGGGGTCCCGGGCCCAGCCGGGCGGCCGGTAGCTGGCCTGCGGATCCGGGGCGAAGGGCCGGAGCACGCCGGCGGGCGGGAGGGATGCGGCGTGGATGGCCGGCAGGAGCCCGGCCAGCCGCCGCAGCCAGCGTTCCATGTCCGATGGCCACCAGTCGACCCTGCCGGGCAGCCTGGACATGAGCACGGCGGGTACTCCGGCGTCGGCTCCGCTGGGGTCGACCGCGAGCAGCTGGGGGGTGGGCACGCTGACGGTTTCGGCGGCGCGGAGCGCCCGTGCCTCGCGGCCGGCTATGCCGGGTTCCTCGGCGTTGCTTTCCGGCCGGACGTAGCGGCGCAGTACCGCCTGGCGGCGCTGTCCGCCGCTGTCGTGAACGGTGAGCAGGTGCACGGCCGAGGACATTCCGCCGCGCAGGGCCCGGGCGGAGACGACCGGGCCGCCGAGCCGGGCGGCGGCCCAGGCCAGCGCCTGCTGCGGCGGGCGGGAGCGCAGCAGCCGGCGCGTCTCCTCGTCGTCGCAGAACCCGTGCGCGGGTGACCGGCCTGCCGCATCCGCCCGATCACCTCGGCACGGCGGGGGTGCGCGGCGGCGCCGTCGAGCCAGTCCCGCCAGATGGGGTAGCGGTGGCGGTCGAAGCCGCGGAACGCCTGCTCGAAGCTGTCATGGACCGACCGCAGCGTCCGGTCGCGTTCGTCGCTGGTTTGCGGGCAGCGCTGGTAGACCATGGTCCAGGCCAGCCGGTCCCGGCCCCCGAAGCTGGCGTGCCAGGTATGCAGGTCGAAGGCGATCACGTCCCCCGGCACGGTGTTGGCGACGTAGCCGGGGATGCTCGCCCGGTAGGCGGCGGCCTCCGCGTCGGTCCCGACGCGAGGCTGGCGGCGTTCGTAGGCGGCCAGCCTCGCGCTCTGCTCTGGGTGGTGTGAGCCGGGTACCAGCCGCAGCGCGCCGCTGGTGGCGGTGAGTTCGTCGAAGTAGGCGGCGAACTTGACCCCTTGGACGCCGATGCCATCGTCGGTGTGCCAGCCGGCCTCGGCGAAGTACAGGACGCCCTCGGGGCATTCGGGTATGACCGGGCCGCCGAGCAGCTGCTGCGCGGCGTCGATGAAGCGCGGGTCGTCGCAGACCAGCGACGCGCTGACCGGCGTGCGCCGCGCGGCCATCGGCAGGTAGTGGCCGCTGATCCCGTCAATAATGCGCTCGTCGTAGGTCGCGGCGTAGGCATCGCGAATCGCCGCGTCCGCCTCGGCGCGCAGCGCGGCGGCGCGGTCGGCGAGAAAGCCGCGAAGCACGGCGAAGCCGAAGGTGGCGAAGTGGTCGGCCTGAGCGGTGGTGAGCATGGGTTCCTCCAGAAGGACTGCTACCAACGATTCGTGATAACCAGTCCCGGCCGGAGGAGCCCGGCAACGCACCACCAGGCGCAGGGCACGACGAGCGGCGCAACGTCAGCAAGTTCAGCGCATGCGGACAGGATACGCTCCAGGCCTGAGGCAAACCTGCCCTTCTTGCGCGGGCGGCGGGCCTTTACATACACCGCGCAGCTGTGGCGCGGTCCACCGACCGTACGCGGGGAATGGCGGCCAGGCGTTGGAGACGATGGCGGTCCGCGCCCGTCCCCGGATCTTGCCGAGGCAGGCCAGGAGTTGCTCGTCCCAGCACCACCGTGCCGTGATGTCAGCCCGCAGGCTGCTGAGTGCCGCCTGGCTGAGGCCCAGTCGGCGCCGGGCCAGCAGCCGGTCTCCAGGACACCGCCCAGGTCGAGCAGGACTGACCGTGTCATCTCAGCCGCCGGCGGGACCGAGGCTGCGGCGGTAGCCGCCGGTGGGCCTGAAAAGGCCGCGGCGGTAGAGGTTCTTGGTCAGCATCATCCGCGGGTAGTTGCCGGTGTTGTGTGACCAGGAGTGCAGCACCCACGGGTGGGTCACTACCACGTCTCCGGGCTGGCCGGTCAGCTCCCAGATCTGGACCGCGATCCCGTCGGTGTGGTGCTCGCGGTCCATGAACCGGGCCGGACGACCGGGATCATCGTCGCCGGGGCAGGACAGCGCGCGGAACCAGTCGTCGCGCCGCAGGTACCGGCCCAGCAGGTGACCCTCATAGGGTTGCCGCGGCGGCAGCGACGCGGCGAACCGGGCCACCACGCGATGCGACCCGGTGATCACCAGGGTGCCGCCGCCGCGCGGGCGGACCTCGGCGAAGAAGGCGAACACCTTGACCCCGAACAATGGCTCCGGGTCAAGGTCCCACCCGTAGTCTGAATGCCAACTCCGCGCGGGCAGCGCCCAGGGCTGCGTATGGCTGGGGAAAGTGACCAGGATCGTGCCCCACTCTCGCGGCGGGTCCCACGCGTCCTGGCCCAGCAGGTCGTCGACGGCGGCGCGGACCACGCGGGAGCCGAGCGCGGCGAACACCCTGTCCCGGTTGACCGCCTTGCTCAGCCCGGTGACATCCGCCGCCGCCCAGGAGGCCGGGTCGTCTTCGGTGGCACCGAGCCTGGCTAGCCTGGCCCACACCCGGCGGCGCATCCGGGCCGCCTCATCGGCACCGAACGCGCCGCGCAGCCACACGATGCCGCGCTCTGCGAACTCAGCGCGGTCCTGCTCGCTGAGCATGACCTCACCATCGGCCGGCGGCACCGGCAGGCGCAACAGATATTCCGTCGCGGTCTCGCGCACGCAGGCTGCATAGTGAAGGATGCGCCTGCTGCGGCCAGCGTCCGAAGATGGCATGGTCGCGGTCTTCCTCGCCGCCGAGGTCACCTCTGAGCGTTACGGCCCGCAGATCACCGAGATCCTCGCCCGGCTGGGACAGCCCCGCGGCATCGTGGAGCAGCCCGATACCCGCGACGAGGCCGCCAACGCCATACGGCGGCAGGTCCTGGCCGCCTACCGGGACTACCCGGCCGGCGACGTGTTCACCGGCATGCCCGCCGACGTGACCTGGCATCACGCCGCGCTGACCCCGGCCGAGCTGGCCACCGTTCGCTACATCGACTACCCGTACTGGACCGAGTTCTCCGGCGGCACCCGGCTGGCCGCCGATGGCGCTTACAGGCTCGGCCCGTGGCAGGACATGCCGCCGGGGACGATCTACCGGCAGATCGCCGAGAACCTGCGGGACGGGAAACTGCCCCCGCCCATCATCCTGCTCGGCGAGCCCGGCCCGGTGAACGTGATCGTCATCGAAGGCCACAAGCGGCTCACCGGGCTGCTGCTATGCCCGCGGTGGCTGCCCGCCGAACTGGGCGTGCTACTCGGCCTCACCGCCAGCCACCACAAATAACCGCACCCGCCGCGGTCACAGCGGCAGCCAGTACCGGGTCGCCTGACGCCGGCGGTGCGCGTCCACCCAGTCCGCGTCGCTGTACCGCCAGCCCTGCTCCTCGGCCCGGTCCAGCCTGGCGTCCAGCTCCTCGATCAGGCACGCGTCCTGCTCAGCATGCAGCGCCGCGGCCCGCACCCGCGGGCTGCCGTCCTTCTGCAGCCGCTTCACCTCGCCGCGGAACCGCTCATACACCAGGAAGCCGGCCCCGCACGGGCAGACGCGGTGCAGCGCCTTCACCCGCACCTGTTCATCAGGAGAACGAAGCTGGGCGAGCAGCACGCCCGGATCGGGCCCGGGCCGGCACCCCCGGCGCTTGCGCTTCGCCACGGCCGCAGCGTAACCCCGGCCACGCGCCCCACACCACGCATTTCCCCTCGGCCTGCGCGCACCCCGCATCCGGCAGCCGGTGACCGCCCGGCTCCGCGGTGTCTCTCAGGTCCGCGGCGTAGTGCCAGGGTGTTCCAGCCCGCGACGGCGGAAAGTCGGCCAGCGCCACTCCAGCAGCGCGTCATCCATCAGCACGTTCGCGTCGGCCAGTTAAATGAAGGCCGTGTACCGGGCGTGGTGGGTGACCTCGTTGAACTCGCCTTCCCACAGGGCCAGTGCGCCGTCGAGCCAGGAGTAGCGGCTGTCGTCGGTGGTGAGGTAGAGGGTCGCGGCGACCCGCCAGGTCGGGTCGCTCTGGCTGCGGCGGATGCCGTAGCCGCGGCCTTCGAACCGGATGCGGGCACCGTCGCCGGTGGTGATCGTGGCCACCGGCGCCATCGCGCACATGGTGCTGCCGGCCTGTTCGAACAGGGTCCACTCGAGCGTGCCGGTCAGCTTCGGTCCGCGGACCGCGCCGTCGCCGCTGCCGACGAGGGCGCCGTCGCCCTTGCTGGTCAGCGGTGGCATGCCGGGCTGGTAGTCGAGTTCTGCGTCGAAGAGGGGTTCTAGCATCTGGGATTCTCCTTACTTGAGGTTGGACCTGCTGCTCGCCTCCGGCGTTCCGGCTGCGTGGCTGTCCTGGCTGTCAGCGTGCACCCAGGACATCCGGGAACATGCGCTGGTTGCCGCGTGCCGCGAGGCTGGCCGCCTCGCCGAGCGTGAGCAGGAAGGTGCCGGGATGCCCGGCGGCCCACTGCTCGCCGGCCTGCCTGCGGGCGAAGAAGTGCACGAAGTGGCAGAAGCTCTCGATCACCCCGGAGTCGAAGGGCCCGTCGGGCAGGAGGAACGACACGACCGCCTCCGGGTGGGAGGTCTCGGTGACGCCCTGCGGGGTAACGGTGAGGGTGATCAGCTCGCCGGTGACCGGGCAGGCGGAGGTCACGCGCGCCGCCTGCCCGAGCCTGGCGGGCAGGAAGAGCGTGTCCCAGGCGCACCAGGCGTACAGGACCCGCCCGCCGGACTCGTACCGGTGCGCGGGGGAGAGCTTGCCGATCGCCAGGCCCCAGAACCCGGTCACCCGGCCCTGGCTGTCGGTGAACACGGCGGGCCAGCTGGCGAGCGTCTCGGCCACCTGGGGCTCGCCGAGCCCGGTGGCGACGGCCAGGTCCGCCGCTGCAACGGGTCGGCCGGCGGCGAGGAGCCGGTACAGGGCGATGGCTAGCCGCTGCCCGGCCGGGTCCAGGTCACCTAGGGCGGTGGCGATCGCCTCGGCCAGCTCGTCCAGGGTCTTGTGCTGCTTGAGCATTGGTGTTCCTCTTGATGAGTCAGCGGCTGGTCATGCCGCGTCGGTGAGCAGGGCGCCGAAGTTGAGGCGGCCGCATTCGACGGCGGTGTCCTGGTCCAGGATCTGGGCGTCGAGGTTGCCGTGGCGGGTCAGGTAGGAGCGTGCGGACTGGGGGCTGGCGTGGAAGACGGTGTTCGGGCACATCGCTTCGAACGAGCTGCACCCGGTGTCGCAGTCGGTGGCGCGGGCGGCGACGATGACCGCCGTGGCCGGGGTCCAGGACCAGGTGCTGCCGCGGGCCGACACGACGATGGGGGGTGCGGTCGTGCGGGTCGGCGGAGGTGATCTGGCCGTCGCGGCCGGTCATGGCGGCAGGCCGAGGGCGTCGATCGCGCACATCGCGTACACGGCGGGCAGGCCGTCCAGCTCGACCCGGTGCGGGGTGGGGGTGCCGGAGAACGGGTAGGCGACGGCCACCAC
>WNFF01006254.1_pt1 | contig 10928 bp, 10 predicted proteins | sample 5400441 | NCBI WGS metagenome assembly WNFF01 (sample SAMN13153345, study PRJNA577476) | soil metagenome | isolation source: 120 cm saprolite under Douglas fir tree site 2 hole 3 replicate 1 | place: USA:California | collected 2015-04-18
ATTCCCGCGACAAAAGCAGAGCTGTTCATGATGGCCGTGCGTTTCAAAATCTTCCAGAGGGACCGCTCAATGGTCCTCGTAACGGAGGGACTCGGCCCCCAGCCATTCCATGGCCGCACCGTCGTTCTCATCAATGAGCATTCCCACAGCGCGGCGGAAATGGTCGCCAGTTTCGCAAAAGAGAACGGCCTCGCTACACTCGTCGGCACACGAACAGCAGGTGAGGCACTCGGTGGTGCGAATTTCAAGCTGCCCGGCGGATATGTGCTCCGCATGCCGGTCGCGGGCTGGTATACGTGGAAAGGAGGGTGTATAGAGGGCAGGGGAGTGGAGCCCGATGTGCCTGTTGAAAACAATCCAGAACCGCTTGCGGCTGGCGTTGATACCCAATTAGAGAAGGCATTGGAAACAGTCAAAACACTCTAAAGCGAGGCATTGATCTCTACTTCGGTTAATAGGAACCTGTTAGACGATGTCCGCCGATATCCAGTTGTGCCCTTATTGTGGTGTTCGCCTCCAGACCTCTGACGACCACATTTTCCCGGACTTTCTAGGAGGCAAGACGACAATCCGAGCCTGCAAACCGTGTAACGACCTCTTTGGGCATGCGTTTGAGGGCCCGGTCTCAAACGATTTCGCCCCTGCGGTTGTCATGCTTCGCAGGGGCGGCCTGCGTTCTCTAAGACGCGTTGTTTGGAAGCGCGCGATCCAAAAAGAAGGAATAGATTACGACCTGGACAGCGATCTTCAGTTGACGCCAACTAACCCCTCAATCGAACGTGATGAGAAGGGCTCAATCAAGCGAGCTGTGTTTCCTGGTTTTCAGGCGGCGAGGAGTTTTATTCGCGGCCAAGAAGCCCAAGGCAAGAAACTGAAGTTCACCTCTCAAACTATCGAGGGCATCGATATACGCAACGTCGAATTCAAACTCAATATCGGCATGGAGGTACGCCGTTTGGCAATCAAGCTAGCCATCGCTTCCGCTAACCACATGGGATTTGGCGATCAGCTCATAGATAACGAGACCAGGGAATTCTTATTGGGGAGCGCCGAGAAAAGTAGTCGAGTTCGCATTGACTTCACTAGACACGAGGAACTGGAGAAGATACGACCGCCGTTGTCCCATTTCGCTTTTGTTAAAGGCAACGGCAAGACACACAACTCATATGCGATTGTCCAGTTTTATGGCCTAGTGCAGTTGTATGCGCTCTTAAATGAAGGCGCATTCACGCGCGATGATTTTGCCATCGCTGCTGTCCTCGACATCGCAAAAGGATACCAAGAGCGCTTCGAGCGGACGGAGCCACTTATGTTTCCGGTAGCGCCGGTAAAGTTAGGGCACTGGGAGTCTCGGCAATTACAATTGGAGTGGATGAAGAAATGGAATGCCGAAGCCCAAGCAGTTTTGCAAGATGACGCAAAAATTATATCTTTTGGTCTTCCCGATCGCGTTTAGCTTCCTCTCCCCTCCTATGGCAACGCCAATCCTGCATGAGAACCTTAAAGACCGTGCACGGCGACTGAATTCGGCCGTCATTTTTCTTTTGCGTTTTTCCTTTTTCGAGGCCTCTTAGTATAGTAAGGGGAGTTCTCGCTGGTTTTTCCCCGTGGGCTTGATGGAGCCGTCCCACTTCGGTCAGCCCCCTGCTTAGTTGCGTGCCACTCGATGGTTCCGAGCTGGACGCGAAGGTAGAAACCCTGTCAATGGAGCCCACGCTGCGCGTGTGCCTTGAGGAAGATCAAGGCGCAAGCACAGGGACAGGTGTGGCCGGATCGACTTGAGGTTTTTTGGCCACAGTGCCTCATTAGGGGTATAGGGAGAAATTCCGAGTTATAAGGAGATCGCATAAGGGCATCCATGCGTGAGCAAACGCATGGGGCTAGAGCTAGAACAGTCACCTGCGAGGTCTTATGTATCCTGGAGTAGAGCTTCGACTCTATCGCTATGTCGTTGTACTTGCGGAGGAATTGAATTTCACGCGCGCTGCGCTACGTCTGCATGTCGCTCAACCTTCCTTGAGCAAACAGATCCGCGAACTAGAGGACTACCTCGGCGCGCAAGTATTCGAGCGCACCAAGCGAGAAGTGCGATTAACCGCCGCAGGAGAAGCGTTCGCGGCAGAGGCCCGACTGACACTATTCCACGCCGACCGAGCCGTGGAGGGAGCGCGTGCGGCGAAGGGCCAGCACAAAGGACCTTGGAGCATCGGATCCTCGCCGCTGATCGACCTGCGTATTCTCTCCAAAGTACGACGGCACTTGTCGCTTGAGCATCCTGCTGCGGACGTGCGACTTGTCAGCGCCTATACGTCAGAGCTGGCAGGGAGATTGATGCGGGGGACGCTGCAAGCGGGCCTGGTCATCCTGCCCGTCCGAGAGCAGGGGTTGACTTGCGAAGGACTGCACCGGGAGGCGTTGGTCCTTGCTTTGCCCGAACGGCACCCCCTGGCGGCCAAAACCGATGTCGAAATCTCTGATTTGCATGAATTGCCCCTGATCCTCATTCGGGGAGATATCGAGCCGCGCTTCGGCGAAGACCTGAATCGGATCTTTGGCGTCGCCCGTATTCGCCCCCGCGTGTTCCATGAAGCAACAACGCAGGCGGAGGCCCTCGAACTCGTTTCGGAAGGCGCTACTGCGGCATTGACTATGCCTTCGGCTCAGTACCCAGTGCGGGACAGGATCGTGTTCCGAAGATTCATCGATGAATTTCTGATCGCTGAGACGGGGCTTGCGTATCTTGGGACCAATGACTCCCCCATCTTGGGGTCGTTGAGGAAATTCTTGTTCGAGACCTTCCAGCCGCTGCGTTCCGATGGTGTCGGTGGGTCAAGAGACGGCAGAACGCGGCAGATGAAGCTCTTTTGACTGGAGTCCGCCTGCGGGCAGTTGGCCCGCGCGGAGAATCAACCATTGTCACTCTCATCGTGTGTAGACTCATCGTGGTCATCAAACTCAATAATGGCCGCGTCCCAATCGCGGACCCCAGAGCCTCATTCGGAATGCATGTGCGCGAGCTGCATCTTCAAAGTTGACTATCGCAGGAGAAATTAGCTGAATTGGCGGACCTGCATCGCAATTACGTGGGCGAAGTCGAAAGAGGGGAGCGCAACATCGCGCTCTTGAATATCGTCGCTCTCGCGGACGCGCTCGCGTCAAACCGGCCGAGCTTCTCGAAACTTTGTCCTGAATGTTCCCGGGCTGGTTTCGAATGCTGCCACTCTCCCCCAATTCCCGCCCAGAAGACGGATCGACGCCGAAACCAAAGAGGTCGCGGGCGGACGCCTCGCATCCTCGGCCCAACCTCCGCGCGCCACTTCTGCCTTCTTGCCCTGGCCTTCCTCCCTACGATAGCCACAGCCCATCCCATCGAGCTCCTTCCTCGACAACCCAGACGCGCTTCTGGACGGCCTCCGGTGCTTCACGGCTTTCCGCCCGCTCCCCCAGGAACATCACGTTTTCATCAATCCTACGAAGAAGCGTAACTCACCACTCTTGGGAGACACTCTGATTTTACGGCCTAGTGCTTCCTAGCCGATCACACTCATACCAAACCGGACTTCTACACCCCGAATTACCGGCAAACGGCTTTCCAATGTCACCTCAATAATTTCAATTGCAGCAAATGTTTGAAACACATTTTCACCGCAACCCGTTTTTTCCGACACCAAACCAGACACCACGCTACAGACCCGGCACTACCGCCGCTCCTCTCCCACCACCGTGCCTTCTGCTCCTCCTACCGCCGCCACTTCGAATCTCAGCCGATTCTCTCGGGCGAACTCCAGTGCTTTCACCTGTACCACTCCGCCGCGGAGACCGAGGGCTTCTTCCCAGCCGAGACGCTCATAGCGTTCGGGACGAGCACCGACCACGGACTTAGGGTCCGAGGCATACAGCCCGTCCACGTCCTTGACCAGGCGGCAGCGGCTGGCGCGCAGCTCGTGCGCGAGAAACAACGCTGTCAAATCCGATCCGCCGCGCCCCAGCAATACGGTGCTCCCTTTCGTCGTTCGCGCGATGAAGCCGGGAACCACAATCACGTCCCATTCCGTGAACGCCGACCAAATACGCTCGACATTCACTCCGCAGAGTCGCGCGTCGAGCGCCGCTCCCTCGGCGATCAATCGAATTTGCTCTGGCCCCAGGAGCTTCGCGGGAATGCCCGCACTCGCGAGGGCAAGAGAGACTAGCGCAGCCGACTGTTCCTCTCCAGTAGCCACCAGTCGTGCCACCCCTTCCTCGTTTGTCGGCTCCCCGTAGCGGCCGGCCCGCTTGAAAAGCTCCTCGGTTGTACTACCGAATGCCGAAACGACGGCAAGCACATACTGTTCACTAGCGCGCCATCGAGCGATTTCCTCCACTACCACCGGCAGATCCTCTTCCCCCCGTAACACCGAACTGCCAAATTTGACGACTGTGAGCCCGTTCCGAAACATGAGTCCTCCGTTCCCCTGCGTAGAATCCAATTAAGCTGTGCCGTGGGATTTTTTTAGGGCAGCGCGGAGGGAAACAAAAAACCCTCCGTGCCAAAGAATGCTCGGAGGGCTCGAGAGAAAGAACTTCTCTCTGAAACTCTACTAGCTCTTTAGCAGTTTTTTACGTGGAGCAAGTCGCCCTAAATCGCCACGTTTACATCATCGCTCTCAAACTGCGACCGCTCTTTCTCGCATAACTGCATGCTGCTCGTCAAGAGGTTCCGAAATCGTTCCGCCACATACCGGCGCATTGGTAGTAACTACGCAGCGACGCTTGCTGAGCCGATGCGCCGCGAAGCGGCAGCCGGGGCTTGCTTTTCCTTCAACCAGGACGCGACCTCATCCGGATCGAACCGCACCGACCCTGAAATGCGAAACGACGGAATTCTTCCGCTCGCAGCCATCTTGTAGATATGTTGTGGAGTGACTCCGAAAAGTTTCGCAACCTCAGCTACCTTGAGCGCCCCAGTTCTGCTTTTCAATGTCTCGACGAGTTTCATCGCAACACCCCGTTTCTGGCTAACGCAGGGATAGGAAGTCCTATCACCCCGAAGATTCGCCCAGGTTAATCCCGCTGTCTAATACTTCTCTGACTGGTCTTTATAGCTTGCCGATATATGAGTCTTCTTACTGCTCGACAAGCAAAAGTCCACAACTCAGCCGGTTGATTCCTTCCTCAGTCTCCTTTCCTTCTCATGCCCTTCCCGCCGAAAGACTGCGCTCCGCCGCCCGCTTGTTCTGTCAAGGCCGTCCGCTTCGCTCCCGTGAACGCAAACTTCGCGGCCTTGACAGCGCGGACGGCGGAGCGCCTGGGACGGCTAGGAAGGGCATTTGGTTCTTTTTTTCAAGCGGAAATCACGCTTGAAAAAAGGAGAAAAGAGGAAAACGAAATGCCAGAAAAACAACATGCCAGTTGGGGAGAACTACTGCGGGATGCGGTCGAAAAGCCGGGCCGAATGCTCGAAGCCTATACCGCGTTCCACAATTACAGCATCGGGAACGCACTGCTTGCGCTCGAACAGTGCATCCGACGCAACTTGCAACCCGGACCACTCAATACCTATCGCGGGTGGATAGAACGCAAACGGCAGGTCCGCAAAGGGGAAAAAGGAATCACCCTTTGCATGCCCATGCCGTTCAAACGCACCACGCAAACCGACAGCGTTCAGGACGAGACAACCGCGCCACAAACACACTACGCCTTCCGTTTTCGGGCGTATTGGTTTGTGCTGGCGCAAACCGAGGGAGAAGACGCTTACCTTGCGCCAACTCCCGGCTTTGACATCGACACGGCGCTCCGCACACTGGATATCACGCGCACGCCATTTGACGAGATAAATGGCAACATTCAAGGCTTTGCGAGAGCACGCGAAATCGCCGTAAGCCCCGTCGCCGCACTCCCGCATAAAACGACCTTCCACGAAATAGCCCACATCGTTCTCGGGCATACCACCACCGAAAAGCTGGTGGATGGCGAACAGACCGCCGTGCATATCCGCGAGGTCGAAGCGGAATCCGTGGCACTCATCTGTTGCGAAACGCTTGGCCTCGACGGTGCGGAATTCTGCCGTGGCTACATCCAACACTGGCTGAAAGCTGAAAAGGAAATTCCAAACCAAAGCGCGGGCCGCATCTTCGCCGCTGCCACTTCCATTTTGAAAGCGGGAACCCCCGCAGCGGGCAGCCACTAGGCTGCCCGTTACCCATTTGTTGTCGAAAACCATTCCCTGATCGTCGAACGAAAAGAAAAATCTCGACACGTCAAGAAAAAGGAGAAGGAAATGAATGCATCAACGGCAGTACGAACGATGGAAGAAGCACGCAGAAGTTCACTGGTTCAGGAAATTCCTCTGGCCAACATTTCGGAATCCAAAACAAACCCGCGTAGCCAGTATGATGAGGCAAAACTGGCCGAACTCGCGGTCAACATCAAACAGCACGGAGTGCTCCAAGCGGTGCTTGTGCGCCCGCACCCAAACGGGGCGCCCGACACCTTTGAACTGGTTGTCGGGTCACGGCGCTTCCGGGCGTCCAAGCTGGCGCGGCGGGAAAGCATTCCCGCAACCATCCGGGAACTAACCGATGCGGAATCTGCGGAGATTCAGCTAATTGAAAATCTCCAGCGTGAAGATGTTCACGAACTGGACGAAGCCAGCGGTTATGCCGCGCTTCTACACCTGAACCCCAACAGCTACACGGTCGAGACCATCGCTCTAAAGGTGGGACGTTCGCCCGCTTACGTGAACGGTCGATTGCAATTGCTCAACCTTATAGACGAAGCCAAGCAAGCGTTTCGCGCCGCGAAACTCACCGTGTCGCACGCCTTTGAAATCGCTCGATTGCAAGCGAAAGACCAGCAACGCGCTCTGCGGGAATGCTTCCCGGAACATCGCAATGCCGCTGCCATCCTCAAAGATGGCAAAGCGGAAGCCGTGACCGTGCGCGAACTCCGCGCATGGATTGAACGCGAAGTCCATCTGGACCTCGCCAATGCGCCGTTCGACCCGCAGGACGCGGCTCTGCTTCCGTCCGCAGGCTCGTGCGCCAAGTGTCCCAAACGCACGGGCAACAACCCGCTCCTTTTCCCGGAAACCAATTTGAAGAAATCGACTTGCATCGACCGGGACTGTTTCCATTCAAAGGTCGCGGCCCTTGTTCAGATTCGGGTGAAGTCCCTCGAAGCCGAAGGAGCAAAGGTCGTGCGTGTCTCACAGGCACCCGCATGGCAGGCCAACCGCTCTGCAAACGCTCTCTACGAAGGACAGTTTCGCAGGGCCAAGCAGACCGGAGAATGCCCGACGACTCTGCCAGCGGTTGTAATTGACGGCAAGAACGCCGGGAGGGTGTTCCAGATCTGCCAAAACGAAAAGTGCACCGTGCACGCCGCAGTCACGCGCTATCAACCGACCCCACAGGAACGGGAGAAGCGTGCGAAAGAGGCGCTCACCGAGCGTGTCGAAAAGAAAACGCGCCTTCGCGTTCTCGACGCCATCCGCAAGAAACTGCCAGCCACTCCCTCCCGGCCTGACATGGAGATGGCGGCCCTCGACTACTTCCATCGCCTGGGCCACGACAATCAGCGCCGTCTGTGCCGAGTCTACGGATGGGAAGAGAAGAAAACCAAGTCTGCCCACGGCATGGAGACCGTGAACTACGCAAACATCGCCGCGCTCGGAGTGCAGGGGATGAACCTCGCCGATCTCCATCGCTTTCTCATCGTTTGCTCGCTTGTCGGGGACCTCTACACGCCGACCTATTCGGGCACGCAAACGCTTTCGAAGGACTCAAACCTCGCACGCACCGCAACCCGCTACAAGATTGACGTGACGAAAGTGGCGGCTACTGTGCGCGGCGAACTGACCAAGAAGAAAGTGACGCAAACCCGGACGAAGAAGAACAAGACGCCGCCTAGCGCCGTCTCGGGCGAGCGCGAGGCGTCCAAAGCGAAACGCAAGAAACAAGACTAGAGCCAAACATTCGGTCGGGCCGCGCCTTGTCGGCGCGGCCCGTTTTTTTCGTTTCCCGCCCACCCGCCCCAAAGATGTAATGCACCAACCTTCGCTCCCCGGCCGCTTCTCTCAGGAAGGAGACTCAGCCTTGGTGCGTGTCCACGGATGAGGCCCTGCTTGGCCGTTCGTCGTCTGCGGTGCACCTTCCGCGCCTTGCGAGCGGTGAGCGTCAGTCGCCTTTGCCATTCCCCTCTCGTCCTTCGACACAAGGCAACGTGATTCGCCCTTCGCCGCCCGCCGCATAGTTGTCCATCCTCGTGTCCAGCGGTTGCCACCGTTCCTCGTTCGCTCTGATTCCTTCCACGCCTGGTTGCTGTGAATCGGTGCAGCCCGCTCTTGGTTTTGTAACTACGGCTCTTGCCCGTTAGCCGGATTTTTTCTGTCCATCGTTTCCCATTTCCGCCCTCTCCATTGGGCACGGCTTCGGGGGAATTCCTGCGCCCTGCAGCTTCGGCTCTTCTGCTTTTCCGTCTCCTCCCAAAAAATCTTCGGGAACGGCGCGGAAGATTTTATGTGCCCCTCCCGAAATGCAGACCCTCGCTTTGGGAGCAGTCCCCACTCGCTTTTCAAGTGCCCCAATTACAAGGGCAGAAAATGGAGAAACGCGATGTACTTGAACAAAATCGAATTAATTGGCTACCTAGGCCGAACCCCGGAGCACAAAACCACCAAGAATACGGGCCGCACGTTTGCCCGCTTTTCACTCGCAACACAGAGCGCGTGGAAGGATGCGAACGAAGAATATCAACGGAAAGTTGAGTGGCATAACCTGATCGCTTGGAACGGGCTTGGCGAATATGCGGCCAGCAAGCTGAAGAAGGGCGATCACGTGTATGTCGAAGGGGTGCTGGTGAGCAGCACCTACGAGAAGGAAGTCGGCAAAGGCAAAAACAAGACCAAGGTGACGCTCACAAGCTGGCAGGTCAAAGTGCAGTCCATCCGCAAGCTCAACATCACGAAAGCGGCGAAGACCGCGCCCACACCCGTGGAACCCCAAGCCAGCGAGACTCCGTTTTGAGTCTCTCGAATCGCATAGGGGGAACGGTAACCCGTTCCCTCTATTCCTATGTTCAACAAAGCGACTTGGCCCCGCCCGTTGAATATCTGTGCGGCTCGCCTTGTGTACGACGGTAGCAGGCGATTTAACCCCTTTTATAGCTCCTAGATATGTCCCAGGGCCGACGAAGTATTGGACACCGGGTGCGCGCCTGCCTATTGTGCGCGGAGATTTCTTCTGAGGTGAAAGGCTATGAAATCGAACTTCAAAAAATGCCAGCGATGGCTTCAAACGAACGGGCGGTTCATCGTCACGCTAGCCGTCTGTTTTGCGCTCGCGGTCCCTGTTCGCGCGCAGGGCGGTTCCCCGTGGGAGAACGCCGTGAATGTCTTGCAAACGGCATTCACCGGCCCTATTGCCAAGGGGCTTGCGCTCGTCGCCATCGTTGTTGGCGGCCTGACGTTTGCCTTCGGCGAGGGCGGAGGAAAGAAAACCTTCGCAGGCATCGTTTTCGGTCTCGGAATGGCAGTGCTGGCAGTGAACTTCCTCACTTGGCTGTTCGGGGTTTAGCACTTCCGAGGCAACCGCGATGCAGATTAACCCCGTATTCCGGTCATTGAATCGCCCGCTCACGATCCTCGGAGCGGAGCGAAAGCTATTCTTTTTCGCGCTGGTAATGGGCGCGTGCGTATTCAATCTGCTGAATAGCCTGGCCGGGGCAGTGGGAATGTTTTTCGCGCTGTATCTCTTCGCTCGATGGGCGACGCGGTCGATGGGCGACGCGGGCCGATCCGCAAATCCTTCGCTTTTTGCTGAACTCCACAAAGATTCGTACGCAGTACGACCCGATGAAATTCGAGCCCGTCAAAGTGCGGAGGTTCCACCGTGTTTAAGTTGAATCAAATCACGAAGGACTACCGCGAGGCAGCCGCGCTTTGTTCACAAGTGAATCTCTTCGGCTTTGTGGATGATGAAATCTTTCTCACGAAGAGCGGGGATGTCGGAATCGTTCTCGCCATCGAGGGAGTGGACTACGAATGCCTCGACGCGAACACCATCGACAACCTAACGCGGCGGCTTGCGGCGGCGTTTCGAGTTTTCGATGAGAAATGCCGCGTCTACCAGTATTTGTTCAAGCGCAACCGGGAAAACATCCCGTTCAAGACCTACCAGAACCCGATTGTGAACGCGGCGATCCGAAACCGCATTGAGTATCTCAAGACAAAAGCCGAATCGCTCTATTCGTTTCAGATTTGCTATGTCGTGCTTTACGAAGGCTTCCGCCACAACGTCTCCATTCTAAACAGTCTCGCCAAAATCGCATCTCAGCCTGGAGACGCGATGCGTGAGTTGCAGGCGTTTGTTTCCACCCGCAAACAAGTGATGTTGATTGAGAGCGAGCTGCAGCAATCGTTGTCAGCGCTGCATGTCAAAGCACGCAGCTTTGTCGGGCAGGTTGGCGATTTTGTGGGCACGCGCATTCTATCGAAAGAGGAAGCGTTCCGCGTTTTGAAGCAAGTCCTGAATTTCTCGCCCTTGAAGATTGAGAACGCCCGCCTCCGGCGGGATACGTTCCTCGACTACTACCTCTGCGAATCCCATATCGAGTGCCACCGAGGATTCCTCCGCGTTGACGATTACTACGTGAAGGTGCTGTCGCTCAAAGAGCCATCCGCGCAAAGCTTTCCCCTTATTTTCAAGCGGCTCCTCGAAGTCGAAGCCAACTATTTCCTTTGCAGTGAGTGGCAAAAACAGGACCCGGCCAAGAGCCGGAGCTTGATTCATTCGCGCCGGCGGCACTTTCACAACACCAAACGCTCGCTTGCAAGCTACGTCACCACGTCGGACCAGCCGCAGCGCAGCGACGATGTTCTCGTGGACGAGTCCAAGGAAGCGCAGATTCATGATCTGGGCGAGGCGCTCAAGGAACTTGAAATCAAGGGA
>WNFF01004897.1_pt1 | contig 10927 bp, 8 predicted proteins | sample 5400441 | NCBI WGS metagenome assembly WNFF01 (sample SAMN13153345, study PRJNA577476) | soil metagenome | isolation source: 120 cm saprolite under Douglas fir tree site 2 hole 3 replicate 1 | place: USA:California | collected 2015-04-18
CGGCCCGCGCATGATGAATATCCTGCTTTCCGGCGCCCATGGCGAGGCGGAAGCTTCTTTCAAAGTGCCGGGCCACCGGGTGGTTGCAATTGATGACCTTCTGCTCTATTCGCTGGAGGTCACGGGAGCGGGCGGCTACTGGGTGGAGTTTTCCCGTCCGCTGATCCGTGGCAAGTTGAGCTCGCGTACTCAGGCCATGGCAGACGCGTATCCGCAGGCACTGGAAGAGGCGCGGAAGCTTATGCGCGCCGGCGAGCTTGCCAGCAACGTGCACCGTGCGGTCGCGCAGTCGTTCGCCAAACATGGTTTCGCTCTGGGCCACCTCTCCGGGCATAGCATTGGAGCGACCATGCTTGAGTACCCTGCGATCGGAGCGAAGAGCGACGCACAGCTTGAGGAGAACATGATTTTCTCACTTCACCCCCAGGTAGTGGACAGCGACGGTAAGGTCTGCCTCTACACGCAGGACACTTATCGCATCGGCAAAACTGAGGGAGAGTGTCTCGCCGATGTCCCGTGGAAATTTTTTACCGGCCGAGAGTCCCGAAGCACGACGCGGGAATTAAGGACAGTCACAACATGAAGGTTTGTGTAGTCGGCTGCGGAGCTGTGGGCAGCCTGTTTGCTGCGCACCTGGCGAAGGCAGGCGAGGTAGACGTGTGGGCCTATGACCTCTGGAAGGAACACACGGACGCAATTCAGAAAAATGGGCTTCGGCTTTCCGGCGCCGCTGACTTCACCGCCCGTTTGAACGCGACCAGCGATGCCACAGCATTGCCGCGCTGCGATTACGGCATCGTTGCGACCAAGGCGATCCACACCCGGAACGCAATCGCGCAGGTGGCGCACATCTTCGACGATAACAGTGCGGTGTGCTCGGTGCAGAACGGCGTGGGCAACGAAGAGATCATCGCAGAGCATGTGAAGTACGTGATCCGGGGCACGACGTTTCCCGCCGGGCACCCGATTGGGCCCGGACACATCGGCTACGACATTAAGGGTGATACCTGGGTCGGTCCGTTCGAACCAACCAACACTTCCATGAGCAAGGTTGAAGAACTGGCCGGCCTGATGACCCGTTCCGGCATGAACACGATCGCACTTAAGGACGCTCGCGGGGCGCAGTGGACCAAGCTGATTTTTAACGCGTCCACGAACCCAGTGGGCGCGCTGACGCTGCTGCATCACGGTGCGGCAACAAGGTTTGAACCTACCGGACAATTATTCAATGACCTGATCGCGGAAGGCGAAGCTGTCGCTGGCAAGCTGGGCATCGTGTTGCACGGCGACCCCCGGCAATTGGTGCGGAAGGGTGCGAGTGCTCCTGGTAAACACCGGGCCAGCATGCTGCAGGACATCCTAGCCAAGCGTCAGACCGAAGTGGACTTCATGAATGGAGCAATCGTGAAGTGGGGCAAGAGGTTTGGGGTTCCTACTCCATTGAACAAAGCGGTGTGGGAACTGATCAAGGGATTGGAGCATTCATGGAAAGACCCAGACTGAACGTCTGAGAACTGAGAACCAAAATCTAAGAACTGAGTTTTAAGAGTCCGTCGCCGGAAGTCGGTGTTAGAAGCTTGATCCTTATGACAATTCCCTTCAATATCGGAGTCCTGCAACTCAGCATGGAGCCGGTGAACGAAACCGTCGCCATGGCCAAAGCCTGTGAGCAAGCCGGTTTCGACGCCTTCTGGATTGCGGAGGCGTATCCCTGGTGGCGCAAGCATTCTTTTGAAGCACGCTCATCGACGGCAGTGTTGGCGGTGATCGCCGCCCAGACTTCACGTATTCAGTTGGGCTGGGGCATCATCTCTCCGTACACCCGTCACCCGGTGCAGATTGCGATGGAAGCGCGGGTCATGCAGGATCTCGCCGGCGACCGTTTCTCACTGGGCCTGGGCGCTTCGAAGATTTTCATGAAAGAGATCGGCGAAGGGGAGGGCGAGAAAATCGGACCGGCGACGGTGATGCGCGAAAGCATCGAGGTCATCAAAGGCGTGCTCAAGGGCGATGCTTTTCAGTATGAAGGCAAGGTATTCCAGGCCAGCGTGCCGCCCCTGAAGCCGGACGCGCACACCTCGCGCGGCATTCCTCCAATTTACGTTGCCGGGACGGGACCCGTGCTGCAGAAGATGTCTGGTGTAGTTGGCGACGGGTTGCTGACTGCCAGTATTACCACACCAGCATTTGTGCGTTACTCGCGTAAGAACATGGAAGAGGGCGCCCGCAAGGCGGGAAAGGTTCCGTCGGGCCTGGTTCTGGGCTCGGTCATTGTCGGCAGCATTGCTCGCGACTCGGCCAAAGGAAAAGAAGGCGCCCGTGAGCAGGCCGCCATGTATCTCGCTAACAAAGTTCAAAACATCAAAGGTTCAGCCGACGTCTTGCTGGAGTGTGCAGGCTTGAGCTTCGATGAGTTGCGGCCAGTTGCCGATGCCATGGAACAAGGCGGACGGAAAGCCGCGGCAAGAGCCGTCACTGACGACATCTTACGCAAAGTCTGCCCCATCGCCGGCACTCCGAAAGAGTGCATTCAGCGTATCGAAGAATACCGTGACGCGGGCTGCACTCACGTCATGCTGGAGATTTGGGGAGACGATCGCGCCGGGCAGGCGAAGTTGTACGGAGAAGCGGTACTGCCGCATTTCGAGTGTTAGCCAAACATGGCTCGTGCCGCGAACCTCGAAGGACGGACTCGAAGCACGGAGACTGCCCTGAGCGAAGTCACAGGGTGTCTTGTGTGGTCAATTGTTTCCGGCCGGACTGGCAACCACGCTCTGTTGGGCCACGATTTCACGAAACTCTTTGTCGGTAAGTAATCCGCGTTTCGCGATCGCTAACTTCTTCACAGCGGCAAGAACCGGCGCGCGCCGTTCGGCTGTGACCGTAATTCCCAGTTCTTTGCATTTCAGATCGATACTATCCAGTCCACTCTTCTTGCCCAACACGATGCTCCGCCTTGCGTTCACCAGTTCTGACGAATACGGCTCAATCGCCTCAGGAATGTGGAATTGGCTGGCCACCGCGCCGCTCTCGCGCATGAAAAGATTTTCTCCCACCAGCGGCCTCCAGGCGTCAAGGGTGTAGCCGGCGGCTTTGCATACGACTTCCGAAACTTCACGCACTTTAGTCAAATCCAGAGCGACAGGCACGTCGTAAAGGCACCGCAACGCCAGCGCAATCTCTCCGATATCGGCGTTGCCCGCGCGCTCCCCCATGCCGTTGATCGTGCCCTGAATCCAGGACGCCCCGCCACGCACGGCGGCAACCGCACAAGCGGTCGCCAGGCCAAAGTCGTTGTGCCCGTGATAATGAACTGGAATACCCTGTCCCACCCACTGGCACACTTCGCGAACTAGTATTTCCACCGCTTCGGGGCCGCAGGCTCCAATCGTATCGACTACGACGATTTCGCTCGCGCCCGCTTCCAGAGCCGCGAGATAGACCTTCTTCAGGAAGTCGAGTCCGGTGCGCGTCCCATCCACGGCAAAATAGGCGACTGTGATTCCGTTGTGCTTGGCGAAGCTAACCGCGTCCACAATCCGTTTGAGCACGTCCTCGCGCGAGAGGCCATAAGCTTGCAGCTTGATGTCGCTGGTGGGTGATTCAATCACCGACGCCCGCAGGCCCAGGCGGATTAGTTCTTCCACGTCGCCACGGACCGCACGGGAAAATCCCCAGAGCTCAGCCTTCAGGTCCGCTTTCTGCATCAGTTGGATCGCTTCCGCGTCTTCGAGAGAAACTTTCGGAAAGCCGGCTTCAATCCGGCTGATTCCGAGTTCGTCCAGCTTGCGGGCGATTTCCAGCTTCTGCTGCGGTGAAAGTACCACGCCGACGGTCTGCTCTCCATCGCGCAGGGTGGTGTCGTAGAAGCGGATCTTGGTGCGGGGAAAGGCCGAGCGAATTTCCGGGCGGGCATTCAGGTCGCTGACCCAGACTTTGCCATTATTCTGATTGGAACTCATGTTAACCTCCCGGCGAAAAGACGTAGCAAGCTGCGTCTCTACGGATTTGCGGGATAGAGACGTTGCTTTGCTACGTCTCCCCGGCGACCGAAGCTATTTGAGCGTTTCCTGCGTGGCCATGGCCGCGCGTTTACGGCCATAAGCTTCCTGCCACGAAATTACATGATTGCGTAGAACTCCGATGTTCTCGATCTCGCATTCCATAACGTCGCCGACCTTCAGATACCAGGCTTTGGGATCGCCACTGAATGCCGCAACGCCGGAGATCGTGCCGGTGGAAACCACGTCGCCTGCGCTGTAGCCCATGGGCGAATAGTGCGACAGAATTTCTGGAACCTTCACCGACATTTTGCCGGAATGCGATCGTTGCCGGGATTCGCCGTTTACCCGCAGCTCCATGGCCAGATTATGCGGATCGGGGATTTCGTCGGCGGTTACGATCCACGGCCCCAGCGGACAGAAGGTATCAATCCCTTTGCAGAAGCTGAATACGCCCGACTTCATTTCACGGCGCTGAATGTCGCGAGCCGTGATGTCATTGAAGATAACGTAACCTCCAATGTAGTCGGCGGCCTCTTCGGACGTGAAGTGTTTACCGCCCTTTTTCAAAACGACCGCCAGTTCCAGTTCGTAGTCCAACTCCTGGGTGAGGTGCTCGGGATAAATCACCGGCTCGTCGTGGCCAATGATGGCGTCCACATTCTGAAAAAACACGATCCACGGCATCACGGGATGCGAAAACCCCGCCTTGGTGGCTTCTTCGTGGTGCTCGCGAAAATTGCCTGCCGTATGAAAAAACTTCTTGGGAATAATTGGCGCCTTCAGGCTGACTTCGTCGGCAGAATAGAAGATGGCCTCCCCGCACGGCCCCGATGGTCTGTCGTCATGCAGCATGTAGTCGAAAGCTTTGCGGGCGGCTTCCAGGCTGGTGTCGCCTCCGCGGAACAACGCGCGCATGTTGGGTGGAACCAGCGAGTCGGCCAGGCGGAAGAAGGCGCTTTCGTGCTCCACATCCCGCAGGTACAGGGCGCAGGCCGAGTGCAGATCAACAATCCGTCCGTCGGGTGTGAGGGCGCCGATGCGGGACTGGCGCACCGGGTCTTCGAAAGTGACGAGTCGCATAGGGATGGCCGGTTCGAATGCATCACTGAAAGTGTATTAAGCAGCACGACGGTTGTCCAGCAGGGCGCCGTGCGAGGCGGAATGGGTAGTCTGGTTACCCAACGGGACCGTACCCGCCGCGATCTCCCAATATGAACAGGCCGGTTCTGGGATTCGCCCTCCTGATAATTCCCTGTTCGTTCCCTGCTCCAATTCGCCCCGTTGTGGATCTATCTCTCTGATTCTGCCACCAGAAAAACTGATAACGCCGGGGCGGGATTGGGGAAATTCCCTGTACATTTCCCTGTTAGCAGGGAATTTGGCCGGAGAAGGGTTAGCACAGGACTGCGCGCTCCGACACATAGTTTCATCAGCGGAGAAGGCGTCCCGCCTTGCGGCTGAAATCCACCTAGATTTGCCTTAATTCTGCAAGTTTTGCTTCTAACCGCATTGGAGAGAATGGGCCGCCGAGCGGCCAACCCTAGCTTTTCACCACCTTATTCTCTGCAGGCCAGATCGGCAGTCCGGTTGGAGATGCTGCTCAGGCGAATGCAAAGCGATCGGGGCTTGAATATGGGCAAAGGTTCGACCCAATACCACTGGCAATGATGGGTGTGTATCACTGTGGTCGCCTCAGGGCGGGCGAAATGCTTCTAGGGTTCGATAGAAATAGTAATGCGAGACCTGACATCCGCGACTCACAGAATAGTCACGGTTGCGAATCTTGAACCAAGTGGTCTCGCCATCTGGCAGATCTGAACTGGGCTTTAGCGGAGCGCCAAGGACTGGGCAAGCACAAGCTGGAATCAAGCCGTCGAACAGCTGGCGCGACCTGGACCGATAAGACTCGCCCGCCGTCGCCCTAACATCTGGAGAACTTGGGTAGTTAGTCATTCAGGTTTTTGCCGCCTTGGATGACAAACCCATTCATCCACAAGTTGACAACCCCTCCCTTGTAATTCCACCCGTCCTTTTGCTATTGTTGGCCGCCTCAAGCGACCCAACTAACTCTTTGCCTGTGCCGGGGGGACATATGAAAGGGAATGTCACGATAACCGTCAATGGAGTAGACCACCGCGCGCCGGTTGAGCCGCGCCTGCTGCTCGTGCACTTCCTGCGCGAAGTCGCCGGGCTTACCGGCACCCACGTTGGCTGCGAGACCTCACTGTGTGGCGCCTGCACTGTCCTGATGGACGGCCGCGCCGTCAAATCCTGCACCGTGCTTGCCGTCCAGGCCGATGGCCACAAGGTCACCACCATAGAAGGCCTGGCCAAGGGCGACGAGTTGCATCCCCTGCAGGAAGGATTCTGGGAGGAGCACGGCCTGCAATGCGGCTTCTGCACGCCGGGCATGATCATGTGCTCACATGATTTGCTGGAGCATCATCCCAGCCCGACCGACTCCGAGATCCGCGAGGGCATCAACGGCAACCTGTGCCGCTGCACTGGCTACCAGAACATTGTTGCCGCCGTGAAAAACGCCTCCCGCAAGATGTCCAGGCGCGCCGTGGCACGCGCAGGAGCGAGGTGAGCTATGGCGACCAAAGAAAAGACCAACGGCAAGGCCGCCACCGCCCATTGGGTGGGCAAGAAGCTCAAGCGCAAGGAAGATCCTCGCCTGATCCAGGGCATCAGCCACTACACCGACGACTTCAAGCTCGCGGGCATGCTCTGTTGTGCCTTCACGCGTTCTCCGCATGCCCACGCCGAGATTACGGCCATCCGCACCGATGCGGCCAAGGCTCTCCCCAGAGTGGTTGCAGTTTTCACCAGTGCAGACACGACTAGGCTGGGTCCGGTTCCGTGCGCCATCCAGATGCCCGACCTGAAGATTCCCCGGCATCCGGTGTTGGCCACCGGCCGCGTGAGATACGTAGGCGAGCCGGTAGCGGTCGTTGTCGCAGAAGACTTCTACACTGCGCGCGATGCTGCCGAACTTGTCGAAGTCGATTACGAGCCGCTGGCCGTAGTCACCGACATGGAAAAGGCGTTGAGTAAGCAGACACCCTACGTCCACGACGAATTCAAGAGCAACCAGGCCTTCACCCACACGCTCAAGAATGGCGATATCGACGCCGCCTTCAAGAAAGCCGACCGCGTGGTCAAGCAGCGCATGCTGAATCAGCGGCTCGCGCCCATCGCCATGGAGGCGCGCGCCGTGATGGCGGAGTATCTCCCCGGCGAAAATCGTCTGACTGTCTGGTCATCCACCCAAATTCCGCACCTCCTGAAAACTCAGATCTCAGTCATGGTCGGTCTGCCGGAGACCGCGGTGCGCGTGATTGCGCCTGAGGTCGGGGGCGGCTTCGGCAGCAAGCTTAACGTTTATGGGGAAGAAGGAGTCGTTCCCTGGCTGGCTATGAAGCTGGGCCGTCCGGTGAAGTGGGCTGAGACGCGTCGGGAAAACTTCCTCGCCACCATCCACGGCCGTGACACCATCAACGATGTCGAACTGGCGGTCAAGAAAGACGGCACCCTTCTGGGCATGCGTGCCCGCATTCTGGCGGACCTGGGCGCCTATCACCAGCTCCTCACGCCGCTGATCCCGCAACTCACGGCGCTCATGCATGCTGGCTGCTACAAGATTCCGGCGATCCAGATTGATATCGTGGGCGTCTTTACAAATAAGATGTCCACCGACGCGTACCGCGGTGCGGGACGCCCTGAGGCCACCTATAACGTCGAGCGCATTATGGACATCGCCGCGCTCGATCTGGGCCTGGACCCGGTCCAGTTCCGCCTCAAGAATTTTCCGCAGCCCAAAGAATTTCCCTACACGACCATTACGGGCCTCACGTACGACTCGGCCAAGTACCAGGAGAGCCTGGCAAAGGCGCTGAAGCTGGCCGGGTACGACGACCTGCGCCGCCGTCAGAAGAGCGGCTGGAAGAATGGAAAGTATTACGGCGTTGGGGTTGCGACGTACGTTGAGATTTGCGCCATCGGACCCTCCGCGGCAACGCCCGCCGGTGGCTGGGAGAGTGGGACCGTGCGCATCGAACCGACTGGCAAAGTCACGTTGCTCACCGGTGCGTCGCCGCATGGCCAGGGTGAGGAAACCACCTTCGCCCAGCTTATCGCCGATGAACTCGGCATCGACCCTGACGACGTGAACGTTGTCCACGGCGACACTATGGCCGTGCCGTACGGGATTGGAACTTTCGGCAGCCGCGCTACCGCGGTCGGTGGAACCGCTGCTTATCTGGCCACCCAGAAGCTCAAAGCCAAGATGGCCACGCTGGCCGCGCACTTGCTTGGAGGCAAGCCCTCCGACATCACCATCGGCCGCCGCCAGCTGAGTGCGAAAGGCGGCAACAAGTCCATTTCCTTCGGCGACCTGGTTACAGCGGCCTACACCGCCCGAAACATTCCACCCGGCTTTGAACCCGGCCTGGAGGCGACGCACTTTTTCGAGCCGTCAAATTTCACCTTTCCCTTCGGCACGCACATTGCATCCGTGGAAGTGGATACGGAAACCGGTGTAGTGAAAATCGAGAAGTACGTCGCCGTGGACGACTGCGGCAACATCATTAACCCACTTTTAGTGGCGGGACAGATCCAGGGTGGCATCGCCCAGGGCATGGGACAGGCCATGTGGGAAGAACTGATCTACAACGAAGATGGCCAGCTGCTGACGGGCACCCTGATGGACTACGCTCTCCCCAAAGCGCATGTCTTACCCGAATTCACTCTCGATCACACGGTCACGCCGTCGCCGGTAAATCCGATGGGCGTGAAAGGCGTAGGGGAGGCGGGCACAATCGCTTCGACGCCATGCATGGTGAACGCAGTCTGCGATGCGCTTTCGCCGCTCGGCGTGCGGCACATCGAGATGCCGCTGAGACCCGAACGGGTGTGGAACGCGATCCGGGAGGCGCAGTCGGCGCCCGCTCAAAAATCTTCCGCTAAGATGTCAACCCGAACGCAGAGGGGGAGGCGCGCATGATTCCGGCAAACTTTGATTACGAATCGCCCAGCACTCTGAACGAAGCGTTGGATCTGCTGGCCTCGCGTGAGGATGCCAAGATTCTTGCCGGCGGCCACAGCCTGCTGCCGGCAATGAAGTTGCGGCTGGCCCAGCCCGCCATGCTGGTGGATATCGGCCGCATCGAGGGGCTCAGCTACATCCGCGAATCTGGCGATCGCGTCGTGATCGGAGCTTTGACCACGCACGCTGAGATCGCGGCGTCAACCGTGCTGCAGCAATTTTCACCTTTGCTGAGGCTGACCGCCTGCCAGATCGGGGATACTCAGGTACGCAACCGCGGCACGATCGGCGGCTCGGTTGCGCAAGCGCATCCCGCGGCCGACTATCCCGCGGCTGTCCTCGCGCTGGATGCGGAGATCGTTGCCCACAGCCGTTCCGGCGAGCGGGTCATTCCGGCTAGTAAATTTTTCACCGGCATGTTTTCTACCGAATTGCGCAACGACGAAATTCTTACTGAAGTGCGAGTGCCAGGGACGGACGGCCAGAGTGTGGCCTACAAGAAGCACCACCACCCGGCTTCGGGATACGCCGTCGTGGGTGTGGCTGTGCGCTTGAAGATGTCAGGAGACCAAATTGAGGACGCTGCGGTGGGGATTACTGGCGTGTCGCAGGTCGCTTACCGCGCCACTGTGGTGGAGAACGCTCTGCGCGGCAAGACGACGAGCGCCTTTGCGGACGCGGCTTTAAAGGCGGCAGAAGATGTCGAAGTTCTGGGCGACTCCTACGCGTCTGCGGACTATAGGCGACACTTGGTAACCGTCATGGTTCGTCGCACCCTCGAACAGGCCTCGGGCGGCCGCGTGAAGTAAGAATGACCCTCGGCCTCGGCACGCCTCGATCGACTCCCCATTTCGTCGTTTCACCGGCAAGTCATGTGGCTGCTGGGCTTGGTGTTCTTTTTTTTGAGTTGGGAGACATCAACACCTTCGCGTTCACAGCACCAGCCGTCATGAAGTCCTGTAACCTGTCGATTTCGACAATCAGCTTCGCTCGTTTCTGCGACGTTTGTCGGCATGTTCGTGGGGGCAACGAGAGGTGACTGGTTTTCCGATCGGGTCGGCCGAAGAAGGGCGCTGATACTCACCACGCTCTGGTACACCGGGTTTTCACTTCTTAATGCTTTCGTGTGGAGGCCGGCCGGGCTAGTCCTCGCGCGACTGCTGACCTGTAGGACACCTTTAACCCGAATCCCTGCGTCAACTCCTCGTCGAGTTCTGCAGAGAAGATCGACTCGCGATCATAAATGAGGAATCGATAGCCATGCTCGCTGGGTAAGGCTTCGCGACGCTGCTGTAAGGTCCATTCTGCTGTCGTGTGGGCCGTCACGTTGCACTGCAGAATGCGTCGTGGACCCACTTCCAAGATGACCCGCACGTGGAGAAACTGAAACTTGGCCGTGATCGCAACCATGAAATCACAGGCAACCACCGTTTCTGCATCATTGCGCACGAAATCGCCGAGTGTTGCGAGGAAACTCTTTTCCGGCTGCGATAGTCGGGTTCCTGAGGCCAGTACTTACGGACGGTTCGAGGCGAAACGTGGATGCCGAGCTTGAGAGAGCGCGGCGGCCACTCGCGCCTGACCCCACGCTGGGTTCTCGCGTGCCATGCGGACTACTGCTACCGTTCCGGTTTTTTCCAAATGCCCCGATCGTGCATAAGCCGGATTTGGCGTTTATTTACTTTTTGGCGGTATTCGGCATGTTTCATTGGCTCTCGCTTCAGGTACAGGTTCTTGGGATAAATCGGCTTCTCGTAGAGAATCTGGTAAAGCTCGGTGCGCAGGTCCTTCAGCCAGTTGTCCCACTGCGCCCGCGCCCGGTGGTCGCGGAGGGCCTCGATGTCGATTACTCCGGCCACATAGGTTGAGCCCCCGC
>WNFF01004898.1_pt1 | contig 10927 bp, 7 predicted proteins | sample 5400441 | NCBI WGS metagenome assembly WNFF01 (sample SAMN13153345, study PRJNA577476) | soil metagenome | isolation source: 120 cm saprolite under Douglas fir tree site 2 hole 3 replicate 1 | place: USA:California | collected 2015-04-18
GGAGCAATTGGACGAGGTGTGTTTCGGCTGGCAAACAGCGGGGCCGGTCTTCCGGCATGATTTGAAGTGCTACGCCACCGGGAAATTGCCGCTTACGTATCTCAGCGGGCTGAATTCGACCCTGCATTTTCTGAGCATGTGGCACCAGGAAAGTGGGGCTAAGAAATTCACGCAGCAATTCGGGCCCACCAAGGCGAAAATGCGGTTTGTCGATCATCACCTGGCGCACGCCATCAGCGCCTATGCGTACTCAGGGTTTGACGAGGCCGCCGTCGTGGTCATGGACGGTCGCGGCGCGTGGGAAGCGACAACGATCTGGCGCGGGCACAACGGCAGGCTCGACCCGGTGCTGATGATTCCGTTTCCGGATTCTGTGGGATATTTCTACAGCGCATTCACTGAGTTTCTCGGCTTTCAACCCAACAGCGACGAATGGAAAGTGATGGGGCTGGCGCCGTACGGGAAGCCAGGCCTGGATTTGTCCGCGTTCATTGACTTGAACGCGGCGCCGTATCGCGTTCACACGAAGCAACTGACCGCCAATGGAGCAACGTCCTTCGCCGGCATGAAAGCGCTCCTCGGCCCGGGCCGCGTCGCGGAGAGCGAAATTAGCGAACGACACAAGGATATTGCTTATGCCGTCCAGGATGCCTGCGAAGTCGCGATGCTAAGAGTGGTGCGGATGGCAATCGACAAAACAGGATGCAGGAATGTTTGTCTCGCCGGAGGCGTGGCGCTGAATTCGAAAGCCAACGGGAAAATTGCCACTTCCGGCTTGGTGGACAAAATGTTCGCACAGCCGGCGGCTTCGGATGATGGAGTGGCGCTAGGGGCGGCGCTTGCCGCATATCTTGACGACAATGGAAAACTGCCGAACAAGCCGATGCGGCATGGATATTGGGGACCAAGTTTTGATGATGAAGCGATTGAAAACGCGCTGCGCACTTATAAGTTGCGTTACACAAGGACGCAGGATCCCGCGTCCGCGGCGGCTGAATTGCTTGCGAAGGGGAAAATTCTGGGGTGGTTTCAGGGACGCATGGAATTTGGCCCGCGCGCGCTGGGAAGCCGCTCGATTCTGGCCGATCCGCGTGATCCGGAGATGAACGCCAAGGTGAACAATGCGGTGAAGTTCCGGGAGTGGTGGAGGCCGTTTGCACCATCGCTCCAGAAGGAAGCGGCGAGCGAATATTTGGAGAGCGCGGAGGATTCTCCGTTTATGATTTTGACGGCGCAAGTGCGTCCGGAAAAGCGCACCGCAATTCCGTCCGTCACGCATGTGGATGGCAGCGCGCGACCACAGACGGTCGAGAAAGAAGTCAATCCGCTCTATTGGAGGCTCATCGATGAATTCGGAAAGCGCACGAGTGTGCCCGTGATCATGAACACGTCGTTTAATCTGCGAGGCGAAGCCATTGTGCATACGCCGACGGACGCGATACGAACATTTTTCAGCTCCGGCATGGACGCCCTAGTGATCGGAAGCTTCCTCGTCGAAAAATGAGCATCTCACAATGAGCGGGGAACGTGTTATCGCGCTTCTGGGACGACCAGAAGCACCCACGGACGCAGTTGGAGAGTACTGCCGCTACCTCGGCGAAGCCCTGGCGGCCGAAGGTTTTGAATTGATTATTGAGCGGGTCGCGTGGCACGAACGGGGATGGACGCGGGCGGCAAGAGGGCTTCGACGAAAGGCAAAAGTATGGCGTGGGACGTGGGTGCTGGTGCAATACACGGCGCTGGCGTGGTCGGCGCGCGGCTTTCCACTGCAATTTCCACGAGCACTTAGGACACTTAAAGCCGCCGGGGCGCGCGTGGGCGTGGTCTTTCATGACACGGAGCCCTGCAGTGGAACGCGAGTGATTGACGGATTGCGCCGCCGCGCGCAATTGCGTGTTATGCGCAAGGCCGTGAGCCTCGCCAACGCCGCTGTTTTCACAGTTCCGATGGATAAGATCTCCTGGATCAAGAACCACTTTGGCAACGGACGGTTTATTCCCTTTGGATCCAATTTACCGACAGACAGTGAAGCCAATTCGAGGATGGGCATTTCGACGGACGGAAAATTAAGCGTCGCGGTCTTCGGCATTACTGACGGGGAGCAGGGACGGCGGGAAATTGAACAAATCGTCGAAGCCGTGCGATTTGCCGTCTCTCACACCGGGAACCTGCGGCTAATCGTTCTGGGCCACAATGCGCAAAGCGCCGAGATGGAATTGAGGGAACGCTTTCATGGCAGTCCAATTGAGCTTCATGTTCTGGGCGTTCTGCCGGGAGCAGACGTGGTGCGCAGCCTTTCCGTTTCCGACGTTCTTCTATTCGTGAGCGGGCCTATTTCCACGCGGCGGAGCAGCGCCATTGCGGGGATTGCTTGTGGGCTGCCGGTGGTCGCGTTTGCCGGTCCGGAAACAGCGACGCCGATCACCGATGCAGGCATTGCGCTTTTCTCCCCGCAAAGGAAAGGCGACCTTGGGGATGTCCTGCTCCGCGTTTTGAAAGACGAGCACTATCGCGCTTCGCTGGCACAACGAAGCTGGGTAGCACAGCGGCACTATTTTTCGTGGCTTGCGATAGCCGGGCGCTACGCTGAATTCATGCGGAGTGAAAAGTAGAGAGCCGGAGGATGCGCGGCGTCAAGGTGAACCAACAGAATCAGCGGCATAAAGCTTCGATCAGGCCTTCTTTCTTTTTCTCCGCAAGCTCTGTCAATGCGTCCAACGAAGCAAAGTAACCCGCGACAGCCGCCGCAGCCAGAAGAACGAAGGCCTCGGCAGGAAGCCAGGGATTGCCAGTCCAATTCCCAGTAAAGAGAATCACTGTGGAAATTCCACCCATTAAAATCTGCGAGGCAAACGCGACCAGCACGGCCATGCCGGACTGGCGCTGGCCGCGCATCTGGCCAAATTCCATTTTGCGCGGGAAGGTAATCGAGGACCAGTTCGCGACCGTGAGCTGGCCCACGATCGTGAAAATGATGGCGGCGCAGGTAGCCACCAGCATATGCGCTGAGGGCAAGCCGACGCGCCACGCGAGCATCGCGAGAGAAAGCGCGATTTCCACCGAGAGCACCGAGGCGAGCATCAAATTTTTCCCCAGCAAAACATCGCGAAAACGCAGCGGGGCCGTGAAATAGGTCTGAATGCCGCGGCCTTCGTAAGCAAAACTGTTGTAGGCCGGTGCCATCAGAATCAGGATGAGGTAGGCCATCATACCGGGGAAAAAGATTTCTGGGGAGACGCCCTTGCCGCTCACGGTCAAATGCCATCCGGCGGAATTCATGGTGAAGATCATTATGAGCAGCGGGGGCATCAGCAGTGTGAGATACGCAAAAGCGTTGCGAGTGAGATAGCGGAACTCTTTGCGAACGACCGCGGCTACCGGGGGCGAAAGCAAACTCAGGCGATCAGAACGATAGTCTTTCCCGGCAATTGGACGGGCCGGCATAAGCCCCGGCGCCGCCGTCTCCCTGATTTCTTCACCGCGATATTGCGCGGCAAAGCGGCGCCACAAGAAAGCGCTGAACAATGCCAGATAGACCAGAAGAAGAGCGAAACTGAACAGAAACACCTGGGGTTGAAGACGAATGGTTGCGGCCAGGGCGCGGCCCGCAAGCGAAGGGGGAAACCACACGAAGTACGGCAGGAGGCGCAGGAATACCGGCCGAAGCGATGCGCCGTAACGCTGCATCAGCGGCGAAAGAAAATTCAGGGAAACCATTGAGAGAACAAATAGGCCGAGAAAAAGTTCCCGTGTCCTGCGCCGTGCGAGCAATCGCTCCAGCCAGGAACCAATGAGCCGCTCAAGCGTTACGTTGATAAGCATGAAGGCGGCAACAATCAGCAGCATGGCCGGCAGCACACCTGGCTTGGCAACGGCGGCTCCGGCGGTCATAGCCAGCAGCCAGCAGATTGACGCGAGCGCCGAGAAATCGGCGAATCCATAAGCCAATCCAATGATGTAGAACGCGCGAAGGCCCAGTGGGAATCGCAGCAACGTGCGAAACTCGAAACTCGCTCCGAAGCCGGCAACGAAGACGGGAAAAAGCTGCCAGAAAAGAAGAATTGCCCAGAAAAGCAAGGCCATCCACTCCAGCCGGCCCCGAGAAAGAAAAGCGTAAGCGCCTGCGTAAAAGGCGAAGCACAATCCGATCACGACGATGCCGCTGAAAACGCCGGTAAAGATCAGACCGATCATGTCGAGACGATTGTTTTTCTTTCGCAGGCTGTTCCGAAGGATTCGCCAGCGCAGTCCCGCGACGACGCGAATCTGCTCGAAGACACTAACGGGCTGCGTCACGTCAGCCATGAAAGCTCCTCGAGCTGCGGGCGCTCCTTGCCGTCCTGGCCCACAATGGAGAGGAAAATCTGCTCGAGGGTGGTCTTGCTTCCAGCTTCACTCGAGATCCCTGCGCGCAATTCTTCCAACGAACCCTGAGCGACAAGCCGGCCTTTATGAATGATGGCCATGTGGCTGCACAGACGCTCAACGATTTCGAGGACGTGGGAAGTCAGGAAAATCGTTGTGCCACGTTCCGCCATGCGCGCAAGAAGTGCCTTCAGAGCGCCTGCCGCGAGCGCATCCACGCCTTCGAAGGGCTCGTCGAGAAATAGAATGCGCGGTCCATGAATCACGGCGGCTGCGAGAGCAAGCTTCTTCTGCATACCGTGCGAGTAGTCCGCAATCATGGTTTTGGGCCGATCGGCAAGCTGCATGAAGTCCAGCAACTCCTCGGAACGGCGCTGGGTTGTTGGGCGGTCCAAGCCATACATTCTGCCGACAAACTTGAGATACTCGGAGCCCGTCAGCCGCTCGAAGAGGCCCATGCCTTCAGGCACCACGCCGATTTGTCGCTTTACTTCGACCGGATTCTTGGCAAAATCCACGCCCAAAAGATGCATGCTGCCGGAAGTCGGCGCAAGCAAGCCGGTCAGAATCTTGATCGTCGTTGATTTTCCCGCGCCGTTCGGCCCTAGAAAGCCGAAGAATTGCCCGGCGGTCACCTGAAGATCAATGCCGTCGACCGCAGTGAGGTCCCCGAATCTTCTCGTCAGCTTTTGCGTTTGAATGGCCATCTCCGGCATTGTGACTCACTCTCTGCTGCCGCAAGGGTGGAATGCAAAACTCTAGCACGAGTCGTGTTGATCCCCGGACCATGCGTGACCAGGCGTAAGGGGCACTGAAGTTCTTTCAGGAAGGCTTTTGACGCGTAGTCGACGCGGCGCTGAGCTGCAATTCCTTCGCCGGCAAGACAGCCAGGACCGCGGGCAATTCCACGCGGAAGACGGCTCCGCCTTCCTGGCGGTTGTAGGAGAGAATTTTTCCGCCATGTTCCTGAACAATGCCGAAACAAATGCTGAGGCCCAGACCCGTGCCCTTGCCAACCGGCTTCGTCGTATAGAAGGGATCGAAAACGCGCTGCGGGTCTTTGAGGCCGGGGCCGGTGTCTGAGAAGAGAATGACCACGTTGGCGCGGTCGCGAATCGTTTTGATGGTCAGAACGCCGCCGTTGGCAGCTTCCATGGCTTCCAGGGCATTGCTGATAATGTTGAAGAAAACCTGCATCAACTGATTTCCGTCGCCGCGAACGCCGGGTAGAACGGATTCCAGCTGCAACTCGATACGCGTCGTCCCAGAGCGCAAGTCGAGCGCGCGGAGCTGCACGGCGTTGTTCACCACGGTGTTGATGTCGAGGAGCGCGCGCTCAGCCGGCACCTGGCGTGCGAAACTCAGAAGATTTCCAACGAGCGTTTTTGTGCGGCGGGCCTGATCGCGGATTTTTGATGCGGTGGTGCGCGCTTTCTCCGGAATTGTGGGATCGTCAGCGAGCAGATCGGAAAAGCCGAGAATGGCCGCGAGAGGGTTGTTAATTTCGTGGGCCGCGCCGGCGGCGAGCTGGCCCAGAGAGACAAGCTTCTCCGATTGCACAATCTGCGCTTGCAGTCGTTTCAGATTCTCGATGGACTGCTCCGACTGCGCGAGAAGCCGCGAGCGATCACGGTCCGCCAAATGGGTACGCACGAAGATCAGCAAGGCGAGAGGGACCGAAGCTATCAAGGTAGCCATCAAGCGAAAATCACGCACTGCAAGATCGTCATGGCTGAACCGCAGCGTATGAATCGCGAATACTGGCAGCGAAATCACCGCCGCCATCGCCAGCCGGGCTGGCCAGATATTCTCTTCCCGGCTCGTGTCTCCGTCCGTGTCGAAGGTGTTTTCGAGGGGAGCGTCCAGCCCGTTCTGATTCTGATAGGCGATCACGCCGGCCAGCGCGAGCCAGAGAAAGGCCGTGAGCAGCGAGAGGTCGTACAGACTTCCTGTGTAGTACGTGTGTTTGTCGATGGCCACGTTGATGGTCAATGAGGAAAGCATATAAACTGCGGAGGCCCCGAAGAGATTGGCGTAGACAATCCGCCACGCCCCGCTCGACTGCAGCCACAGGATGCCCCATCCGGCGACGATCACCATGTTCTGGATGTCGGTGATTAGATTGAAGGTGTGATTGTACTGGCCGAGAGCCGGACTTGCGTACAACCACGGCAAGACCACATAGGCATAGAGGAACGTCCACCAGACCAAAAGCAGTACAAAATCCAGATACCCAAAGCGTAACTGAATTTCACCCCGTTTGAGGTGGGGACGCAGGGCGAGCGCCGCCATCATGGGAATTCCGCGCAGAAAAAACAGGATATCTCCTGCATACATCTCGGGGAGCGGCTTGTGAAGGTAGACCTCATAGTAGGTCCACTCAAACTGGCCCATCATCCAAAGCGTGCAGCTCATAGCCAGCAACATCCAGAAGATATTTCTCCGCCAGTGGGGCGTTCCGGCATTCAGGAGAAGTCCGGCGTTGGCCAGAAGCGGCAGGATGCATTGCACGAGATTCCCGAACGTGTTCAGCGACTCCGAGCCGCGCTTCAGCGACAGGGATACGGCGGAGTAGGCGACGAGGACGAAGATGCAAGTCCCCACTATCCAAACGATTCTGCGGGAAGAAGACATGCTGTAAGTATTTCCAGTTTAGCCGCGTAGGCAGAGATGCGGGTGGGCAATCACTCCTGCTTACCCTAAAGATAAACGAATGACAACTGCAACCAGTCGCTGTGGGGGTCGAAACTTGAAATCGCTGGCGGAGGAGGAGGGATTCGAACCCCCGAGACCCTTGCGAGTCTAACGGTTTTCAAGACCGCCGGTTTCAACCGCTCACCCACTCCTCCGTTTTTAATTCTAACGTATTCTGTGAGTTAGCGGCGTATTTGTGCCTAAGCTACGTTTTGGCGAAGCGCTCGCTATTCGGTCTCGATCCGCTTACCGCGAAGAATAAAATGTAGAGATAGCAGAGGGCAGCAGCAATGAGGGCGTAATGAATGCCCTGGCCCCAGCTCGTCTCGCCCTGAATCATCGCCGGATAGTAGCTATGGTTGATGATGTCTCCCGTCTTTCCGACCATCCACGGGATAACCGCCCCGCCCACGATAGCCATATTCAAGAGCCCCGAACCCTTACCAGTGAGAGGACCCAACTCGGCGATACCCATGGTAAAAATGCACGGGAACATGATCGAGTTGAAGAGGCCGACAGAAAGGATAGTCCACATCGCCATGTGGCCGCTGGAGATCACCGAAGTCACGACAAGCGCCGTGGCCATAACCGCGGCGAATGCCAGCAGTTTCCCCGGCTTAATCTTTTGCAGGAGCACTGATCCGATAAAGCGGCCAATCATTGCCCCCAGCCAGTACAGCGAAATGTACTTCGCGGCCTCTCCCAACGCGGCCCGATAACGAGCCGCAGCGTCGGAAACGCCGGACGGCGGTATGAAGCCTCCGATGTTGTCAAGCGCCAGATAATTGGCAATCGAGCTGCCGATCGATACTTCACCGCCGACATACACGAATATCGCGATCGCGCCGAAGGTGAGATTGGGATGCTTCCAGATTGAGTCGCTGACCTTTTCTCCTACGTGGCGTTCGGCCGATTCCATCTTCGGAAGTTTGGAAAGACTGATCCCGATCGCCAGCAGCGTCAGCGCCGTAGCGAAAAAATAGACATACAGTTTGATGACAGCGTCGGCTGCTTGAGTGGCACTTTGCGCCATGGCCGTTGCTGTCGTTCTGAGGATCAAATGCGCGCCGATCCAGGGAAAGATCGTCGTTCCGAGAGAATTAAACGCCTGCGTAAGATTCAAGCGGCTGGACGCTGTCTCCGGCCTTCCCAGCACAGCGACATAGGGATTGGCCGCGACCTGGAGAATGGTGATGCCCGTAGCAAGAATGATTAATGCGGCCAGGAAGAACGGAAACGAAGGGATTCTTGCCGCCGGAAAAAAGGCCAGGCACGCCACAACCATGGTCAGCAGCCCCACCACGATGGCTCTCTTATACCCGATCCAATCGATTATCTTCGACGCCGGAATGGAAAAAACGAAATACGCGGAGAAAAAAGCTGTCTGGATCAGCATGCTGGCGGCAAGCTCGATCTTGAAAACGTGCTGTACGTACGGAATCAGAACGTCATTCAAGGAGGTGAGCGAACCCCACATGAAGAAGAGCGTGGTGAGGACCGCCAGCGCGCCAGTGTAAGTGGCCGAGGATTCGCTACTTACAGCGGGACTCTGAACACTTACGTTTGCCATCGGTGGTCACGACCTTCTCGCCGCGAAGTATACGCTGCTCGCGTCCTTGCATTGAAAGATTTTGTAATACGTCTGCAATCGCGGGAGAGGTCTAACTCCTTGTCTTTTCCTTCGGGTAACGCAATGCGCTTTATTCGCATTGCGCCTGGCTATATTCGCGCAATTGTATTCTTATGCGCACCATTGACACTCGGCAAGCCACACCGTAGCATCGCATTCACCGGCCGCCATTCTTCCTCAAAAGCGCGCTGGAAGAGAGGCCTCTCATGAGCCTTCGCGACTTCATCGCCAAACAGTGGATTGATGTCATCGAGTGGGTTGAGCCCGAAGAGGGCATCCTGGCTTACCGGTATCCCATGCAGGATCGCGAAATCCAGAACGGCGGCAAGCTGACCGTTCGCGATTCGCAAGCCGCGGTTTTCGTGAATGAAGGGAAAGTCGCCGACGCTTTTGGCCCGGGACTCTACACCCTCAATACACAAACGCTGCCCATTCTGACGTATTTGAAAAACTGGGACAAGGCGTTCAAGTCGCCCTTCAAATCCGACGTCTATTTTTTCTCCACGCGCATTCAGACCGACCAACATTGGGGCACACAGAATCCCATCACCATTCGCGACAAAGAATTTGGCGCCATCCGGCTTCGCGGCTTCGGCATTTACTCGTACCACTTGAGCGATGCCAAAACGTTTTACAGCAAAATTAGCGGCACTCGCGACATCTATCGCGTCTCCGATCTCGAAGGTCAGTTGCGCAACACCATCATCGCCAAAATGACCGATGCCTTCGCCGCTAGCCAGGTTCCCTTCCTCGATATGGCTGCCAACCAGGGCGCCCTCGCCGAAAAGATCAGCGAGACGCTCAAATCGTCCTTCACGGAATATGGACTAACCCCTGACACTTTTGTAGTAGAAAACCTTTCTCTGCCGGAAGAATTGCAGAAGGTGCTCGACCAGCGCATCAGCATGAACGTGCTCGGCGATATGGGCAAGTTCACGCAATATCAGGTGGCGCAGTCCATTCCCATCGCCGCCGGAAATGAAGGCGGAGGCGCTGTGGGGATGGGCGCGGGCCTAGGCGCGGGTGTGGCCATGGGCCAGGCGATGATGGACGCCGTCAAGAAATCTACTTCAGCGCCTGCGGGTGGAGCCGCGCCTGCCGCGGCTGGAACTCCCGCCGCCGAAACCAAATTCTGCAGCGAGTGCGGCAAATCCATCCCGCGCAACGCCAAATTCTGTCCGGAATGTGGGAAGCCCCAGGTATAGCGCTGGCTGCCATGAGCGGAATCGAATGGGTCGTCGAAGCCTTCGGATGCTCGTCGCAGTCGCTGCGTGACCTTGCAGTCTTGCAAAGTTTATTCGATAACATCATCCGCGCGATGAAACTCCGGCCCGTCGGCGAAACCCAGTGGCATCAGTTTCCCGGGACCGGAGGGATCACCGGACTATGCCTTCTCGCGGAGTCGCACCTCGCGTGCCACACATTTCCTGAGCACGGCTCCCTGTGCCTCAATCTCTTTTGTTGTGTTACTCGTGCGGAGTGGGATTTCGAAGCAGTTCTGCGGCAATTCTTCGATGCGGATTCCGTTTCCGTCCGGCGGTTCCAGCGGCCCTACCAATCCAAATGGAAGCAGGCTGCCAGTGATTGAGATGCAATCTCTTGGCGCAAGCACCCTGGATCGGTCGCGATGACCCAGCCCGTCACCAACTGTCCGAATTGCGGCGCCAAAATTGTTTTTCGTTGGTCCAGCAGCGTGCAGACCGTTTGTGAATATTGTAAAAGTATCCTCGTTCGCACGGATGTGGACCTGAAAAAAGTCGGCCAGGTCGCCGATCTACCGCCGGACAGCTCCCCAATTCAGATCAATACCGAAGGCAAGTACGACAACAAGTCGTTCGTTGTGGTCGGCCGCATCCTTTATGAGTACGATCAAGGCGGCTGGAACGAATGGCACGTCATGATGAACGATGGCACGAGCGCCTGGCTTTCCGATGCGCAGAGTGAATATGCCGTGTCTTTCTACTCGAAGGCGCCAAATCTTCCTCCTGCCGCGCAAATCCGCGTTGGCCAGCAATTCACATGGAACAACCAGCCCTATACCGTGAGCGTAGTTACGCCCGCACATTACCGCGGTGTCGAGGGCGAATTGCCTTTTCAGTATTGGGATAAGACGAATGTCACGTTCGTGGATTTACGCACGGAATCCGGGAAATTCGCTACGCTCGATTACAGCGATACCGAGCCGGCTCTGTATCTCGGCGAGTTTGTGGAGTTCGACGACCTTAAGTTGAGAAATCT
>WNFF01004899.1_pt1 | contig 10926 bp, 9 predicted proteins | sample 5400441 | NCBI WGS metagenome assembly WNFF01 (sample SAMN13153345, study PRJNA577476) | soil metagenome | isolation source: 120 cm saprolite under Douglas fir tree site 2 hole 3 replicate 1 | place: USA:California | collected 2015-04-18
TAAATTCAGTACCCAGTACCCAGCTGTCAGTACCCAGGGAATGCGCTGCCCTCCTGGATACTGAGTACTAGGTACTGGGTACTTCTTTTCCAAACACCGTATTGTAGTGAAGCCGAATCTCGCCGCAGGTGCCCTGCTCGGGCGAATAGACGATGCAAGTGTCAAACGGCCGTGAGTAAACGTGCAACGACACGGCGCGCTGGTTCGTTTCCCGGGGGTTGACCACCCGGTGCACCGGCTCCTGAGGATCAACGGCGCACGGATTCTCCGCCGTCAACTCCACTCGGTTGGATGCCTCCAGGCGGCAATGGCCCGCCTCAATATCCTGAAATCCTACCCGGAAATTTTCGATCACCAACTTCCCGATGGGAGCCGCCATCCAGCAGTTCTGGTCGCGATGATTGTGCACCGAACTCGCCTGACCGACTTCCCAGCAAATGGCGATGAGTTCATAGAGCGTTATCTTGTCGATCAGGTTGCGGGTGTAGTGCTGCCGGTTCCATGTGAGATAGGGCGCCAGGCTTGCTGGATCAACCGGAGCCTCTTGCAAGAAAGTCCGAATCTCATCGGTTCGGTCGAAGGCCGAGGGCGGAAACGCCCGGAGACGCGTCACAAAATCGTCGAGAATAATGGCGGCAGGTTTCATTGTGTGGGACGGCTGCAAACCAGTCAGTATATCGGTTCGCGGGCGGGGGTGCCCGCGCCACACGCTCATTCCACGAACATGCAATCGCCATAGGAATAGAAGCGATAGCCGTTATCGACGGCATGCCGATATGAATTCATTACGAAGTCCTTGCCGCCGAACGCGCACGCGAGCATCAGCAGCGTGGATTGGGGAAGATGAAAGTTGGTCAGCAGCGCGTCCACGACTTGAAACTGGAATCCGGGATAGATAAACAAATCGGCCTCGCCACTTCCAGAGTCGATGGGGCCGCCCGCAGCTTGCGCGGCATATTCAAGAGTCCGTACAGAGGTTGTCCCGACGGCGATGACGCGGCGCTTTTCTTCTTTCGCCAAATTGATGAGGCGGGCCGCGTCGGTGGAAATCTCGTACCACTCGCGATGCAGCTTGTGTGCCTCGACCGTTTCCACTCGCACCGGCTGGAATGTGCCCAAGCCGACGTGCAGAGTGATCTCGGCAACTTCGACTCCTCGGCTCCGAATGCGCTGCAGGATTTTCCGCGTGAAGTGAAGGCCCGCCGTGGGCGCGGCTACCGACCCTCGCTCACGGGCATAGATGGTCTGGTAGCGATCGCGATCCGCCGCACGGTCTTCGCGGTCGATGTAGGGCGGCAAGGGGACGTGTCCGACGCGTTCGACTCTGGGAAAGAAGTCCGCGGTCGGAGCAAAGCGGATGCGCCGTTCCCCAAAACTGCCCCGTTCAATGACCTCAGCTTCCAATTCAACGGGGTCGCCGAAGAAAATTTGCTCTCCGATTCCGATTTTCCGGCCCGGGCGAACCAGGCATTCCCATTCATTCGGATCGCCCGAAACTTGCCGGGTCAGCAGTACCTCGACCCGTCCTTGCAGGAAATTTCGCGCCGCTGGATTCTGGGGACTGAGGACCTGCGCCCGCTCCCCGCTCCTGTGTCCGTATAACCGCGCCGGGAACACTCGAGTGTTATTCACGACCAGCACATCACCCGGTCGCAGAAGATCGGGGAACTCCAGGAACGTGCGGTCCTGCCAGATTCCCGACCCACGAGCCAGATGCAGCATACGCGACCCGGCCCGGTCGGCTAACGGCTCCTGCGCAATACGTTCGGGAGGCAGATAGTAGTGGAAGTCAGAGACCAGCACCGGGAAATTATAGGGTTTGGAAGTGGACGGCCCCATGTTTTGATCCATATCCAGGGCGAGAAATCCCAAGTTTCACGGTTTTGGCGTTCGATTTGGTTGGAAGGTTTCCAAGACCTGCGGTACCATGACCGGCGGGGCTTGGGGAGAAGATGGCGAGCGAGCGACAGCACCGTCTGGCGATCGTCGAGTTTGGGCGTCTGTTGCACGACAGCGGGTTCGTCGCGGCCACGGACGGGAATCTCTCTGTGCGACTGGACGAACGCCGCCTGCTGGTTACCCCCACCTACATGAGCAAGGGCCGAATGCGGCCTTCCGATCTGGTCATTGTGGACAACGAAGGGAACCGCCTCGCCGGCAAGAGGAACGTTTCCAGCGAGATCGGCATGCACCTGCTGATCTACCGCCTGCGACCGGACGTGCAGGGCATCGTCCACGCGCATCCGCCGACGGCCACCGGCTTTGCGGCGTCGGGCATGGACCTGAACCAGCCTCTGGTATGTGAAGTCGTAGTCGGTCTGGGCGAGATTCCTTTGGCGCGCTATGGCACGCCTGGTACTCCGGAACTGACCGAGGCCCTCGAGCCGCTGGTTCCCGCCCACGATGCCATTCTGATGGCCAACCACGGAGTCGTGACATACGGTTCCACCCTCGAAAATGCCTACATGAAGATGGAGACCGTCGAGCACTTTGCCCACATCGCACTGGTGACCCACCTGCTGGGCCGCGCGCAGCCGCTCGGCGAAAAAGAAGTCGAGAAGTTGTGGGCAGTACGCCACCGTTATAATGGCGGTGGGAAATGCGCTCCGGCACGCGTTTCAGCTGCCAATGACGATCTCGGACGCGAAACCGACCCGAAAGAAACTTCCGGAAGCCGGCGCTAGAGCTATCCACTATCCCGCTCCAATTTGATTGCCGGCGCGAGCGACTCTCGCCACAACCCGGCAGCCCGCCGATGCTCACGAAAGTTCGATAGCGGCGTCTGCTAGAGAGTCACCATCCTCGATGCGGGGCACGAACCATGGTCAAGATTGCGGCGCTGTTATTTTTCATGATCGCGCTCGCCCCGTTGCGTTTGATCTCTCAGGCATCAGCGCAAGGAGACCTGGACCTTCCTCAGCCGAACGGCTGCCATCCAGTAGGCACCCAAACAATCGTTCTTAAAGACACACATCGCACTCGGGATCTACTGGTGACCATGTGGTATCCGGCAGCGGACGGAAAGTCCACGCCGGCGCCCTATATGGACAAGAGAACGGCCGATGCAGTGGCGGAAGAGTGGAAACTTCAGCCCGGCTTCGAGGGTCACATACGTACCCACTCATCATCACAGGAACCGGTCGCGGTGGGAACGCCGTTTCCGGTTGTCCTTCTGGAGCATGGCTCGGGAGTCGTGCCGGCAATCTACACAGTTCTTGCTGAAAGCCTGGCGAGCAGCGGGTTCATCGTTGTCGCCACCAATCACCCGCCCGATTCTTTGATCGCGGTTTATCCGGACGGGCATGAAGTTAAATCCGCGCCCTATTGGCCAGTGGAGGCCGACCGACGGACCCAGGGTATCGCCATCGGCAAGTTCGCTGACGACGTTTTGGTAGCCGATGTGCGATTTGTTCTTGATCAACTTGAGCAAATGAACGCGCGCGATGCTTCCTGGCACAGCCACATGGATCTATCCAAGGTTGGAATCGTGGGCCACTCGATGGGTGGCACGACGGCAGCGCTGGCCACAAAAGAGGAGCGTCGAATTCTGGCCGGCGTCAACCTGGACGGGTCCACCTTTCCCGGCATGAACGACGATGTGCGGCCGGTTGAGCTGCACAAGCCGTTCTTGTTCATTGCAACGGAAGAGCATGCTTCCGATCCCGGAACCCAGGCGCGCGAGTTCGCCGGCCGCGAATCGGATTCTTACTATGTTGTGGTGCCGAGCGCCGACCACATGAACTTCAGCGACACGCGGCTGCTGACCAGCCGTTTCTCGCGGGAACAGCAGCCTGATCGCAACGCGTTTGAGCGCGCACTGCTTCTCATCGATTCGACTCGAAGCCTGGTGGAAGAGTTTCTTAGCAAGTATTTGAAAGGCGAGCACGCCCCTCACCTTGACGTAAATGTCAGAGTGGAGAAAAAGTACTTCTCAAAATAGCGACGGAGAGCGGGTCCAGCCCCTCCTCTCGCGATCTCTTACTCGCCGCCGATTCGGAACCTAATTCCGGCACGGAAACTCGCCGTCAACGCCGGGTATCCGACGACTTCGTTGTAGTGATCGTTCAGCGCGTTTTCGAGGTTGGCATAGGCCGTGATGCGCGAGTTGATCGCATACCATCCGCCGAGATCGACACGAGCGTAGCCTGGGGCGTGAGTAAACCCGAAACCGAGGAAATCGGAATCTGGCCGACGGCCTACGAAAGTTCCACCCAGGTTCGCGCCCCAACGCGATCCCAGGTAGGTGACGAGCAGACTTCCAGCATGCTTCGGACGGCGTAGAAGTGGCTTCCCGGCGGCCAACAAAGGGTCACAGAAGTTTTCCGGAGTGCAGAGGGGAGCTTCGAGTATCTGTGTCGAAGTGTAGGTGTAGGCGCCATTCAACGAAAGATACGAAGTAAGTCGTCCCGTGAGCTGCATTTCTGCCCCGTGCGCCATGGACTCGTTAAGGTTGACGTATTGCCCGCGGAACTGCTCGTCGCAACAGCTGAATGCGATCTGCCGCCGGAACAGACTGTTGTAATAGACGGCGCTCAGAGAGAATTTGCCGGTCATCAGGCTCTGCTCGATTCCAGTTTCAAATGCACGATTCTCTTCCGCTTTCAGATCCAGGTTCGGTTTTGTAAATGCGTCGTTCGGGAAGGATTCCTCAAAGCGCGGTTCCTTGATCCCAGTCGCGTAAGAAAACCGCAGGCGGGTACCCGAAAAGAAATTCCCGCCCCGCAGGGCCAACAGGCTCAACGCAACACGCGGTACCGCCTTGTCGCCGAACGTTTCGTTGTGGGCGTAGCGGACTCCTGCAATCGCCGTGAGCCGTTTCCACGTGATCCTCTGCTGCAGGTATGCCGCGTGGTTCAGACGCAGCCCGGCAATGGACTGCGTGAATTCGAATGGGGGCGGGGACTGGGTGAAGAACCGGCCATTCTCGTCTTCAAACTCGTACCCAACAGTCGTTTGTGCCCAAGTGCGCGGAGTATAGTCGCCCTGGTACATGAAGCCGGCACGGTTGATATGAGCAGTCGTCAGAAATGGGCAATCGATGAACCGGGTCAAGCAGTCCCGCCCGGAATCGGTGATGTCGTCCTCGTTGAGTCGCCGCGTGTTGTATTCGTATCCCGTCAGCCGGTGCTGCCAGCGCGAGGGCAAGGAGATGAGTAGCTCGCCGCTGGCAAGAAAGTTATTGGAGCGGGCGCGCTGATCTTCGTCTGGGGGAAGTAAGCGCTGCCCATTGAAATCCCATTCTCCTTGTACCCCGGTGCGACGGTTCGAATGCCGTGCCCGCAGGCGGAAGAGCACTGTCGGACTGATCTGAACCCCCACATTTCCGCCCTGTAGAGCGTTCCAGTAGTCAGCGTTCGGTCCTTGCCCGTTTGTGTGGAACTGGTCTGCGAAGGCGTTGTAATCGAAGCGCGAGCGGGCGCCTGCCAGCGAAACAAATCCATGCGCCGTGCCAAAGTTGCCGCCATCTGCGCCGAAGCGAAGCTCAGGCACTGCGGTTGTGCCATTGCGGGTGAAGACCTGCACTACGCTGGTCATCGCGTCGGAGCCGTACAACGTGCTCTGAGATCCGCGTTGAAATTCGACCCGATCAGCTTCAGCGAGCGGAACAGTGCCGAAATCGAACGTGCCGCCAGGTTCGTTCACGGGGACGCCGTCGACGAGAACCTTGTTGTAGCGCGAGTCGCCGCCGCGCACGAACAGCGATCCGAGCCCACCACGCTGCCCGGCGACGTTGACGACCGCTCCGGGTAGAAAACGCAAAGTGTCGGCAAACGCCACCGGCTGCATGGTTGTGATTTCGTCGCCAGTCAGTAGCGACACGCTGCTGGCTGTCTCCTGCTCGGGAGCGGGACTGCGGGTAGCGGTGACGATGACAATCTCAGAGGCGCTCGCTAGCTGTAACGCTACGGTCGCCATGGAAGACACGGCCTGTACTTCCGTTCGAGCAACGGCGAATCCCGGCGCGAGCACTTCAACGCTGAGCGGCGCGGAAGTGTCCACGTTGAAGGTGGCGAGGCCTTCACCCGACGTAGTCCTCACTTGAAGCGGCGCCGACTCACCCGCACGGTACAAAGACACCTGCGCCCCGGCTACCGAGGCCGAGTGCGGATCGACAACCTTGACGTGAAGCTCGCCAGCGAAAGCTGGCACGAACAGCAGAAGGGAAGTCACAAACCGAACAGCCAGGGAGCGGACCATACCGTCCTCCTTTACACGCGAAAGGGCTTTCAGGTAACGGTTCGCGCCGGTCTCCTGGCTTGCGAGTAAGGACTGTCTGAGTCCGTCTTCTGCGTCCGCCCTTCCCAGGAGTCTTTACAAAACTCCCAGTGGACGTCCGCTGTGTCCTCGCTTACAGTTGCGCGGCAGCGCGGGATTTTCACCCGCTTCCCTCGTAGCACCGGCACAGCGCCGGCCCACGATCATGCGCGAACCCAATTTTGGAAAGAGCGAACTAGCTCCGCAAATTTACCGGGAGAGTCGGGTGCAAGTCAAACAGGTCAGTCTTGTAGCGCCGGCATCCCTTCGGCTTCGCTCAGAGCAGACTCTGCCGACTGTTGCCAGGCCATCTTGGCCTCGCAGGTGGGGGCGGGACGCCCCCACGACAGCCGCCGGGACGGCGGCGCTACGCTAGAGCGATGGGGAATTCCTCTGAGCCAACCCGCGCCACGTTTTCTTCCGCGAACTTGGTCACACGTTCCAGCGCGGCCTGCAGTTGCGCGTGGTCGTCGCGCATTTGGGTCTCGTCGGCGTCTGCGGTAACGACTGTCTTGCGACTCAGCCGGACCAGCGCTTTCGAAAACGGTTTCGGGATCATGAAGTCGTCCCACGTTTTCAGCACCCAGGAGTTGCCGAGGGCGACATAGAACGCCGCCATCGGAATGCTCGTGACTTTGGAGAGCCCCACTGGCCCAGGTTTGGCCACATACTTCGGGCCGCGCGGCCCATCAATCGTGAATGCCACCGACTCGCCGCGTTCCAGGACGCTCTTCATCCCAATCAGTGCTCCAGCCCCTCCCCGGCTGCTCGATCCGCGCACTGCCACAAACCCCAGTCTCTCGATGATGCGTGCGATGTATTCGCCGTCGAAGCTGCGGCTCACCATGACAGCGATGCGCTGCTTCCTCCACATCCACGAAGCGGGAAAAACGGCGCGATGCCAGAAGGAATAGATGACAGGCTTCTCGAAAATTGCGTCGGGCTGAGAGGGCTCTTCTTCCCAAGAGATCGAATAACGGAGCGTCGGCCCGATGATGGAGATGGCGAGATATCCCGCCCAGCTGATGAGCCAGAGCAGTATTCTCTCGCGTAGCGAGAACTCGCGCTCTTCAGAGGCGACTTTCTGCGGAGGCTCAGCCGTGGCGGGAGAAGAACTCACCGGGCTATTTTAGTCGAGGGGACGAAAAGGTCTCAGGTGTCAGGCAAAGCGGGTGCCTCGCGCTGGACAAAGAGACGCAGCATGCCGCGCCCTACACAATCGTATTTTGAGAGCTGACACCTGATCGCTACGATTCCACATACGAGACGATCCACTCTCTCAGCCGCTGCCTGCGCTCGTCATTTGCGTCGAAGCGAATTCCTACGCTCTTGTCGGGCTTCTTCCAGGATACGTAGCCACGTAACCGGATGTGCGGCAGGGTCAGCACCGAAAACGACACTTCCACCAGTTGGCCGGGTTCGAGCTTTGCGGTACCTTTCATCGACATGCCGCCCGCACTGATCTCCTGGCTGGTCACGAGGAAGCGGGAGCTGTCGGCGGCCACCACTGTCACGTCGGTCATGACCGGGATGCGGACGTAGCGACGAAATTCGTGGAGCACGAGCGGCCGCGTGGAGCGCATCAACTTCAGCGTGGCGGACCGTTCCAGAGGTTCATGAAACATGGCATTGATGCAGTGCTTCGAGTACCGCATCGCATCCTGCGCGCTCCCACCCAGTCCGTAGATGACGAGGCGGCTGTTGGACGGCGAGCTGCGCGCCAGTTCAATGATGTGGCCCACCGAGTCTCCCAGAGGCAGCACGCAGGCATCGAACTTCTGCTTGTGCAAGCGCTCCGAGTCGGCATCGGAAACCGGCACGGTTTCGATTCCGAACTGACGGAAACACTCCGCCAGCAGGCTGGAAGAAGGCTCCGAAAGGTTAAACAGGGCGGCGCGAGCGTTGACTTTTCGGAGGATATGCGCCGGAACGGGGGCAGGCATGGGGGAGGTGCCAAATGGGTTTGTCATGAGTCCGGGGAATGAACTGCTTAAAACCCCATTCTGACGGGCGGTTTGGCGTCTGCCTAGGTTTCGAAGGGCCGAGGGTAATGGGCGCAAAGGGCACGACCCCTATGGCACTTTTTGTACAGGAGCACCACCTCCTTTCGTGCTCTTCCGGCCCTGATGCCGGCGTCCCCTCCCCAACCATCCCCTGTCAGGTAAGATGTTGAGATTCTTCTGCCAGTCGGCTGCGGCCAGCAATGATCACCCTTAACGATATTCATTCGGCCCTGCGCCGGATTCGCGATTCTATCTACCTCTCGCCCTGCGCGCGCTCGGAAACCTTTTCGCAGTCGACCGCGAACGACGTTTATCTGAAGCTCGACAACCTGCAGCGCACCGGCTCTTTCAAGGAACGCGGCGCGCTCAACAAGCTGCTCTCGCTCAGCGGGGAAGAACGCGGGCGCGGAGTGATCGCGGCCTCGGCCGGCAACCATGCCCAGGGCGTTGCCTACCATGCCGGGAAACTCGGCATTCAAGCCCAGATCTGCATGCCCCTGACCACGCCCTTGATCAAGGTTTCGGCGACGCGCGGCTATGGGGCGGATGTCGTCCTGCACGGCGCCAACTACGACGAAGCTTACGAAGAGGCCTTGCGCCGCAGTCGCGCGGAAAGTCTGACGTTTGTTCACGCCTTTGACGATGACGCCGTGATCGCGGGCCAGGGCACGATCGGCCTCGAACTGATCGAACAACATTCCGATCTCGAAGCCGTCGTGGTGCCGATCGGCGGCGGAGGCTTGATCGGCGGCATCGCTTGCGCCGTGAAGGAAACGAATCCCAAGATTCAGGTGTTCGGAGTGCAGCCTTCGCGATTGCCTTCCATGAAAGTCGCGGTGGCCGAAGGCAAGCCGGTGACGCTGAATGCGGCCTCGACCATCGCCGATGGCATCGCTGTACGCCGGGCCGGCGATCGCACGCTGCCGCTGGTGCAGAAATACGTGGACGACATCGTCACGGTGGAAGAGGAAGAAATCGCCAACGCGATTTTGCTGCTGCTGGAACGCGAGAAGACTCTGGCCGAAGGCGCCGGCGCGGCGGCGATTGCAGCTCTGGTTAATCGCAAGCTGCCATTTGTAGGGAAGAAAGTTGCGGTGCTGGTCTGCGGGGGAAACATCGACGTAACTCTGCTGTCGAGGATCATCGAGCGCGGCCTGGTCAAAGACGGACGGCTCGTCCGCCTGCGCGTGCATCTCGGCGACTTCCCCGGCGCGCTGAACCGCCTGACGTCCATCCTGGCTCAACATCGCGCCAACATCGTCGAGACTGACTACGATCGCGCCTACCACGGTGTGAATCTGGGCGAGACCGCGATCGAAATTACGATGGAAACGCGCGGTCCGGATCACATTGCAGAAATCATCTCGGCGCTGGGCGCGGCTGGGTATGCGCAGGAGCGGGTGCTGTAGGTGAGTGTGGGTCGGACACTCTTGTCCGACGCCGTTGCCGTTGATTTTGGTGTTGACCTTGACCCCGGGTGTCGCGGTCGGCAGGAGTCAAACCCAAATGCAAAGGCAAAATCAACAGCGACGGACAAGAGTGTCCGCCCGATACAATCACTCGAACTGCTTCCGAAACCGCTCCAGTTGATCCTTGATGTCTCCGACTTCCCGGTGCAGTGCGGACACTTCTTCCTCCAGTCGAGCAATGCGCTCGCCATCGCCGGAACTCCTGTCGCCGGCTGTGCGCGCCGTCTGTGCTGAGTCCGCCGCCACATCTCCGCTGAGCAGGTGCGCCCAGCGCGCCTCTTTAGTCCCCGGCTGTCGTGGCAACACCTTGACTAGCGCGGGATCCCGCTGCATTAGCTTCTGCAGCGCCGACTGTACGTCGTCCAGAGCCTCGAAGCGGTGTATGCGCTCGGAGCGTCCGCGGAGTTCGCCGGGAGTCTGCGGACCGCGCAGCAGGAGCACGCACAGCACGGCAATCTCCGGACGCGTGAAGTTGAATACCTCCTGCAGACGGTGTTCGTATTTGGGGACGCGGCTGTCGGCGCCGCCGGCGGGTCCGGCCAGACGGCGCTCCTGTAGCCCTCCGAGCGCATCGCGGATGGCATCTTCGTGCAACTGCATCACTGGATCGCGGTTCGATTTCTGGTTGCAGGCGTTCACCAGCGCGTTCAGCGATAGGGGATAGTATTCCGGAGTCGTGATGTCCTTTTCGATCAGAGATCCCAGCACGCGGACTTCGGTTTCGGTGAGCGAGAGTTCCATAGGTTCTTGTCGAAGGATCCGTTGAGATTGTAAAGGTTCGATCGAAGTGTGCGGGAGAACGCAAGCAAAAGTTCAACCGCGAAGCGGCGTAAGATGTGTATATCGTCATGAATTTCCGCCTTGCTCTGCTGGTTGTTCTTGCTTTATCAGTACGCCCCTTAGCACAGGTGCCCAAAAAACCGTCTCCGCCCTCATCGAAGCCAGTGGAATCCGCTGAAACGATCTATCGCAACCCCACCTTGGGTTTCCGCTACCGCATTCCCTACGGTTGGGTCGAGCGCACCAAAGAAATGCAGGAAGGGGATGATGTTGCAAAGGGCGAAGTCCTGCTCACTGTGTTCGAACGGCCGCCGCAGGTTTCGGGAGACACGATTAACTCCGCGGTCGTGATCGCATCGCTGAGCGCATCTGACTATCCCGGCCTGAAGAGAGCCGAAGACTTTCTTGGAACTCTGACC
>WNFF01008333.1_pt1 | contig 10926 bp, 4 predicted proteins | sample 5400441 | NCBI WGS metagenome assembly WNFF01 (sample SAMN13153345, study PRJNA577476) | soil metagenome | isolation source: 120 cm saprolite under Douglas fir tree site 2 hole 3 replicate 1 | place: USA:California | collected 2015-04-18
GCCAACAAAGACATCAGAGGGAAAGTGCTGGCGGCCATGCACACGCGAATAGCTGACCGCGGAAGCCAGGCCATACGCCATGATTTTGGTGAGCGGACCGGGATACTCGTGCGCGATGATTCCCGCAATTGACCATGCCGCCGCGGCATGCCCGGACGGGAAGGAAGTGCCACCTTGAAAAAAACCTCCGCTGCCGTCACCCTGAAACGGGCGTTCCCGGCGCATGGTGTACTTCAAACCTTCCGTCACGGCCAAACTGTTCAGGGCCGCTTCGCCGGCAAGAAAACCGGTTTCGGTCCAGTGCGCGTTGTGCGATGCCTGACCCAGGAGCCACATTCCCCCGGCGCCGCCTACGAGTGCCGCTACGCCTGCATTCGAAAGCGTGTTGTAACGGCTAATCGTCTTTGGATTATGAGAAAGATGCAGACTGACGTCGCGATCCGTCACGAAGAGTCCTGCAGCCAATCCCCCGGCTGGAACGAGCCAATCGGCGTCGGACAAGCGGAGCTTCGTTGGGCTGGTCCAGATGTCGCGCTGATCGAGTGTCAAGTTTTTCAGAAGTGAAATCCCGAGGCGGGTCTGTGTAAAGTTCTCATCATCGGCGCGCTCCGAACCCAGCACGCGGGAGCTCTTTGCGGACGAGCTCTCCGCGGGGGCGACGCTTGACGTATTTCGAACGGCTTCTTCCTGTTCGCTTTGCGGCCAAGCAGAGGAAACCGTGGTGGTTCCAAGCCAGGCTGCCGCGGTCACCAAGATGGCTATGCCACAATTCATGAGCAATTCATCCCTATCGCGTTGCCACCAGAGCAGCCAGCGATGCGCCAGAAGCCACTTGAGAAATCGCCAGCAGGTTTTTCCAAAATGTGCCGCCGCCGATGGATTTCTCCGGCACGACAATGGTGTCGCCAGGACCAACGTGCGCCGCGAGCGCGCCTCCGCTCCACAGGGTTCCCTTGCCGCTCACGACAGCTCCGTTGCTGCGAATGATGAAAATGGCGTTGCTGTCGGCCAAATGCGTAGCGCCTCCGGCGCGCTCGAGGTACCAGCGCGCGGATTTTCTTGGCTCGAAAGTTAGAGCATTGGAGTTGTAAACCTGGCCGATGACGGTCACGAATCCGGGGCGCTTGGGGATGTAGATCCTGTCTCCGGCGCGCACTTCGATGTCATCCGCAGATTTCTCAAACTCTGCCAAGTTGGCTCGAAGGTTGATGACTAGGCGGCCGCTCACGGGCATCTTGCGCAAGCTTTCCAACACGCGTTGCCGCTGTTGAAGCACAGCTTGCTGGAATTCTGCTTGATCCTGAGCACCGCGGCTGGAGGATAGGCGGTGGGCCGAAATCCGCCCGCGCGTTTCAGAACGGAACTCAGCCGTTCGCCGGGCCGAATGCCGTAGGTACCGGGATGGGCCGTTTCGCCCCTTACGGTGATGGACGCTCCGATGTCGTTCCAGCCAGGGAGCTGACGAATGGTTAGAATGTCGCCATCGCGCAGTGGAAGATCCTCCGCAACGTCTCCGGCAAGCGCCGCGGCAATGCTCACTTCTCGATGCTCTCCCACTTTCTCCTGGGGCTTGCCGAGGGAATAGCGAGTCAGATCGGCACTCTCCGCGAACGCGCTGCGTTTGAGTCCACCGGCCAGACGGAGAAGATCCTGGACCCGGAGATTCGTCGTAAGCAGGTAGCGGCCCGGCTTGGCGACTTCACCTTTGATAAAGACGCTTGGCGGGTCCACTTTTGCTGGATTGCGGTGCACGACGATACGATCGCGCGGTTGAAGGATGATGTTGTCGAGGGGATCGCCAGCGAGGGCGTTGCGGAGATTGATGCTCAGGATCTTCAACGAGCCGTCCGGTGAGTTTCGAATCAACTGCGCGGTGTCCAGATAAGCATCCGCGGTCACATTTCCCGCCAGATAGATGGCGTCACGCAGGTGAGCGTCTCCCGAAGTGCGATAGGCTCCCGAACGCCGCACTTCGCCGCCAACCCAGACGCTTGGCGGCTCCTCAAACTCGTAGCGGCTGAAAATGCGAACGGTATCAAGCGGCTGAAGCGCCGGCGCGGCGGCCGGATTGGCCAACGCGGCCGCCAGGCTGAAACTCTCCACGCTCGGCCGGTAGTCCGGAGCATTCAGCCGGATGATTTCGGCGTACGCGCCAGCCGGCTCGGGCAAAAGATCCGCTTGCGAAGAGACGATGTCCGTCAGCTTCATGCCCGTCTGGAAGGAATAGCGGCCCGGCCGCAATACGTGTCCTTGAAGATAAATTGCATTTTGGCTGTAGGGCGCGATGGGAAAAATGTGCACTACATCTCCGCTCTGCATGGCGAACGATTCAAGCTGTTTGGCCAGGCTCGCGGAATCTACCGTTTCGGGAATGTCCAGGTTGAGCATGGTGCGTTTTTGGTGTGCTTCGAGGCGTTGCACTTCGATGTGGCGCAGAGCGGCGGCAGGCAAGATTCCTCCGGCCAATTCCAGTACCTCAGCCAGATTTTTTTCCTCGCGCAATTCGTAAACAGCTGGGCGCCGCACCATCCCTTCGACGGTAACTTGCGGACCGACGGGAGGGACCAGCAGCGTGTCGCCATCTTCCAGGCGCTTCAAGTCCGATCGCACACCGCGGAGAAGCAGGTCGTAGGCGTCAATCTCTTCACTTAGTTGCTTGCCGCGAAAATGTTTCAAGCTACGGAGAGAGCCTTCCCCCGTACATCCACCGGCAGCGAACAAAGCGTTTAGGGGAGTCGACAGCGAACTGATGTCGTATGCGCCAGGATGCGCAACATCCCCGACCACGTACACGCGAACGGTGCGCAATCGCGAAAGGGAAATATCGGCCGAAACATTCCGAAACTGCGTTCGCAGAACGTGTTGAACGGTTTGCTGGACTTCGCTCATGGTCCGGCCACTCACTAGGACCGGACCAACCTCAGGTAAGGAAAGGCGGCCTTCGCGGTCCACGGTGCGGTAAAGCCGTTGTGCGATCCCGCCCCACAGATCGATGGCCAGTCCATCTCCCGGCCCTACTACGTAGTCGGGCCCTACCGGCAGGTCCATTGGAAAAGAGTCGGAATCCAGCGTGCCGTTGCGGAAAACATCCAGGCCAAAGCGTTCAAGCACCGGCTGGCGGGCGGAAGCCTGCACGTACAGATCGTAAAGAGAAGGGATGTCCGCGTACGGATTAGGCTTTGGAGACAACTTCGAGCGCCCGGGAACTTCGCCTTTCTCTTCGCTCGCTGCGGGCCGGGCCTTTGGGAAGCGTTTCCGCTCCGCGAAATACGGTTTAAGGGTTCCCGTAGCCAGCGAATCACTGGCGCGAGCCACGCTATTGTCTTCCAAGTTGATCTCACCGGCGGCAAGGGCAGAAGGCTCATACCGGTGCTGCGCCGATGAGCGAAGTGCCCCAGACTCTGGATCGGAGATTGTTTGCACCAATTGGCGGGAAGGAATTCCCGGTTCTTCGATAGGATTGCCGCGAGACTGGCGCGGAACCGTGCGTTCTCCCAGATTCGAAGGACTCGTCTCCAGTGCGCGCTGTTGTTGGCGGAATTCCGGTTCTTCGCGCAACTGCTTCTGCCGTGGCTCTACACACTCCCGGCCGCGGGCCGCGCTGCACTCTTCCGCTCGTTTCAATTCCTCTTCGGTACCCTTTTCTTCCGGCGGATTGTCTTCCTCGGCTGCAGTTCGCGCCAAGCGGCGCGTGCGTTCGTTGAACAGCATCTCGTGCTCCCTGGCCGCCTCGGAATCCGGGTTTAACTTCGGCATCAAGTAGCCGTAGCGTTGCAAGAGGCGCGTGGCCAAGGAACGGAATTCCAGTTCGCGAGCGAGGCGCTCAAAAATGGCTTGGTCGGTCAATTCGGTGTCATCCAGAATTTGACCGTGGTCGGTCGCTTCCTTCGCCACCCACCTTTTCAACTCGACCAGGAGCCCCGGCTCTTTGCGGAGTAAGTCCTCAACCTGGGCGGCCGAAGCCGCTACACGACTCAGGTTTTCCGCAGCAAGCCCGGAAGGAGCGATAGGATCAGAGGTTTGGTTCTCTTGCGCGGGAAGGAAGAAAGGCCAGACCAGGAAAGTCACGAAAAGCACGACGCCGTATCGAAAGTTCTTACGAATAGGCAGCTTGATAACCCGTCTTGGGCTACTGACATCCGCGGCTAGCTTTCTCTTCATGCGATCTTTCCTTACCCGGCTTAGGAGTCCTCTTCTGAAGACGCGATGCAGCTCGCGCAGATGCCAAAGAAATGTCCGGCAGAGAAGAGTGGTGTTACTTTCGAAAGTAAGCAATGCACTTGCATCGCCAACTGAAGTCGAGCGGCGGAGGGAGGGAAACCGTGCAAACACAGTCAGTTAGAACGGCCAAAGAAAGTTCGAGGAGCGCCTGCCTCGAAAGGCATTCCCACTGCGGGAATTGGCCGCCTGGGTACGTTCAAAAATGGAACGTCCGTGGCAAGTTGAAGATTTAAGAAGCTTTCTCGTGGATTTGCGGGGTTTTGACGCGGAGCGCTAACTGGTTCGAAGTGCGATGCACGAGTTTGATACGTTGCTTGCTTTCAGTGCTGCAATGGTCATAATGATGGCTTCGGGAGCGTGGCTCCCTGCCCATGGAATGTCCAGTTTGCGCGGCTAACAACCCAGACGCGGCCTCGCTGTGTGGAACCTGTCACACGCCTCTTCCGATCCCATTATCCCAAGAAACGCTCAACGAAAGCGGAACGCCGGAAGCGTGGTCGGTGGCGGTGACTCCGCGGACTTCCGGAGTAGCGGCGGCTGGCGATGATGTAGAGAAAGGAAGAGTATTAGCGGGCCGCTACGAAATTCTCCAGTTGCTGGGACGAGGCGGAATGGGCGCGGTCTATAAGGCGCGCGACACCGAACTGGACCGCATCGTGGCGCTCAAACTAATCCGGCCAGAACTGGCGAGAAACCCAGAAATCCTGAGGCGTTTCAAGCAGGAGTTAATTCTCGCGCGGCAGGTGACGCACAAGAATGTCATTCGAATTTTCGACCTGGGGCAATCCGACGGGATCAAATTCATCACCATGGATTTCGTCGAAGGCCGAGACCTGCGCGCGTTGTTGGTCGAAAGAGGCAAATTTCCTGGGGAGGAAGCATCACGCTTGATGCTGCAGATTTGCCGCGCTCTGGAAGCAGCGCATGCCGAGGGCGTGATTCATCGCGACTTGAAACCGCAAAACATCATGGTGACTGGGGATGGGCGCGTGTACGTGATGGACTTCGGGATCGCGCGTTCCGCGCACCTGCCGGGAATGACGCAGACAGGGGCGCTCGTCGGCACGCCGGAATATATGTCTCCCGAACAAGCGCGTGGCGAAAAACTCACCGAGCGTTCCGATCTTTTCTCGCTCGGAGTTATTTTTTACGAGCTCCTCACCGGCAAATCGCCGTACCCAGCTGACGCGCCATTGGGAACATTGTGGAAGCGCTTGCAGGAAAAGCCGAAGGCTCCCGCTGAAGTCGAGGCGACCGTGCCAAAGGCGCTCAATGACCTGGTCATGAGCGCGCTGGAGATCGAACCGGAGAAGCGAATATCGGGTGCGCGTGAAATGGCGCAGCAACTGGAGATTTGGCTGGGGCCCTCAGCGGGGAGCTCCACGATTTTTCTGCCCGCGCCGCGGATGGCATACTGGAAGTGGGCTTCGGCGGCACTCGCGATACTGCTCGTAGCGGGGGTGATTGGATTTAGACTGAAAGGCCCGCCCAAGCCCAAAGTCGTGCATGCTCCCGTTAGCGTTCTTGTGGCCGACTTCACGAACCACACGGGTGATCCCATCTTCGACGATACTCTGGAACCGATGTTTAACTTCGCGCTGGAAGGAGCAAGCTTCATTAATGCTTTCAACCGCGGGAAGGCCCGCAAGCTTGCTGGGCAACTTCCGCACCCCACGGACAAGCTCGACGAGCAGGCGGCACGGCTGGTTGCGGTTAGCGAAGGCATCGGCGACATTGTCACCGGCTCGCTCAGTCGTCGCGGCGATGGCTACAAGCTTTCAGTAGAGGCAATGGACGGTGTGAGCGGCAAGACCATTGCGAGTGCCGATGTCACTGCCGCCAACAAGGACGAACTCCTGCTCGCGGTACCCAAGCTGGCCGCCCCGATCCGCAAGGCGCTCGGCGACACCACGCCGGAATCGGTCCAGCTCACTGCCGCCGGAGGAGCTTTCCAAGCTTCATCGCTGGAGGTCGTACACGATTATAGCGTTGGGATGGAACAGCAGTTCGCTGGGAAGATGCAGGACGCGCTGCAATCATTTTCCAAGGCCGCGGAGCTGGACCCGAACTTCGCCCGCGCCTACGCCGGCATGTCCGCGGTAGCTGCAAACCTGGGGCAGCTCCAGGATGCCGAGAAGTACGTCAAGCTGGCGATGGAGCACGTGGACCGCATGACCGAGCGCGAACGGTACCGCATCCGTGGCTTGTATTACCTGAGGACCGGGAACTGGGAAAAGTGCGTTGAGGAGTACAGCGAGCTGGTAAAGCAGTACTCGGCTGACAACGTTGGCCACAACAACCTCTCTATTTGTTATAAGAACCTGCACAACACGCCCAAAGCTATCGAAGAACTGCAGCGAACGATGGAGATCTTACCCCACAATCAGATCGCCAGGATGAATCTCGCCTTGTTTACGTCGTACGCCGGGGACTTCCCGGCGGCGGAGCGGGAGGCGAGGACGGTGTTGCAGGCCAACCCTTCCTATGAAAAGGCCTACATTGGCCTGGCGAACGCCCAGGTCGGGCAGGGCCAGCTGGCTGAAGCGATCAAGACCTATCGGCAGCTCGAGAAGGTCAGCAGCTTAGGACAGTCCATGGCGGCTCCTGGACTGGCCGACATCGCTCTATATGAGGGACGTTTGGGCGACGCAGCGCAGTTGCTGCAACAGGGGGCGGCCACGGACTTGCAAGACGGCAGGCCCAATTCCGCCGCCGCCGATTTTGCTGCGCTTGGGTATACGCAGCTTTTGCGAAAACAGAAGGCAGCGGCATTAGCCGCGGTGGAAAAGACATTGACCAACAGTAAATCGGTTTCGCTTCGGTTTCTCGCAGCACGCATCTTTGTCGCGGCTGGCGAGACCGGCAAAGCACGCGCGCTAGCTGCCGCTCTCGCCGCCGAATCGCAGCCTGAGCCGCAGGCCGACGCTAAATTAATCGAGGGTGAAGCCATGCTGAAGGGAGGCGCAGCGCGCCAGGCGATCCAGTTGTTCACCCAGGCCAACAACCAGCTCGATACCTGGATCGGACACTTCGATCTCGGCAGGGCCTATCTGGAAGCTGACTCCTTCGTGGAAGGCGATTCCGAATTCGACCGCTGCATCCAGCGCCGCGGCGAAACCCTGGAATTATTCGATTACATGCCGAGCTATGGCTACTTGCCCGAGGTTTACTATTATCAGGGACGCGTGCGAGAGGGGCTGAACAGTCTCGGTGCTGCCAATTCCTATTGGATATTCCTGTCCATAAAAGACAAAGGGGACGGCGGCGCGCTCTTCGAAGACGCCAAGAAGCGCCTCGATGAACTGAACAAGAGGTAGGAGCGAATCAGCAAATCTCCTGCCCGCAGAAGCACGAACTGTCAGGCGTTGCCTTGCGCAGTAAAAACGCGCAGGAAAAAAACCATTGGCGCATTGCTGAGACAGTTGGCCTTCAACTGACGGGAGCACTTTTGGGGACGACACCCGAAACGCAGGGACGTCAATCCCGACGAATTGGCGTGAACTAATCTTCCGACCTCGTGTCGGCCTCCAAGGGCTGTCGGCCGCTGCCAAACAGCCCACCGCCTTGAGACGCTCCTCAGAATTTCACGAATATGGGCTTCGGGTCTGACGGATGGCTCTGGGCCCCCTGCTTGTTGGTCTCCGTCACGAAGTACGTGTACGTCACGTTGTTCTTCACGTTCGGATCGGTGAACGTCGTCACTGGCGGTGTCCCAGTTATTCCCTTTGGCGCAGTAATATCGGTGAACAACTGGGGGTTTGCAGCCACGGCAGCCAGCACACTAGCCAACGTGGGGAAGGAGCCCGTGGCGCGCCAGACGTCATACCTGCGAACCTGACACGGTGGCCCGGGCGCCGTCCAGTTCAGGACGACACTCTTGCTGCTTACAGCTGCCATCAGTCCCGTCGGCGGATCGGCGGTGGAGCAGGCCGTCTCCTGGTCCTGCTCGTTGCCGCCCCCAGTCGTATCAGGGGGGAAGCCGCCGCCCCCAGTCGTATCAGGGGGGAAGCCGCCACCCCCAGTCGTATCAGGGGGGAAGCCGCCGCCCCCAGCCAAATCAGGGGGGAAGCCGCCGCCCCCAGTCAAATCAGGGGGGTAGCCGCCGCCGCTGGAAAATCCAAACCCATTAGCTCGGGAGCCCACTTGACGCAGATCGACATTGATCCAGTCATTGAATCCCTGCATATCATTGAATGCTGGCGACGGGGGAGGATCTGGTGAACTGAAGGTGCTCCCGTTGAAATTCACGTCCTGCCAGGGGACGGGGTTTTCCGGGTTCGGGTCGGGCACGGGATCCAAGTCATTGTTCCAATCGATTGGAGCCGAGAAGGTGCTGCCGTCAACCCGGACCATCCGCGCTCCGTCCAAGATAGGCGTACCATCGCAGTGAATGGTAGCGAACCGCCCGCCCGTGGTGTTCTGCAGTTGGATGTCGAGCGCATTGGGCGGCGCATACCACCGGGTGAAATGCGTAGCCGGTTGAATGGGAATGGCAAACAGGTCCGAGCCTATCCCGAGGGTCTCGTTAAGCGCTATTTCAGACAGTGGGGGTAGTGTCTGTCCGGAGTAGTCAATTCCGCCATTATCGGCGAAACCGCGAATCTGGTTCAGATAATTCATCGAGCTGAGGAAGGCAGGGTTGCAGTTCAAGGCATAGTTCGGCACGCCTGGTGGACTGTTGGTCTGTTGGCCCGCGATAGCGCCATTGGGAAAGAACGTGCCGCCGTGCGTGAGGAAAAACGTATGCCCCATTTCATGCAGCAGCGTCCCAGCTTCCGCCGTGATGGTCCCCACTTGATTGACGCAATACGTTTGGCCTGGCGCTAGCCCCACGGAGGGATCTGCCTGGCAGCCAGAAACGTCGTCCACAAGCCACAACCCAAACGTCACCTCAGAGTCTCCTCCGCCCACGTCCGAATGCCCCGAGCTGCTTGTCGGCCCTCCGTACACAACCGAGAGTCGCGACTCATTGCTGAAATTGTAAGCGCCGTCTGCCACGCACGGCGGGGTCATACAGGTCGTCGTGGTCTTCGCCGTGGTGATGGTGAAGGTGGTGGTATTCGGATCCGTACTCGGGCTTTGGATAGTGAACGGCCTATAGATTCCGTTGAGAGCGGGCTGCCCGTGGGCCCCCGAGACGGTTACGCGATCACCGTTCGCGTCGCTGCACGCAGGAGGAAGATTGGCGGGGTTACAATCTCCGGGCTTAACGAGCCCTTGAGGGGTTTGGATGGTTACCGTTGCGGTAGTCCCGGAATTCACAATCGAAATTAACTTGGCGACTGAGGTGCTCTGTAGCGTCGCGGCGGAAGCGGTCCAGAAGGATCTTGGTGTTCCCAATGCGTGGCCGAAAAACACGTAATGGTAACTGTCTTTCCGTCCGGACTGGAAGTTCCCCAGAGGTACAGGAGGGCTGCTGTTAGGCACTGTCGCGTTGTCCTTAACGAATAGAAAGCCTTCCTTCCACCCAACTGCCGCCTGCCCGGGAAATTGGTGTATGATGTAGGGGTCGGGGGCCGGGCACGGTAGCTGGCTCCCCACTGGCGGCGTCAACTTGCAAACACCGTTGAAATTGGTACCGACGTCGAAATGAACGTGGATGTCTTGTTTCCAAAAGGCATCGCCCACCTTATCCAGAGCTAACTGCTTGGGCAGGTGCGAATGTAAAACGGTACCATTTGCATCTCGGAGCGTGAGGTAATCGATTTCAACAAAGATGTCCTGGGCGGTTGGGCTGGCACCGGGCAGAGCCACGAACGGGTTGCTTATACCATTCTGGACGCTTATGACATCGGTGTAGCCTGGTGGGGTGGCGTTCTTCCAGCCTTCACGGCAACACCGTAGTTATTCACGACCCAGGTCGGATTGTCCCAGGAGCCGTTATAGACCCCGGGGAACGCAGGGCTGTTGGTCCCGTAAAGAGAAGTAAGGGTCACGCCGTTCAGCATTACGATTTCGGACTTGTTCGCTTGGCCGTTGCCTACAATGTGGGTAATCTTGGCCACGGGAGATGTGGCCAGGGGGGGCGTGCCTACGATGGGTGCAGCGGCCTGGTAGAAACCAACGATCGGCTGGCTAAACGTTGACAAACTGTTGTTGGGGGCCACGGCACCATCGTAAAGGACGATCGAATTCAGTGGAACTAACGGTGATTGGACGCTGAATATCATTACAAGCGTAGCGCCCAAGGTAAAAGGAACCCCATTCCCGTTGCTTCCGGTATCGGCCAAGCCTACTGTAAAAGAGCCGTTACCTTGGGCGTTTCCGTTCACATCCACGGGCAGAAACGGACGAACGTCCGCGCGGTAGGCATGCATAGTTTTTGACCCCTGCGAATTACCGGAACAGCCGCCTGCACTCCAGGACGTAGGGGCAGTCGGGTTGCCTAGGACCTTCCCGGTGATGGTGTAACCGTTGAAGGATCCCACCTGACCCGTGATGGCTCCGGGCAGCGTTGATTCAACGGTTTCCCAGTAGAGGAAGGCCGCCTCAACTTTGGCTCCGGCGGGCACGCTAGTAGAGTTGGGCTGGTTGGGATCGGGAATCGTGATCGTTCCCGTTGCCAAGCCGTTGAGCAACGGTCCGTTCAAAACGGCTCCGCCCACAACATAGTCCCCAGTAACAAAATAGTTATTATCTAGGCATAACGATGTGATCGAGCATGCGGTTGTCACATTTTGCGCTGAAGCTGTTTGCGCAAACTCC
>WNFF01035481.1_pt1 | contig 10926 bp, 7 predicted proteins | sample 5400441 | NCBI WGS metagenome assembly WNFF01 (sample SAMN13153345, study PRJNA577476) | soil metagenome | isolation source: 120 cm saprolite under Douglas fir tree site 2 hole 3 replicate 1 | place: USA:California | collected 2015-04-18
TTGCGGGTCCCACGTTTAACCTAGACCGTAACCCCACGCGCGTCAAACCGCGCAATCTGTTTGATGTGTCCGTGGGCGACGACGACCTGTTTCATGGCGACCGGTACAAGTGGAGCTTGCGCTTCACGGTCATCAACCTAACCAACAAAACGGCGGTGTACAACTTCCTCTCAACGTTCAGCGGGACGCATTTCGTGACGCCGCGGGCGTACACGGCGGAGCTGGGTTTCCACTTCTAGGCGAGTACAAAGGGCGCTGGCGGGACGAACGGCTACGTCCCATGGGGTGCCTCCGCTCTGCTGCGCGCTAATCCGAATCTTCGCAAGGGCGAAGGCAGTCAGGCCGGAGCGGTACCCCCCTCCCCCGGTTTTTCATAAGTGTTGATTCTGAAGGAGGTTAAAGTCCTTTGTTTTGATACACTTTCACAAGTGTTGATTCTAAAGCTAGTTATCTGACGGCGGGAGGAGCTACTTCGAGGACGTGGTGATTAGGAGGCTCCGGGTTGGTTGCGGGTCGGGATCCTCTTCAACGAATGAGGAATGGATGGTGTCGCGCCAAGGTAGCTGCCGGAGAAGCGGGCGGAAATATCGCGGCCGATGGACTTGGCGGCTTGGGCCACGGAAGTCTCCAGAAGTGAGGTTTGAGTTGTAGGGGAGTCTCGCGGAAGGCGAGGCGCACTACTGAACGGGAACATTATACCCGAACAGTAATGCGCTTTTCAAGATCCCAGCCACAGTTACATTCTTAAATTGCTCGACAGACTTCGCCGATCGGGAGATTGGCGTTCCCGGCAGAGATAGTGAATTTGCCCTAGCTAAGACGGCTGGTCGGTATAATACGAGGATGAACAGGATAGGATTTACGCTCGGTCTAGTGCCGGTGCTCGGGCTAAGCATCGCCGCTGGTTTTCATTTCCGAGTGGCAGCCTCGACTCCCACGATCCCCCAAATCACGCTGTTACGCACGCCGCACGGAGGTATTCAACCGCAAACAGAGCTCGACCGCGACGGCGTGCTGCACATGATTTATTTCAAGGGAGATGCCTCCGCGGGAGACATTGAGTACGTGGAGCGGCAGCCGGGCGCGCAAGATTTCTCCCGGCCCATTCGCGTGAATAGCGAGCCCAGAAGCGCGGTTGCCATTGGCACCGTGAGGGGACCGCAAATTGCGATCGGGCGAAACGGGCGAGCCTACGCCATCTGGTTTGGTTCACAAAAGTCTGGCGGCCCGGCAGGCACGATTCCGGTGTTGTTTTCTCGACTGAACGATTCGCGTACGGCATTCGAGCCGCAGCGCGACTTGATGCAGTATGCGACAGGCGGCGACGGAGGACTTTCCGTCGCAGCGGATGCGCGCGGCGACGTGTATGTTGTTTGGCATGCCATGGGCGCGGAGCCTGGAGAAGAGCACCGGCGCGTGTATATGGCGCGGTCCACCGATGACGGTAAGACCTTTGCGCGCGAAGTACCGATCTCGCCGGCAACGCTGGGGGCCTGCGGGTGTTGCGGGATGCGCGCAATCGCAGACGAGCGCGGCACGCTGTACGTTCTGTATCGCGCGGCGGCGGAGAGCGTCCATCGGGACATGACCCTGCTGACGTCCACAGACCAGGGCAGCACGTTTGGAGCGGCGCGCGTTGACTCTTGGGAATTGAATGCCTGTCCCATGAGTACCGCATATCTGAGCGAAGGGGGACGCGAAGTACTTGCCGCGTGGGAAAAGGCGGGTCAGGTTTACTTCGAGGAAATCGAGCAGGATCCACGCAAAGTCGCTCCAATCCTGGCTGCGCCCGGCGAAGGCGCCAATCGAAAGCATCCGGCCGTTGCAGCGAACGCGAACGGCCTGGTGCTGCTGGTCTGGACGGAGGGAACCGGCTGGTTGAAGGGCGGCTCGCTGGCGTGGCAGGTTTTCGACAGTGCTGGAAAGGCCACGAGCGCACAAGGCCACGCGCCCGGGGTTCCTGTGTGGGGACTCCCAAGCGCGTTCGCAGACCACCAGGGAAACTTTACGATTGTTTATTGATGCCTCGGAACAGGGGGTGAGGCAACAAGTAGGTGAAGCCTACGAAGGCCTCCCAGCGGGTGGAGGTGTCCGTGAGTCCGCGGTTGAAGCCGCCATCGAAAACTAGAGTTTTGCGCGCGGCGTAGCTTACCGCCCAAAGGTTCCCCACCGCATTTCCACGTAAGAAAGCGCACCGTTCCTTCGGTCAGTTCGTTGAACATGGCGTTGGCGTCGTAGTGAAATCCCTTCACCTCCGCGCTGGCCAAGAGCAAAACGGAGTTTTTGGGGCTGCCGAAGTCGAATTCCGGCGCGCCGCCATCGTACGCGCGATGGAAATAGCTCACCGCGAGCGTCGGCTTCGCTCCTTCGCCTGGGCTGACCACGGCCTGCGCTCCCAAGAATACTTCGGCGACACGGTTCGCGCTTTGGCCCGCCACACGGTAGTGGACCACCGGCTCGCTGGAGGCCAGAAACTCCAATCGCGGATGAACGGAAAATTTGATCACTTCATTCGGCGCGAAGCGAGACGAAAATTCGGGGGAATGGTTCGCGACGCTCAGGCCCGTTTCAAACTGCAAGTAACCCGCAGCTGTGAGCGTGGCGGGAGTGGAAACCGTGGGGCGTCCTGGGTTTGCTTCTGGTTCTTCACCCACCGGTGTTTGCGCTTTGGCTCTCAAAGCAAACAGCGCCAACGCGGAAAATGCGACGAGAACCCGCCTCATTTGCCCTTCGACGCCCTGGTGAGGTAAGACTTGGCTTCGCTGAGCTCGGCGCGGTCGGCTGCCGGCGCGCAAATCTCCATTAGCTTTGTGTAGAAGGCGTTGGCCGCAGCAGAGTCGCCTGCTAATTGCGCGGCGTGCCCGGCTCCGTAGAGCGAGTCAAAACGATTCGGAGAGTTCTTGAGCGCTGCTTTGTATTCGGCTAGGGCTTCCGCTGGGCGCTTGAGTTCGAGCAGCATGTCGGCGAGCATTTCGCGGGCGGGCATGGCCAGGGAGTCCACTCCATCTGCGTCTTCGCGATCCGCTGCGGAGCGCAGCGTCTTCACGGCTTCTTCTGTTTTTCCTTCGGCGAATGACACCCAGGCCTCGGCTTCTATTCTAGTTGCCGCACGCTTTTGTCGGGAGCTTTGTCCCCGTGGTGATGTTCCTTGCGCTGCTCCTCTGTGCTGATCTCGAAAAACTTCTGGAGACTCTGGCGCGCGGCGGCGGCATCACCCAAATGGGCGGCGGCAATCGCGCGCACCCTGTAGGTCGATTCTTGCGATTCGCGCGGGACCTGCGGAATGGGCAATTCCGCGGCTTCTTTCCAGCGGTGCAACTCGAACGCGTTGCGCGCAGCGAGGAACCCTTGATCCGCGCCGGGCACGCTCCCCAACTCTTTCACCAACTCCCGGGCCTTGGATTCTTGTCCGCTTTGCAGGTAGGAATAATTCAGAAAGTCGAGCGCGTGGAATTGGTAATGCGGCGCCGAACGATGCTCCTGCGTGGCTTTGGCGGCGGATGCCGCAGCAGCGATGTTCGACGATATAGATTCTTGCCAAAACCCAAGACGCACGAAAATGTGCGACGGCATGTGCAGGGCATGCGAAGAATCCGGCGCGATTTTCGAGTAAGCGCGAGCGGCTTCGAGACCCTGCGAGGCAAATTCCGCGGTGTCCGTGGCGTGGATCAGGTAATGGGCAGGACCGGGATTATCCGGCGCCTTGCGGCAAAGAGGCTCGAGGATGGCGATGGCCGCTTTGCGATTCGCTTGCGCGTCGACCTCCTGCTGCTCCGCCAGCGCCAGCAGCGACAGGGCGTAAAACGCGGCCGCGTTCACATCATCCGGCGATTGCTTGTGCAATCCCGCGAGCGCGGCCGAGAAAGCTTGTACGCGTTGCGCCTCGCTCACCTTGGCGTCGGCGAAATAGAACGCAGCCGCAGCGGCGATGTACCCGCGTTCGCGCTCTGTCGGTGCGTCGAGTGTTTGCGCGCGATGAATATCCTGCGCGCCGAGCTTCAGCGCTTTTCCCGAGGGAAATTCCCAGAGTTGTTCATAGTGGGACATGGCCTTGCCCCAATAGGCCATGGCACATTTGGAGTCGTGCTTGGCGGCGTCGCTGAAGCTTTGATCCGCTTGCAGGTATTGAAAAGAATGCAACAGCGCGACGCCGGTCTCGATTGCGGGGCGAGCCTCGGCGGAGCAACTGGTCGAAAAATTTACTTGTCCCACCTGCACAGGGGGCGAGGGTAGGGGGATTTTGTTGTTCGATTCGGCGCGCAAAAACAAGCCGGCGGAGAGAGCCGCCAGGGAAAGGGCGATGAAACGCGTCGTGCAATTCATAACTTGCACCTCTGGCTCGGACAAGAACATGCCGCCCTGCGATTCTACCGCCCGGCATGCTCAGCACGAAAGAGAGCTCTGCGGCGTGCGGCGGGATTTCCCGGCGAGATCCCTTCGGTCCACTTCACTCTGTCAGGTTCAGTCCTGCTAGAATAGGCCGCGAATTTGGCTTCGCCAAAAAGGTGACTTATGCAAACTCGTACGGCCGTCTTCGCGATGGCATTATCGGCGCTTGTGGGTATCACCGCGGCAGACACACGCCTGATTCGCGGGGGAAACGGCATCACGCTGCCGCTGCCGCCGGCGACAGAGGCGAAGCCCGTCACGGACAGCGTCAACGGAACCCACATCACCGATGCATACCGCTGGCTCGAGGATGGGCGGAGTCCCGAAACGCGCGCGTGGATCGCTTCGCAAATGAAATACACGGAAGAGTATCTGGCGCAGGTGAAAATCCGGCCGGAAATTGCCAAGCGCGTTAAGGAACTGGTCCGCGTGGAGAGCTTTTCGATTCCGGTGGAGCGCCAGGGCAGCTACTTTTTCAGCAAGCGCCTGCCGGACGAAAACCAGGCTTCAATTTATCTGCGCAAAGGGCTGCACGGAAGCGAGGAGCGCCTGGTGGATGCGGTGAAATTGAGCGCGGATCAGAATACCTCGGTGCACATTGCCGACATCTCCAAAACAGGAGATCTACTGGCCTATGCCGTGCGTGAAGGCGGGGCCGACGAACAGATCGTCCGGCTGCTGGACGTAAACAAGAACCAGGAACTGCCGGACGTCTTGCCACGAGCCCGCTACAGCCAGATCAACATCGCCCCCGACAAGCGAGGGCTGTACTACGGCAGGCTGGACCCTTCCGGAAGCGTCATCTACTATCACCGGCTCGGCACTCCCGCCGACTCCGACCAGGTGATTTTCGGGAAGGAATTTAATGGCGAGAAGTTCGGGCAAATGGAACTGATCGGCGCCAGGATCACGGAGAATGAACGCTACCTTTTGATCGAGGTGTATCACGGCGTGCCGGCCACACGCGTGGACGTTTATGCCAAAGATTTGCGCGCGCCCGATGCCCCCATCCGGCCGGTCATCCACGGCATCGACAACCGCTTCGCGGTGGAAAACCATGGCGACGACCTTTACGCGCTGACGGATTACAAAGCGGAGAACTATCGCGTCGTGCGGATCCATATCCAGGATGCGAGTGCGGACAAGTGGCAGACGGTGGTACCGGAAGGCAAGGACGTCATCTCCGAGATTTCCATGGTGGGTGGAAAGCTGTTTGTCACCGGCTTGCATGACGTTGTGACGCAAACGCGAGTCTACAGCCTGGACGGCAAACAATTGGGCGAGCTGCAGTACCCAACGCTCGGTTCAGCCTCGGGCGTTTACGGACTCGACGATTCGGAGAACGCTTTCTATACGTTCGAATCGTTCATCATTCCACCGGCGATCTATCACTACGATGTGAAGACCGGGAAGACCGAAGTCTTTGCCAAACCGCAAGTGCCGTTCCCGTCGGAGCAGTACGAGGTCAAGCAGGTCTTCTACACGTCCAAGGACGGCACGCGCGTGCCTATGTTTATTTCCTCGAAAAAAGGAGTGAAGGCGGACGGAAATGCGCGGGCGCTGATGCATGCGTATGGGGGATTCAACATCAGCCTGACCGCAACGTGGAACCCGGAGTACGCGTGGTGGATGGAGCAAGGAGGATTCTCCGCGCAGCCTAATCTGCGTGGCGGCGGCGAGTACGGCGAGAACTGGCACAAAGGCGGGATGTTTGAGAAGAAGCAAAACGTGTTCGACGATTTCTTCGCAGCCGCCGAATACCTGATCGCCAACAAGTACACCACCGCGGAGAGACTTGCGATTCGCGGCCGCTCCAACGGCGGTTTGCTGATGGGCGCCGCGATGACCCAGCGCCCCGATCTCTTCGGCGCCATCTGGTGCGGTTATCCTCTGCTGGACATGATGCGGTACCAGAATTTCCTGGTGGGACGTTGGTGGACCACGGAATACGGCTCCGCCGAGAATGTGCCGCAGTTTCCGTACCTGCTGAAATATTCCCCCTACCAGAACGTCAAGCCGGGAACCAAGTACCCGGCCATCATGTTTAACAGCGGCGATTCCGACACGCGTGTCGATCCCTTGCATGCCCGCAAAATGACCGCGCTGATGCAGGCAGAAACCGGAAGCAACCGCCCGATTCTCCTGCACTACGAGCTCAAAGCCGGGCACAGCGCGGGAGTGTCCATCACGCAGCTCGTCAGCGACACCGCCGACGAACTCGCCTTCCTCTGGAATGAGAGCGGAGGAAAATGAGAGCGGCTCTGCGCGTGGACGTCGCGGGGAGAAGCCTAGGGAGATTCACGGCAGCGCATTTCACTGCCATCCTGCTAGAATAAGCCCCGGAGCGGCACTTCGAAGCAGGTGCGGGTACGAAAGCCATTTGAACCAATGTCGAATCTCTGAGGAGCTGCGGATAGACAGCCCGTGTGCACGGCCTGTCCCGCTGGCGTCCCGTAAAACGGGAAGCGAGCGGGGCAGGAAAGCCTAACGGTTGGCTCGTGGCGCCCACTTAATTCAGAGGTTCATGGCCTAGTTCCCCACGGCCGAGCAGTCCGCTCCGTTTTTTGTGTTTCAGGCATTCGCGGTGAGCGGGTTACTTTCCGCCTTTGCAGCTGAGTCGGAGCAAGATTCAATGGTGTTTACTTGGTTTGGCCTGCTTTTCATTGTCTTGATCGCCACTGTGGCTGCGTACTCCTACAAAACGTCCAGACGATTGGCCCTGCCCTTGAACGCTGACGTCGTCGTTCTCGACAAGAATGTGGGACAACAAGCGGCGCGCGGGAAGCTCTGGATCGCAATTCTGTACTTGACTGGTGTCGGAGCTTTGCTCGCATGGTTTGGGTTCATCGGCGTTTTTGAGCATTTTGATGCCAGTCGACCAACCAAGCCAGATTCTGTGACTGGAAGAATTATTCCCCAAAGCAATCACGGACACATTGTTTACCTAACCGAGCGCGAAGAGGGCCTATTACTCTCGTTGCAAAGAACTTCTATCGGGTTCGCCTTCGTAAGCGTGGCTCGCGGATATTGTCTCGCAGCGCCAAATCGATCTCGTCATTGCCAATGGGGAAAACGCCGCCTCCGGCTTCGGCATCACGCCGCGTCTCGCCGACGAGCTTCTCGGCATGGGCATCGACGTCCTCACCGGCGGAAACCACAGTTGGGACCGCAAGGAAATTCTCGAGTACATGCCGCACCAGCCGCGGTTACTGCGCCCCGGCAATTTTCCTGAAGGCACCCCTGGATTTGGCTCGCTCATCGGTACAGCTAGAAACGGCCTAAAGTACGCCGTCCTGAACTTGCAGGGGCGTGTCTTTCTTACTCCCATCGACGATCCCTTCCGCAAGGCCGACGGCGAGCTCGCCAAACTTCCCGCTGACGTGGCCTTCGTCCTGGTCGATATCCACGCCGAAACCACCAGCGAAAAAATCGCCATGGGCTGGTATCTCGACGGCCGCGTCACCGCCGTTGTCGGCACGCACACCCACGTGACCACCGCCGATGAGCGCGTTTTGCCGCAAGGAACTGCCTTTATCACCGACGTCGGCATGACTGGCCCGCACGGCGGCGTAATCGGCATGGACCGCGAGGCGATCATCAAGCGCTTCCTCGATGGCCTTCCGGCGCGCTTTGAGGTCGCCTCCGGAGATGTGCAGATGAACTGCGTGCTGATCGAAACCGACGATACCGGCGAACGCAATGCGGCTGGGCGCCTCCGGGCCCGCCACATCGAACGCCTGTGCTTCCGCATCGAGTGAACAACAAGCCGCAACCGCAGGCAACTCCCCAACGTCTGTAGTAATCTCAGCTGCAAAAGGCGGCACTTACGTGAGAATCCCAGCGGCTTTGTGTCTGTCCGTGTGCCTGGCGAGCGCGAGCTTCGCTCAAGAGGAAGACGAGCTGACCGCGAAGGCACGTATTCTTCCTACGATCGGCCCCGGATTGCGTTCTGTCAAAGTCGGCAGCGACGGCAATACTTACGTGCTGATCGCTCCGGCAAGCTACGTCTCCGTTTTCGGCAAAGACGGCAAACTCATTAAGAATGTGCCCTCGTACTCGGAAACGTCGGGCCCTCAGTCACAAGAACTGCGTTCCATCCGCTACGGCGAAAGCATGGATGTCGATGCCGCCGGCACTGTTTACGTCGCCGATCGCGCGGCCAACGCCGTAAAAATCTGGGACGCCGCCGGAAACGCGCGGATGGCACAGGTGAACGCCCCGCTATCCGTCGCTGCACTGCCTGATGGCGAGGTCGCCGTCGCCACGCTACGAGAACCGCACTTGGTGATCGTATTCGACAAAAATGGCCGCGACGTGCGCGAGTTTGGCGACCCGGAACCGCTCACCGAGCGAACCGACCTCAATCGCTTCATGAACATCGGCGAACTGGCCAGCGACGCGCAAGGCCATCTTTTCTATGGATTTAGCTATACGCCGGAGCCAACCGTCCGCCAATACGACCGCTTTGGCTACGCCGCCCTGGACATGCAATACACGGCCCTGCAAGCCGCGCCGGAGGCTCAGGCCGTTCGGCGCGAAATCCAGCGTCAGGAGAAGAAAAGTGGCGCCCCCGTTTTCAAACGTGTCCTGAACGCCTTCGGCGTCGACCGCGATACCGGCGAAGTGTGGATGGCTGTGGGTAACAACCTCCTGCGCTTCGATAAAGAAGGCACTCGCCGTGCCGGGTACAAGCTCTATACTCCGGAAGGCGCGCGTCTCGAACCAAACATGATTCTGGTGGAGAAAGACCGTTTGCTGATTGGCAGCGACCCCTTGGGCATCTATGTCTTTGAACGCCCCGACAAAAAATTTCAGCAATAGGTGGAGTTTTCCTCAGGTTGTCCTTGTGCAATTCCGTTCGCGAGCGCGCGTACCTTGCAAAGTTTCCGTAAAATTCCCTTTTGAATCAGTAAAGCGCAGCTTATGTGCCAAATTTTTCAGCTTGTGGAAAAACTGTGCACGAGATGTGAACACTCCCCAACTCCTTCGCGCACTTTTCGCTTGCCCCCTGCGCTTCAATCAGCGACAATCCCGCGCTGTGTCTTAGCAACTATGGAGAGGCCAAAAGATTTTGAAGCAACGCGCGGAGCGAGCAGGGGCAAACGGAAAGCTCCGGCGCGAGTAGACCCCAAGTTCTGAAAAACGATAGACGGTATACTGAGTTTGGCTATTCCACAACTTTTTCACACCTGTGGAAATGGCCGAGGTGCACTCTTTTCTTGTGATGATAGCTGCCACCAATCCGGCGCGCGAGCGCGAGCCAGTCAATGCATGGGACAAGTTCCTGGAACTCGTCAAGTCCAGGGTCAGCATCAATACGTACACGACGTGGTTCCAGCCCACCCGGCTGAACCGCGCCGAGGGCGAAACGCTTTACGTGCAGATCCCCAACACCGTCTTCCGGCAGGTGCTCACCCGGACTTACGGCGAAATCGTCAAAGCCGTGTTTCATCAGCTGGGCACTCCCAACGCCAAAGTTCTCTATGTCTGCACGGAAGAAGAAGCCGCACCGGCTCCCGCGGTGGCGCCCCCCAAGCAGTCTAAGCTGGATTTCGACAACAACGACCATCAACTCAACCTGCGCTATACCTTCGACTCCTTCGTGGTCGGCAAGTCCAATGAATTTGCCCACGCCGCATCGGGCGCCGTGGCCGAGCGGCCCTCCAAAGCCTACAACCCGCTCTTCCTTTATGGCGGCGTGGGCATGGGCAAGACGCACTTGATGCATGCGATAGGGCACACCATCAAGAAGCGCAATCCGGCCATGCGCCTTTGCTACGTCAGCGCCGAGAAATTCACCATCGAAGTGATCAATTCGCTGCGCTTCGACCGCATGATCACTTTCCGCGACCGTTTCCACACCGTGGACGTCTTGCTGGTCGACGATATTCAATTCATCGCGGGTAAGGAGCGCACCCAGGAAGAGTTCTTTCACACCTTCAACGCGCTTTACGAGCAGCAGAAGCAAATCGTCATTTCCTCGGACTGCTTGCCCAAGGACATCAACTCCATCGAGGAACGATTGCGCTCGCGATTCGAATGGGGGCTTATCGCGGACATTCAGCCGCCCGATCTGGAAACCAAGATCGCCATTTTGCAGAAAAAAGCTGAAAACGACCGCTTCCCTCTGCCCGACGACGTAGCCGAATATATCGCGCGCGCCATCAAGTCCAACGTGCGCGAGCTCGAAGGCGCGCTGACCCGCCTGATGGCCTACGCCTCGCTGACCGGCGCAACCGTCTCTTTGGCCACCGCGCAGCAGGTGCTCCGCAACATCATCGCTTCGCAGGAAAAGCGCGTCACGATCGACCTCATTCAGAAGCGCGTGAGCGAACATTTCAACCTCCGAGAGCAGGACCTCAAAGTTCGCAGCAACACCCGTGCCATCGCTTTTCCTCGCCAGGTAGCTATGTACATCGTCAAGCAGCTCACCACCGCGTCTCTTCCGGAGATTGGCCGGCAATTCGGCGGCAAGCACCACACCACCGTGCTTCACTCCATCAACAAAATCGAAGAGTTGCGCCGCTCTGACAAAGA
>WNFF01019634.1_pt1 | contig 10924 bp, 8 predicted proteins | sample 5400441 | NCBI WGS metagenome assembly WNFF01 (sample SAMN13153345, study PRJNA577476) | soil metagenome | isolation source: 120 cm saprolite under Douglas fir tree site 2 hole 3 replicate 1 | place: USA:California | collected 2015-04-18
GTGAGCCCCGTGGCCTTCTCCCTCACGCTGGGCGGCATGGTCGGGAAGGTGTGGAAGTGCAGCGGCAGCCCGACCTCGTCGACGGCCTGCCAGAGCGGCTCCCACGAGGGATGCCACATGGGATCCATGTCCCACGAGCAGGAGAGCTCGATGCCGCGCAGCCCCATCTTCGCCACGCGATGGATCTCCGCGACGGCCGCGCCGATATCGCCATAGGGCAGGCAGGCGAGACCGATCTGGCGGTCGGGATAGTGGCGGCAGAAATCCACGAGCCAGTCGTTGTAGATGCGGAACATCTCGCCCGCGGCCTCGTGGTCGCCCAGCCGCGTGGCCGCGCCCAGGATGCCGAAGATGATCTCGGCCTGCACACCGTCGCGCTCCATGTCCTTGATGCGCAGTTCCGGCGTCGTCGGCCGACGAATCCCCTTCTTGCCGTCGTCGTAGAGGCCGGTCGAGGCCATGACGTCCGCGCGATAGTGGACGCCCGGCACGTACTTCTGCCCCGAGGGCCCCACGCCGCCCACCAGGCCGAAGGAGGAGCCGTTCTTCGAGGTCCACTGCGGCCCGTCCGGGCCGTCCGTGACATAGGGCATGCGATCGCGCAGGGCCGCCGAGGCATTCGCCGTGAACAGCTCGGGCGGAATCCAGGGCATGTCGATGTGGCAGTCGGCCGAGATTCGCGTGTAGTTCATCGTGTCACCCTCGATTCTGTCGGTTCACGGCTTCAGCCGCACATCATCATACGGCGCGGAATACGGAAAGTACGGAATCAGCGTGAGGGCCGGCTCCTCTACCCGCGGCCCGACGCCACGGATGAAGCCGTTCTCCCAGATGGGCGCGAAGACCGCCCGATCGTGCAGGATGCGCTGCGCCTGGTGGAGCAGCTCCTCGCGCTTGCGGCGATCCAGCTCGCGCGCCTGCCGCTCGTAGAGGTCCTGCACCTCCGGGACGACCCCGGCGGTGAAGGGGCCGCCCTTGACGGCGAGGATCTGCAGGCGTGTGGCGGCGTTGCCGGCGGGGCCGATGCCCCCGAAGACCACGCCCTTGAGCTTGCCCTCTCGCCAGCTCGAGAAAAAGGTGGCGCGTTCCATGGTCCGGATCCGCATCCGGATGCCGACGGCGGCCAGGTAGTTCGCGATCGCCTCGCCCGCGCCTTCGTAGGGCGGCGCGATGGTGAAGTCGCCGCCGTCGAAGCCGCGCGGGTGCCCGGCCTCCGCGAGGAGACGCTTGGCCCGCGCGGGGTCATAGGGGTCGGGGTCGAAGGGCAGCGCGAACTCCATGTACCGGGGCACCACGCTGCCCGTCAACCCGGCGAAGCCGAGCTGCTCGGCCTCGTTGAGCGACTTGCGGTCGATGGCCACGCTGGCGGCCAGACGCACGCGCGGATCGCGCCACGGTGAAGCCGCATCCCACTGATCCTGGAAATAGAGAGAGAAGATCGTGTTGCTGCGGACGGCGAGCAGCTTGAGCCCCGGCGTCCGCCTGACATCCTCGGCGATGGGCCCGTTCAAGAAGTAGGCGATGTCCACGTCGCCTCTCTTGAGGGCGGCGGCGCGCGTGGTCTCATCGGGCAGGCTGCGCAGGATCAGGCGCTTCACGCGCGGCGTCTTGCGCCAGTAGCCCTCGAAGGCCTCCAGGACGATCTCGATGCCCGGGTTGATGCTGACCACGCGGTAGGGCCCGGCGCCGATCGGCGCCTTCTTGAAGCCATCGTCACCCACGGCCTGGACATATTTGCGCGGCACCACCCACCCTGCGCTCGAGGCCGTCGTGCCGTAGAACGTGATGAAGTCCGGCCACGGCTCCTTGAGCCGGAACTGGATGCGCCGGGCATCGACGACGCGAACCTCTCTCACCTTCTCCTTGAGGACCTGGGCGTTGGCGCCCCGGTACCGCTCGAAGGAGAACTTCACGTCGTCGGCCGTCACCGTCTCGCCGTTGTGGAAGCGCGCGCCGCTCCGCAGCAGGAACTCGTACACGAGCCCGTCGGGGGAGACGGTCCAGGACTCGGCGAGACACGGTGCGCTCGGGCCGTTGGGCATGGGCTTGAGCAGCGCATCGTGAATGGCATAGAGCGTGAGGAAGGGAGTGATCGAGCCTTCGTTCTCACCCGGATCGAGCCATCGGGGCGCCAGCGTGAAGTGGACAGCGTAGGTGACCTGGCCCGCGGGTGCAGGATCGGCCGCCGGGGTCGGCGTGGCGGATCGATCAACCGCCTCACGGGACCCTCCCAGGCATTGGGTCCGCTCATCATACGCCATCTCGCGCCCCGTTGCGGGCCCGCGAATCGAACCAGCGGCTCCTAGCGACTTCCAGGCTCGTCCTATGGGACTGAAAGTTGCGTTCGACTCCCCGATTGACAGAGAGTGAATGATGCTACTTCCAGGTGGAAGCGTTGGCTGACCACGGGCACATGCAAGGGCCAGCAGGAAACAAGTGATTCGGATTATGCAGTAGTCACTGTGTCCAGCGGTCAGCGCCCGAACAGCGGTTGCCCCAGGGCCGGTAAGAAGCGCTCCAGATCAATACGCACGAAGGCGCGCACTCCGACTGATCGGCCTGCCCGGTCATTGATCGGGAAGACAGCCTCCACCCCCACTTGAACAGACTGCCCCGCCCAGACAACTCCAGGATTCACGGTTCCCGTCGTCTTCCCTGCCGCTCCCCGATCGAGAGGCGTTTGAAGGTCGACCTCGACCAACGGGAACATTTGTTTGACGGGAGTGGGGAGTCCCAAGTCTTTCACGTAGGCCTCGAGATACGGGAGGCTGTACTCGATGGCTCCGCCCCACTGCAACATGTTCGGATGGCGTTCGAACTCGCGGCCGGCTCTCGAACTCTGGTCGATGGTCAATTTCGTGCTGGCCTGGGTCGGGATGCGTGCGCCCAGGGCGCCTGTGACGGCCAACGGTTTCAGGACCGACAGGGTGCTCGGGAGATCGCCGAGTCCCTTCCCCACGAGCACCGCGGGGTTCAGCACATCGAAGGATTCTGCCCCCGTGGCCTTCCGACCGGTGCCGCCCAGCTCCCAGCCGAGGGCCGCAGACAGCACGGCCTCGTGCAGGGCACTTGTCACGACCTGATACTTGAGGCCGATCTCAAGGTTGTCGAAGCCAGTAAGCGTCGGCCCCTGGTCGGGGGAGTTCACTGTGAGTGCGCCGGCGACCGAAAGCTCGAGGCTCGGGGTCAGACGTTTCTTGATCTCGGCTCCGATTCGCGTACCCAGTGTACGAGGCTCGGTGTCTGTGCCAGGCCGGCGAATATGAAGAACCGATGGGAACGACAGCTCGTCCTCCACAAACGGCTCCGGGATGACTAGGGTATCCGAGAAGAACCGTCGGCCGACCATTTCTTGGGCTGACGCAGGCCCCATCGCAGCGCTCAGGATTGCGAGACTGATTCCTCCGAGCCAGCGACTGCGCCACCGTCGACATCCAAGCCGGGCTATCATGTCTCGTGCCGGGAGCTTACGCGCATCGCCCTTATATGGGTACCTGAATAGTCGCTGAAGGTTGCGCCGTTCGCGAAGCGCGGCTCACCCTGGGATCCCTGGCGTATTACCCTTCGCGTGGGCCGCCTCAAGCTGACGTCGACCATCCCGTCACGATGGAGACACACCACATCGAGAGGCGACGCGAGTTGGCGACACCTTTTCTTGGCGGCTCCGGTCGCTGCCCGGAGTGTTCCGGATGATCGTCGGCGCGCTCTTCCTGGTCGTCGGACTCGTGCTGATCCTCTGGGGCGCTGAACGCTTCACTGACGGCGCGATTCGCACGGCGATGCGCTTCGCCCTAAGTCCATTCTTCGTTGGTGCTGTCGTCTCCGGATTCGAGCCCGAGAACCTCATTACCGGGATGGCCGCGGCGGCCGGAGGATTGCCTCAGATTGCGCTCGGAACAGCTATCGGTTCGGCCGTTTTCTTACTCACGGGTGCGTTGGGCTTGGCGTTGCTCCTAGTCCCGATGGCCGTCCGGATCCCACGCGCGGGGCCGCTCGCAATGCTCGCGATTTTGGCTCTCTTCACAGGAGTCACGTTGCGCCGCGGCACCGTGGGTCGCCCGGACGGTGCGCTGCTTGCCGCGGCGGCAATCGCACTCGTCATCTGGCTGTACCTGAGGTCGCCCGTATTCAGACGGAGCGTGGGCGCCGAGAACAAGGCGGACGAGCTCGACGGTTCGTCGGGAGCGGTCAGGGCGCTCGCCCTCTTGATAGGCGGAACGGGTGCATTGATCCTCGGCGCCGAACTCGTGGTCTTCGGAGTGCGCTCGCTCCTCAGCACCACCAGACTCTCAGAGACATTTCTTGGTATGACGGTGATCGGCATGAGCGAAAGCCTGGAAGAGACTGCGCGCATGGTTGCGCCCGCGCGACGGGGGCATCCCGAGCTGGCCTGGGGCAATGTCGTTGGCACCGTCGTCATCCTGCTAGGCCTCAACCTCGGGGTGATCGCGCTGATGCGACCGCTGACGGCCGACCCTCTGGTGCTGCGCTTTCATGTTCCGTTCCTCGTCGGCTGCGCGGTGATCGTTGCCGTCGCACTTCTCTCGGCGAAGAAACTCGGACGGGGAATGGGCGCATTCCTGATCGCGCTCTATGCCGTGTATCTCGCCGTGAACCTGGCCTACATGTGGCAGTGACGCGCGACCCCAGCTCAGGTAGGCCAGGGACCTCAGCTACGATGACGATCCTGATTCTCGTGGGAATGACGTGGCGGGTGGCCTGGCAGGGGGTTGCGGCCCGCTCGCGCGGTGATTTCTAGAGATCCAGCTCGAGGATCGCGGCGGTCGATAGCGGCCAGTGCTGGCCCATGATTTGGGCCAGCGCTCATCGCTGCTGGATATCACTGCCGACGAGGATTGGATCACGGTCACTCCTCACAACCTAGCTCACGATGAGCGGGCCGTCGACTCAATACCGGAGAGGACTGCCACGGCAGGCATGTCATCATCAGCGTGGTTGAGGGAACAACGTGTAAGTCGTGAGCCACCTTGTGCGTGATTCCACGAAAAGCAGGGTTGACGAGACGCAGATAGCCCTCGACGTCGCGAACATGATTTCCTCGATCCATCCTATGAAGATAGCGCGCCACGATGTTCTGGTTTTTCACGAAACACGGATCGAGGGTCACGAATCGCCCCTCTGGCTTGAGGGCCAACTTGACACGAGGGATCACCTCTCGTGCGGTCGCGTCGCTCACATGATGAAGGAGGCCAAAGGCCACCACCACATCAAAGGACTCGTCCGGTCCCCAATCGACCTCGGCGACATCACCAAGAACAAACGTGCCGCGGTTGCGGTAGCGCTTCTGTGCGGCAACAATATAGCTCTCGTTGAAGTCGATGCCGGTGTACCGAATGTTCGGGAGATGTTCTAACATGGTCCCCGGGCCGCAGCCGAGGTCGAGGATGTGGGCGCCTAGAACTGGGCGAATGTACTCCTCGACGAATCGGCGACGCACATCGCGTGTCCCGATGAGAGCATCAAAGGTCTCGTACACGGCCGGGAGACTCAGGATCCGCCATACTCCAGTCGTCGTTTCGTCAGGGGTCAACATGTGTGTCGATCGTCCGTGCGACGATAGACGCCTACGGTGAGCAACGGGGTGTCCCCCCCGACCTGCCCGACCAGGATGAAGCGCTCCTCGAGAAGCTCACGAATGCGGCGCACCGCTTCGGGCCGGAGACTCTCGACGGTCTGAAGAAGAGATGGGGAGATGACCGCATACTGAAGGTCACACCCGAGCCAGCGTTCGAGTTCTCTCGCCCCCCACACGCCGCTCTTCGAGATCAATCGCTCGTCACTCTGGGCCGGCGCGAGCGTGGCCCAAGGCGACATGAGCTGTTGGATGGGAGCGTTGACGCCCGCGAGGTAGGGGACCATCGGCTGGGCAAAGAGGAAGACCTTCTCATCCCGCGGGACTAAGGTTCGTAGGCCCGTGGCCGCGCGGTCCAGGCGTTGGATCGAGTCGTGAGCGAAGGGTCGCGGTCGTGGGCTCGCAAGAACCGGATGACGGATATAGAGCACGGACAGCGTGAGCGCGCCGATCAACGTGAGCGTTAGGACGGTGCGGGCCGCCCGAGGAAGATCCTGCCGGATCAGAAGGTTCGCGAACGGGATGCCGAGAAGCACCGCCGCCAGCGGCGCAAAAATGGAGAAGAACGGGAGCACATACTTGAAATTGACGCGCCAGATGATGAAGTGCCACACGAGAATCCAGAGCCACAGGAAGGCCAGGAGCGTCACACCTCTCCGCCGAGGCATGGACCGAATGGGCTGGCCGCGGAGGTGGAGGAGCACCGCGACGACGACAAGTCCAGTCGCGGCCAGGGCCCAAGACTCGTAGCGGCGCGCAATCAATGCCAAGGCCCACAGCTGGCGCCCCGGTCCCGCATGGTCAAGAATCGAAAACGACAGGATTGATCGATACCCCAGGGGAGCGACCAGGTGATTCAGGACCGGAATATGGGCGATCAGCTTCACGTGTGTTGGAGCAGAGAGGAAGAAGATCGCGGGGGGAGCGACGGTCACGACGACGACCGCCAGTTGTTCGCGCGCACTTCGGGCACCCAGCACGGCCCAGGCGAAGAAAAACAGAAGCGCAGGGAACATATTCGTTCGGGTGACGAACAAGAGCGAGGCGATCGCCATGCCCAGGGCGTGACGCCAGGGCAATTCTTGTTTGAGCAGCACCCAGACGGCGGCCATCAAAATCGTTGCCGTCAACGCGTAGTAGGTGGCCGTGGCGTAGTACCCGACGACGACCCCCTGGGTGGCCAGCAGCAAGCCCGCGAGCGCGCCCGCCAAATCTCCGCCGAGACGCCTCGCGATGGCGATCGTCAAGGCGAGCGCGCCGATGCCAATCAGAAGAGAGACCAGGCGCGCCACCCACAGATCTCGGCCAAAGACGACCTGTGACGCTCCCTCGACGTAGAAGGGCAGCGGCATCCGCTGGCCAGTCATATCGTCCTGATAGAGAGAAATGGCTCCGATCGTCGCGAGGCGGCCGAGCGCCACATATGCGCTCTCGTCGTCCCAGGTGTTCAAGACCCGGCTGAGGTAGAGCGCCAAGGCGAGATAGATCACGAGAGCCAGCACGGTCAGCGTGCGGTGGAGCGGCGCGGTAATCACCGACCCGCTCCAACCGAGGTGAACGCGGCGGCCGGTCTCCTCAAGGCGGGCGCTCAGACAGAGCGTCCCGAGTGTCGAACGCTCGTCCGACACCGCCGTGATCGAAACGACGACCGGTATCATAGGCAGGCATCCCATGTCATGGCACGGAGCCTCAGCTTTCCAATTGACGCCATGTCCCGCGGGTCACGACGTCATGGTTGTCTCGGGATCGGCCGCCCAGACTGATGCGGCGGGCGGCGGATCGGGAGCTACCGTCATTGGCTGCGGCGAGACCGCCAAGGTAACCACCCGGACAGACTGCGAGTGACAGGGCAGCCGGGTCGGACACGACTTGGCGGCAGAGCCGCCGTGCTTAGGGACTACGAGGTGGGACTAGACGGTCGGCGGGGCGCGACTATGGAAAGATCGGAGGTTGGTTCCAACGGCCCTTGTAAGGTCCGGCGCCAGACATCTCTCCAAAGCAATCACGGGCAGGTGACCGAGATCGACCCATGGAGAGGCGACTCCCTGATAGATGGAGGCCGCCAGCTCTACCGCGTTATCCCCGTCCTCCTCGTCGTAAATTCCGGGGATCCAGAGGGCGTCGGGGGGGAAGGCGAAAGCGAGGGGTGACAGGGAGACTAAGCTACAGAGCAGAACGACAACAAGCCAGCATCGAGCTAGCATCATCGCTGAACTTATCAGAACTGATTCTTCTGTCAGCCGGAGTTCACCTGAAAGATTAGGCTCCCCGATTTCGGTGATCACAGACTCGAGCCCCGGATCTTGACATTCACGGGTGCCGTTAAGGGAATCAAACGCGACTTTCAGTCCCCCGCATGCGAATTTGCCTGGAGCGGTCGGATCAAATCACAGATCCAGATGCAGCAAAGCCCCGCAGGGCGCGGGGCTTTGCGCCGTCCTTGGCCTTTCGGCCCGCATCGCCGGCGATTGCCGGCACCCACCCGGTACCGACGGTCATCGGGTTGGGGAGGCGCTGTACTCCGCGCCTTCTCTTGATGCTATGTGTCGACAAGCTACTCGCCAATTCCGACGCTGTCAAATGTCAGAGGCTGGGTGCGGTTGTTGCGCTGCTCTCCTGCCGTCTCTCCTGCCGTGTGGACCTCACGCGATCCACGCGACCAGGTATACCACCCGCGATGAGGGAGGAGACGGACCGTACCATGCCTGGCGCCCTCTGCTAGACTCCCGCCTAGCAAGTAAGGAGGGCTCCTGCATGGACCCGACCGGAAACGATCCGCCTCGACGAAGGCGGCATGGTGATCCTCATCGCGTTCCCGGACAGGGTGCCAGGCGAATCATCAGTTTCGCCGCTTGCTGACCTCAAGGGAGCCCTGCGAGAGGGAGGGGTGAACGGCTGGACGGCGGCGTTGGTGATGGAGTCTGCCAGATGACGCGCCTCTCCCCGATAAGTGACACAGCGCTGGCGGCTGACGGATTTGAGACGCTCCTGCGCAAGGTGATGTTCCTCGCGTTCGAGGCCGGGAAGCACACTCTTGAGGGCCACGGCTTTCCGTTAGCTCGACTTTCTGACTCGCCGATCCAAAAGTAGGATTCTTTTTTGAGCCGGTACCTTCTGCCCAGGGAACACCTCTGAAAGCGCACCCTTTCGCTGGCCTCGCCAGTCACGTTTTTGTCCGGCCATCATACGGGCTGCTGCACTGACAGCCACCGCGGAGCCCAACGGGTCCTGAACGTCGCGTTCAGCGGTGCTACTTACGGTTCGCTCGTGGGTGCCCTGACCGGCGCCAGCGACAACTGATCATCAGCCGAAGCTCATGTAAAGCTCCCCCGCGCCTCTTCCTGAAGTGCGATGTCGCGGTCCGCCAAAAACAAATTCCTTTCGAGCCCGAAGTGCGGCGAGAATACGTGGAATGTTCACGCTGAGAGCCGGACGGCGTGCCTTCCTGGGCAGCGTGTTGTGGGCCTCCCACGTTCTACGGAGCTCAAATCCGGTCGTTGCGCAGTCCGCTATCGTCGGTCCCTTGGATCCGTCCTCGCTGGGGACTCTCGAGGCCGTCGTGGACGCCATTGTCCCCCGTGATCGGGACCCCGGAGCACTTGACGCGGGAGTGCCGGCGCGGATTTTCGCCCACCTCTCCACCCACCCGGAGGCACTCAGGCTCTACCGCGTCGGACTGGAACTGGTCGATCGTCTGGCTCACCAGGCCGGGGCTTCGTCGTTCCGTGCCCTCGACGGGCCGGAGCGCGAGCGGATCCTCTCGTCACTGGCAAGCGGCCCAGACAGCGCTCGCCAACCGGGCGGAGAGTTTCTCGCCCGGGTGAGACGGGATGTCCTTGCCTTCTACTGGGCCTCCGAGGTGGGACAGCGTATCGTCGGCTATCGCCCCCCGTTGTCCGGCTATCCGGACTATGCCGATCCGCCGTCTGGAGCCGGGAGTCCCCAGCGGTGACCGTCACGAAGGAGGAACCATTCGACGCGGTCGTCGTGGGTTCCGGGGCTGGCGGAGGTTTCGCCGCGATGGCGCTCGCTGAAGCTGGGATGCGTGTGCTCCTGCTCGAACGTGGGCGACGTTTCGAGCCGGGCCGCGACTTCCCGATGAATCATCCGGACTGGGAGCTTCGTCCGCGGGCTTTCCGGGGAACGGAGACCGCGACCGGCGATGTCAGCCTCCAGCTCGAAGAGGGTGCGCCGCTGGATCCGCGCTATGGGCACCTCCGTTCGACTGATCTTCCCGGGACCGCCCACAACGGAGGGTCCCGCCGCGGCCCGTTTCGGTACGATCGAGTCTTCGGGCTTGGGGGCACGACGCTTCACTACCAGGGGGAAGCCCATCGATTTCCCGAACACGCCTTTCGGCCCGCGAGTCGCTCGGGACTCGGCGTGGATTGGCCCCTGGGCTATGCTGATCTCGCTCGATACTACGACCGAGCAGAACACATTCTCGGCGTGGCCGGTGATCCCGCAAACCCCTTCAAGCCTGCGCGTGGGCCCTTTCCGACGCCTGCCCATCGGCTCTCCTACGCCAGCCAGCGGGTCGCCAGAGGTGCCAAGAAGCTCGGCTGGGCACTGCTTCCCAATTCGCTGGCTCTCCCGACCCGCAGCGTTGATGGACGCTCCTCGTGCCAGCGCAGTGGCGGGTGCGTCCAGGGGTGCATCTTCGGCGCGAAATCGAGTGTCGACCTCACGGCCATCCGACGAGGTGAACGGACTGGTCGGTTACGGGTCCAGACGGATTCCCGAGCGCTCGCAATGGAGATGGGGCAGGACGGGCGAGTGGGTGCCGTCATCTACCGTCGAGCGAACGGAGTCTACCGGGTTCGAGCGCGGGCGATCGTGTTGGCCATGGGCGCCGTGGAAACGCCACGGCTGCTCCTCGCGAGCCGTTCCGCCAGCCAGCCGAATGGCATTGCCAACGGCTCGGGCCTCGTCGGCCGGTATCTGATGGAGACCCTCCTCGTTGAGCTCGCCGTGCGATTCGACGACCGGATCGATGCATACAGAGGCCCGCCGATCGATTCCCGCATCTGGGACTTTTCTTTGCCGAGTGTCAATGGCAGTGTGCGCTCCGGCTACGTGCTGGGGGTGTCGGGCACGGCAGGGGGATTCCACGGACCCATGTCATACGCGCTCCAGATGCCCGGCCTCGGCCGTGCACACAAAGAGGCGATGCGCGCGCAATTCGGCACCGTGCTCACCCTCATCGGCATTGCCGAGCAGGAGCCTCGTGCAGGGAACCGTCTGACGCTGGCCGAGTCGATGGATCCTGACGGCATTCCGCTGGCCCGGATCGCATCATCGCTGTCGGAGCTCGATCTGCTGGCCCTGGAT
>WNFF01005587.1_pt1 | contig 10921 bp, 15 predicted proteins | sample 5400441 | NCBI WGS metagenome assembly WNFF01 (sample SAMN13153345, study PRJNA577476) | soil metagenome | isolation source: 120 cm saprolite under Douglas fir tree site 2 hole 3 replicate 1 | place: USA:California | collected 2015-04-18
TCGATTCCGAGGCCGCCTCGCGCGAGCTCGCCGAGGAACGCGGGCAGGTGGAGAAGCTCGCCCAGCGGGTCGCCCAATTGGAGCGCCAGCTTGCCGGTCAGATCGCGGAGGCCGAGATCCTCAGTCGGCGCCTTGCCGACCTCGAAATGCGTCTTGCCGAGCAGAGCCGCGCGCTGTCCGAGCGCGAGCGCGAACGCGACCAGCTTCGCCGCGAGGTCGAAGCCGCGCGCAAGATCGAGACCGACCTGCGCCAGGAGCTCACCACCACGGATCGCCGGCATGGCGAGGCGTTCGACGCGCTGAAGACCGAAAAGTCCTTGATCGAGACCCAGCTCGATCGCGCCCGCGAGGACCGCGCCAAGCTGCAGCGGGAGCTTGCCGCGATGAAGCGCGAGGCGGAGGCCGCCTGGGCAGCGGAGCGGGTCGAGAACGCGCTGCTGCGGGAGCGGATCAACGACGTCGCCGCCGAGGTCGTGCGTCTGACCTCCGTGCTCGAAGGCTCCGGCTCGGCCATCGACGCGATCCTCGCCGAGGAGAGCGTGCGGCTCCACGGCAACGGCGCGGGCAAGCAGCAAGCCGCATCGGTCGGCGGCGGGGAGGGCAAGGGCAGCCTTGCCGACCGCATCCGCGCGCTGCAGGCGCGCGCCTCCCGCGTCGCCTCGACGACGTGACGGACCTTGCCCAAACCGCGGGCGGGGTGCGGCAAAAGCGGGCAGCCGGCCGGTGCACTGGCCCCAACGGAATCGGCTGCCGATAGGCCGAATTGCATCGTAAATTCAGATCTCTGGTGCCTCGGCCGCGGGCTGGCACGGGAGTTGATATGCGTTTCCATGCCGGCACGCGCGCCTTGCATCACGAGGGTTTGCGGCGCATGGGCCGGCGAGGCGAAGCAAGAGGGATCGAGCCGTGAACAGCATCCTCGCGATCCACAGACCGGCGGCAGCGTGCGGCTGCCTCCTGCGATGACCCGGAGCCCCCACGAGGCGCCGATTCCGCGCATGGAGGCGCTGGCGCGGCTGCCGATTTTTCTGGCGCTGGAAGGCAAGCGCGCGATCCTGGTCGGCGGCAGCGCGGCCGCGGCCTGGAAGGCGGAGCTCCTATCGGCGGCCGGGGCCCGCGTCGACGCCTACGCGCAGCATCCTTCCGAGGAGCTTGTGGCGATCGCCGCGCAGCCGCCGCGCGGGCCGATCGCCGTTCATGCGCGGGCGCTCGAAGCGGCCGATCTCGCCGGCGCGGCAATTGCGGTCGGCGCGATCGAGGACGAGGCGCAGGCGGCGGCCTTTGCGGCGGCCGCGCGCGGTGCCGGCGTTCCGGTCAACGTCGTGGACAAGCCCGCGCTGTGCGATTTCGCCTTCGGGGCCATCGTCAATCGCTCGCCGCTGGTGATCGGCATTTCGACCGACGGCGCGGCGCCGGTGTTCGGCCAAGCCATCCGGGCCAAGCTGGAAGCGTTGATTCCCAGAGGCTTTGCGCGCTGGGCGGAGGCCGCGCGGACCTGGCGGCCGCGCATCCAAGCGCTCGGGTTGTCGTTCCGGGCGCGGCGGCAGCTGTGGGAACGTTTCACCCAAGTCGCGCTCGCGCGGCCGAACGATATTCCGGATCCGTCCGAGCTCGAAGCGCTGAGCGCGGATATCGACGCCGAACCGGAAAGAATCGGCTCGATCGTGCTGGTCGGCGCCGGCCCCGGCGACCCCGAGCTGTTGACGCTGCGGGCGGTACGCGCGCTGCAGTCCGCCGACGTGATCCTGATCGACGATCTCGTCGCGCCGGAGATTCTCGACTTCGCGCGTCGCGAAGCCAAGAAGATGCTCGTCGGCAAGACCGGCTACGGACCATCCTGTCGTCAGGACGAGATCAATCGATTGATGATCGCGCTCGCCAGAGCCGGCCGGCGCGTGGTGCGGCTCAAGAGCGGCGATCCGCTGGTGTTCGGACGAGCCGGGGAGGAAATCGCCGCCTGCCGCGCTGCCGGCATCGCGGTCGAGGTGGTTCCCGGCATCACGGCCGCGCAGGGCGCGGCGAGCCGGCTTGGCGTCTCGCTCACCCACCGCCGCTATTCGCGCCGGCTGCAGTACATAAGCGGGCACCACGCGGACGCGGACGGCGGGCTCTCGGCGGACATCGACTGGAAAAGCGTCGCCGATCCGTCGACCACGACGGTGATCTACATGCCCAAGCGCACGCTCGGCGCCGTCACGGCCGCGGCCCTCGAGCACGGCATCGACCCGGCTACCCCCGCCGTGGCGGTCACCGAAGCGACGCGCGCCGGCGAAATCGTGCTGCGCGGCACCGTTGCGGATATTGCCGCCCGGCTGGAGGCGATCGCTCCGTCGGGTCCGGTCCTGGTCATGATCGGGCGCGTGCTGGCGATCGCCGCGTCGAGCGTAGAGCAGGCCGCGGTTCCGGCCGCGGGCAGCACCGCTTAAACGAGGATCGCGCCTACAAGCCCGGCGTGCTCATCCCTTGACCATCGCGCCGTCGAGGAATCGCAGCGTCCTGCCCCAGGCGATCGCCGCGCTTTCGGCATCAAAACTCGCCCGCTCGTCGCAATAGAAGCCGTGACCGGCGGCATAGACGTGAATTTCGCAATCGGGCCGCTTGGCTCGGATCGCATCGACGTCCGTCATCGGAATATGCTCGTCCTTTTCGCCGAAATGCATCTGCGTGGGGCAGCGCGGCTTGCGGTCGGCGGATTTGGCGATCTGTCCGCCGTAAAAACACACCGCGGCGGCGAGCCCGTCGAGCTGCGTGGCGGCGAGATAGGCGACCGTGCCGCCCATGCAGAATCCCAACACCGCGACCGGCCGCGGCAGCGCCTCGACGGCCGCTGTCGTATCGGCCACGAACGCCGCCCAATCGATATTGGCGAGGAACTTGCGGGCCTGGGCGATTTCGTCCGGCGAATAGCCCGACTGGAAGTCGCGGGCGAACCGGTCGAACAGCGCCGGGGCCACGGCCGCATAGCCGAGCGCCGCGAGGCGGTCGCACACCGAGCGGATGTGACGATTGACCCCGAAGATCTCCTGCACGACCACGACGCCGCCCAGCGGCTTTCCCGCCGGATCGGCCCGGTAAGCGCCGAGACGGTGCGAATCCTTGGCGGTGAGCGACAACGGTTTACCCATGATGAACCTCGCAACCTATGGGAAGGGACGGCTCAGGGCGCACGAACGTCGGCGGCATCGGCGCCGGCTTCGGCATCAGGGGCGCGCGTAGGGCGACCACACGCAGGAGAACCCGATGTAATCTCCGTACTGCGCATGCACGCTGTTGATGCGGGCGTACTTGTTATAGCGCGCGCAACGCTGCGAGGCGATGGCAAAGGCTTGGGCCTGATTTTCCGGCGACCACGGGATGATGCCGCCGGTATCGTTGCTCTTGATCCCATGCACGCCGGCACAGGCCGTCAGCAGCAATCCCAGCCCCAGGATTGCCAAGAGGGAAGGCCCGCATTTCATGCCAAGGCTCCAGCCGGTTGCTGGCCGGCAATGGTAGAGGCCGGGGGCCGGAAATAAAAGGTGCTTGGATAAGCGTCGGCGCGGTTCGGAGCGACCTATGACTATTCGGCCACAGTCGGACGGCAGGGAACGGAGGACGCAGGACGGAGACGGACCCGCTTCAGGGGGAGCGCGGCCGATGGCTGAGGCGTCGATGGGTTCGCTTGCCCCGCTGAAATCCGTCGCCTGTCGTCCGTCGTCCGTCTTCCGAATCGCACGACCGCCGCCCGTCGGGCGGCGGCCGGGCCGATCCCACGATTCGTTCTCTACCAGCGGAGACTTCCGCGGGAGAGCCCGAATACCAGCGAGACCAGGAACAGAACCAACGCGAGGAAGAACACGATCTTCGCCATCCCGACCGCGGCCCCGGCGATCCCGCCGAAGCCCAGCACGGCCGCGATCAGCGCGATGATCAACAGCGTGACAACCAAGCCCAACATGGCCTGACCTCCTTGATGCCTCGTTCCCCGTCAATTCCCGGCGGCAGAAAACGTTCCTCGGCCGATGCCGCGTGGGGGCGGGAATCGTCGGCAAATCCTGCGGTTTTCCGGCAAATAACGGTGCCGGCGCCGCCTCTGCAGGCAATTCCGGCCATCGCCGCCCGGCGGCTTTCACTGATCGGGGCGTCAGGCAATGATGGGGGCGCCTGCCCTCATTGCTTGTTTGAATGATGGGGTGCCTGCCCTCATTGCTTGCAAGCGCCGACCCGAAGCCCCGCTTCGCGCCGCGGTTCTGGTCGGCCGAGTGCGATCCGGTTCGAGCCCGCGGTTTTCAGGAGCGGACGCCGCGCCGCCGCAATGTTTCCAGCATCCTCGACAGCGAGGAGCGGCGCGTGCGGGTCTTTCCGGTTGTTTCCAGCCGCCGCGACAGCTCGGACAACCGCTGCGGAATATCCTGCCGCAACACCGGCAGGTAGAGCAACGCCAGCTTCTCGCCAATCTTGGCCTGAATGTCCCGGCTGAGCCGAGCGCCGTGGTTCGATGTTGCGTTCATGACTGCACCAGCTCGGCGCCCATCGCTTACCCGCCGGGGGGTAGTTTCCGTTGGCGCTGAAGAAACCCATGGCCGGAAGACAGCCCCGGTCCGGTGCTCGGTACGTGAACCGGGGCTGTGCCGTTCGCCAGGACCAGACTTAGCAAATACGAACTGGCGCTGAACAACGTCGGAGCGGGCAGCTAGGTTCCAGCCGGGCCGCTCGGGGGGCAAATCTCGCCGGCCATGGGCAACCGAATATTGCGCCGCGCGCGCAGAATCAGGCGACCTGTTTCAACCGGCTGGTAGACAGCCGGGCGTCTTGCCTGGTCCAGACATGCTCCTGGCCGCAGATCGGGCATTGCGTACGGCTGAACACCTCCGGCAATTTCGCAAAGCTGGTCTCGTCCGTCTCGATGCCGGTATAGATTTCCCGACGGGTCTCGGGACAAACAATCATTACGGAAGCCATCGCGACCCTCATGCTTTGATTTTTTGACCTGCACGGGGTCGTAGTGGGGGAAATGGTCTTTCGTGAGACCGCCGGGCTCACATGTCGGTGAAGGTGCGGCGCACGGGCTGCCGGAAAAGCATCGTTCGAACCCCCGCGTCCCCACGAACAATCGTTCCAAGGAAACCGGAGGGCGTAGATGCGCGCGACTCCTTTCCGCCTTCGGCGCGGCCGAATGCCGCAGCTCGGCCAGTCATCCTCAAGCGGCCGGTTCGATGGCGAATAGCCGAGCGGCACCGCCGCGTGCCGGCGGCGCCGCTCGAGACGGATTTAGCTTACCGCTGCCAGGGCGTCAGTCGCAGCGGCGCATATGACGGACGATCACCTCGCCGTCCCGGCGCTCGCGCACGGTCACTTCGCGGCAGCCTTCCCGATCCGAGCCGTAGCCGTGGTGGCGGTGCCGCCATCGCCAATCGTCATCGCGATCCCGATCCCGGCAGCCCGGTCCGATGCACAATTGGGCGCCGGTCAGCACGATCGAACCATCGGGACCGGCCGGCGAGCCGGCGAGTGCCGGAAGGCTCACGAGCGAGATCGCCGCGGCGAAAATCCAAGCGAAGATCTTCATTCCTGCCTCCTTGGTTGATCCAATTTCAACCGACAAGAGGAGGAATCGGTTCCCGGATCCTTGCCGCGGCGATGTCCCCGTATTTCCGAGATCGGGCCCTCGGGGCCCGCCGCAAATCTGCCATGTTGCCATTGCCAAGGACTGCAGGCCGTCGGCACCTTTTGAACCCATGTTGTCAAACACGTTGGAAAGCATGTTGGCGTTCACGCCTCCGGATTCCTGGCTCGCAACGGGCTCCTACGGCGGCGATCTGCTGCTTGTTTGGCTCGGGTCGATCGATCGGCTATGCGATCAATTCGCAATCGCGCTGCAACACGCCGAGCACGAGCATCTGTTCTTGCTCGCCGCCTTGATTGGTACGCTCACCCTGGTGTTTCCCACGCATCGTTGACGCCTCTGCTTGCCTTCGGATTGCTCCGGGCCGGCGTGAGCGCGGGCCGCGGCGCAATCGTGATCGGAGGCGACCGATCCGCGGAGCCGTGTTTCGGTCGGAACCTTCCCTGCCCCGGCGCATTGGCATGCGGTAAGGTGGCAGCCTCTGATGCCAATCGGTCAAACGGCCTCATGCCGTCTCCGTCAGCCTGTGCACGACGGCCTTCCGCCTGACCAGCGGCTCTCCAGAGTGCCGAAGCGCTGAGAAACAGGGGCCGGGCCTACGGGTGCCGGCCCTTGATCTATACGGGCGAGCGAAGCCGAATTCGTCGTGACAGGAGACGGCAATCGAGGCCCCGGTGGCGAATCTCGGATCGGGTTAACCCAAACCATGATCCCGGCTTGCGCCGATCCTGATTGAATCCTTTCATTGCTGCCGATACGTTCGCGGTCGAGGCATGGCTGATCCGGTGGGATTGGAAACAAGATCGGTTCAAAAATGGCTGAGCCGAGCGATGAGCATCGCTGGCACGAGGCGCTCGAGCGGCTGGGGCCCGAAATCGTGCGCGCCAAGCCCGAGTCCCTGCCCGAGAATGCTCCGAGCGGCATTCCGACGCCTGAGGCCGGTGCCGCCGTTCCGCCGGAGCCCGTCGCCGACCCATCCCTGCACGGTGAGAATCCGACCGGCGAGGCCGAGAACTCGGGACTGCAGTCGCTGCGCTATTGGGCTGCGGTGGCCGGCGTCGCCGGCGTGATCGCCGCGCTCACCGGTCTGCTGGCGCTGCTGCCGATGTCGATGCGCTGAGCCGGTTTCCCGATCGCGCGACGGCCGCTGCATGAGCCGCAGAGGACAGCGTCAATTTCGGCGGAAGCTCTGGACAATGCGCTGGATCGGGGCGATTTCTTTCAGGCTCGGAATCGAAGCTATTTTCTCTCGGATATGAAACACCGACGCGCCCTGGACCAAAAGCACGCTCGCAAGCCAGACTACCGCGATGCCGCTGGCGGCTAGTCGGCTGCGGCGGCCCCATTTCGAATCCCGCCCCAAGATCACGTCCGCCATCGCGCGCAGCGCAATGGCGCTCAGCACTGCGGCCGCGGCCGCAATTCCGATGCCGAGCCAAAGCTCCGGGACTTGTTCCTCGATCGAAGCCGCGTCGACCGTCCAGGCTGCGGTTGCGGCACCGGCCACAGCGAAGATGAGGCCGACGCTGCCGAACCGCCGCAGCCGCTCCGAGGCATGAACGCCGAGATAGCGCCAGAGCCATTTGCGCACGAAGAACATCGAAGCCGTGACGGTGAGGCCGCACACGACCAGCGCGGTTCCGCCCAGCACCATGGTCTTCGAGGCCGCAACCAGTGGCCCCAGGGTGCAAGGATCGCCCTGAACGGCGTCCCAGAGGACGCCCGCCGTGGCTGTCAGGAATTGATGCAACGGCTCCTCCCGTTTCGGCCGCCTATTCTAGCCCAGCGATTCGCGGCGCACTGTTACACTTCTGCAACGGTCCCGGAAAATCTTGCTCGCCATCCACAGGCCGGATGCCGCGGCGCCGGCCCGGACACCGAAACCCTACATTTACGTCGCTCCTGCCGGCCAATTCCTTGACCGTTAGATGGTGATATCCTGGGCACGGCAATCGGAGGGTAAGGCACGGATATGGACGAGCAATCCCCGAGCCCACAGGTGCCGGAGGCCGAGGGGGACGCATTGCCGGCTCCCGACATCCGGCGGCCCTGGCTCTCCGGCGATTGGGCCAAGTGGCTCATTGCCGCCGCCATGCTGTTGGTCGTGGCCGGCGGCTATTGGGCTTTTTCGCAGAACCATCGGGCCAGGCTGAATCAGGCGCGCGCGCTGGCCGAGACGAAGCGGCAGATGGCCGAGGGCGAAGCGAACCCGACTGCCGGGCCGCGCGCGGCCGAAGACGCGCGGCGGGACACGCAGGCGGAACGCGCCGGCACCGAGGCGGCTCGAAAGCGGAGCGAGGCGGCGGCGCAGGCCGTGGCCGTGCCGACCGAGCCGTCGCGCCCGCTCGCCAATGCGCCGTCCGCGGCGGCGGGCGCCGCGCCCGACGGGCTCTACGCGGGACCGGTCTGCTACGGTCCGGCCGCGGCCGATCCGCCGCGCTGCTTTCGGGCGCAGGCCACGATCAGCCGGGGCAGGATCGCCGGCCAATGGCCCGGCCGCGATCCGGGCGTGACCATGTTCATATTGGGCGAGGTCTCCGCCTCGGGCGAAGCGAAAATCCGCATGCACGCCGAGAAGCCCGACGGCACCCGCACCGTGGCGGTCGATCTGGCGGGGACGCTCAAGGACGGCCGGCTCGACGCCACCGGCGCCTTCCGCAACGGCCGCACCGCCACGCTCAACTGGCGCAAGAGCGCGACCGGGTCGCGCTAAGGCCGAGCGCTTCGGTTCGACGATGCTTGCTCCAGCTCTGCAGGCACCGTGCAATCCATGCTAGGTTGAGCGCGCGCTGATTGGATGGGAGCCAACGATGCTGCGATATGCCGCGGTGCTCGGGCTGCTGGCGACGATGCTGGCGAACGCGCCCGTTTTCGCCGTTACCAAACAGCAGAAGCAGGAGACCTGCACGTTCGGGGCCGACGATCAGAAGCTGACCGGCCAGGCCCGCAAAACATTCATGACAAGGTGCATGGCCAACGAGGATCGGCCTGCCCCGCCCGCCGCTCCGCAGCAGCAGAAATGAAGCTGAGGTGAGGCGAAACGATCCGGGTGATTGGCTCGCCGCCTGACAGCACGCGCGCTTCACCTCGCCCTGGAACGGGGAGGTCGGGTGACTTGCCGATAGAACGTCCGGAGAGGTTCGAGCTGGTGATAAATCTCAAAACCGCGAAGGCACTCGGCATCAGAGTCCCGCCGTTGCTGCTCGCCCGCGCCGACGAGGTGATCGAATGAGGCGGCGGAAGTTCATCGCGCTTCTCGGCTGCACGATGCTCGATTGGGCAGCCGGCGCTGCACGGGCGCAGCAATCGGCAACGACACCCCGCATAGGAACTCTGGGGGTAGGCCCCATATCCTCTCAGCTCGTCGAGGCATTCAACAGGGGGATCCGACAGTTCAACCCCACTGAATTCGCAATCGAGGGGCGGTACCCACGGAGCAGATCCGAACTGCTGCCTGAACTCGCGGCCGATTTAGTTCGACTCAACGTGGACGTAATTTTCGCGAGAGGTCCGCAGGCGTTAGCCGCTGCCAAGAATGCGACGAGTAGTATTCCGATCGTCGCGATTGATTTGGAGAGCGACCCCATTGCAATGGGGTTCGCTAAGACTCTTGCCCACCCGGGAGGAAACATCACGGGGGTGTTTCTTGATTTGCCAGAGATGAGCGGAAAACAAATAGAGCTGCTCAAGGAGGTGTTTCCCGAGATCGCTCGCGTGGCAATTCTTGGTGATCCTGCCATCAACGCCCTGCAATTTGCAACGACGGAGGCCGCGGCACGGGCGTTCGCGGTCCAACCTGAAACCATAGAAGTGCGAAGCTCCACTGGCTTCGAGAGTGCGCTTGAAACTGCCAGGACAGGGCACGCCGAAGCCGGCGTTCTCTTATCATCTCCCGGCGTAATCGCCCAATTGAGTCAAATCGTCGGGTTTGCGACAGACAAGCGGCTCCCCCTGATTTCATTATTCGCCGAATTTCCAAGAGCGGGCGGTTTCATGGCCTATGGGCCGAGCCTACCCCAGTCGTTCCAAAGATGCGGCAGTTACGTTGGGAAGATCTTGCAGGGCGCCAAGCCGGGTGACTTGCCGATAGAACGTCCGGAGAGGTTCGAGCTGGTGATAAATCTCAAAACTGCGAAGGCACTCGGCATCAGAGTCCCGCCGTTGCTGCTCGCCCGCGCCGACGAGGTGATCGAATGAGGCGGCGGGAGTTCATCGCGCTGCTGAGTGGCGCGGCGAGCGGGTGGCCGCTCGTCGGATTTGCGCAACAATCGACGAAGCCGGTTATCGGCTTCCTGAATACGACCAAGCCATACCCGCCACTCATAGATGAATTCCATAGAGGTTTGGCTGAAAACGGTTACTACGAAGGGCGGAACGTGCTCACCGAGTACAGATGGGCCCAAGGACACTATGATCGACTGCCTGCCCTAGCGGCTGAGCTGGTTGGGCGTGGCGTAGACGTCATCGTTACCGCTGGCGGAAGCAATGCGGGGACCGCCGCCAAGGCAGCCACGAGCCCGATCCCAATCGTGGTCTTGATCGGCGGCGATCCTGTCGAGCTGGGCCTCGCTGCGAGCTTTAGCCGTCCCGGCGGCAACGTCACAGGTGTCGCCCAGTTGGTAGTCGCGGCCGAGCAAAAACGTTTGGAACTCCTCCACGAGCTGGTGCCGAGAGCATACGCTCGGAGTGAAGCTTGCCATCCTGAGGGCCAGCAGCGACGGCGATTTTGCCGACGCATTCGCGAGTATCGTCCAGGACCGAATCGGTGCGCTGGCCATCGGCGCTGACCCGTTCTTTTTCATGCAGCGTGATCAACTCGTGGCACTTTCAATGCGCCATGCCCTGCCGACGATGTATTTCTTTCGGGAGTTCGTCACGGCTGGTGGCCTGGTCAGCTATGGCACCAGGCTGATCGACGGCTACCATCAACTCGGTATTTATGCTGGCAAGGTTCTCAAGGGCGCGAAGCCTGCCGATTTGCCCATCACGCAACAATCCGAAAAGATCGAGCTGATCGTCAATCTCAAGACCGCAAAGGCGCTCGGTCTCGACGTGCCGCTCTCGATGCTCACCCGCGCCGACGAGCTGATCGAGTGAGGCGGTGGTGCAGGTAAGTCGGAGCTTGGTCTGCGGATCCATGCGGCATCGGCTTGTTCGATAGCGAGAGGCAAGCAGCTGGAGTTGTTCTGAGCGGCTCGCAGCCAAGGTGGCGGAACAAACTCTACGGAATAACGCGTCGGGGCATGGGTGGCACCGGATAACGCCCGGTCATCGCGTTCCAATAGGCCCAGGACCGCTCGTCCATGATACCCGGCG
>WNFF01007474.1_pt1 | contig 10919 bp, 9 predicted proteins | sample 5400441 | NCBI WGS metagenome assembly WNFF01 (sample SAMN13153345, study PRJNA577476) | soil metagenome | isolation source: 120 cm saprolite under Douglas fir tree site 2 hole 3 replicate 1 | place: USA:California | collected 2015-04-18
TTACTTTCCGCGCCGAGTGAGTTAGCCCGCCACAAATTTGATACAACTCTTTGACATTTCTGTCCAACGTTTCAGGCTTATCCGCATCCTAAACTAGAGACTCGTAACGTGGCCGATGTCGCTCCAGGGTGGGAGTCACGACAAACGCGCCCGTTAGGTTGCTTTTGAAGAGGTGTAGATGATTGAGAACACGGACGTGTTCGTTATCGGCGGCGGTCCCGCAGGACTGGCCGCCGCAATTGCCGCGCGCCAGAGAGGTTTCAATGTCGTCGTGGCTGATGGAGCGGAGCCACCCATCGATAAGGCTTGCGGCGAAGGCTTGCTGCCGGACGCCGTCCATGTCCTAGCGCGCCTTGGTATCGAAATATCGGGCGCGGAGAGATTTGAATTACAAGGTATTCGCTTTCTCGATGCTGATTTGAAGGTTGATGCTCACTTTCCTGCCGGGCAGGGCATCGGTGTCCGCCGCGCCGTACTTCACGAAAGCATGGTCGAACGCGCCCGCAAAGTGGGCGTCACTTTGCTATGGAAAACGCCGGTATCAGGAATTTCCTCGGCAGGAGTGATCACTGACCGACAAACAGTCGGCGCGCGCTGGATTATCGGCGCCGACGGCATTCGCTCTCGAGTGCGCCGGTGGACCCGGCTCGAACCCCTGCGCCAGCATCAGGCGAGGTTTGCTTTTCGGCGCCACTACGGCATTCAGCCTTGGTGCAGTTTCACCGAACTTTATTGGGGCAGCGATGCTCAGGCATACGTCACTCCCATCGGGATCCAGGAAGTTTGTGTCGTGCTAATCTCAAGTGATCCCCGGGCACGCTTTGCTTCCATCAGTTCGAAATTTCCGCAGCTTGCCGAGCGGCTCGCGTCAGCGGCGCCAACCAGCGTTGAACGCGGAGCCGTAACTCTGTCGCGTTCCATTAACCGTGTATATCGTGGACGCGTCGCGCTCATCGGAGATGCGTCGGGAAGTGTGGATGCTATCACTGGCGAAGGACTCTCTCTGGGTTTTCATCAGGCTCTCGCGCTCGGGGAAGCCCTTGAAGCCGGAGATCTACACGATTATCAAATTGCGCATCAGCGTCTAACGCGACGCCCCACGATGATGGGGCGCTTGCTGTTGCTGCTCGACGGTCGGCCGAAGCTGCGCGATCGCGCTATGCGTGCCCTAGCAGCACATCCCGACCTCTTCGCTAGACTTGTGGCCGTCCACATTGGCAATACATCGCCACGGCATCTTGCTTCGACGGGAGCGCTGTTCGGCTGGCGTTTCGTCACTGCTTAGGAGGATCTTGCACGCGTAAAGTCTGAAGACTAGAAGGATGCTTCCAGGCGAACCGCGAACGACCGTGGTGGCGCAACAGCATTCCCGGAAAACAATCCGGCGAAGTCAATCACGTTCAGGCGATCGGTAAGGTTCGCGGCATCCGTCTGGATTCGCACTGTAAGTGCATCATGTTTCCAAACCTCTGCACCTAATGATCCATCCAGCGAAAATGAAGGTTTCACGCGGTTGCGCGCGAAGTTAACGCGCTCGACAATCTGTGGACCATATTGTGCCGTTGCTTGATCGATGGTTCCCTCGAATGCCACCGGCAATCCGCTGCCATATTCCGTGCCAATCGCAGCCCACACACGCGGCGTGAACAGGTAGCGGAAACGGCTCCGGGCCGTGTTGCGCTGGTCCTGCGTATCCCAAAAACGTCCGGCGGTTCTGCTCAAGGCATTCGCCGCCTCATCGCCGACAAAAAGCCCGCCGGTCACGGGCAAGTACGTCGAGCCCACCATGTAGGAATAGCTGACGAATCCGCTGAGGTTTCCGAGGTGCGGAACCTCGATCTTTCCTTCCGCGCCGTAAATCGAGGATTTGCGAAATGCAATGGGAAAGCTGACCCCGGTGTTAAGCAGTTGATCGTCGTCGGCAAAATTTCCCGCGTTCCGGCGAAAGTACTTGGCATCGAGCTTTACCCGCCCGGCAAATCCCTTGGTGAGCCCCGCTTCATAATAATTCCCGTGCGAAGGTTGCACCGGAAGCCGCAGCACATTCGGATTAAGCGCGGTTACGTCCGGAGAGCTGGACAGTAAGATATTTTCGAATGCGGGAGTCTGGAACACTCGATCATAGGAAGCGTGCAATACCAAATCTGCTGCGGGGAGATACCGCGCGATGCCCAGACGCGGGCTCACTGCGTTCTGATTTACAAGCAATTGATAATGGTCCCAGCGCAGCCCAACGCTTGCCGTCCAATTTCCCAGGCGAATCAAATCCTGGACGAATCCAGATTGCTCCAAGTCTCGCCCATCGCCGGCGAAACGGAAGCTGGCCGGCGTGCCAGGCCCAAATTGCGCCGCGTCGGTAATCACGTCGCTAAAGCGCTCGTGTATGAAAGTGAAGTCGGCTTCAACGCCGGCTTTCCATTCGTGTCTCCTATGATGCGCAGAGACGCTGCCCTTGAAATATTCCTCGCGGAAGCCGCGATTTTGAAAGGCGATGATTGGCGTGGAAAATGGATTCGACGAGAGACTGTCCGAATCATCGCGCATCATCACACGCAAGTCTCCGAGCACATTGGGCGTAAAGATGTGCTGATAGGACAAGATTCCCATGGTCTCGAGATTGACGCGATCTTCTCGCTGGCTGGCTGCTTGCTGTAGCTGTTCGTTCGGCACCTCAAATCGCGAAAGGCCGTGCCGTACAACCAGCCCCAATCGATCGCGATTCGAAAAATCCCGTTCATATCGGGCGGAGAAATCGCCGGTGGTGGCGTGATTCGTATAATTTTGGACCACCGGCGGATTCAAGAACCGGTCTGTCATTGCACCGTCGGCGGAGAAGCTAACGGCGTCCTTGCGCCTCGCATATTGCGCCTGCAGATAGGCGCTGCCAGTGCCAAAACTTCCGCCCGCCAGCGTCGCCTTGCCGTGAAAGCCCAGCCGCGGATCTTTCGCGGTCACCAGTTCGATTACTCCGCCCAGCTTTCTTCCGTACTCGGCCGGAATGTTCGCGGTGTAGATACTCAACGACTGCACGTCGTCCGCCTCGATTTCCGTGCCGAAGCTTGGCGAGCGATTGTCAGTCAGGGGCACGCCGTCGACCACGAATTGCGTGTGATACTCAGACCCGCGCGGGTGCAGAACGGCATTCCCCTCATAAAGCCAGCCCGGTTGCACATTCACCAGGTCGATTACTGACCGCCCGGGTAGTGCGGTCGGGCGGTTCTGCAACGTTTCAGAGCCGATTCGATCCACGCTTCCGGTTCGGTGCGGGTCTATTAGCGTGTCGGTATCTTTCACCGTCACCGAGGTATTCACTGAGGCTAGGCTCAGCGAGATTCGGAATTCCTCGGGGATCGCCGAGCGTACTTCCACCACATCATGAAATGTCGCAAAGCCCGGCTGCTGCACATCGATCTCATAAAGCCCGAACGCGAGTCGACGCGCCGTCGCACTGCCTGAACTATCAGTGTTGTAGGTTTGGCGGAACTGGTTCGCGTCGCAGGCCAATTCGATGGAGCTCTTCACCCCTGAGCCGGAGGGATCGGTTACCTTCAGCCGCAGTTCGCCCACGTTGCTTTGCGCCTTTACTGCTGAGGCGAACGCGAGGAAGCTGAAAAAGAGTAAGACCTGGTATTTTCGCATCTTCGAGGTACGAAAGATCGACGTCTGCCTGCCGTGATTGGATTCCGCCCGCACCAGTTTCGGTTGCGCGTACGGTGACTCCTATAGTTGACCATGCACGACTCGCCATGAGAGAACTCATCTGGAGAGACGTTGTCGTGAGAAAAACCAAGAAGAAGCGATTTGACGCCGGCAAGGAAGCTCGCCGCCGTGCCCGCGTTTCGGGTCTGGCGCCGGCTTCGACGCGTGTCATTCCCGACAAACGTAAACGCCCGCCAAGACATAAAAAGGATTTGCTCGAGACCGAAACGTAGCGGCAACCCTCGCGGTCGCCAATACTTGCGCCACAATCAGCCGAATGACTCTGTCTGCTTGCCTTAGGTCCGACCGGACCTAATTTTTCGATCCTCAACCAGGGCGATTCGCGGGAACGGACTCATTCATCTGAAACAGCGCCATCGGAGCGATCTTCCGCCGCTCCGCCAGCGTCGCAGCGATCTCCTCTAAATCCTTCTTCACGAATCCCATGCTGCTGACGCGGACTGTCCCCTCCGGATCGATCAGGAAAATGGTAGGAACATTCGTAAGTCCATACCCATTGGAGGCCGCATAGCCCTTCTGTTTCTCGTCCAAAGCCATCGGGAACGTGGCTTTGTGCTCTTTTGCGAAACTGGCGGTCGCTTTAGCATCGTCCTGGGAGATGCCGAGGAAAGTGACGTCGTCACTCCCATACCGGCCATAGAGTCTTTGCAGAAATGGAAACGTAAACTGGCACACCGGGCAAGAAATCTTAAAGAATGCCGCAATTACAGGACCTCTTCGCAGCAATTCTTCCAACGAATAATTCTGCCCATCGAGCCCGTGCAACGAAAATCCGGGCGCAGCTTGCCCCGCATTGACATGCGTCATAGTATTTCCCGCTCCAATCCACCGCGAAATCGTGCGCACAACGCCCACTCGACAATTCTAAACTAAATTTCGGGTGGCAACGGTGGTGTGAGTTTTGGCTAGTCGTTATGCAGACACCGATGCGCGGCCGCTCACTCTGAGCCGAGGCACCCCCTAATTTGCTATGCTTCTCGATGTAGTGCGCTTGGCCATCTAAAGCCATCAAACCTGATAACGCGCGAATTATGAGCGAGCAGAACAAGATCAATTTGAACCGGAAGGAATTATTCGAGCGTGCCTGCCGCGGCGAAGCTTTGCCGCGCGTGCCCGTGTGGATGATGCGCCAGGCTGGCCGCTACCTTCCGGAATATCGGCAGATTCGCGCAAAACACGCATTCCTCGAAGTGTGCAAGACGCCAGACCTGGCCGTGGAGGTCTCACTGCAGCCTTTGCGCAGGCTGGATGTTGACGCCGTAATCGTTTTCTCGGACATTCTGATTGTCGCGGAAGCTATGGGCCTTCAGCTGGAGTTGGGCGATGCCGGCCCAAACTTGCCGCAGCCGATACGAAGCGAAGCGGACGTTCGCAAACTCAGAACATTTGATCCGGAAACCGAAACCGGATTCTTGATGGAAGCGATTCGGTGCCTGGTGCGTGAAGTCGGACCGACGGTTCCGGTGCTGGGCTTTGCCGCCGCACCGTGGACTCTGGCCAGTTACATGGTGGAAGGTAAAACCAAAGAAGGCTTCGCCACGGTCAAGAACTTTATGTATGCGGAGCCGCGCACGTTCCGTGAGTTACTGGGACGAATCGCGCAAGCCACGATTTCGTATTTGCAAGCGCAGATTCGTGCCGGGGCTGCGGCTGTCCAGTTGTTTGACTCTTGGTGCGGAGAACTAAATTTGCGCGACTATCTGGATTTTGCGCTTCCCGCCGTGCAGGAAATTGTTTCTGGCCTCGAAAGGCGCGTCCCTGTGATCTACTACACTAAGGCTTCGTCGCATCTACTGCTCGCTGCGGCGGATTCGGGAGCCGACGTGTTAAGCGTGGATTGGCGCGTGGACCTGCGGGAACTGCGGCGGACCCTGGGCCCGAAAATCGCTCTCCAAGGGAACGTTGATCCCGCGGTGTTGTTTGCGCCAGAGGCGACTATTCGGCGAGTTACGCAAGATACTGTGGCCAGCCTGGGTGGCGTCGGACATATATTGAATCTCGGGCATGGAATTTTACAGCATACTCCGGTGGAGAACGCGAAGATTTTTATCGAGACGGGACAGCAGGCGCAATTTGCAAACGAAGCGCCCGCTGCTGTGCCGTCGCGTTGAAGGTTGAGGTCCAGCGGTGACCCTGGCAAACCCAACTTTGCAGCAGATGCGCGACGAATTACGCGTCGGCGAAGAATTTCTTGCGCGCTATAACCGCCCGGGACCCCGCTACACCAGCTATCCGACTGCGCCAGTATGGAACGATTCCTTCGGCCCAGATGACCTGGAGCGCGTTCACGAAGAAGCCGAACGCGCGCACAGTCCCGTCTCCCTCTATATGCACATTCCGTTTTGCGAAAGCCTGTGCCTGTTCTGCGCCTGCAACGTGATCATCCAGAAAGACAAGCGCGTCGCTCCCCCATATCTCGGCGTGCTAAAGCAGGAATTGGAGCGCGTCAGCCGCAGCGTTTCGAAGCAGCGCGAGGTCGTCCAGTTTCATTGGGGCGGCGGCACGCCCACCTATTTGACTCCCGAGCAGATTGAAGATTTGTTTTCGGCCGTGCGCGCCCGGTTTACGTTCGCCGCCGGCGCCGAGATCGGAATTGAAGTCGATCCGCGAGTGACGTCCCGCGAGCAGCTGGAAACGCTGCGACGACTCGGCTTCAATCGCCTGAGCATGGGGATTCAGGATTTTCATGCGGAAGTGCAGAAAGCGATTCATCGCATTCAGCCCTTCGAATTGACTCGGGACCTGTTGAGCGCAGCGCGCGAGCTAGGATTCGACAGCATCAATGTGGACTTAATTTACGGGCTGCCGTATCAGAACCCAGAACGATTCGCGCATACGGTCGACCAAATTCTGGAATTGGCGCCCGATCGCGTCGCACTGTTCAGCTATGCCCACGTGCCGTGGCTCAAGAAGCAGCAAGGCTCGTTCGCCGCACATTTGCCCGAGGGCATGGAGAAGTTTGAGATTTTTCGCACCGGTTTGTTGAAATTCCTGGAAGCCGGATACCTGTACATCGGCATGGATCACTTTGCGAAGCCTGGCGACGAGTTGGCCATCTCGCAACAAAAACGCACGCTGCACCGAAATTTTCAAGGCTACACGACAAAAGCCGGCGCCGATCTATATGGCATGGGCGTTACCGCCATCAGCGGGATTCAGAATGCCTACGCGCAAAATCATCGCGAGCTGGCCGCTTGGGAAAAGTCCATCGCCGAGCGCGGGATCGCCACTATGCGCGGCTACCGGCTATCCCAAGATGACCAACTCCGACGCGCCGTCATCAGCCGCCTGCTTTGCCATACGGTCGTTATTAAGGAAGAGATTGCCCGCGAGTTTCACATCGATTTCGACGAGTATTTTGCGGACGAACTCGCGCGCCTGCAAGCTTCCCGTGAGGATGGCCTGGTCTTACTCGATCCGAATGAAATTCGGACTACCTGGCTCGGAAGAATTTTTATCCGCAATCTGGCCATGGTGTTTGACCCTTACCTCGAAAAACAACAGTTGGCGGCCAAGCCGCTCTTCTCGAAAACGCTCTGACATGTTCGTGCGCTCCCCGGCATGACCTCTTCGGCTCCAGCAGTTGTCATAGGCGCCGGTATCTCGGGCCTGGTCTGCGCATACGCCCTGAACAAAGCCGGAATCGATGTCCTGGTGTTGGAGCCCTCACCGCGCGCGGGCGGCGTAATTTGCTCGGAGCGGCGCGATGGATTTTTGTTGGAGCTCGGACCGCAGAGCTTCAGTGGCACCGCCAGTCTGCGCGCGTTGTGCAAGGAACTTGGCATTGCCGATCAGTTCCTCCAAGCGCCGGCAAGCGCACCACGTTACGTCCTGATAGACGGCACGCTGAAAAACGTTCCGCTGAATCCGGTCGCCATGCTTGCTTCGTCTTTGTTGTCACCAACCACCAAGTGGAAGATTGCGCGCGACGCATTCGGCACCACCAGTGTTCCGGAAAGCGATGAGTCCGTCGCCGCATTCGTACGCAGAAAGTTCGGCGCTGAACTCTTGGAACGCCTGGTTGCCCCTTTCGTCTCAGGAATCTACGCGGGCGATCCAGAGCGCCTGAGTTTGCGCAGCGCCTTCCCGCAGCTCCATGATGCCGAGAAATCCGCCGGCAGCGTGATCCGCGGCATGATGCGAGCCGCGAAATTGCGGAAAGGCCCGCGTGAGCGTCCAACTCTCCTCAGTTTTCGCGACGGAAACGTCACCGTAGTACGCGCCCTTGCGGAGAAGCTCGGCTCGAGGTTGCGCCTCGGCGCGGAGGTCCTCGGAATTGCCGTCCGCCGCGAGGCAGGAGCGCCCAGCTTCGAGTTGCGCCTTCGCCAAGCCGGCAACGAGGAAACGCTAGCGGCGAATCGTTTGGTGATGGCCACACCCGCGAATGTGGCAGGCGTTTTGCTGCGAGATGCGAACGCTGCATTCGAGCCGGTATTGGGAACAATAGAATATGCGCCGGTCGCCGTCGTATCGCTCGGCTATCGCCGTGAACACGTTGCTCATTCGCTCGAGGGGTTTGGTTTCTTAGCCCCTCGTTCGAGCGGTCTACGCGTCTTAGGTTGTGTTTGGAACTCCTCGCTGTTCCCGGACCGAGCTCCGGCGGGCCACGTTCTGCTCACCAGCTTCGTTGGAGGAGCAACCGATCCCGGTGCGGCCTCACTGTCAGCCAAGGAGTTGAGTGAGCTGGTTCAACGCGAACTTGCACCACTTCTGCAGATTCGAGCCGCGCCACTGTTTTCCCACGCGCAGGTCTATCGCCACGCACTTCCGCAATACAACATCGGCCACAGCGAACGCTTGATCGCGCTGCAAAGACTCCGTGCCGAGCTGCCTGGATTGTTTTTCGTGGGAAATTATTTGCGCGGCCCAGCGATAGGGAATTGCGTGGACTTGGGAATGGAAGTTGCCGAGGAAATTGCAAGGTTATCCAGATCCACCTAGATTCGTTACTCGAGCCGGACCGTGCCCAGTACATCCGCCTACCTAAATTTATCGTATAGTTCAGCAGGAGCAGAAGAAGCGTAAACGTGTTCCTGGCGGTTTTCTCTACCAAGGGCAACGACGAAGTGTCGCCAGACGCGACGCTCATGCAGCAGCTTCTTCGCAGGGATGTGAGCGCTTTCGAGGAACTCTACGAGCGGCACTCGCGCATTGTCTATTCGCTGGTGCTGCGTATTTTGCGCCAAGGCACCACGGCCGAAGAGGTGGTGCAGGACGTTTTCTTGCAGCTCTGGCGGAAGCAAACCGGAGAATTCCCGCAGATCGCCACCGCCGCCCCGGAATACGAGAAAGCGCTCGACGAAAAGCGCCGCGCCGAACGCGTACGTTCGCTGATGAGTTCGCTGCCCGCGGCGCAAAAGAAAGCGATCGAACTCGCCTACTTCGAGGGCCTGAGCCATTCCGAAATCGCTGCTTCGCTACACGAACCATTGGGCACTGTAAAAAGCTGGATTCGCAACGGATTGCTGCGTTTAAAAGAAGGGTTGCAGGCCACATCGTGAGCACTCACGACCATTTTCGCGAGCTGATCGAGGCCTACGCGATTGGCTCGCTTGACGCTGCCGAACGCGCGGAGCTCGAGGCGCATCTTGCCGGCGGCTGCACCGACTGCGTGAAAGCGCTTGAGGAAGCGCGCTGGCTCGTGAGTCAGCTCGCCTACCTCGCTCCAAATGCCGAGCCCTCGGACATGCTGAAAGGGCGTCTGCTGCAAACGGTGCGCGCGGAAGCGGCGGCTGGCGGTCAAGCACGGCAAGAGCGCGTTCGTTCCACCGGAATCCCCTGGTGGCTGTGGGCTGGAGTCGCGGCGCTGCTGATTTTCTCGGTGTACTCCGCGCGGAACGAACAGCAGTTGCGCAGCGCGGTGGCCAACTTGCAGCAACAAGCCGAAGCGCAGCGAGCGGAGCGTCAGAAACTCGAGCAGGAACTTCTCGCCGCCAAAACGCAGGCCCATGAGGCCATGATTTGGAGCGATCCAAAATCAAAAAAGATCATGCTGCAACCCAAGGATCCCAACATGCCGCAGCTCGAAGCCATGTGGCATCCGGAAATGGGTCTGGTAGTGCGCGGCTGGAAAGTCCCCAATCCCGGCGACAAGCGCATGCTGCAACTCTGGTTGATCTCGAAGAAATCCGGCAAGCCCATGCCCTCAATGACATTTTGGCCCGACGCCACCGGAAAGTTTTCCGCCATGGTCGAGAATCCGCCGGACACCATGTCGGACACGCAAGCCCTGGCCATCACCGAAGAGCCAATGGGCGGAAGTCCGCAACCGACCAGCGCGCCGATGTGGGTCGGCGGCGTCAGCTAGCCGTTTCCTCGTCCTCTCTGGAACGCAGTGCCAGTCGCGCTTTTCGGCGTGCCGCGGCTTCCTCATATCGCCGCTTTTCTTCTGACGTTTTCACAAGCAGCGGCCGCACCGGCTTGGGCCGATGAGTTTTCTCGTCGATCGCTACAAAAGTCACGTATGCGGAGGTCGTGTGCTTGCGTTCTCCGGTAAGCACATTCTCCGAATACACTTCGACGCCTACCTCCATCGAAGTGTGGAACACTCGGTTCACCCTGCGATTTCAGCATCACAATTTCGCCAAGACTCACCGAATTCCGGAAATCGATGTAGTCCACCGAAGCTGTCACGACGTAGCTGTTCGAATGGCGGTGCGCCGCCATCGCCGCGGCGATATCGACCAGGTGCATCACATGGCCACCCAGCAGTTTTCCCAGCGGATTAGTCTGCGCCGGCAGAACGACCTCCGCCATTTCCGACCGTGACGCGCTAACTAGTTTCCCCGCAAGTCCATCATCAGGATTCTTCTGGGATTTCTCAGCTTTCATATTGTCCGTTTCCGCGTTTAGAACTACCGGCGGCATCGGTATAATACAGACGTGACCATGAGCGAACAAAAGAAAACCCGCCGGCAGATGCTCGAAGAGTTCGTATCCAAAAAGCCGGACGATGCCTTCTCCCGCTACGGCTTGGCTATGGAGTGCATGAATAGTGGCGATTCCAGTGCCGCGGATCAGCACTTCCGCGCTTTACTTCAGAGCAACGCGGAATACGTTCCGGCCTACCTGATGTACGCGCAATTGCTCGTACGCGAGTCGCGCCCCGCCGAAGCCCGTGTGGTCTTGTCCTCCGGTATCACCGCGGCAGACAAGAAAGGCGATCAACACGCCCGCTCAGAAATGGAAACTTTGCTTTT
>WNFF01015406.1_pt1 | contig 10917 bp, 9 predicted proteins | sample 5400441 | NCBI WGS metagenome assembly WNFF01 (sample SAMN13153345, study PRJNA577476) | soil metagenome | isolation source: 120 cm saprolite under Douglas fir tree site 2 hole 3 replicate 1 | place: USA:California | collected 2015-04-18
TTGAAGGCATCTCGCGTGAGGAGGTTTCCAATCTTCTGAAACGACCCCCTCGCCGTTTCCCATCAAAGATCAAGGTCATTCCCAAAACGGCACGCGCCTAAATTCTCATGGGCATGATGATGTAGCGGTACCGATAGCTCTCATCCGCGAGCGGGCGCATCTGGCCTGCGGACTGTTCATCTTTCAGCTCGATGCTGACCGGACCATCTGCGGCTGCCGCGAGAAAGTCCAACATATAGCTGGAGTTGAACCCAATGGCGATGGGATCGCCTTTGTATTCCTTCTCGATGTTTTCTTTGGCCTCGCCGTATTCCGGGCTCGAAGCAGAAATTTCTACGCCTTCCTTGGACACGGCAAGTTTCACCGCGTGCGAGCGCTGATCGGCGAGTTGCGAAACGCGCCGCACCGCGTCGCTCAATTCCCCACGCTCGAGCACCACGGTCTTGTTGTTGTCGCGCGGCAGCACGGCCTCATGCAAGCTTCTCCACTTCATCCATAGCTTTCTTGGGGATAAGAACCTTTACCTCGCCGTTCAGCCCGGAAAGTTTTTGATCTGTTTCAGCAAGCGCCAGCCGGTGGCCATCAGTTGCAACCATCGCCAGTGTGTCTGGCTTAAGGATGAGCAAACCACCGTTCAACGTGTAGCGGGATTCCTCCATCGAAATGGCAAACTTCGTCTTGGCGATCAAACTTTCGAGGACTGCAGCAGGGATCTTGACGAGCGTGTGTGGCATCACCGGCAGCGCGGGAAAATTCTCTTTCGCCATTCCCACCAGCTTGTACTTCTTCCTGTCGCTTACGATCTCCACCCAGTGATTGTCGAGGAGTTTGAATTTCATCTCCCCTTCGGGCAAGAGGCGCACGAGCTCGAGCAGTTTTTTCGCGGGAATAGTTCCCGCCCCTTCTTTCTTGATCTTTGCTTCGCATGACGTTTGAATGCTCAATTCCAGGTCCGTCGCCGTAATGGTCAATTGGCTGCCCTGAGCCTCGACCAGTAAGTTCGACAGAATTGGAATCGTCGTCTTCCGCTCCACAACGCCTTGCGTCGTGCTCAGTTCATCTAACAGCGCTGATTTTGTAACGCTGAATTCCATCGCCTCATGTTCCTCGCGTGCTGTTCCTGGTGCGGTCATTCTGGTTCCTCGCTTGCCTCTACCGCTGCCGTACTTTACTCGCTTTTACTGTCACAACAGCAAAAGCCTTTATGAATTCCTATAAAGCTTGTTGCTGTGATGAGTGCTGTGGAAACGTGGAAACCGCCCCAACCTGCTTCGCGCTTGATCCTTAGCCCCGCAAGTTGTAAGTAGCTAAATGTGAAAATCGCGGAAAACGAGGCCTTTGTTGAGGGGCTACCATTGCAATTTCCTTTTTTATCCACCACCCTCAACAGGAAATCCAAACGTTTCGCAAAACTTCCCCACACCTCTTCTCTACACCGATAGTAGTGCATTCCCGGCATGCGGATGCTTTGGCTGACCAGGCTCTTTCAGGAAAACAAGTAGGAGGAATTTGCTGGTGCTCACTTCGATCGTATCGGTTACTGCAACGCATCCATGAGGCGGGTAATTGTTCGATTCAAGTCCTTATCCGACCGGCGCATCTCTTCGATCTTGTTGATCGAGTGCAGCACCGTAGTGTGGTGCTTCCCTCCGAATTGCCGTCCGATCTCCGGCAGCGACGCGGTAGTGAGTTGTTTCACGATGTACATGGCCACCTGGCGAGGAAACGCGATAGCTCGCGTGTTGCTCTTCACCTTCAAATCCTGTTCGCGCAGGTTGAAATGCTCGCTCACCCTTCTCTGGATGAGGTCGATGGTGACGCGCTTTTCCTGCGAAGCGATGATATTCCTCAGCACCTGCTGGGCGGTGGCCAGCGAAATGGTCGCGCCCGTCAACGAGGCATACGCCATTAGCCGCGTTAGGGCTCCTTCGAGCTCCCGAACGTTGGATTTAATCGCCCGTGCAATGTACTCCGCCACTTCATCCGGCAGCTGGAATCGCTCGTTCTCCGCTTTCTTCTGCAGAATGGCGATCTTGGTTTCGAGGTCCGGTGGCTGGATGTCCGCGATCAGGCCCCATTCGAATCGCGACCGCAGTCTCTCTTCAATCGAATTGATGTCTTTCGGCAGGCAGTCCGAGGAAATCACAATTTGCTTCTGCTGCTCGTAAAGCGCATTGAAGGTGTGAAAGAACTCTTCTTCCGTGCGCTCTTTTCCCGCGATGAACTGGATATCGTCCACCAGCAGCACGTCCACGGTGTGGAACCGGTCGCGGAAACTGATCATGCGGTCGAAGCGCAGTGAATTGATCACCTCGATCGTGAATTTCTCCGCGCTTACGTAGCTCAGCCGCATCGCAGGGTTGCGCTTCTTGATGGTGTGCCCGATGGCGTGCATCAAGTGCGTCTTGCCCATGCCCACGCCGCCATAAAGGAAAAGTGGGTTATAAGATTTGGAGGGTTGCTCCGCCACCGCTCGCGATGCTGCATGCGCGAATTCATTGGACTTGCCGACCACAAAGGTGTCGAAGGTATAGCGCAGGTTGAGCTGGTGGTCGCTGCTCTCGAAATCCAGCTTGGCCTGTTTGGAGCCGGAAGCCGCGGGAGCCGCCTGGACCGGCTCTTCCTCCGTGCAAACGTATTGCACCTTCACCCCAGGCGTGCCAATTTCGTGGAATACCGCCTTCACGATCTCCCCATAGGTTCTCGTCAGCACCTGCCGGAAGACGCTGCTCGGAATCTGCACGTATAGCATGTCGCCTTCGGCCCGCTCCAGTCGCGTAGGCTGGAACCAGGTCGTATACGTATTGGTGCTTACCCGGGGCTTTACCCGTTCCAGAAACTTGTCCCAAGGATTGACCGCTTCGCGGTCGCGCACGGCATTGGTCGCAGTTGTCATTGAGAGAGAAGAACCCTACGTTATTTCCACAGATGTGAAAAAGCTGTGGAAAGATGGCCCACTCGACATTTTCTCAGGCTTCGGGATTCAGGCCTGCGCCGGAACGTCTTGCATCGCCCCTGTCGCTCCGCGCGCGGTCCGTCTGGAAACGTTGGCCCGCGTACCGCCGCTATGAGACAGCGCGGGATTGTCTCTGATTGGCGCGTGCGGGGCAAGCGAAAAGTGTGCGAAGGCATGCACCGTGGTTCACACACCATACACAGCTTTTCCACAAGCACAATTCTTGTGCAACTCCGCAAAGAATTGAGATTTTCCCCGCTGATTCTCGCAGTTCTTACTTACGTGCGCGGATGTTTGCACAGATATCCAAATAATGCAGCCTGAGGAAATCTCAGCTCATTCCAGAATTTTTATCCCTGGCCGTTCGAACTCAAAGATGCCCTGTGGGTCGCCGCCGATGAGCAAGCGATCCTTCTCCACGACGATCGTGTTCGTTTCCAGCCGCGCTCCTTCCGGCGTGTAGATCTGGTAGCTCGCCCGGCGGTTGCCTTCATTGTCGAAATGGAGGAGCGTGTTGTGCAACGCCATCCACACTTCTCCGTTGCTCCGATCCACGCCCACTGCCGTCAGGATGCGCTTGAACGACGGCGTCTCACCGCGCCGTTCCTGACGCTCGATCTCTTTGCGCGCCGCCTGTGCTGCGGGCCACGCATCGATGGCGGTGTACTGAATGTCCTGCCCTGCGTAGCCGTTCCGGTCGTACTGTCTAACCGTCGGCTCCGGCATGTACGGAAATGAATAGTAAAGACGCCCTTGCGCGTCTGTGGCAAGCTGCCCGATGTTCAAGTACCGATTCAGTTCCGCGCGTTCGCTGATCGGCGCCGGGTCTCCGAACTCGCGTATCACTCGTCCTTTTTTGTCAAAAACAATCACGAGATGCGGCTCGCGCAGCGTGGCCACTGCGATTTCGCCGTCCGGAAGCGCCGCGACGGAAACAGGCGCATTAACCGCGATCAGGTGCGCGCTGCCGTCCGCCTCCCATATCTTAATGGAATTCGCCGCGCGGTCCGCGATGTAAACTGTTCCCGCCGCATCCACGTCCAGATCTTCGCCGAACCCTATGCTTGCCAGTTGAACATTCTGCGGGCCCTTGCCGGCGTCATACGCGGGAACCTTCTTGATCAACTTTCCCGCCGGGTCAAAAACCGAAGCGGCTGGCGCCGGCGCAGTCAGGACGTAGTAATTTCCATCCGCTCCGCGCTTCACCGCGCGCAGCCCCGGACCAACGCCCTGGAACACGCGTCGCTTAGCAGTAAGCTCGCCCTCGTCCTGGGCGCGCGTGTTGCCGGCGACGTACCCCAACAGACACAACCCCGCTAGGATTTTCAAAGCTATCCCCATACCCCCTTGCCTGCGTCATCAGATTATCGCGCGCAAATCGAGGTTGCCCCGCGCAGCGGTGGTTTTTCGTGCGGATTAGTCAATCTTTAAGCGCAGTCGCTCAATCGAAAGCGCGCGCAGCCGCCCGGCGGCGTTGCGCGGCCCTTCATCGTCCGTCTCGATCAACACGCAATTCATTTGCACGTCCCCGGACGCCACTTCGAACCGCGCCGGCAATCCATCCAGAAACTTCTTGATGATGCCGTTGCGCTCCATCCCGATTACGCCGCCATGCGGCCCCGTCATTCCCACGTCCGTGATGTAAGCCGTGCCTCCCGGCAAAACTCGCTCATCCGCGGTCACCACGTGCGTATGCGTGCCGATTACCGCAGACACCCGGCCATCGAGATACCATCCCATCGCGATCTTTTCACTTGTCGTTTCGGCGTGCAAATCAACCAGTACGAACGCCACGTCCCCGGGCAGTTTTGCCAGCTCGCTGTCGGCTTTTCGAAATGGATCGTCGATCGGCGTCATAAACACGCGTCCCTGCAAGTTCAGCACGGCGTACTTCACGCCATTCTTCGCCGTTCCGGTGTGCAGTCCGCTGCCCAGGTTACCCTCGGGAAAATTCGCAGGCCGCAACAGCCGCGGCTCGTGTGGCATAAACTCGAGGATCTCTTTGCGGTCCCAGCTATGGTTTCCCCCCGTGAGGACCTCAATCCCCATTTTCAGCAACTCTTCGGCCAGCCGCGGTGTGATCCCGAATCCCGAAGCGGCGTTCTCTCCATTGGCAATAACCAGGTCGATCCGCCGCTGCGCGACTATATCCGCCAGCCGGTCGCGCACCATTTCCCGCCCCGGTGCACCGACGATGTCTCCGATGAAAAGTATCCGCATAAAATAATTCTAAGGGATTAGTTCTTTGTTTTTAGTCCAGCAGCATCTTGTTTGTATGTTTTTTGTTCGCACGTCCGCTTCGCGCTGGCGATGAAATCCAATTCTTCACCGGATGGCTGTCCTTACGCTTCACCCCAACTGTTTTGCTTGCCGCCAAGAATGTATTCCAATCCTCCGCTTGTTGGCGTTATCGCCAGGGTCTGAAAACGAAGCTCAACCATTTCGCACACACTTCTTCTTCACTTAAGGCTTAAGAACTAATGACTGAAAACTGCTATGGAGCGGACTGCTCAGCCGTGGAGTGCTAGGCCATGAACCTCTGAAATAGGTGGGCGCCACGAGCCAACCATTAGGCTTTCCTGCCCCGCTCGCGTCCCGGCGTCGCCAGGGCGCCGGCGGGACAGGCCGTGCTCACAGGCTGTCTATCCGCGGCTCCTCAGAGATTCGTCATTGGTTCAAATGGCTTTCGCGCCCTCACCTGCTTCGAAGTACCGCTCCACTCGCATTGTAGCCTTCGCCCTGGAGCCACGTCCAATCTGCTCGCCATGTCAGCAAAGGCGCTCCGCGTTTTCATACAACTGCGAGAGTATGGATGCAACGCGGTCGAGATCCTCGCTCAGAATTCCCTTAAAGAATTGCCTACGGACTTCGTCGAACAACATTCTCAGCCGCGGCGCAAGACGTCGTCCCCGATTCGTCGCCCTGATGATCAGCAGTCTGTGATCGTGCGGGTTGTTCTTGCGGGTCAGTAGACCTCTGGCTTCGAGGCGGCCGACAAACCGCGAGATCTTGCCTTTGTCCCTGCCCATGGCTTGGGCAAGCTTTCCGGCGGAAATTTCGCGGGCCTCCGCGCAGTGGATAAGGACTGCGGCTTCCTGCGCCGTCATCGCGAACGGGACGAAGTAGCGATCGAACGCTGCCTGCAGTCTTATGTTTGTGCGAAAGAGCATGGAGATTAACCGTTCTCCTTGCCATTCCTGGATGCCCGCGTAGTTCCTCTCGGGCCCGTGCCCCTTCTCAAGAGGTTTCAGCACGAACCCCTTGCTCTTTCGAGTCTCGGTGGTCTGTGACATCACTTTGCACGCCGCCACTTCTCGAGCTGATCTCCCACGTTTCCACTACCGTTATGTCCCAGCGCATCCAAGTAGCTGACTATGGCGACAAGCCCCGCGCGAGGCTCTTTTTCTTGCCTCGCGGGGGCTGTCGCACGTCTTTTCGCTCAGAAATGGAAGCCGAGTTCCGCCGTATACGACCGCGGCGTCACGAAGTGTGTTCCGCTGAACGTTGACAGAAAGTTGTACAGCGTAGTCTTGTTCGTCAGGTTGATCACCGTGAAGCGCAGGCTCCACTTGTAGCGGTCGCCGTGGAAGAGGTCATCATCTCCAACGCTGGTATCGAACAAGTGGCGCGGAGCGACGCGTGGCGGATTGCGGTCGTCATTCTCCGTTCCCGGCGCCGGTATCTTGAGCCGCGTAGACCCGTACAGCGATGGGTCGCACGTCACCAGTGGAGCGCTCAGCGTTGGGACAACGCTCCCGCAAAAGAGCCCGGCCTGTATCTGCTGGTCCGCGGATAGCCCCGTGAGATCCACCGGCGTCGTGGTGTCCGCCGCAAAGGGAACAGCGCCGGCCACCAACCCGCTGTCATAGCGCCAAGTGAACGCCACCCATGGGGCGCGTTTCGACGGTTGGTATTGCACGTGTGTGGTCTGTTGAAAGTTTTGGTCGTGATCGATGCGGAACACGGGTCCATCGCTGGTGCCTAGCCCACCGACCTGCGGCTGAAAGTAGCGAGCGGAGGCATGGCCCATAACGGTCAAGACCGTGAAGCCATGAAAGTTGGGCACGCTGATGCGCGCGTTGAACCCGCTGATCTTTGAGTTGTGCCACCCAATCGGGAAGAAGATTGGTGTATTCAGCAGGTCGCTGAAGTCGTACGCGTTGTGCGTGTACTTCCAGAGGTAGTCCCCGTCGACGACCAGGTATCTCCCGAACGCTTGCTGGAGTCCGGCATGGAATTCATTGCGTTGCCCGGCGCGAATCGGCCCCGATGACCCGCCGAAGATGGCGTCCAGCAAAGGATCGCCCGTGACGCTGGCGACGACCAGATTCTCGTTGAAAGGAGTCTCGAGGATTCGAGCATACGCAGAACAGTGTTACTCGGCTTGATGTTATAGGAAATGCCGAAACGCGGTTCGATTTGTGACTCTTTGGTGAGGCCTCGATATAAATCGCCGCGCACACCCACATTGAAGGACCAATTGCCCTTGGTGATGGTGTCCTGAACGTAGAGCGCGACCTCTCGGACGTCACCATGGCCATGGAAACCGAATAGCGCGCTTTGAGGAGTCGTGCAAGCGTCGTTCGCTGAAGGTGTGGTTCTCGTCAGGTCGATGCAGCCCAGGATGGGGATGAAGGGTGCACTTGCATTCGGATTGGCAGCTACGTTTTGTTGGAATCCAGCTCCGGCGCACTGTGAGGCATCCGTCAAGGTCGTATCCCCCACCCCGACGAAGCCCCCGGCAGCGTTTTGCGTCAGACACGGCGAATTGATCGTCGGGTCCGTGAGTCCGAGGCTGAAGTCTTCTGTCAGCAGCGTGTGCTGGAAGGTGGCTCCCATCTTCACGTTATGAATGCCCTTCACATAGGACAGATCGCTGCGAAGGCCCAAGTTGGTGAGCTTGCGCCGCTGGGCCGCGGTCTCAGAAACATCGGCAAGAGGATCTGCGCTCGGGTAGTAGTTGAACTGATCGTGCCGCACAAATGCGCCGACGTTCAGCAACGTGCTGGTGCTAAATAAGTGAGTCCAGGTGGGCGCGATGTTGTAAGTCTTGATCTGTGCGCGCTGATCCTGGTTGGATACCACGGCATCGAACGAGTTAGGCGTCTGGAACCAGGAACGCGTGTAGCCCACATTTAGGTGCACGGTGTCCGCACCAGTAAACTGCAAGTCCACGCGGTCGAATAAGTTCTGTTCGTTGCCCTTGGAATGGATCACTTGGAACTCCGGCGGATCGAGGAATCGGCCCGTGTTCAGGCCGTTTGCGGCGATGAAATTGCCCCACTTCTGTCCTCCAAACGCTATGTCCACGCTTCCGTTCGCCGACCCGAAGCTCCCATAAGAAGCTCTCAGACTGCCAACTGGTTTGGTTTGGCCGAGGCCGGAACGCGTCGTTACCTTGATCACCAAGCTCGTCTTGTCACCAAATTCGGCGGGCGGAGCGCCGGAGATCACTTCCAGCGATTGAATCGAATCGACCGGGATTTGATTGGAAAAGACTTTGCTCGTCTGATCCGTCACCGGCTGGCCATCGACCGAAAAGGAGCTTTCCGCGTGATCGCCGATAGCGTGAACAAGGCCGTTGGAATCCGCAACCGCGCCGGGCGCCGCCAGCGTCACGAGCGAACTCACCGACGAAGACGCGCTCTCCAGCGGGAGTCTGTCGAACAAGGCTCGGTCTATGTCCGTGTGAAAGGTGGATTCATTTTCCACCAGGTCCTTCGCTTCAACGGTCACGGTTTGTGCCGCCGTCCCAATCTTCAATCCGATTTGCAGTGTCACCGGTACGCCGGAGCGCACGTCCACGTCCTGCATGTAGTTCGCGAAGCCCTCTGCGGCCACTACCAAATGATAGGAATTGAATGGCACGTTCGTGAACTTGAAGCTCCCGTCCGCGCCCGTGGTTGTCTCGCGGTGAAAACCGCTCACCGCGTACGAGATCTCCACATTGGCGTTTGCTATTGCGCCTCCGGACGGATCCTTCACCACTCCTTCAATCGAGCCGGCATTTCCCAACTGTGCCCGGCTTGGCGCGACACAAAGCAAGCTCATGAAGCTCAAGCTCAAAACAAAAAACGCAATCTTTCGAAAACCCATCTGAATTTCTCCTCAGACCCTCATGGGGGCGACGTGTGTTTGCTGTTGTTAGAGAAGCCGCCGGGAAAAAATGGCGGTTGCGCTGTCCTTCGAAAAGGGTCAGCGCTCGATAGAGCAATTCATTCGAAGCAGATGGAGTTAGGCGGAGGGAGGAGCCCGCGAAGCACGATGCAGGGCAAACGAATTGCTCGGAGCCGTGTGAGGCGCCAGAGAAAAATTCCAAGTAACGAGTTCGGGGACGTAAACGAGGTCGAGCGCGGCCGCAGCCAGCGCCGGCATGTGCAGCGATTGGCAGATGTGGCAAACCGTCCCGGAACCACCGGAGTGGTTATGGAGGATTGTCCCGCCCGCGGCAAAGTAGAGCACCGTCGCGCACGCCAGCAGTGCCAGCGCGCGACGCGCAAACTTACGCCCAAAAATGTTTCCCTGCCGTTTCATCGAACCAGCATCTAACTTAGCACCTTCAGCGGTCCGTGTGTAGTGCTGGTTGCCCAAATGGAGCACAAGTGCCCCGCCCTTTGCTTGACCCCGCAACCATTCCGGCATAGTCTGCGTCTTAGGTACTACATGCCTCGGATTAGTAAAAAAGCTGGGTTTTGGGCTTTGTTCCTCGGAATTGCTTTCCTCGCGGCGCAGTTCCATTTTTGCGCCGACTTGAATTCCGGCCCGGGTGGCTCGCACGTCTGTCAGCTTTGTTCGACTGTCGGCGCGGTTGTCGCCGCTCAGTCCTTGCACCTTTCGATAATGCCGGTAACGCACCGGCTTGAAGTCTTCGCTTCTGTAATTCTTGTCTCCGTGGAATTCTCGCGCGCAACTTCCCCGCGTGCTCCGCCCGCCCTGTAGCCATCGGAAATCGCCCCGGCAACATCTCTAGGTCCACAACATAATTATCGTACGCATGAGGAGCGGTGCCATGAAGAGACTCGCAGTTTTGTTCGCTTTTGTTTTCTATCCTCTTGTCACCTCGGCGCAGCAAGCCCCGCCGCCGGAGTCGAAGAAGGACGCGCCCGGCCCGCAATCTTCCATCCCGGCAACGGAAGATGCGCGCATGAAAACGCTTGAGGATCAAGTGCGCACCCTCGCCGAGGAAGTCGCTCTCCTCCGTGGCGAACTGAAGTCCCTGCGCGACGCAAAGTTCGTTGAACCCACACCCGGTGGCCGCGTCTTGCTTGCTTCATCGCGCGTCGAGCCGGGCATGGTGCCTCCGCCCGCATCCTCTCCCGCCGCCACGCCTGAGCCCGCTCCCGCGCAACTCGCCCAAACACAGACCTACGGCGGCGCAACATCCAATGCGAAGCTCCTCAACCCGGATATCAGCCTGATTGGCGACTTCATCGGCACCGCCGGGCGCAACACTGTCTCTCCATCGCGCTCCCTCGAACTCCACGAGTCCGAAGTCGGCCTGCAAGCGATCATTGACCCCTACGCGCGCGCCGATGCGTTCATCTCCTTCGGCGAAACGGGCGTAAACGTCGAGGAAGGCTATATCACCTTCACCTCGCTGCCTGCCGGGCTGCTCCTCAAGGTCGGCAAGATGCGCGCCGACTTCGGCAAGGTCAACACCATACACAACCACGCTCTGCCTTTCATCGACCGGCCTTTAGTAACCAACAATCTCGTCGGCGGCGAAGACGGCATCGACGACGCCGGCATTTCACTCTCGCGTTTTCTGCCTGCCCCGAAGGACTGGTTTGTCCAAGGCACAGCCGAGGTTTTCCGCGGCGACTCTTCCGACGTCTTCACCGCCAATCGCCGTCAGGATGTCAGCCTCGTCGGCCATCTCCGCGCCTACCGCGACCTCAACGAATCCACCAACCTCGACCTCGGCGTCTCCTATGCCCGCGGCCACAACAACGCCGCCGTCA
>WNFF01006394.1_pt1 | contig 10915 bp, 12 predicted proteins | sample 5400441 | NCBI WGS metagenome assembly WNFF01 (sample SAMN13153345, study PRJNA577476) | soil metagenome | isolation source: 120 cm saprolite under Douglas fir tree site 2 hole 3 replicate 1 | place: USA:California | collected 2015-04-18
TCATTGGGTCGCGGTGCACCGACGAGTCTGGGTATGTGCAGCCGACGCACGAGCAGATCATTGCGGCTCGAGGAACGCATGCGCGTTTCCACTATAACGGGATCAAGTGGTGGCGGTTACAGAAAAGCGGTGAGTTGACCTATGCATAGAAAATTGCTCGGCGGGGCGCTGGGTATCATGACTTTGGCCAGCGTTCACGCGCAAACAAAGCCTTCTGGAATAGGCCGGCCCGCGAGCGCGGAAGAACTGAAGCAGTGGAACATTACAACGCTTCCAAGCGGCGTTGGTTTGCCAGATGGCAAGGGGACCGCGGCGCAAGGAGAATCGGTGTATCGGGACAAGTGCGCTTCCTGCCACGGTCCGAACGGTGAGGGAAGCCTGCCCCAAGGACCGCAGCTTGTCGGTGGCATCGGCACGCTTGCGACCGACAACCCCGTCCGGACCGTCGGCAGCTTTTGGCCGTACGCCACAAGCGTGTGGGACTACATCCATCGTGCGATGCCGCTCAACCAGCCCGGCAGCCTGTCGGCGGATGACACTTACGCCGTCACCGCATTTTTGCTGAATCGGAACAAGATCATCCAGCCGGACGAGGTGATGAACAACGAGACTTTGCCAAAGGTGCGGATGCCGAACCGGGACGCAGACGTCGGAAAGAGCGCGCGTTCTCCCAGCGACATCAAGAGCCAGAAAAATCAAACGCGGTGAATCTTACGTCAGCCAATTCGACCGCGCGCTGACGCGCTCACTTTATGTTCTTACGGAGCCAGTCGTCGATGAACTTGATGACCACATCGCTGTTCTTGTCGAGGAACATCTCATGCATGTTGCCATGTATGCCCACGTCCTCCAGGCGAACAAATTCGTCTTTCACCCCCGCCTGATTGAGCCACTTGGGGATGCACGCGTCAAAAACGCGGTGGTAGGTGCCCTCGGCGGAGATCGAGAGAATCCGAATATTCTGCATTCCGGGGAGCTTGTGGACAGGTTCTTTCTGCAGATAGCAAGGAACCTCATCCGGCCGTTCTGATTTCTCTTCGAGGTAAGTTTTCAGATCTTCGGGGCTGTTGACTGGCGGTTCATAATGCATCGGCATGTTGGTTATGCCCCACGCGTTTCCAACCTTGCCGGTGTACGCAACCTTAGCGGTGTCCACAATGCCAATCTGCGGGCCACCGGGTTCGATTGCCACCATGCCCGCGACCAAATTGGGGCGCTGGTCGGCGACGTTGAACCCGATACCACCTCCCTGCGAATGGGTGATCAGGATGACCGGACTCCCGATCTGATCGAGCAACGCGACACCCGCGGGCACGGCCAATTCAGCTTGGGCCGAGACAAACTGCATCTGTCCCTTGATGAAGTTATCGAAGACTGGATCGCCCATCTGCCCCTTTTTCGGAGAGTCGCTCGGCCATTGCGTATACAAATTCTTCCGCGGAAATTCGCCGCCTGACGGCACCGTTGCCGTGGAAAAACACAATCGGATATTTTTGCCGGATCTGCTTGGGTACCATAACTTCGACGTACATCGCCCCGTGCATGACCTCTTTGCCCGCCGGTCCGGTGTACTCGCCGCCGACATAGAAAAAGGCCTCGCGGCCGAGGTTTTCGGTTGAAAAAGTAGGAATCGAAGGCGGGGGCGCAGCTCCGGAGGGTTTATCTTTCTCCGCGGGGATGCCGGGCAGTGCGCCAAGAAGCATGCCGGTCAACCCTACGATTGCGAATGCAAGAGCCGCTTTCGATATCGCGCGGTTCATGGAATCACCCTCCGTTGGTTTTCCTGGGTTTCATCGGGTTTCTTCAACCTCTCCCCAATCCAAGCCCCAGAAATTTTCACAATCCACAAATTCGATACCTATTCGGAGACCGTTATTTTCTGCAGGGCGCTGCCACGCCACTCGGGCCTGGACCTCTTGACCTGTATCAAGCCGCACTAATTGGACAGGTTCGCCGGGTTTAGCAGCATGGCCGGATCGTAGTGACGCCCCGTGCCGGCTCAACAACAAGGTTTGCGTTTCTTCTTCCCAAGCACTGCCAAGCTTGTCACAAGAAAGGCGCACGGGGATGGAGGCCACCTTCCTGGGACTCCGCCGCAGATGACGGCCCAGTTCGTTGGCCCAAAGAATGATGTGGAGAAGTCGAGCTCGGTCCAAGTTGTCGAGATCTTTTGTCGTGTGTTCTATCTCATCGGCCTGCCGCGAGCATTGATTGATGAAGCGCCGCACCATTTCCCCGTCAGACACACTCAGGCGATGCTCTTTTTGCATTTCCTCGTACCGCTCAAGCTGCGTGTAGCAGACCGAGATAAAATGTCCCTGGCAAAGCCCTTCTCCATCAAGAACCGCACGGGCAGCTTGGTCACAACCCTTGACGCCGCACTGTTCAGCGTTCGCCATTCGCGGGAAACCCGGTCTCTCTGCAGAACGGTTTCTACGATACCTTTGCGCAGGACCTTAGGCCAACGCTCCCTGTTGTGTCAAGCGTCGGTCTCGTGCATTTCTTGGTCAGACCACCCCTCGCCAAACGGGCGGTTTCTACACAGGCAACCATCCCCAAGGCCTTTTCCTAGCTGCAGGCACTCAGGAAAGCATAATCGATACATAAATTAGAATTTCGAAAATCGTGCAAGTGGTCTGCTTAGGCGTTAGCTGTCCTTGACCTGTTGCCAAGTTCGCGCAAGTACGTGGAGGCGGGCTCGGCGCGGGGTGCTCCAGATACCGGCGCCCCTTCGAATTCGAGTATTTCGGCAATCTTGTATGGTTTTTCCTTCCCACACGCCCCACACCGAAGGTGGAAAACCTGGCATTTTTGATGTCGTACGGGACCCGTTTCGCTGGCCGGGAGTTCCGCTTCGATACTGGCCACGAGAGGAGAAATTGGGATCGGATGCTTGCAATGAAGACATGTGACGCCACGATAGGATTTCTGCACCATCTCTTGAGTCATGCTGACCCTCTCTTTTAGATTAAAGATGCGGTCTCCGAGGAGAGTGGATGCTACACCCATGGGCGCGCGGAGTCTAGTCCGAACCGCTTGCCCCTTTATCTTCAATGACAGCAACAACTTAAGAGCGCACTCACCTCCCCAGTAGATCAAGTTTCCACAGGCGGCGAGGAGGCCCATGAAACCAACGCGGACCCCGCCGCTGAATTCCTCAAGCAAGACCCGCCGGAGCAATTGTCATTTTAGGTGACACCGCTCTTCGGGTCGCTGCCTGTCCAGCCGGGCTCGAAGGTCATCTGGATACGCCCGCTTGACCTCTTCCGTGACCGGAATCCAGAACAATTAGGAATCAAGCCCGGTAATTTGCCTACACTCGATTCCAAACCGGCTGAGGTATTTTCGCTAGCGATCCGCATCCTTGGTGCTTGTCTTACGGATTCGCGAGGCAGAATATGGCTTCGTGCCTCACAGGATCGAAAGTTCGAGGACGAAGGAGGACGAGATGTCCGAGCTAACCTACAATGTAATCGTTCCCCAAAAGGGCGTACCCATCAAAGCCTGGACCAAGGGCGTCGCTCTCGAAGACCAGGCGCGTCAACAACTCTTGAACGTGGCCCAAATGCCGTTCATCTTCAGATGGGTTGCCGCCATGCCGGACGTGCATTGGGGTATCGGTGCAACCGTTGGCAGCGTTATTCCCACGAAGGGCGCGATTATTCCGGCCGCGGTCGGTGTGGACATCGGCTGCGGCATGATGGCCGTACAAACCGATCTCAACGCGCGCGATCTGCCCGAGAATTTGAAGGGCGTTCGCCGAGCAATCGAGAAGGCCGTACCTCATGGCCGCACAAACCACGGGGGCCGAGGCGACCGCGGAGCGTGGAACGACATTCCGGCGCGCAACTTGGAAATCTGGCAAACGCTTAAACCGCGTTACGACGCAATTCTCGAGAAGCACCCCAAACTGGATCGTGGGAATCACTCGAATCATTTGGGTACCCTGGGCACTGGAAATCACTTTATCGAAGTGTGTCTCGATGAATCGGATTCGGTGTGGTTCATGTTGCACAGCGGATCCCGCGGCGTCGGCAATCGTATGGGCAGCTACTTCATCGAACTCGCGCGAAAGGATATGGAGCGATTATTCATCAATTTGCCCGATCGCGATCTGGCTTACTTTCCCGAACGGTCTGAGCATTTTGATGAATACGTGGAAGCAGTCGAGTGGGCGCAAGACTACGCTCGTTGGAATCGCCATCTGATGATGGAGCAGATCGTAGACGCCGTCCGCTCGTCCGGCGAAGTTCGGCCTTTCGTGGCGGAGCTGAAAGCGATCAACTGCCACCACAATTACGTGGCTCGGGAGTCGCACTACGGTCAAAACATCCTGGTCACTCGAAAGGGAGCTGTCCGCGCCCGCGAAGGCGACATGGGAATCATTCCCGGCAGTATGGGTGCTCGTTCCTTTATCGTGCGCGGCAAGGGCAATCCGGAAAGTTTTCAAAGCTGCAGCCATGGCGCGGGTCGCGCGATGTCGCGCACGGAGGCCAAGCGGCGGTTTACTGTGGCAGATCACGAGCGTATGACAGCCGGTGTGGAGTGCCGGAAAGACGCTGATGTGATCGATGAGACCCCTGCTGCATACAAATCGATCGAGGCCGTCATGACGGCTCAGGCTGATCTAGTGGAGATCGTTCATACGTTGCATCAAGTGGTGTGTGTAAAGGGTTGACGGAACGTAAACGGCTCATGGCGCAAGCGAAGAGCCGCGGGGTTCGAATGCCCAATTGCGCCGTGTCTGATTTCCCTCGGCCATAATTTTCGCCGGTTCGGATTCCACGCAGATTGCGGCCAAGTTCTCGGCGCATTGAATTTCTGCTGAGCAACGGCCGCTGTGAACTATCAGCCCGCCTATTTGGAGGAAGGCAGAATCGGCTTCAGCCCAAAGGCCTCGTTTATGAACATGTCCTCGCAGACTGCTTCTCCCAGGCCGCTAGCCGGTGGCCTCAAGCGGAAAGTTCTCTGTGCGGTCCAGGTCTTTGTATAGGCTTTCGGATCGTCGATCGTCATATCCAGGTTCAAAGTGTCGGGGGAAACGCGCCGGAAGCGCTCCACAAGGTGCAAAGCGTCGCTGTGCGGATGGCCCATCCGATCGAGCCATGTTCTGTCGCTAATCCCGATTGTGTCGATGACAAACGTCTCTCCCTCCCACTTGCCAATCGAGTGCCCCATCCACAAGGGCTTCAAGCTCTTGGGATGTTCGCGCCCATCCGTGTAGACTTGGCGCACATTTCGCCCAAAGATCATGATCACACGGCCAGGAACTTGAATGATCTGCATCGCAGCCTGGACCGCGGCATAGACGCGGGGCACTCCGGGTGGAAAACAGCCGTAAGCCAGGTCGTTCGGATACTCTTGCGGGTTGGGTCCGAAGGAGGGCTTGTTGGCCTTGAATTTCGCCTCTGCCCAGGGGGTCATGGGCGGCTCGTCCGCAGTAAGAGCATAGTTGTACCAGGGGACTCCGCGGGGCACGCGTACGGCCCAAATTCCAGACAGGTCCTGCGGAGTGACGGCACCCTGATTCTTCGCCGCCTCTGACTGCTCTCCGGTCTGAGCGAGTGCAACCTGGGGGCATGCGGTCACCGAAGTCAGCACAATCATCGCAGTGATCAGGCAGCTTCGCATTTGAAACCCCTTCGCCTGCTGGGATGCCAAACTCTGGCTGGCCTCAAGCCTATTGGCGATCCCGCAATCTCTGGTCCTCGCAGACTCCTTCCCAGTCAAGGTCCGCGCCTGGCTGTAACTCGAAAGTGGTCTGAATTGTCCAGGGCTTCTTGTACGCTTTCGAATCATCAATCGTGATGTCGTCCTCGAGAGTCCCATGGTCAACGCGCCGGATGCGCTCCACCACGTGTAGAGCATCGCTGTGCGGATGGCCTATCCGATCAAGCCAAGTCTTGTCATTAAATCCAATCGCATCGACAACCAGCGTATCGCCCTCCCATTTGCCAATCGAGTCCCCCATCCACAGTGGGGGATCCAGAAAGTCATCATGAGGGCGTCCATCAGTATAGATTTGGCGCACCAGGCGAGCATATTCGAACAGCATGATCACCTCGTTCGAATTCTGGACAATTTCCATCGGCCTGCGGTGAAGATAAATTCGTGGCACACCAGGCGGAAAACAGCCGTACACTGGATCGTTCGAATCATTGGCAGGTTTTTTGTGCGGCCCAAATACCGGCTTGGCGGCGTTGTATTTTGCCTCTGCCCAAGGAGTCATCGGTGGCTCCTCCTTGTTAAAGGCAAAATTGGAATACGCGCTAGCGCTGGCGGGCGGGTGTAATACCCAAAGCCCGGACAAATCGGTCTGAGGAGCCGCATTCTGAGCCTTTGTTGTTCCCGGCTGCCCAGCGGATTGAGCCAGTAGAACCAGATATGAAGTAAACACCATCACCAAACTCGAGATCGAACCCATTAATTGATTGCGCATTGAGACCTTTTATAGTTTGAGTTTCGGGATTGGGCTGGCCGGGAAGCAACGTATCTATCGGTAGCGCCCGCCTCTTCCGCGCGACATATGCCCGCTATAAAGGTATATTAATATTTTCTAACCGATCCATTAGTTCTCATCCCCGGCCCCGAGCGCTGCGAGCGTTCTGCCGTCAGACAATCCGACTTTCAAAACACGGATTACATTCGCGCCGTTTTTCGCGCGATCCCCGATAAGAGTGATCGGGTCCCCTGGCTTAAACATGTCCTTGGTCCAGTTACGTCTGTGCAGAGCGCTGGGATTGGTAAACTCGCCGGTCCATCTTACGGCGTTGCCCTTTTCATCCGTCACATCAATATAAAGTTGACAATGGGGATTGATAAACAGGAACTCCACCACCTTTCCCTTAACGGTGGCTGGTTTTGACGTGTCATACGCCGCCGCTCCATGGTGCGCGAGCGCCGGGCCTGAAAATAAAAGCAAACCAACCGCGACACGAAAAAAGTTGATCAGCTTGTTTTTCATACCACGCCTCCGCACCTACTTTATAGGGACAAACTTTTGAATTCGCTTGCCGGTGGTAACCTCACCAGTATAGAGATTTCCCTGAGAGTCCATGGTGGCGACATGCAATCCGTGGAACTGTCCGGGCCCATGGCCCGAGTGACCGAATCTGCCCGCCACCATGCCATCACTGCGGTTGAGAATCCACACGACGCTGTCCATCATGTCGGGGACATAGATATATTTCTGCTGTGCGTCGGGCGAAAAGCTGATGGACCCGACAGTTCCGGTGCCACTATTGTTGGACACTGGAAATTCTTTCAGGAACTTGCCCTGCTTCGTAAATACTTGAATTCTGTCGCCACCACGGTCGCAGACATATACGAGCCCATCATTCGAGATGCGCACGCAGTGGACCGGTTCCCGGAACTGTTTCGCGAGCGGATCGCCCGGGGCACGCAGCGGTAAGGGATCGTTATTGATCTCACTCAAGGGGATGCCGTAGGCTCCCCAACCGCGCTTGAATGCCCCAGTTTCGGAATCGAACACAATGACCCGTTTGTTCAGGTAACCATCCGCGATGTACAAATCGTGGGCGTCCTCGTCGAGTTGGGCCGCGGCGACCCCTCGCAATAATAAAGAGGTTTGTTGATTGTCCTGCTTCTGCTGGGCGTTGTCGCCCCCCGCTACGGCTGGTCCGCGATGGCCAAATTCAGAGATGAACTTTCCATCCGCCGTAAACTTCATCAGGGTGTCCCCAGCGCTCGACCCTCCAATCCAGACGTTTCCCTCTTTATCCGTAAAGATGGTGTGTTCTGAACCGGGCCAACCGGGCACCGATCCCGGAACTCCCCAGGATTTGAGCAGGTTGCCCTCAATGTCAAATTCAAGTACTGCTGGAGGCGGAACGCAACATTCGGCGGTTGGCGGAGTGAGCATCGCGAAGTTCTCGGTTTTGTCGAGGTCGCGCGGACGGTTCAACACCCAGATGTGGTCGTTCTTATCCGCGAAAATCCCGGTGACGGCTTGTATGGTCCAGTTAATGGGTAACATCTTGGGCCAATCCCCGTCGAGCCTATATCGTGGCGCGTTTTGCGCTCGCACGGCCGGACTGATACTCAGAGCAACGGCACAGCAGAGGCCGAACGCTAAAGTGAACGTCTTAGTCCAGGTTTTCGAAATGCACATTGAATGCTCCTATCTGTGGCGGCCCGCGGATCAGTTGCGAGGCACCGTACCAGGGCCACTTAGGCAGGTGCAAACATCATGGAACCATGCTCAAGCACCGAAGCGCCGTAATCGCGACTTCCGCTGTACTCGATTTAGAGACGACCTAAGAACAAGCGAGTCTGAGGCCAGATATTTCTGGCGTTTACTATTTTGAATGTATAAATGTCAAGGCAAATCTCCTTGACAATCCTCTCCGTCTGTAAGACTTTCTGTTCAAATTGCCAAGAGGAGAAATCTCATCAATTGAGACGCCCGAGCAGTCCCAAGCGTTTCGCGACGGACGCGAGTTCGGGATGATCTTGATTTGCCATTTCGCCTTCTCAAAGTAATCGGAGGGAACCCGAATGACTAAGCACCGCTATGTTGTTTCCGTTTTCACGGTGACTACGTTTCTAGGCTCGTAGCTGGCTGGCGCTGGCGCAACAACCCGCACAACAAAACGCCGCGCAAACGCATCCCATGACTTTCTTCGTCACCAGCGTCGGCATGGGCAAAGGCGCCGATCTTGGTGGTCCGGCCGGAGCGGACGCGCATTGCCAAACGCTCGCCACAGCGGGAGGCGTTGGCAATCACACCTGGCACGCTTACCTCAGCTTGTCGATGTCATTGAGTGCGCCATTTGCATTCAGCAAGTGGAGCGAAGCACCGATGACCAATACACCCAAAAACACTTCACCACGAAAAGCATAATTGTGCATCCACTTCAACTCGTTCAGCCCCATCAGCGCCTGAGGCGATACAAGCATCCACATACCCAAAGCCATCAGAACCCGACCAGCCAATTTGCGAAGGAATTGCGGCTTACATTTCCGGATCGGTGAAGCTGACTCTTGATATATATATAGTAAATCAGCTTCTGCCAGCCTCAGATAACCGGACAATCTGTCATTCAACAGCGCGCCTACGAGGCCGTCGTTGGTTGTATTCCCAGCCGTGGTGAACATAGGGATCAATCCCGAATACATCGTCACAAAGGTCGCGACGAAAACGTCGATGTCGCGCACATGCAGGAGCACAGCTACGATTGGTGACATAAAAAATGCCGCTCCGCCAGGGATACCGGGAGACTCCAGGCCGAGAATGAGCACAGGCGGAATCAGCGTCAGGATCTCCGCCAGCGATATGGGGAGATTGAGCAACCTGGCCACGCTAATCGTAACCAGCATGACGGACATCGTAGCGCAACTCTTGTTCATCACGGTGCCGAAGACAATGGAGACTTCGGCGATGTCGCGGGACAATCCAAGATCGCTTTCCGCCGAAACTACATTCATTGCCAGCGTTTCGTAAGATCCTCCCGTGCCAAAACCCGTCGGCCACACGGATGCGTAGTATGAAGCGATCTGTTTCATCGACCGCTTGGTGGTTAATTTCACGATACCGGCGAGGATCACCGACCAGCTCACCGTCACGAGACCTACCCAGAGCGTCGTGTGCCCATATGCGGTCATTCCTTTGAGACCAAATTTGAGTGGAATGCCAATGGCCAGGCACCCGATCATCACCGGGTAGTACCAGAGGAGTTTCTTGAACAGCCACAGGGTGTGTTGGCCGCCCATGATTAGACCGCGCGCAATGGAACGAAGTCCCGGAATAGTGGCAGCCGCATAGCCGATCACTACGGCGCTGATCAAAACTTGAATGAGAGGCTGATCCGAGAGGAGTGTGGAAGAGGACTGCCCAAATTGTCGAAGCCATTGGCGGAGACCCAGCAGCGCTACACCGGGCGCGGTGAGTGGCAGATTCGTGAGGATTGGAATCCAAATCGTAACGTAAACGAGGGAGGCAAAGCCCAAGGCCACGTACGCGAGCAGGATCATCCCGAATAAGCGCCCGGCCCGCGTGCGTTGGAACAGCACCAGCTTTGCCGTGGCCCCGGAGAGAATTGCAAAGATAATGAGCGTCGCAAATGTGACGACAGCCTTGGGGAAGTAGGTGCCGGACGTATAGATCCCATTGGCCAGGCGGTTTTCGGGAAAGAGCATGCCAACGGCGAGACCGCCAGCTAAAAAGACGATCACCCAAATTGGCAGCGGAATACCAAAGTATGCTCCCGGTTTGCTTTTTCTCGACGGAGCTTCCTTCGTATCAGCCGTCATCAAGGCCTTTCTCGCGCGCATTTCTCACAAGAACTCCGTGGAGATTCCCGCGGATTTCACCGCAAGCTGCTACTGGGCGGATCCGATCTAGTAACACAGGCTTCAGCCTGTGTGGTTTTGATTTTCCTGGGCGCGGAACACCACACAGGCTGAAGCCTGTGCTACTCAAGACCTCCATACACCGCAACGAAATTCGACACAGCACACTGACATCGCAGAGCAGATCCATGATGCGCTCGTGAAAAATCCGGGCTATTTCAAGCAGCACCCTTGCAAGATCGTCTGAGCCCGCATTCTTTGGAAGCGAGATAGTAACGCAGGAAGGCCTTGGATGCTCAATTCTGGTGTGAGAAGGCGGTTTCGCAACATGCGCACGGCTGCCCGCCCAGGAACCGGGCGGCCTCTACGACGGCGACACCACCAATACATAGTGGTTTTGTAGCGGCCGCTGGGTCCCGCGATTCCAGGGACCCAGCGGGCAGGTTTCTTTTCAAACTGGACACTACCCTGCGCCTTCGTCAATTCTTGCCCTTCACGACTCAGTGTGAACCGGGCGGGAATTTGCGGCGGAGCTCATCGAAGAAATTGAAGATGAAGCTGACCTTGTTCACCGCAGAGTTCTGTTCTGTGCCTGGGGTCTTCA
>WNFF01004911.1_pt1 | contig 10914 bp, 9 predicted proteins | sample 5400441 | NCBI WGS metagenome assembly WNFF01 (sample SAMN13153345, study PRJNA577476) | soil metagenome | isolation source: 120 cm saprolite under Douglas fir tree site 2 hole 3 replicate 1 | place: USA:California | collected 2015-04-18
AGCGCAGCACGCTGTTGGTCATGTGGCTGTTGACGTAGAGGTTCCCGTCCGGCCCGAAGACCAGGCCATTGCTGGGCTGGGTCAGGCCGCCGCTCTTCGGGGGGACGAAAGCGTCGATGAATTCCCCGGTCATGCCGTCATAGCGCAGCACGCTGTTGGTCCCCTGGCTGTTGACGTAGAGATTCTGGTCGGGCCCGAAAACGATCGCCGAAGGCTTGTGGAGATCTCCTGACCCGGCGGCAACGAATTCGTCGATGAATTCCCCGGTCGCGCCGCTGTAGCGCAGCACGTTGTCGGTCATGTTACTCGCCACGTAGAGGTTGCCATCCGGGCCAAGCGCGATGCCACCTGGTCTGGTCAGCCCCCCGCTGCCGGCGGCGACGAATTCGTCGATCAGCTCGCCGGTGTTTTCATCGAAGCGCAACAGCGCGTTCGTTCGGTTGCTGCCGACGAGCAGATCTGCGAACGCGGCGGGGACGCCAAGTACCGGCCAGCTCAAGGCCAGAATCAGAAGATGAGATTTCAGGGAAAAACAGCGCATTCGCAGCCTCCTCCTTGGTGGGCCGGCAGCTGCCGGCTTGAGTCGAGTTGAGTAGACCGACTTCAGGGGCAAAAGCGTAAATCGAATCTCCAGCACAGTGGGCAAATGAACACGCCGGGACCCTTGCTCAAATCTCGACTCCAAATGCTCGCCGACCGAGGGAGAATAGACGCGCGGGCAAAAGCGTAAATCGAATCTCGGACAGCGGGCGAATGAATGTCCGAGAGAGCTTGCTCAAACCCGCTTCGTCGAAGAGGATCTCGATGGCCAACCCGGCATGAATCGAGGGCGCGCGACATGAGCGACTGCATCTTCTGCAACATCGCGGCGGGAACCATGAAGGCCGAGGTGGTCTTTGAAAGTCCGCAGACCATCGCCTTCCTGGACAAATATCCGGTGACGCGAGGCCACGTGGTGGTGATCCCCAAAGCCCACGCGGCGACGCTCAACGATCTCGCCGATGATGCGGTGGGTGGCCTCTTCCTCGCGGTCAAGTCGGTGATGCGCCAGGTGACCGGCGCGCTCCGGCCGCTGGGAATGAACGTCGGCTGGAACCACGGCAGGGATGCCGGCCAGGTGGTGAACCACCTCCACGTGCACGTGCTTCCGCGCTACAGCGCGGGCGGGCACGGCGTGCAGGCGCTCGGCGAGGGCGTGGGCCAGGTGAACTTTGCCGAGCTTGCCCAGGCAATCCGGAAAGCTTGAGCCGGTTCGGGGACGCGCCCGGCAGAAGCTCGGTCGGCGCGAGCCGAGCATCGACCTGGATGCAAAAAGCGGCGGTAAAATTTTCCGGTAGCTCCCCCGCGCGCTCCACCACGCCGAGCAATCTGTGGCAAATGCCGGCGGGTCATCGGCCGCAGGTTGCGGCTTTTCGGAGCTCGGTATTGATGTCGATCCGTGCAATCGGATGCATTGTCGACGGCTCGCCCGTGGAAAGCGGCGCCCTTAAATTAAGTAACGCAGCGCGTCGAATCCGTAAGATTTTTTCTCGTTGTAAGAAAGAATCTTACGAGGAGCGGCCTGACTTGGTGATACCGCGGAGAATCATCCTCAAATTCTCAACATTGAATGGCTCCCACGGAATAAGCCGTAGGTTAGGCGGGCAGCCTGGCCCTCGGCCTATGGGCCGTGTTACCTGACCGCTCACACCGCAGGCCGGAGGGTGTGGTTGAACGGAATCGGGCGCGGGGTTCAACGGGCGTTGCGGCATCAACCCGTACCTCGGGATCGGACTCCATGGCGTGTCGACCCAGCGCCGCCGCATCGCTACTTCGGGAGCTTGTCCAGCGCGGCCAGGAGCTCGTCATCGGTGACGAGGTCTTTGGGGCTGTCGAGGACCTTTTTGTAGCGAATGGTTCCGGTCTTATCGATGACCGCGTACGCGCGCTTGGCGTAGCGGTAGAGCCGGCTCTTCGGATCGGTGTCGAGGAACCCATAGGTCTCGAGGGTGGTGCGCGAAAGATCGCTGATCAGCGGGAAGGTGAGGCCCATCTTGTCGCTCCACGCCTGGAGTGCGGGTACGAAGTCGGTGCTGATGCCCAGGACCTGGGCGTTGCGGCTTTCGAACTTGGGGAGATCAAGTTGGAAAGCCGCGACCTCGCGCGTTCAAGTCGGGGTGAAGGCCCCGATGAAGCCGAACAGCACCACGTTCTTTTTGCCCAGGTAGTCCGCCAGCGACAGCTTCTCCGTCGTCGTCGCCGGCAGCGTGAAGGCCGGCGCCTTTTGGCCGACTTCCAGCGCCGCCGCGGACCAGGCCGAAGAGAATGCGAGCACCACCGCCACCCGGACCAGCGCCATCGTCAAACGCCTCATCAAGTGCCTCCTCCTGTCGACTGCAAATTCACCGCTTGATCAGCGGCTGGATGAACTCGAGCGCCTCTTTTCCGTCCCAGTCGCGTGCCCCGATCGCGCGGCCCACGATCACGCCCTTGCGGTCGCGCACCACCGTCACCGGTAGCCAGCGGATGCCGTACTCTCGGGCCACTGCCATCTTGGGATCGAACAGCGTCCGGATTTTGTGGCCGTGCTTCTCTAAGTAGGGCTTGACGTCCTTGTCGCCGTTGCCATCCATCGCGACGAAGTAAACGACGAGATCGTTCGGGAATCTCGCCTGGAGGCTCTCCAGGCTCTTGAGCTCGCTGGTGCAGGAGGAGCACCAGGTCGCGCCGAAGCTCAGCACGGCGACCTTCCCCGCCAGCGACTTCGAGTCGATCTTCTTGCCCGAGAGATCGGGGAGCGAGAACGCCGGAGCCGGAGTCCGCTCGCGCAGAATGAAGACGTCCGAGTCTTGCGCGATCGCGCCGCTGGCCGTCCCGACGGTGAGGAGCAGTGCCGTACGCAGGAACCGACATCTCATCGGGCGGCAGGATTGTCCCAAGAAGGTGGGCTGTCAATCACCAAGGCACAGACGCATGCCGCCGCACCTCCTATATGTTATCCGATGGCGATGGCAGAAGGGCTTATCTGGGGAGTCTCCTTGTCGCGCGGTATTGCGCACGGTACGGCGTACGTTCTGGCAACCGCGGCGGAAGGCGCCGGTCCGATGCTGTCGATCGCCGAGGCAGACGTTCCAAGCGAGATCGAGCGCCTGAAGGGGGCTCTGGCGGGAGCGCTGACCCAGCTGTCGGCGATTCAGAGCAACGCCCGTGAGACAGGCGGCGCCGACGCAGCTGAGATCTTGGATGCGCAGGTCCTCATCCTCCAGGATCCAAACTTTCTCGAAAAGATGACCAACCTGATCCGGGCGCGACGAATTAATGCCGAAGCGGCTCTGGCCGAGGTGATCGACAAGTACTCGCGAGCGATGAGCGAAGTGCGCGACGAGTACCTGCGCGAACGCGGCGCGGACATTCGCGATCTTGGGCGGCGGATCCTTGCCCTGTTGATCCGGCAGCAAGGAAGGGATGCGCTGGTCATTCCAGAGGGTTCAGTGGTGGTGGTAGACGAGCTTCTCCCGTCCGTCACCGCCGGCCTTGACGCAGGCAAAGTGCGAGCCTTCGTCACTGAACGCGGCGGAAGAACCTCGCACGCGGCGATCCTCGCCCGTACCAACGGGACTCCCGCCGTCAGCGGGATCAAGGCTGCGCAGGTGGAGATCAGGACCGGGGACTACGTGGTGGTGGACGGCATCGCGGGAGCAGTCATCGTCAATCCGAAACCGTCGGTAATACGCGAATACGACAAGTCGGAAGCTGAGTTCGAGGCGTATCGGACTTCACTCAAGAGTTATCTCGATCTGCCCAGCTGCACCAGGGACGGTGCGAGGGTCACGCTCCTGGCGAACATCGGAAAGATTGCCGACGCGGAAGCGGCGATGCTGTTCAAAGCCGAAGGCGTAGGTCTGTATCGAACCGAGTTTGCCTTCCTGGTTCGCCCCACGCTTCCCAGCGAGGACGAGCTGTACAACGTCTGGAAAAGGGTGGCCGAGCGGCTCCAGCAGCGGCCAGTGGTCTTCCGGATCCTCGATATTGGCGCGGACAAGAGGCTTCCTTTCCTGCCACAGCCGCGCGCCGCCAATCCGTCGCTCTCCAAGCGGGGAATCCGCTTGATGCTCGCGCATCCCGATCTCCTGAGAACGCAGTTTCGCGCCCTGCTTAGGCTGAGCGCCACCCATCCAATCTCCATCCTCTTGCCGATGGTGGGTGCGGTGGAGGAAGCGGTAGCCGCGCGCAAGGTTCTCGACGAGGCCAAAGATCAGCTCAGGCGAGAAGGTCGACAATTCAATCCGGACGTTCGGTTGGGAGCGATGATCGAGACGCCAGCGGCCACGCTGATCATCTGTCCCCTCGCGCAAGTAGTGGACTTCTTCAGCCTGGGCACCAACGATCTTATCCAATATCTGCTCGCCGCCGATCGCGAGGACCCGGAAATGGACCCCTACTACGATCCGCTCCACCCCGCGGTGATCGCCACGCTTCACCGGCTGGTCAATGATGCGCGGACCGCCGGCAAGGACATTTCCATCTGCGGCGACATGGCGGGGGATCCTGTGTACACGCAGTTACTGCTTGGGCTCGGGCTGCGCAGCTTCAGCGTTGCCCCAGGGGAGATCCTCGAGCTCAAGAAGGCAGTTCGCTCGGTCGATCTCAGCGAAGCCGTCAAGTTGGCCGAACGAGCACTGAAATGCGGCACCATTCCCGAGGTGTCCGCCTTGATCAAAGCCAAAACAGACGACGGTCGACTGGCGCCCCATTTGATCGCCGGAGGGTCTACTTCGTAGAACCAGGGTCGCGCTGCTTTTCGCCGAATGGGTGGGGATCTGATGTTTTCGACGAGCTCCGTGGAGAGGCTTGGACTGATTCCAGCATTCCGCACGGCTGCACAGGCCGCGGCCATTGTAGAGTGGGCGAAGATGGTGGCCAGGAAGAAGAAGGAGCGGCGCATTGGGCGACCCAAAGGGGGCAGCGATGCCATCGTGCGCGCTGTGCTGGAAGCGACCCTCCGGCAGCTGGGGGACCGCGGGTTCGCTGGAGTGAGCGTCGACGAGGTCGCGAAGGCCGCCGGGGTCAACAAGACGAGCGTCTACCGCCGCTGGCCGTCGAGGGGCGCGCTGGTGCTCGCGGCGCTGCACACGTTGCGCGATCACGAACCGCCTCCGCCCCAGGCAGGCAGCCTGCGGGAGAACCTGATCGCGATGTTGAGCGCCAAGGTTGCGATCGTGAGCACACCCACCGGTCGCAAGATCCTCCGCGCGATGATCGCCTTCGAAGACGAGGAGGTGGCGCGCCTCGCACGGGCGCTCCGCAAGGCGCGTTACCGCGTCCCGATTGCGGTGATCGAGCGGGCGATCCTTCGAGGCGAGCTGTTGCCCGGCACCGACCCGTCGCTGCTCGCGGAGGTCTTGCTGGCGCCGATATACTACCGGATCATCGTGCTCAATCAGCCGGTCAACGACCCGTACATCGAGCGAGTCGTCGATCAGGTGTTGGCGGGAGCACAAATGCAACTCCCGTTGCGTTCTACCCGCCGCCGACACTAAAATGAATGCACCAGTGCGCCCGGATAGCTTCCAATTCGCGGGTTTACGCGGAGGCCCGGGCCGCGGATACCTGAGCCCCCCTAGGAGCACCCCGATGCGCCTTGCGACCGTCTCCTTCCTCTTCGCCACGGCGCTCGCGGCCTGCGGCCAGGCGAAGGGCAAGGCCGTGCCCCCGCCGCCCACAGTGACGGTCGTGCCGGTCGTCCAGCGCGAAGTGCCGCTGTTCATCGAGGCGGTGGCCGGCCTCGATGGCTACGTCAACGCCGAGATTCGCGCCCGGGTGAAGGGCTATCTGGAAGCGCAGAAGTACAAGGACGGCTCGTCCGTCCAACAGGGCCAACCGCTCTTCACCATCGAGCGAACTGAGTACGCGGCCGCGCTGGCCAACGCCCAGGCCAACGTGGCGCGCGCGCAGACGTTGGTCACCCACAACCGGGCACAGCTCGAACGCCGGCAGAGCCTGGCGCCTTCGGGGGTGGTGAGCAAGCAGGAGCTGGATGACGCGCAGGCCAGCGCGGCAGACGCCGAGAGCCAGGTCCTCGCCGCCCGTGCCCAGCTGCAGCAGGCGCAGCTCAACCTCTCCTACACGGAGATCCGCTCACCGGTCTCGGGCGTGGCTGGTCTCGCTCTGGTCCGAGTCGGCAACCTCGTGGGGCAGGACGGCCCGACGCTGCTCACCACCGTCTCGCAGGTCGATCCCATCCGGGTGAACTTTCCCTTCAGCGAGGTCGATTACCTCAAGTCGCCGGAGCGGTTCAAAGGGCTGGACGGGCGCGACCTCGCCTGGGCGAAGAAGCGGTTCGAGGCGCAAGCCGCCGGCGCCGCGCCCGCGGGAGATCCTGGGCTCGAGCTGGTCCTCGCCGACGGCAGCACCTATCCGCGGCGCGGCGTGATCGTGGCCGCAAATCGACAGGTCGATCCCAGCACGGGCACGATCCAGATCCAGGCGCTCTTCCCCAACCCGGACGGCAGCCTCCGCCCGGGCCAGTACGGGCGTATCCGCTTGCGCCGCCAGGACGCGGGGCAGAACGCGCTGGTCGTCCCGGAGAAGGCGCTGATCCAGGTGCAGGGCACCTATTCGCTCGCGGTGGTGAGCGCTGACAACAAGGTGCAGCAGCGCCGCGTCGAGGTGGGCCCTTCGAACGGCGAGCTTCGCATCATCAACTCGGGCGTCGTCGCGGGAGAACGGGTCGTTATCGAAGGCCTGCAGCTGGCGCGCGACGGCGCCGTGGTGAATCCTCAGCCTGTACCGACTGTCGCCACTACGGCGAAGAACTAAGCCATGTCCCCCTTCTTCATCCGCAGACCGATTGTCGCGATGGTGATCGCCATCATCACCGTCCTGCTCGGTGTCGTCTCGCTGCTCGGTCTGCCGATCGCGCAGTTTCCACAGATCATACCGCCGCAGGTCGTGCTGACGACCTCGTTCACCGGCGCCGACGCGCTCACCATCGAGCAGTCGGTGGCGACGCCGATCGAGCAGCAGATGAACGGCGTCGACAACATGCTCTACATCCAGAGCACCAACGCCAACGATGGCACGATGACGCAGAACGTGACGTTCGACGTCGGTACCAACATCGACATCGACAACGTGCTGGTGCAGAACCGCTTCTCCCAGGCGCAGACCTTCCTGCCGCAGGACGTCAAGAACATCGGCGTCACGATCAAGAAGTCGCTCAACTTCCCTCTGATCGTGATCGCCATCTATTCGCCCGATGGCCGTTACGACGCGAGCTTTCTTGGGAACTACGCGACGATCAACGTGAACGACGCGCTGCTGCGCATCAAGGGCGTCGGCGACATCCGCAATCTCGGGGGTGGCGATTATTCGATGAGGGTCTGGCTGAAGCCCGACGTGCTCGCCCGGTTGAGTCTCACCGTCGGGGATCTCCAAAATGCCATCCGCGCGCAGAACGTGGTCAATCCCTCCGGCCAGGTGGGCGCGGAGCCGGCGCCGGCAGGACAGCAGTTCGCCTATACCGTGCGCGCGCAGGGCAGGCTCGTCACCGCCGAGGAATTCGGCAACATCATCGTCCGCGAGAACCCCGACGGCTCGCTCATCCGCATCTCCGATGTGGGTCGCGTCGAGCTCGGTACCCAGACCTATACGCAGACGGGAACGTTCAATGGAAAGCCCGCCGCGGTCGTCGCCGCTTTCCAAACGCCCGGCTCCAACGCGCTCGATGTGGCCTCCCAGGTGTACGCCACGATGGACGAGCTCAAGCAGCGCTTTCCGCCCGGGATGGAATATCAAGTCTCGCTCGATACCACCGCGCCGGTGAAGGCCGGGATCACCGAGATCGTCTGGACCCTGCTCGAGGCCATCGTGCTCGTCGTCCTGGTGGTTTTCATCTTCCTCCAAAGCTGGCGCGCGACGCTGATTCCGCTGTTGACCGTCCCTGTCTCGCTGATTGGCGCGTTTGCCGTCTTTCCGCTGCTCGGCTTTTCAATCAACACGCTCTCGCTCTTTGGCCTGGTGCTCGCCATCGGCCTGGTGGTGGACGACGCGATCGTGGTGGTCGAGGCGGTCGAGCACCACATCGAGGAGGGGATGGCGCCCCGCGAGGCGACATTGAAGGCGATGTCGGAGGTGACCGGCCCGGTGATCGCCATCGCGCTCATTCTCGCGGCGGTGTTCATTCCGGTGGCCTTCATGCCGGGAATCACCGGTCGCCTCTACCAGCAGTTCGCACTGACCATCGCGGTCTCGGTGCTGATCTCCGCGTTCAATGCGCTCACCTTAAGCCCCGCCTTGAGCGCGCTCTTGCTCAAGCCGCGCAGTGAGCCGAAGGGCGTGCTGGGCCAGCTCGGCCGCGGCTTCAACCGTTGGTTCGGGCGCGTGACCGATGGATATGTCTCAATCAACGCGCGGCTGGTGCGCAAACTCGCCATTCCGCTGCTGCTGCTGGTCGGGATCACCGCTCTCTCCGCGGCGCTCGGGCGCAAGCTTCCCTCGGGGTTCGTCCCCGAGGAGGACAACGGCTACGCGCTGATCGGCGTGCAGCTCCCGGACGCATCTTCGCTCCAGCGCACGCGCGAGGTGTTCAAGAAGGTGGAGGAGATCCTCGGCCGCACCGAAGGGGTGCGTGCCTACACCAGCCTCGCCGGCTACAGCTTTTTTACCCGCACCGCGGCGGGCTATATGGGCACCGGCTTCATCGCTTTCAAGCCCTGGGACGAGCGCAACAAGCCCGAGCTCACCTCCAGCGCGATTATCAGAAAGATCAACGGCGAGTTCGCCAAGATTCCCGAGGCGCGCGTCTTCGCCCTGGGGCCGCCTGCCATTCCGGGCATCAGTGCCGCGGGCGGCTTCAGCATGTTCCTGCAGGACCGCAGCGGCGGGTCGGTGGAGTTTCTCGCCGCGAACGTCAAGCGATTCGTCGACGAGGCGCGCAAGCGGCCGGAGCTGGTCAATGTGAATCCCAATTTCTCGCCCTCGGTGCCGCAGCTCTATGCCAAGGTGGACAAGGAGAAGCTGCTCAAGCAGGGCGTGCCGGTGAGCGACGTCTACGCTGCGCTACAGACATTCCTCGGTGGCTCGTACGTCAATGACTTCACCCGCTTCGGGCGCCAGTGGAAGGTCTTTCTGGCGGCAGAGCCTCAATACCGGACCAATCCCGACGAGGTGAAGAACTACTACGTGCGCAACGGCAAAGGCGAGATGGTGCCGCTCTCGTCCTTCGTCACGATGGAGTCCACCACCGGCCCCGAATACACGGTGCGTTTCAACCTCTATCGCGCGGCGGAGATCATCGGTGGCGCGGCGCCCGGATACAGCTCCGGCCAGGCGCTTGCCGCTCTCGAGGATGTGGCCGCCAAGACGCTGCCGCAGGAAATGGGCTACGCCTGGAACGCGCTCTCCTATCAGGAGAAGATCGCGCAGGGCGGAACGGCCAAGGTGCTGGGTCTGTCGCTGATCTTCGTCTTTCTCATTCTCGCCGCCCTCTACGAGAGCTGGTCGTTGCCGTTTTCGGTTTTGCTCAGCACGCCGGTCGCAGTCTTTGGCGCTTATCTGGGGCTGCTCTCGCGTACGTTTGACAACAACGTGTATGCGCAGATCGGCCTGGTGATGCTGGTGGGGCTGACCGCCAAGAATGCGATCCTCATCGTTGAGTTCGCGGTGGCCAAGATGAAAGAGGGGAGGGGAATCGTCGACGCGGCGCTCGAGGGGGCGCGGCTGCGCCTGCGGCCCATTCTGATGACTTCTTTTGCGTTCATTTTCGGCTGCATTCCGCTCTGGATCGCCGAGGGCGCCGGCGCAGCCTCGCGGCGCATCATGGGCACCGCGGTCATCTCGGGGATGTTGGCGGCGACAATGCTGGGCATCTTCTTGATTCCCTCGCTCTTCGTCTTCGTGGAGCGGCTGATGGCAGGAAGGAAACCTGGGACGCACCGGCCGGCACAGGAGCTGGCAGTGGTGGCTTCCTCCGAGGCGGTGGATTCTTCGGAGAAAGCCGCCCGCAGCTCCCACGGCTAGAGCTCCAAACAGCTAAACCATCGAAGCGATCTGGTCCCGTGTGGCTAGCCGAAGGTAGTCTTGCAAGCGATCGAAGCAGGACTTGAGAGGAGAGGGTGACGGCGCAGGGGGTCTGCAACCTTCAAGGACTGCTCCCAGCTCGCGGGTGCTCCCGCCAGGCGATAGACCCCGGCAGTACTTGACGCCATCGGCCCGCGCCCAGCCTTCGGCCGATCGTGCCCTCGGACATTCCCATTCGGCTTGCCTAGTCCCGGGAGATGAGACCGGACTACTTCTCGGCGATTTCTGCACAGGCCATATCCCCCGCCCCCCATCCCTATCCCCTGCGACGGCGTCTTCTTAACGCGTCGATCTGATACTGAGCGGCAGTTTAAGGACGAATAGCGTCTTAAATCTGCCACTCGCTTTGCCGAACGGCGCTTGGCCGCGGGCCGAAGGCCGAATGCGGCCGTGGATTCCGCTGAGGGCCAGTCCCTCACATCGGCGTGGACGCGCTGAGGCGTAGATGCAGGGCTCCTAGGCAGCGCTGGCATGCAGTGCGCCCGACCTTCCATTGCGCTCGACGATCGGCGAGCTCAATTCAGCCTCTGGGGAGAAGGCCCGCCTAGCCGCAGTGTGCTTGAACGCGGTGAGCGGGGGCGGCCGCCTTGACGGACGCGGCGCCGGACCAGCTGCGCGGTGAGTCGGCGCAGAGCTCCCAGGGGGTTACGGGGCCCCGCGGATCTCGAGCGGCACGGAATAGGCGGACCGTAGCCTTGCCTCGTTCCTGCGAAAACCTCGAGGTTCACCAGCCCCGTCGCTTTGTCGGCGATCAAGACATTAAGCAATTGCCGATTGTGCAACGCGCCTCTCAGCGCACCAGCGATGGGTGCTTGGGATCGAACTTCCAGCCGGGAATGAGAAACTGCATCGCGC
>WNFF01011997.1_pt1 | contig 10913 bp, 5 predicted proteins | sample 5400441 | NCBI WGS metagenome assembly WNFF01 (sample SAMN13153345, study PRJNA577476) | soil metagenome | isolation source: 120 cm saprolite under Douglas fir tree site 2 hole 3 replicate 1 | place: USA:California | collected 2015-04-18
GCCTCCGGAGACAAAATCGCGAACGTCGCTGTGGGATTCTTGGTAGTCCCAATGGTCTGAAGCAGCAGCAAAGGGAACCACCAACAAACAGACGAGAATTGTCTTGTGTAGCGTGAACCGGGCAAACGGCATGGAGCACCTCCGGGGCGGAGCGAGGCCCTAGCCAGAGGTACGCAGATGAGGGCAGCAGAGTTCCCACAAAAAGGCTTGGCCGAAACCCATCGTTACGCAACGGGATCCCTGACATAGCGAGGTATCAACACTCGGAGGCTCCGGTTCAATTGCATCCGACGCCGAAGGCAAATACTATAGCTAGCGCAAACGTGGGGCACATCATGGATCGTCGTGATTTCCTGAAGACCGCAGGTGCTCTGGTGGCAAGTGGAGCGATCAGTAAGAGCGCATTGGGTGAAACACTTTCCTCTGAGAATGCAACCCCTAACGGCGGACGGCTCGTGCTGCCCATGAATCGGAACTGGCGCTATCGCAGTGACTTGCCCGCAGGATTCGAAGGGCGCGGATTCGACGATTCCGGGTTCGAGAAAGTGGTGATTCCTCATGCCAACAAGCGTCTGCCGTGGCATAGCTTTGATGAGACGTCGTACGAGTTCGTTTCTGCCTATCGCCGGCATTTCAAAGTTCCCTCGGAGGCGAAGGGCAAGCACGTTTTCGTGGATTTCGAAGGCGTCATGACCGCTTCTACGGTGTGGATCAATGGACATAAGCTGGGAGAGTACAAAGGGGGATACACTCCATTTTCGTTCGAACTCACGCCCCACTTGGATTGGAACGGAGACAATGTTCTCGCGGTCGCGGTGGATTCCACGGAACGGTCCGATATTCCTCCGTTCGGTTACGAGATCGATTATCTGACCTTCGGCGGCATCTACCGGGAAGTTTCGCTTCGAGTTGTCCCAGCTAGCTTCATTGAGAACATATTTGCCAGGCCGAAGGATGTGCTTACCCATCCGAGCGTCGATGTTGAGTGCTTCGTTCAGCACCTGGAGGCGTCGCGCGAGCCGCTTCTGGTTGAAGTTGATCTTCGTGATGGCGAGAAAGTGCTCGCCAAAGGCCAGCAGCGCATTCCACCGGCGAACGACACGACCCAGCCGGGCAGCCAGACCGTGCATCTCGACAACCTGGGTACGGTGAAGCTCTGGGACCTTACGCATCCTTCTCTATACAGCGTTCATGTTCGGCTGCTGCGGGGGACGAACGTAATCGACGAAGACCGGCGAACTGTGGGTTTCCGCGAAGCCCAATTTACCGATCATGGGTTCGAATTGAACGGCAAAGTCATCAAGCTTCGCGGGCTCGACCGTCATCAGACATTTCCGTTCGTCGGCCAGGCGATGCCTGCCCGGCCTCAGCGCCGCGACGCGGAAATCTTGCGTAAGAACCTGAGGTGCAACATCGTTCGCACTTCGCACTATCCGCAGTCCCGGCATTTTCTGGACGCCTGTGATGAGATGGGTCTGCTGGTGTTGGAAGAGATTCCCGGCTGGCAGCACATTGGGGACGACGCGTGGAAGGCGCTCTCTGTCGACAATGTGCGCCGCATGATACGTCGGGACTGGAATCATCCTTCCATTATTCTGTGGGGCGTGCGCATCAATGAATCCAAGGATGATCATGACTTTTACACGAAGACGAATGCGGTAGCTCATTCGCTTGATCCCACGCGGCAGACGGGAGGAATCCGCTACTTCCAGGAATCTGAGTTTCTAGAGGACGTGTTCACTATGAATGACTTCGGGTTTCCATTGAAGCCGCCAAGCCATCCCCGATATCTCAACACCGAGTTTGTCGGACACACGTATCCGACCAAGACTATCGATAATGTTGAGCGGCTGAGAGAACACACGTTGCGGCACGCCCGCATCCATGATCAGATCGCTTCGAATCCGCAGTACTCCGGGGGAATCGGCTGGTGTGCTTTCGACTACAACACGCATGGCGACTTCGGTTCTGGCGACCGCATCTGCTATCACGGGGTAACCGACATTTTCCGTGAACCCAAGCCGGCGGCGGGATTCTACAAGTCGCAATGCGATCCGTCCGAAGAGATTGTGCTGGAGCCGGCGTTTCACTGGGCCCGCGGAGATGAGTCGATTGGCTTCTCGAGAGCTGTGATCTGCTCGAACTGTGAACATCTGAAGCTCTACATCGATGGCAAGCTGGAGGCAGAGATCGATCCCGATCGCACCGAGTTCGCGCATCTTCCCTATCCACCCTTCAGCGTCGACCTGCGGGAACTCTTCCATCACTGGGGGGATCTGCGCATCGAAGGCTACATCCAGGGGAAGCAGGTCATCGCGAAAAACTATTCAGGCAAGGGTGTTGATGCGAAGTTCGCCCTGGTGCCTGACGATAGACGACTGATCGCCGATGGCGCCGATTCGACGCGCGTGGTTTTTCGTGTGACCGATGAGTTTGGCGCGATCAAACCATTTGCCAACGATGCAGTCCAGCTTCGTCTCGGAGGCCCCGCAGAGATCATCGGAGACAATCCCTTTGCGCTGATAGGGGGTACTGGGGCTGTGTGGATTCGCGCCAAAGAAGAACCTGGGTCGGTACAGCTTGTGGCTATACATCCTCGACTGGGCAAGCAACAGGTGGAGTTCGAAATCTCTCCGGCTTCTCCTGAAGTTGTCTAGGAGAGACGAAAACCAGCGGGCCAGGATTAGGACGCTCTGTAGTCATACCTTGGAAAGGAAGCGAGCATGAATCGTCGCGCATTTGCCCGGAACCTCGTTGGAGCAGGAATCGGCGCCGCCGCACTGAGGCGGCCGTCCCTATTAAACGCGGAAGGAGTGCGCACTCCTGGAGCCAGCGTACAGGACGTTCCCTTCAAGCTTTCAGTCATGCTTTGGACGGTCTTCAGGGATCTGCCCTTTGAGCGTCGCCTGGAGAAGGTGGCCGAAGCGGGCTACACGAATGTGGAACTGGTGGGGGAATACGAGAAGTGGTCACAAGATGACTTCAATCGCGCGAATGCGAAGCGCAAGGAGCTTGGCATTTCGTTCGATGCAACCGCAGGACTGAAGCACAGCCTTTGCAATCCAGAGCAGCGTGATGCGCTGCTCGCCGAACTGCGGGCCGCGCTCGTCCCGATGGAAAAAATTGGGTGCCCCAGTATGATTGTTCTCACCGGCGACGTTGTGCCGACATTGAGCCGCGAAATACAACATCAGAGTTGTGTTGACGGCCTAAAAGCGGCGGCCGACCTAGTGGCTGACAAGAAGATCAACGGAGAGCCGGTACGGATTCTGCTTGAGAACATCGACCCGGAGGAGAATCCCAAGTACTATTTGACCTCGGTTGCCGAAGGTTTTGAGATCGTCAAAGCCGAAAAGAACATTGAGCACGTGGCCCTCGTACACGTTGCGGATGTCCCCGGCCGCCACGAACCAGGCACCGGCGAAATCAACTACAAAAGCATCTTCCGCAAGCTGTTTGAGCTCAATTATCGTGGCGTCGTAGCCATGGAATTTCTTCCCACGAGCGATCCCGTTGGCAAGTTGCGTGCGGCGAGAGAGATGGCGATGAACGCTGGCGGAAAATAAAGCTCCTCACTTGATGTTGAGGAACTTCAAATCATCCACGAGAGCAACTGGCTCATATCAATTGCTGTGGCTGACTCGGTCCCTCGAGGCATCGACGGGCCGATCGCCACAGCTTCGCTGTGGTCCTCAAACCAGGCCAGGAATGAACTTTGTGCCTCCCCCGCCAGCCGCTGCTGGTTCAGCCAGTTGTAGTAAGCGCCCATGTCGGCGTCGATCAGAGAGCCGATGACATCGGGTTCAGGCCGATCCTGGACCGCTGTAAGTAGCTCGTTCATTGGCTTTTGCCGCTGTCAGAGCCTTCCGTGAGGAGTTTGATCTGAAAGCGATTTAAGACAGGATCGCCAGCGCTGGGGAGACCGAGATCCGTGGGACGAACCTGCGCGAGAAGTGTCCGCAGCGTTTCAGGACCCATGCCAGGCCGTTCGATTTCGGACTGCATCTTTCGCAATACAGCCGCTCGTGCCGGTTCCAGAGAGCCATACGAGACACAGGTGAGCGCAGGGTCGTGATCCACTTCGTATCCGCCATCGATGTACCAGTGTCCATACGCAACCGGATGCGCCTTGGCTCTGGCGGCGACTTCGTTCAGCAGCAGCTTAAGCGCATTCTCCGGGCGGACGCGGCTGAAATAGGCGCCATGCGGACGGAGTTTACGAAAGACTGGCTCATCGTACGAGGTTACGCCCTGGCCAATCACTGTAATTCCCAGCCTCGGGATCGGCGGCGGTTCGGGCGGAATGGCCGCGTGGAGGCGATCCGCGTATTCCATGGAAGCCTTACTCCAGGCGTCAAGTTGGTGCGTGGTCCAAAGGTATGCAGATAGCTGCTCAACAAACTGGGCAGGGGCGTTTGGCCAATCGGAATGTTCGAGCTGGGAGGAGAGGCGTATTTCGGCGAATCCCTGAAACCATTCGGTGATCTGGTGCTCAGAGAGCGAGCTGAGATTTACCAGTTCCCGTCGCAGGGATTCGCGCTCGGCCGGGAACTTGAGATCGTAGTCAATGATTTCTCGTAGCAGGCTGGGCACAAAGCTGAGGGGCAGGCGTTGCAGTGCTGCAAGGTGTTCCCTAACCAGTTTTCTGGCTTCTGCGGGATAACTATCGAAGTGTCCGGCTTTTAGATCGCGTGGCAGCATAGGATTTACGAAAGTTCAGGTATCGGCTTGCCTTGTACTAGCGCCGGCGAAAACCCGAACAACGATCCGATGGTTGGTACGAGATCAGTCGGCTCCACTGGGCGGTCGAAGACTACGCCCTCGCGAATTCCCGCGCCTGCAGCCAGCATCCAGGTTGTACGCGAAAGCGCATCCCCCGTGCGATGATGCTGGAATCCGTTGCCGCCGGAATTCTCGTCGGAATCGCGGCCGAAGTCCGGCAGAATAAAAAGGGTGGTATTACCCGCGTATTCTGGCTCGCTCTGGATCATCTTCCATAAATCACCGCAGAGGCGATCGGTCCGCCGGATGCCCTCTATGTACAGTGAGTAGGCTCCGGTGTGTGCGACGTCAATATCGTGCAGCGTGATCCATAGAAGGCTGGGGGCTACCTGTCGCATCAACTGGCGAGCGATATAGACGGAGAGTTCGTCAGGACTCGATAGAGTCCGCGCATGCGCCTTAAAGTCATCGACCGAGAGCTTCAGGATCATCTCCAATTGATGCAATTCAAACTCGCTGCCTCCGAGTTCCGGGGCGTAGAACGGGGTTTCGTAGTTGTCGCGCAGCAGGTGTTCGTAATCCGTGATGCGGCCTGACATGGCGGCTGTCAGTAAATGCTTCGGCAAAATCACACTGGCTCCCAACCCGGCGCCGTAGGAACGGTGGCTGCTCTCCCCGATCCGGTTGAAACCGTTGCTGGGAGCCACGACCCAGGCGTCTGAGGAAGGCCGTTTCAAGTCTTTTCGGAAGTACTCGAACACCGTTGGATGTTCCGGAGGAAGCGCCGCGAAGTTATTGATCGTCTCGTAGACGCCAGTGGCTAGGCTAGCAGTTGCCACATAGTGGCCAAGGATTCCGCGATTCACGACCTGTGTGAAGAAAGTCGATTGCGGGATGAGTTCGTGCATGAGGTGCGGAATGTATTCCTGACCTTCTGGCGCGAAGGTTTCCTGATCCCGAGCGCCCCCGCCGAACGTGATCACCACCACCTTCCGGCGCTTCGAGGCGGTCGCGGCTCGTGCAAACGGACTGGCATGCATCAGCGCGCTACCTACAGCGACGCTGGCGGCGCCACGCAGGAACTCGCGGCGACTGCGGGAGAGAGCCTGGCTGACTTCTCGGGAAGAGGCTGCCGGTACTGGCTCCAGGCTCGCCCGCTCTTTTACTATGTTCGATCTGATGTCAGACGCCATATGGTTCCAGGAACACTGCGGAGGTCGATAAGCTTATAGCTATGAAAAAGGCCTCTTAGAGGTCATGGCTTTGCGGTCGACCCATCCTTTGCCGAATAAACAAACTGCCGGATCTCGGCTCTCTGCTCGTCAAGTTCGGCGAGATGTTGTGTACGGAGCCTTTGATAGATTTCCAACTGTTCCTGAGCGCGGTCTTTCGCGCCGGTGTGAACATAGGCCTGTCCCAACCGATAGTGCGCGTCGGCGAGATCAGGGTTGTGTTCGACCGCCCTCTCATACTCGGGCACAGCTTCCGCATACTTGTTTTGGTCCGAGTAAAGGTTGCCCAACTGCAAATGGGCTTCGGCGAATTTCGGATCGAGCGCGGCTGCGGTCTTAAGTAACGACTCTATCGGGTGGAGATCCTGGCTGGCATCGCGGGCACGCTTTCCTTTCCACATACTCATCGCATAGTAATAAGATGCGCGCGGATTCTGCGGTTGCAGCTCGGCGAACCGGCGAAAGCGCTGAATCACCTCTTCAGCCTGCATTGGCGAACTGTCATAGGCCTTGGACAGGAAAAGATAACAGCGGGGATCAGACGGGTTCAGATCGGCCGCCTTGATCAAGGATGTGACCGCCTCGTCATACTTACCTCGCGAGTACAGAGCCACGCCGAGACCGATTGCTAACCGTGGCGAATTTGGATAGCGCAGGGTAGCTTGCCGGAAAACCTCGATTGCGGGCTCCAGCGTCCGGTGAAGAAGCAGTTCACTCGCCCAATCGAACAGATTACTCTCGCTCGGGTCGGCATGAGCGGCGATTTCGAATTCATTCGCGGCTGTTACGAATTGCCCGTCTTTCTCTTCAATCTGGCCCAACAGATTGTGCAACTCCGCGGTGTCTTTTCGTCTCAGCAGGTCCTGCACCTGTTGCCTGGCTTCCTTGAGCCTCGCGATCTGAATGTAGGCCAAGGACAGATCGTAGCCATTGTCGTAAGACGCGGGATTGATCCGCTGGGCCGCTTCCAGAAAAGGCGTGGCCGCGACAATCTTTCCCGCTTGGACGTAGAACTCGCCGAGATTGTGGTTAGCGTCGTAGTTCCCGGGCTCGAGTTCGACAGCCTTCTTGAACTCAGGTTCGGCCAAACCAAGTTTTCCTGAGCGCGCTAGGTTGGTGGCGAAATTTGTTCGGGCGGGAGCCGAATTAGGCTTCAGGCGCACAGCCTTTTCGAAATGGGGCCGGGCTTTGGCGTCCTGCGATTGCGCAGAATAGACGAGTCCCAGGAGTTCCTGAACTTCAAAACTGTCGGGGATCTTACGCTCCAGGCTTTCCAATTGAGTCGCAGCTTGTGGGAAATGTCCGGCGTCATACTGTGCGACGGCCGCCTGAAATTCACTGTCGAGATTCTGCTTCTCTTGAGCGTGAACGATACCAAACAACGCACACGCCAAGAGTACGAGACGCACAGACCACTGCATCTGATGTCTCATAGCCACGGCGTTCGTATGTTAGCACCGATGGGGGAAGGCCAGGGCATCGGGATCAGCAGAAGATTTGTCCCCGCAGAAAGCGCTTGGCACATGCGCTCTCTGTGGGGACGTTCAAGGCTAGAAGTACAGCTTTAGCGCGAACTGAACCTCTCGCGAACTGTAGGCACCGTCGCGGGTCGATCCGGTCTCGCCAAAAGTTGAATCATAGAAATTCGTCGATCCGGATACCGCGACAACGCCGTTGCCGCCGAACCCAGGTGCGTTGAAATTCGGGTGATTGAGGATATTGAAGAACTCCGAGCGGAACTCCATGCGCAAGCGTTCGTTGAGCTGGAAATTCTTGAAAACCGAAAAATCCAACCGGTGGTACCCGGGTCCTTCGATCTGCGACGGCTGAGGACCACCCAGGGCGCCAAGGCCCGTCAGGGGAATACATCCGCTCGGCGAGTCAGGAATCGGTGCGCTTGGCCCTGTCGGATCCGCAGTGGTGGCCTTCAACTGGCAGGGCTGTGCAAATGCAGCCGGGTTCAATATAGCCACATACCCGTTGGTTGGATCCACGTGTCGCGAAATCTTCGGATTCTTCCCCGGGATTACAAACGCGAGGCAATTTGTGCCGCTGGTCGTTCCACTGGGGCAATCAATCTTGAACGGCTGGCCACCTTGCAGGGTGGCGATCCACTGAAGACTCCACCCTCCAACCGCAGCCTCAGCGAAGCCATTGGCATTGCCCATGAAACGCTTGCCCTTACCAAGAGGAAGTGCATAGCCTCCACTGAAGTGCACCACATTCCTGACGTCGAAATTGGCTAGGCCGTAGTCGTGGTGAATCCCGAAACCCGGCACCTGTGGAGCACGATAACCATTTCCAGAGAACCCGTTAAGCAGGTCAAGGGCATCAGAACGCACTTTGGACCATGTGTACGTGCCCAAGAAATTCAGCCCAGCAGCAAACTGCTTTTCAACCTTTACCTGTAAACCGTGGTAGTAACTGTTTCCATCTGTGGTCGCGTAACTCGACCCGTATCCGAAATCCTGGAACTGAACATGTTTTTGCCGATCGATCCCGGCACCCGTGTTGTCTTGGTTGGGCAAGAGTTGCGTGACCTGGTTCGAACCCGGGAATACCTCCAGATGCCGTGCCAGCGAGGTTACATAGCCTGTCTGGACCGAAAGAGACGGAGTTAACTGATATTGCAGAGTGAAATTCCCGCTCATCGAGTAAGGAGTGATGTATTTGAACTGGATCCCGCGCAGTCCCAAACCGTTTGCGTTGACCAAGAGTGGATCGAGCGGTGTACAGGAGAAGCCGGTCTCCAATGTTGCATTCCCAATCGGACCTGCCGTCGTGCATCCGTTGTACACGTACGGATTAATGTCGTTAGGCGAGAAGAACGAAAAGTTGAACTGGAAGGGGTAATTCTCGCCCAAGTTGGGAGAAAAACCTCTGTTCTCGAAGCCATTGTAGAAAAGTCCAAAACCACCCCGAGCTACGAACTTCGGGGTCACCTGGTAAGCGAAACCAACCCTAGGCGCAAAATTCGCTTTCTGCGAAGTGCCCAAACCCTTGCCATACTTATTCGTCACGGCTAGCGCGATACCGTCCTTCGCGAGCAAAGTGGTAAAGCCGGTTGTGGGATCCGTAGAGAGGTTATTAGCATTCGGTCCCTGCGGGATGATGTACATCGGAGAACCGGTCGGAGGCCCACTGGGGACGAAATTGGCCTGGTTGCCGCGGTGCTCATAGACGAGCCCGAAGAAGTCCCAGCGCAGGCCCAGGTTGAGTGTCAGCTTGGGCGAAACCTTCCAGTCATCATTGATGTAGGTACCGTAATAATTCTTTCCATTGTCCGTGAGCGAAATATTTGAGACGAAGATGCTGTTCGGACCGCCAGCATAGTCGACTGTTCCTCCGTTGGTCGCTGCGGTCGGAGTCAGCAAGAATTGGGCCCGGCCCGTGCTTCCCGGGTGTCCGCCGCCCGCAACATCGGTGTACGTACCGTCAAAATTGAATTGCCCGCGCGACCAGGGTGGCTGTAACGTCGAAAACTTCACGTGCTGATACTCAAAACCCATCTTGAAGGTATGCTTGCCGTAAATCTTGGTGAAGTCATCGTTGACTTGAATGGTAGAACTGACTTCGTCTGACGGAAGGAAGGCGTTACCGCCAAGTGTAGCCAGCCCGTTGATCCCGAACGCAGGAAGTCCGCCATTCTCGTGTTGCTGAGGGATGGCTTGGACGCCGTACTTCCCGGGAAGGTTGCTCAGATCATTGGCGGCAGGCGAAACGCGCGTGGTGTGTAGGTAATTCAGGCCAACTCGGGCCACGTTGATCACGGTCGGCGAAAATACATGGGTCCAGGCTAACGCACTCGCCTCAGCAAGGGCAGTCTGAGGCCCTTCTTGAAACCCTCCGCCGTCCGCGACGCCCCCGAAAATAGCCGGAATAAGATGCGGGTCGTCGACCAGGCTGAATCTATAGAATGCCTGATCTTTCTGGCCGAAATTAACGTCCAGCCGGGTGTCGAAGGACTGTTTATCTTCCTTGTCCTTCGGCGAAACGTTGTAATTGCCGAGTAGCGCGGAGGTGTTGGTCGGCGACGGATAAAGATTCAAGAGGGCGATGGCATTTGGATCCAATCTGCCTGCTGGAATGACATTCAGATCGCACGCGGCCAGCGTATAGGTAAAGCCGGCGGGAGCGTTAACTGGGCAGGTGCTGGCTGGACCCATGAATGGCTCGCGCACAAATCCGGTTCCACCCGGTTGTGTGGTAGCAGGATCCAGAATGGTTCCGATTGGGATCGTCCGGCCTAAGGCATCGGTCTGTGTACCCGATTGTCCAGTGATCAGATCCTTGAAGTCCGTGTAACCGCTGTTTCGTTCGGCGAGGGTCGGAACTGTGCCGGCATGAGGAATGCCCTGGCGCCGCCGGAACCCCTCATAGTCACCAAAGAAAAAGATCTTGTTATGCCCGTCAAACACGTGCGGAATGATGACCGGACCGCCAATCGTAAACCCATATTGGTTCTGACGGAGCTCGCCCTTCTTGCCACGCTCGAAATAATCCGCAGCATCCAGCTTGTCATTGCGGAAAAACTCCCAGACACTGCCGTGGAACTGATTGGTTCCGGATTTGACCGTGGCATTGAGGACGGCGGCTCCGGAACGGCCGAACTCCGCGCTGAAGTCTGAGGTTTGAACTTTGAACTCTTGAATCGCATCGACTGGCGGAAGGACGACAAAGTTCGTGCCGTTTAGGAAGTCAACCGTATCCGAATTGTTGTCCACACCATCCAGCATGTAATTGTTCTGCGCCGGACGATTCCCATTGGCTGCGAAGGCGCCGGTGGCCGCATTACCCCGCGTGTCCGCCTGTGGCGAGTTCACGCCGGCAGCGAGTTGGGCGAGGAATGTGAAGTTTCGCCCATTCAACGGGAGGTTGTTGACATTGCGTGAGTCCACGACCTGGCCGACGGAGGCGTCCTGGGTCTGCAACGCGGGCAGAGCCGCGGTTACCTCTATA
>WNFF01011947.1_pt1 | contig 10909 bp, 7 predicted proteins | sample 5400441 | NCBI WGS metagenome assembly WNFF01 (sample SAMN13153345, study PRJNA577476) | soil metagenome | isolation source: 120 cm saprolite under Douglas fir tree site 2 hole 3 replicate 1 | place: USA:California | collected 2015-04-18
TAAGTTTCCGGCCACAACTATTTGATGGGCCCGACGGACAGATTCAGCCCCGACGAAGTCCAGCGCATTTTGGGTCTCACGGAAAAGCAGCTGGATTACTGGGAACGGTTGCGCCTCGTTTCTCCGCGAAAAGAAAAAGGGAATCGCTACTACGATTTTGGCGACCTGATCGGCCTGCGCACGGTAAAGCAGCTGGTCGAAAACGGCGTACCGGCAAACCGCCTGCGGCGATCGCTTGCCGCGCTGCGCGAAAAACTTGCGCACGCGACGGCGCCACTCTCGGAACTGCGAGTGCTCTCCGACGGAGGAGCGGTGATCGTCGAACGCGGCGGGACGCGGCTGGAGCCGCTGTCCGGCCAGTTCGTGCTGAATTTCGAGACGCGCGAATTGAACGAATCCGTGCGCGTCATGACGGGACGCAGCGCCGACGAATGGCTTGCCGTGGCGCTCGAGTACGAAGCCGAGGGGAATAACAGGGCTCAAGCGATTGATGCGTATGAGCGAGCCTTTTGCGTGGACCCGGCGCGGCCCGACGCGCTGATCAATTGCGGCACGCTTTACTACGAAGATGGGAACCTGGAAAAAGCTTCGGAATATTTCCGCCAAGCCCTGGTGCTCGATCCGGAAAACGCCCTGGCGCATTTCAATCTGGGCAGCGTGCTGGATGAAACCGGGTATATGGATGCGGCGCGCCAGCACCTGCGGCAGGCGGTCCGGCTGAATCCCATCTATCCGGACGCGCATTACAACCTGGCGTTCGTCTGCGAAAAACTGAAGGCCTATGCCGAAGCGAAGCAGCACTGGCAGGCGTATGTGAGATTGGACCCAACGGGTCCCTGGGCGAGTTATGCGCGCCAGCGCTGCACTACTTCCAAGGCGGCCAACTCGGCTGGCGCAACATAAGACCGGATTTTAGTTGCAACGAGCGAAACAAAAGCCAAGTCTCCGCCGTCAAAAGGGCAGCACAAAGGATTTAGCCAAGTCTGGCTGAGGTCAGAGGAATGTGCAGGAATATCAAAACACTTTTCAACTTCGATCCGCCCGTCACCGCCGAAGAGATTCAAGCCGCGTCTCTCCAGTTCGTAAGAAAAATCAGCGGTTTTAACAAGCCGTCGCGAGCCAATGAGGCCGCGTTCCTCGCTGCTGTCGATGAAATCGCTGAGGTCTCGACTCGCCTCATCCATTCCCTCGAAACGAGCGCATCACCGAGGAATCGGGAAGAAGAGGCCGCAAAAGCGAAAGCCCGCGCCGTAGTGAGGTTTAGCGCTTGAGTCCGCCAGGCGCGGCGTATGATTGGCGGCTTGCGTAAGAGTTGGGTAGAGGAAGAATCGCCGCGGGAATGTCGCTATTGCCCTGGAATCCGCACGAGTTCATAATTGGGCTATTGCCATGAAACATTTGGCTGATAACGCGCCCTTGAAACAAGTCGACGAGTGGGACGATTTTGTCGCCACCCGTTATCGGCAGGGCAAATCGGAAGAGGAATTCCGGAACTATAAAGCCGAAGCCAACCCCACCGTCACAGAGTTTTATCGTCAAAACCACGCGCAGCAGACGTTTGACTTCGTACTGCAAAAAAAGGGCGAATACTGCAACCTGAACCGGGGCAAGAAAAGTATCTGGGAAATGGCTGAGTATTTGAACACGCTGGTGGACGACAGCGACCCCGATACAGATTTGACTCAGATCGAGCACCTACTCCAGACCGCCGAAGCGATTCGCAAGGACGGTCATCCGCGCTGGTTCATTCTGACCGGCTTTTTGCACGATCTCGGAAAAGTTCTCTGCTTATATGGTGAGCCTCAGTGGGCAGTAGTGGGCGATACGTTCCCGGTCGGGTGCGAGTATTCCGACCAAGTAGTTTTCCCGGAATTCTTTGCCGTCAATCCCGATAGCAAGATCCCTGCGTACCAGACTGAGTATGGCGTTTACGAGCCGCACTGCGGGCTCGATAAGGTCCATCTTTCGTTTGGACACGACGAATACATCTATCAGGCAACGAGGAAGTACGTGCCGGAAGAGGCCCAATACATGCTCCGGTATCATTCCTTTTACGCCGCACACCGCCACGGCGCTTACCGGCAGCTCATGAACGATCACGACGAGCGCATGTTTGAGTGGGTTCGGAAGTTCAATGCCTACGACCTTTACTCAAAGGGCCGCGAGCGCCCGAAGACCCAAGAGATTCTTCCTTACTACGAGGAGCTTGTCTCAGAATTCTTCCCAAGCAAAATTGATTGGTGATCTTAGTCGCCCTGTGAAGCGTGCGCTCGATTTTACGAGAATCAGTGTATTGCCGTGCTTACTCAAGTCGCGTTGGTATTCCTGCGGCTGAAATCCTTTATACTCCATCCATGAAAAATAACACTTGGTACTGCCGTGCCCTACTCTCTCTTATCTGCCTGGCATCTTCTCTCTCGGCGCAAGATGCGCCACATACTACTCAGCTTCCCAACGGCAAACTCTTAGCCGAAGGTCGCTCTTTCGCCGGACGTCCGGTACGCTGTTCTGCTCCACAGCGGCTTTGGCTCCTACAGCTCGGACCGAAAACAGTCTCTCTCGGTCCTCAATCTCGAAACCAATGAACTCACTGACTTTCCCGACGATCGCCTCGCGCATGAAGCTCGCCAAACTTATTTTATCGGCCTAGCCTTTAGCCTGGACGGCAAATGCATCTTTGCCAGCATGGCCTCGCTGACCGATCCTTTAGGCAAGAAGATAGGCAACACCGGTAATGGCATCGCCGTATACACCTTCGAGAATGGCCGCGTTGCTCCGGAACGATTCCTGCCATTGCCGCCGCGCGGCAAGCTCCCCGCTGGAAAAAGCCGACGCCCCGAACACGAAGAGGTCACCTACCCCGCGGGCCTGAGTGTCGGCAAGAGTGGCGGTGAAGAACGTCTCTTGGTCTCGAGTCATGGTTCCGACGAAGCCCTTCTGCTCAACACTAGCAATGGCAAAATCATTCACCGCTTCGATCTCTCCACGTTCAGACACATCCCCGCCTCGCTGCCCTACACCTCGGTCATGACCAGCGACGGCAAGCGCGGCTTTGTCTCGCTCTGGAATGCTTCCTCCGTAGCCGAGCTCGATCTGGCCGCTGGACGCGTCGTACGTTTCATTGCTCTACGCAAACCCGCTTCACCGCTTGCCGGCGGCTCTCACCCGACCGCTCTTCTTCTCGATCGCAGCAACGCGCGGCTCTTTGTTGCGCTCACCAACCGCGACGAAATCGCGGTGCTCGACACGGCTTCCGGCAAGCCGCTCTTCTACCTTTCGACCAAACTTCCCGGCCAAAAATACGGCGGCAGCGATCCCGAATACCTCGCCCTCTCTCCTGACGAGAAAACGCTCTTCTCCGCCAATGCGATTTCTGACTCGGTAGGCGTCTTTGACCTGACCAAACCTGTCTCCGGCGGGATCGTTCATGCTGCAGGCTTTATTCCGACTGAGTTGTATCCTACCGTCGTCGCCGCCACCGCCAAAGATCTGCTCATCGGCACCAACAAAGGCCGCGGCTCTGGGCCGAATCCAAAGCGCATCGGGAAGACCTCGGACGGTCGTCCTCGATACCCTTACGGTCCTGCGATGATTCATGGGTCGCTTGCGCGCATCCCGCTAGCCGAGTTGCGGGCAAATCTTTCCGCCTATACTCAGCAGGTTTCTGAAACCAACGCGCTGCGCGGCAATGCCGATCGCGTAGCCTTCCCCGGCGGCGGAAACAAAATCAGCCACGTGATCTACATCATCAAGGAAAATCGCACCTACGATCAGGTCTTCGGCGACCTGGGAGCCGGTGACGGCGATCCTTCACTCACCATGTATGGCAAGGACATCACTCCCAACCAGCACAAGCTCGCTCGCCAATTCGGCATTCTCGATAATTTCTATGACAGCGGCGACGTCTCCGGTGACGGCCACGTCTGGTCCAACTCCGCTTCAATCTCCGACTATATCGCCAAGACCTGGCCTATCGGCTACCGCGGTCAAGAGCACACCTACGATTCCGAAGGCACCTTACTTGGAGGCATCTCCGTCGAAGATGGAGTTCCCGATGCCGGCGAGCCGACCGGCGGCTATCTTTGGAAAAATTTCGCCGAGCACGGAATTTCGTATCGCCACTATGGCGAATATATTGTCAGCCGTTGGTGCAACGCCGAGAGCGGAGCAGGCGTGCCGGCCTCGGGACCTCCCAAAGCGCAGGGCGCCGTTTGCTCGCGCACGGTCATCAACAAGGGTGAGCCACTGGAGAAAAATGTTGGTGATCCCCGCGGCGGTCCGAGTCCTTATCCCTGGGCCATTCCGGTTCTAGCGAAAAACGTTGCGGCAGAAATCGAACTGCGAGGACACTTTGACCCGCTTTTTCCCGACTTCGAGGTGGCCTACCCCGACCAGCTTCGCGCCGATGAATTTTTGAATGAATTCAATAAATTCGTCGCGGCGCGCAAAGCCGGCAAAGACGCCATGCCTCAGTTCATTCTTCTGCGGTTACCCGCTGACCACACTGCGGGCGGCAGGAAAGGTCTGCCCCGGCCGGCCGCGTCTGTCGCCGACAATGACCTCGCTGTCGGACGCGTCGTTGACGTGGTTTCGCACAGCCCGTATTGGGACGATACCACTTTCCTCATTCTTGAGGATGATGCACAGGATGGTCCCGACCATATTGACTCGCACCGCAGCATCGCGCTCGTCATCAGCAAGTACTCGCCTCTGCTGGCAACGCAACCCAATGGCGCTCCTGCTCCTTTCGTCGATCACTCCTTCTATACAACGATTAATATGGTCCGCACGATCGAATCGCTCCTTGGCGTCCCGCCAATGAACGCCAACGATTCGCGGGCCGCAGTCATGGCTCCGCTCTTCAACGGCCCCGGCCAACAGCCTGCGTTCACCGCCGACTATCGCAACCGCGACAACGGCCTCATTTATCAGGTGAACGCCGAGGAGTGGAAAGAAGGCGAGGCCCTTAACTTCAGTCGTGCCGATGCCGTGGACACCGCCCTTCTCAACAAATTCCTCTGGCAAGATCGCATGGGCAATGTCCCGATGCCCGCACCCCGGCACGACATCTTCCCTGAATCCGATCCCGCCAAGAAGCTAAGGAAGGATTTGGACTAGTCCCGCGAAGCGCGATACTGTCGGTGTCGCAGAGGAGAAGCTCTTGAGCGAAAAAAAAGAAATAACTCGGCGCAAGTTTCTGACAAACGTCGCTGCGAGCGGCGCCGCGTTTTCCATTGTGCCGAGGCACGTGCTCGGGCGTGGATTCACTCCGCCGAGCGACAAACTGAACGTCGCCGGTGTTGGAGTCGGCGGCATGGGCCGCAACAATCTGATCAATCTGGCCAACGAAAACATTGTCGCGCTCTGCGACGTGGACTGGGCCTATGCCGATAAGGGATTCGCTCGTCTCGACACCGACATCCAGAACTTACAGAAGCGCATGGACCAGCCGAACCCAGAACCGATTCCTGGCGAGCCGCCAGTGGAATTCAATCGCGTAAGAGCCCAGGAACGGCTCGACAGGATGATCAAGTTGAAGACCGAGCATCTGCCGAAGGCCAAGCGCTATCACGACTATTCCGAAATGCTAGAGGGCCAGAAAGACATCGACGCCGTCCTGGTTGCGACCCCCGATCACATGCACGCTTCGATCGCCCTGGCGGCCATGGATCTTGGCAAGCATGTGTACGTGCAGAAGCCCCTGAGCTGGTCAGTCGAAGAGGCTCGCAGGCTTGCGCGCCGCGCCAAAGAAATCAAAGTGGCCACGCAGATGGGCAATCAGGGGCATTCCTCCGATGATGGGCGCACGGCCGTCGAATACGTTCGGGCCGGCGCCATCGGTGAAGTGCGCGAAGTGCACATCTGGACGAACCGGCCGCTCGGATATTGGCCGCAGGGCGTGCCGCGCCCGGAACCGCTCAAAGAGCCAGCCGATTCTCTCCGCTGGAACGGTAAAGGCGTCAATGCCCGGATCGCCGCCGCATTTGCCGGGAATTTTCCCCTTCCAGACACGCTCGCTTGGAACCTCTTTCTTGGTGTGGCTCCGTACGTGGACTACCACCCGATCTACCAGCCTTTCAACTGGCGCGGCTGGGTGGATTGGGGCGTCGGCGCGATTGGGGACATGGGCGCGCACTTGATCGACCACACCATGTGGGCGCTCAACCTGGGACTACCCACGAGCATCGAGACTGCATCGACACCTTTCAACGGCGCTTCCTACCCGCAAGCCACTCTGACGTTTTATGAGTTCCCCGCGCGTGACAAGATGCCGCCGGTAAAGCTGACGTGGTACGACGGTGGTCTCCTCCCCAAAAAACCGGAAGAGCTCGGCGACGAAGAGTTGAAAAAGGAAGGCGGCGCACTGCTCATCGGGAGCAAAGGCAAGCTGCTTCACGAAACCTACGGCCTAAAGCCTCGGTTGCTGCCCACGTCGCTCCACGAGTCGTTCGGGAAGCCCCCACAGAGGCTAGCGCGGATTCAGAGAGAGGCCCATGAGATGAACTGGGTGGACGCAGCCAAGGGAAAGGCCGAAGCCTCCTGTCCTTTCGAATACGCGGCGCGGCTCACCGAGGTCATGCTGCTTGGCATCGTGGCGCTCCGCGCCGGAAGAAGGATCACCTACGACGGCGCCAACATGAGAGTCACCAACGTGCCGCAAGCGAACGACTACTTAAAGCGAGAGTATCGGCAGGGATGGCAATGAGGCGGCGAAAGCCGGACGCCCTCTTCTCGCGGTATATACCAGGCATTCCCCCAGCCAAATTGCAGTGAAACACCTGATGTCACAGCCACTCTGATTGTGTGAGTGTCCCGCGCAGCGTCCGCTATCCGCAAAATACGTGGTTGTCATTTTGGAGATAGTGGAGTTATGCTACGCGCCATCCTGTTGGTGGAGATGTCCTGGACCAGTGTCCTCGATACACCATGGTTTCCTATGCGAAGGAGTAACAGACGCTGGCCGCAAGGCAAAGACCAAATCTCAAGTAATCACAAGGAGTTCAACATGAAGAACGCATCCCGTATGGTTGCCCTGGTGCTTTTCATGAGTCTAGTGAGTTCGGGGGCGTTGCTTGCGCAGTCGGATCTCGGAACCATTTCGGGGTTTATCAAGGACCCGTCTGGAGCAACTGTTCCCAACGCCAAGGTCACGGTCCGAAACAATACTGCCGTCGAGCGCCAAGTGGTCACGAATGAGTCGGGCTATTATACAATAACCAATCTCCCGCCCGGCTTGTATGCCTTGAGCGCAGAGGCTCCCGGTTTTCAGAAGTTCCAATCCACGGACAATAAGCTCGACCCGAGCGGACATCTGAGCATTGATGTGACGGTCTCAGTGGGCGCGGCGTCACAAACTGTAGAGGTGACGGCATCCACTGCGACGCTGCAGACAGAATCGTCAGCGGTGCAAGGGCTCGTCACGCGCCAACAGATCGACTCGCTTGAGCTGAATGGCCGTAACCCGATCTGGCTTGCCGCACTCGTGCCCGGCGCCCGGGGAACGACACTCGCGAACCTTAACTTCGGTTTCACCCAAGGCCCGGCGAATTTTAACGGCTCCCGCAATCCGGAGAACTTGATCACTTTTGACGGAGCCCCGGCCACGCGGACGCGTTCGAACGGAACGAGTCTCGGCGCCGCGGACGTGGACTCCACGCAGGAAGTCCAGATTCTCACCGCGGATTACGCCGCTGAATACGGGCGCTCGTCCGGCGCACAGATCCGGGTCACGACCAAGACCGGGACGAATCAATTCCACGGCGCCGCCTACGAATACCTCCGCAACACGGCTTTGAACGCGAATACTTGGGCGCGCAACGCGAACCCCGTAACGGCTTTCACGGCGCCGGTCCACTACAACCAGTTTGGATACAACATCGGAGGGCCCTTCTACATTCCGAACCACTTCAATACGAACAAGACCAAAGTTTTCTGGTACTGGGGTCAGGAATGGCTTAAGTACAACTTTGTGGAATCAGGATCGACCCTGCCGTCGGCAGGCCTGTTATTGGTTCCGTCAGCCAAAATGCGCGCTGGCGACTTTAGCGAACTGCTTGATCCCAACAATCCCTTCATCACCAAGAAGGATGCGGCGGGCAACAAGATTCAGGTGATCGTCAAGGATCCGAACACGGGCGCTCAATTCGCTGCATCACCGAATCCCGGTGATCCCAACTACAGTCCCGCTTGCACCGGTACACTCCCTTGTCCCAACGTCATCCCTGTCAATCGTCTAAGCCCGAACGGAGTCGGAATCTTGAATGCGTGGCCCGCTCCCAACCTCGCTTCGTTCATTGGTGGTGGTAACTGGTTTGCCGCGAAGCGGCATACTTTCGACCAGCGCAAGGACACAGCAGCGGTCGATGTGAACGTGACGGACAAGCACCGGCTGCGGTTCCGCGCGACGAATTACACCTATCTAGAGTACCAGCCGCTTGATGGCAATACGGACCGCACGCCGAAGTTTTTCGATCGCCCCAACAAGACCGGCTCGCTTGACTATGTATGGACCATCAGCCCGAGTAAGGTCAACGAGGTGCTGATCACCGCAAGCCAGGACATCGTAAGGATACCCGTCGACGCGGCCAACTTTTTCGACCGCACCAAAGCATGCGCGCAATCGACAGTACCCTGCAATCTCAATTATCCGTACATATTCCCTCAAGGGAAGCTGATTCCGACGCGCATACCAACCGTGAATATGTCCAACTTCTCGGGGTTGAGTGGCGGGCCCTATCCCTCTCACTCATCAGGTCCCATCTACGGCCTGTCTGACAGCTTTACCTGGATCAGGGGGAACCACACGCTGAAGTTCGGCGCTCTGTTTGAGCGTTCCGGCGAGAACGACAATGACGAGATCAACGTACAGGCTTGCCCGACTTGCACGAATAATCAGAACGGACAATTCTTGTTCACCGATAACCGATCAGGTGGGACCGGAGTTGCGGTGGCCAATGCCGCTCTGGGGCTCTTCGATACTTATTCGGAAATCGGCCATCGCGCGTACACCATCTTTCGAGCCAACATGTGGGAGGGTTTTGCGCAGGACTCATGGAAGGCCACGTACAAGCTACACATTGACTTTGGAGTCCGGTATTCGGTTATCGTTCCCTACCATTCGCTCTGGGGCAACATGATCGTCTTCGACCCCCGCTTTTACGATCAAAGCAAAGCAGTGACGATCGATCCCAAAACCGGTCTCATCACTGGGACACCCACGATCGATCAACTTTACAATGGCATGGTCATTCCGGGGAGCGCATTCCCGGCTTCCGCCAAGGGCCGAGTTCCCGAAGCCGATTCGGGGCAATACAATAGCCTTTTCCGCGGCGTTCCCGACCATTACTCGGACATCCAGTGGAGTGAGTTCCAGCCACGCGTGGGCATCGCCTATGCATTCAACAGCAAGACCGTCCTTCGCACCGGCGCGGGCCGCTACACTACCCGTCTGGGCGTGAGCGACTCTGTATTTCTTGGCGGGAATCCACCGTTCCAACCCAATGCCAGTGTTTCCAATGGCTTGGCAGATAACCCTGGTGGTGGCGGCGCGGCCAACCTTCCTCTGGTGGTAACCACCCAGAGCAAAGCGTTTAAGCCACCGGAAGCAACGCGAGATGTTCTGGAAATCGCTGGTGAGCGTGGGATATGTCGGCCGCAGGGGGGTGCACTTGCAACGAGAGGCGGACATTAACCAACCCCCGCTCAGCGCGTTGACCGATCCAGCTAACTTTTTCGTTGATCCATCTGATGGTAAGACCAAGCGCAAGAACATCAACGCTTTCCGGCCATATCTTGGATTCGGCTCCATCCGACAGACTGATAATGTGGCTAACTCCTTGTACAACGCGCTCCAAGTGACCTGGAACCGGCGTTACTCCGGCGGACTCATGTTCGGCGTGTCTTATACGTTGTCCAAGAGCATGGACAACGGCTCCAACCAGCGGGATGTCGTTCCGAATACGTACGACCCGCAAGCGCTGTGGGGGCCATCGGAGTTCGATGCTCGCCATATTCTTGTATTCAACTATCTCTACGACTTGCCTATCTTTAAGAACCACTCGAGTTTGAGCGGCAAACTACTGGGTGGATGGCAGATCAGCGGTGTCACGCAATTCCAGACGGGCGTACCATGCGGCGTTGCAGGTGGCAGTGACTACGCGGGAGTGGGCTTAGACTCCAACTTCGGATGCGGAGTTAACGGCCAGTATTGGGTCTTAAACGGTACTCCGCGGATCATCGGGACGTTCGGCAGTAGCGGCCAGTGGTTTGCCACGAAAAACCCTGACGGAACCTCAATCTTTAGCGTGCCCACGGCAGGGACGTTCAACACGCAGCGAGTCCGTGACCTGGTCTACCAGCCGGGCTTCCAGAACTGGAACCTCGGACTGTTCAAAGCGTTCCTGATTGATGAGCAAAGAGGGTTCCAGTTCCGCGCCGAGGCGTTCAATTTCATCAACCACCCGAACTGGGGTGGAGGCAGCGGAGGCGGCGTGAACTTCAACCCGACCAACGCAAACTTCGGAAAAGTAACTACAAAGGGCGGCGGCGTTGGTGGAGGCGAACGCAACTTACAGCTTTCGCTTCGCTTCTACTTCTAGGTCGTTAGAATTTTGGAGGCGGGGGGAGTCGAACCCCCGTCCGAAAAGCGCTGCGACACGAAGCCTACATGCTTATCTCAATTCGGTGTGCGACCCGGTCCGTGAGGACCTGTCGCGCGTTCGCCCACCACGCTCAGAATGAGCAAGAAACGCGGCCGGCTAGTCCGATGGTTCTCGCCCGAGCCTTACGGACCGAAAGGCTCAGGCCAGCTCACTGTGTGACGCCTCTGACCGGGCCCATGAGCAAAGCCCGGGGAAGCGGCAACTTAATTAATTAAGCTGCAAGTGCCAAGTTGTTGTTGGCATTTCTA
>WNFF01009721.1_pt1 | contig 10908 bp, 11 predicted proteins | sample 5400441 | NCBI WGS metagenome assembly WNFF01 (sample SAMN13153345, study PRJNA577476) | soil metagenome | isolation source: 120 cm saprolite under Douglas fir tree site 2 hole 3 replicate 1 | place: USA:California | collected 2015-04-18
TGCCGCTGATCAGGACGACGGCGAGCACGGCTCACCTTATCCGCGAACCTCAGCCGCGAGCCTGCCCTCCGCCGCGTCCCGCGTCGCCGGCTAGCCGCCGGCGAAGGGCGGCAGCACCTCGATAACGGAAGCGGCAGACAGCCGGATTGACTCAGGCGGCCTTGTCCCGGCCGGCTGACCATCGACAAGGAACGCGGACCGCGCCATGACCAGCCTCAGCCGGTCAGCGTTCCCGCCTGGCCGGTCACTGGTCGCCGCCAGGCCCTCCGCCAGCGCAGCCGCGAGGGTCTCGGCTTCGGCCTTCTCCTCGGCAACACCGGCCGCATCTTTAGCTGCGGCCCAGTAGCGCAGGGTCACGATCGCCATGTCAGCTATCCTCGCTCATATCGACCAGTGACCGGCACCGGCGCCGGGTCCTGCGAATTTCCGGCATAGGTTCCCCGGCGGGGAGCTGCCGCGGACCGGAGGTGGCGGCTGTTGAGCAACGTGCTCCTGCTCACCGCCGCGCGCGAGCCGGCCGCCGAGATCCTGCCTTCCCTGAGCCTGCTCAATCATGCGATCAGCCTGGCGCCCGCATCAGGGGACTCCGTGCCCGGACTGCGCGGGGCCCCCGGGGCCCCCGGTGCGCCCGCGGCGCAGGGCAGCGCCGACGGGACCCGCCCTGACGCCATCCTGGTCGACGCCAGACGCGACCTCGTCCGGGTCAAGGACCTCCTGCGCCAGGTCAGCGGTGCCGGCGTGCCTATACTCGCGGTGATCAGCGAGGGTGCGTGGGCCGCGGTCTCCGCCGACTGGGGCGCCGATGACGTGATACTCAATACCGCAGGTCCTGGCGAGGTGGAGGCCAGGATCCGGCTGGCGATCGGCCGCGCCGCCGCACCCGCCGGGCTGCCCGCCGAGGAGGTCAGGTCGGGCGAGCTGGTCATCGACGAGGCGACGTACTCGGCCAGGATCCGCGGCGTGGCCCTCGATCTGACCTTCAAGGAGTTCGAGCTGCTGAAGTTCCTCGCCCAGCATCCTCGGCGGGTGTTCACCAGGTCGCAGCTGCTGCAAGAGGTCTGGGGATATGACTACTACGGCGGTACGAGGACCGTCGACGTCCATGTCCGCAGGCTCAGGGCCAAGCTCGGCCCAGAGAACGAGGCGCTGATCGGCACGGTCCGTAATGTCGGCTACAAGTTCGTGCCAGCCAGGCACGAGGGCCGCCGAACCGGCTCGGGGCAGGCAACCCCCGACGGGACCGGCCGCGATCGGCGTCGGGCCGCTCCGCGCGGCCGGACAGCCGCACCGACCGCCAACGGAGCAAGCAGATGACCCAGATCCGGATCACGGAGCGCCTTACCAGCAGCGAAGTGGCCGCCATACTCGAGCTGGTCAGGCTGGCCACCGACGAAGACGCGGTGGCGCCCCTGTCTGAGCACGTGACGCTGCATCTGCGCTATGGCGGCGACCGGCTGGCCCGGAACGTGCTGCTCATCGCAGACGGGGAGATCGCGGGGTACGCGCACCTGGATCCCACGGACCCGGTCGAGGGCCCGAGCGGCGAGCTCGTCATCCATCCCGCCTACCGGCGGCGGCACTTCGGCCTGACCCTGGTCAGGGCGCTGGCCGTGGAGGCGGGACCGCACCAGCTGCGGTTGTGGGCGCACGGCGACCTGCCCGCAGCTGGCCGGCTCGCAGCGGCCGCGGGGTTCGAGCGGGTCAGGGCGCTGTGGCAGATGCGCCGCTCGCTCCAGGCGCAGCTTGACAAGCCGCAACTCGCCGACGGCATCACGATCCGCACCTTCCGCGTCGGCGAGGACGAGGACGAATGGACGGCGCTCAACAGGCGCGCGTTCGCCACTCACCCCGAGCAAGGCGCATGGACGCGCGCCGATCTCGACCTACGGGAGAAGGAGCCGTGGTTCAACCCGGAGGGCTTCTTTCTCGCTGAAAGGGACGGCAAGCTGGTCGGTTTTCACTGGACCAAGATTCATGGCCAGGACGGCCAGGAGACCGACCATGCGCACCAGGCCATCGGCGAGGTTTACGTGGTGGGCGTCGACCCTGACGAGCGCGGTTCGGGACTGGGCCGGGCCCTCACCCTGGTCGGCCTTCGCTACCTGCGCTCGCGCGGCCTGTTCCAGGCCATGCTCTACGTCGACGAAACGAACACCCCGGCGATCAGGCTGTACGAATCACTCGGCTTCACGCACTGGGATACCGACGTCATGTTCGCTGGGCCCGGCCGGCAGGCGACACTGGAAGAAGGCGAACGGGACGCAGCAGAACATCCTGCTCGGACGGCATTGGACGCGGTGCCGACGGAGGAGACGTCAGCTCAGTTCTGAGCCGCGGCGCCACGAGCGTCATCGAGCCCGAGAACCGCGTCGAGTTCATCGTCGGTGAGCGGCCGGTCTGCCGCGGCCACCGCGGTCAGCACGTCGGCGTAAAGGTCGATCTCGTCAAGCGCGACGGCATCGGAGAGGCGATCGTCAAGGTCGTCTCGCATCGCTCCACCTCCATCGCCGCAGCGCGCCCCGACCGGGGATTGCCTGTCAGGCTACGGCGCGGCACCATTGCCCCGCATGACCCATCAGGATCATTTCTCGCCGCTTGCCGTGAGCCTGCTCACCTATGCGGGGTGATACCGCGGGCGAGCTATTAGCTCGCTGGCCCGGCCCGCCAGGCGAGCCGCCCGGTACCTGGCTAGCCCCCTGACCGGTGTTCCAGCGAACCGCCCGATGCCTGGCCGCCCGCTGCACGTAACGCTCAGCCGTGCGGTTGAATCCCTCGTAGTCTTCCCCTGTCAGCTCGCGGATCACACGGCCAGGAACGCCCGCGTAGAGAACTCCGGCAGGAACTACCGCGCCTGGCAGGACGACCGCGCCGGCCGCGACCAGGGACCTGGCACCGATCCGGGCGCTGCCGAGCACCACCGCGGCGATCCCGATCAGGGCCCCGGCCTCCACGTGTGCGCCGTGCACCGTCGCGTGATGTCCGACAGTGACCCGCTCCTCCAGCACAGGTCCTGGATGTTGCACCCTGCGCCGACGACTATCTCGTCCTCGTCCGCCCGGAGCACCGATCCGTACCAGACGCTCGCGAACCGCCCGATGTGCACGGCGCCGACGACTACGACGCCGGGCGCGACCCAGGCGTTCTTGTCGATCGAGGGAACAGCATCGCCGAGTGAGCCGATCATCACCGGTACGCTCACCTGCCTGAACCTCCTCGCCCCACCTGAGCCAGCTTTCCCGCGCCGATCCCATAAGCCCACCCCCGGCCGTGATCATCCCAGATCCTTGCCCCGCCTGACACGCGATGTCATGTTCTGGCCGGATGGCGGATTCTCGGCTGATGAAAGTCGAAGTCTCCTCAAATATGGATAATCCGTTGTTTCGGTTGCGCAGATGTGCCTCTCGGGACAGAGTCATCACATCCACCGGCCGTACGAAGTCTGCGCGAAAGCGGCACCGCCCGCAGACCGTCAGCCTTCTGTTAACCTCGCAGGCCCGGGTCTGCCGTCGGCTCAGCTCCATCTGGGCCAGCCGGGATCTGCCTGACGTACCTGACGGGTGAAATATGAGCGAGCACAGCGAGCTACTGTCCGAGGCCGGGATGGAGTGGGAGCGCGAGGTCCGCGGTTACAACCGCCAGCAGGTAGACAACTATGTTGCCTGGCGCGCCGGACAGGTTAGGGAGCTCGAGAGCAGGCTTTCGCAGAGCATTGCCGAGATCGAGCACCTACGCCACGAGATCGCCGACGTCCGCGCCTCGGCTCGCCGCCCGCCGCATGAAGAGATCAGCGAGCGGGTCGGCCAGATACTCAAGCTTGCGGCCGACGAAGCCAAGGCGGAGCGCGAGCACGGCGCGGCGGACGCTAACGACCTGCGCGAGGCGGCCAAGAAAGAGACAGACAAGCTCAGGGGCGACGCCAAGCAGGAGGTTGACCGGCTCAAGGCCGAGGCACAGGACCGTGCGGAGCGGATGCTGACCGCCGCCCAGGAGCAAGCGGACCGGGCGGTCGCGACCGCGACGGCCGAAGCGGAGACGATGGTCTCCAGCGCCCACGCCGCTGCCGAGCAGACAGTCTCCGAGGCGAACCAGCACGCCGAGAGCACGGTCAGCACCGCGCTGGCGCAGGCCAAGCAGCAGCTGGACGACGCGACGGCGCGCGCGACGGCGATTCATGACGGGGCCGAGCGGCGGCTCAACCTGCTGATCTCGCGGCACACCGAGACCGTCAGGCGGCTGACCGAAATCCGCGACGTGGTCACCAGCCTGGTGTCGGGCGAGGCGTCGCGCGGCTCACTTGAGGACGAGGTCAACAGGGCTCTCGGTGTTCAGCAGGCAGGCAACGGCGCCGCCGCTCCCGATGGACGCGCAGGCGCGCAGGAGCAGGTACAGCCAGGCACGCATCGCGCCCCACGCCAGGCCGGGCCCGCAGAAGGAAGGTCGGCGGCAGCCCAGCTGCCGGCGCGCGACGACAAGCCCGAGCAAGTGCCCGCTGTCCACGCAGCCGCAGCTAGCCGTCCGCCCGCGCCGCCCGCGCCGCCGACTGCGGGGCCGGCGAGGGCAGGCGCAGCGGCCTCGGCGCGGGATCGCGACCCGGCCGATCCGCTGGCCGCGCAGGGCGAGCGCCTCGATGCGGCCAGGTACCAGCCCCACGCCGGGGAGACCGGAAAGCACGTGACCGAAGCGGCGTTGAAGGCGGCAGAAGAGATCCGCCAGGCTCGCAACGCGGAACGCGTGCTCGACGAGACAGGGGCGGGCACCGGCGGCCGAGCTATCGACGGCTGACGGCGCTACGTGCTGAGGCTGTCCATCCGCCGCAGTATGACGCCCTCGCGCAGCGCCCACGGGCAGATCTCAAGCTCGGGCACCTGAAACAGGTCCATTGCGGCGTCGGCGACGATCGCGCCCGCTGCCAGCTGCGGCGCCCTGAGCATCGAGACGCCAGGAAGCTGGCTCCTGGCCTCGACGCTCATGCTGGGAAGCCGGTCGGCTAGCTCGGTCACATCGGAGTGCTTGAGTACCCGCTTGACGTACGGCCCTTCGCTCGACGGGGCGGCCCCGGCGATCCTGCCGAGCTGCCTGAACGTTTTCGAGGTCGCTACGTGACGGTCGGGCATCCCAGCCGACCTGATCGCGCTCGCGGCCGCGGCGATCTCGACCCGCACATGCTTGCGAAGGCTGCGGACCTGCTCCCGGTCGGGCGGGTCGTTGGTGAACCAGTCCCTGGTCAGCCGGTTCGCGCCGAGCGGCAGCGACACCGCTACTGACGGGTCCTGGTCCTGGCCGGAGGCGATCTCCAGCGAGCCGCCGCCGATGTCGAGCAGCAGCAGCCGCCCGGCGGACCAGCCGAACCATCGCCTGGCGGCCAGGAATGTCAGCCTGGACTCCTCCGTACCAGGCAGCACCTGGATGCGTACGTTGCTCTCGGACTCGATCCAGGCCAGCAGCTCATCGCTGTTCGCCGCGTCCCTGACGGCCGACGTGGCGAACGCCAGCACCTCTTGCACCCCTTTGTCCTCGGCGATCTGGAGAGCCTCGTTGACGAACTTCAGCAGCCGGCCGGCGCAGTCGGACGTCAGCCTGTTCTGCGCGTCAAGGCAGTCGGTGAGGTGCAGCTCCTCCTTGTGCGAGAACGCGGGCAGCGGCCTGGCGCCCTGGCGGGCGTCCACGACGAGCAGATGCACCGTATTGGAACCTACGTCCAGCACGCCGAGCCGCATACCCTGACGCTACAGCCCAATAGCCTTAGCTCCGAGCACGAGGAGGCCCATGTCTGCGGAGCCGACCCAGGCCGTAAGGACCGAACGCGGCCAGAAGCGGGTCAGAGCATTCCTGGAAGGCGATCTAGTCGCCGACACCTCAGCGCCGCTGCTGGTCTGGGAGAACACCAGTTACCCGGCCTACTACATCCCAGCCGCCGACATCAGGGCCGATCTGATCCCGGCCGGGCAATCAGAGCGCCGGCCGCGACTCGGCGAGGCCGAGCTGCTGCACGTCAAGACCGCTGCAGCCACCGCCGAGCTCGCCGCTCGCCGATACCCGGATTCGCCGGTCGCCGAGTTGCGCGATGCCGTCAGACTGGACTGGGGCGCGATGAGCGAGTGGCTCGAAGAGGATGAGCCCGTCTACGTGCACCCGCGTTCCCCCTACACCAGGATCGACATCCTGGCCAGCTCGCGGCTCGTGCGGGTGGACCTTGACGGCGTCACGGTGGCGGAATCGAGCCAGCCGAGGATCCTGTTCGAGACCGGGCTGCCACCGCGGTATTACCTGCCTCTCCCCGATCTGCGGATGGACCTGCTCCGGCCCTCGGACCGGAGCACGCAATGCCCGTACAAGGGCACGGCGTCGTACTGGTCGGTCGACACGAATCCCGCCGCCGTGGGCGGCCGCCTGCACCAGGACGTCGTGTGGATCTACCGGACGCCGCTGCCTGAGAGCCAGAAGATCGCCGGCCTCGCCGCCTTCTACAACGAGCGCGTCGACCTGTACCTGGACGGAGTCGAGCAGCCGAGGCCGGAGTCGCCGTTCAGCTGACCGAGTCCACGCCGTCGCGGAGCACGCGCAGGATATTGCCGTTCGCGAGCTTCCCGCAGTCGGCTGCGGTCCAGCCGCGGTCGAGCAGCTCGGCGAAGAGCGCGGGATAGCACGACACGTCGTCCAGGCCGCGAGGAAGCTCGCCGGTCCCGTCGAAGTCGCCGCCGATCCCGACGTGGTCCAGCCCGGCCACCTGCCTGACATGGTCGACATGGTCGGCGACGTCGGTGACGGTTGCCGTCGGCATCGGGTTGGCCCGCACCCAGTCGTCGAGCTCGGCCCTGGACTCGATGTTCCGGTAGTCGATCCCGCGCCGCTCCGCCTCGGCCGCGGCACCCCTTTCCCAGTCCCGGCAGGCGGTCGAGACGAATGCAGGCACAAAGGTCACCATCGCCACGCCGCCGTTGCGGCCCAGCCGCTCGAGTATGGTGTCGGGCACGTTCCTCGGGTGGTCGGTCAGCGCCAGCGCCGAGGAATGCGAGAAGATCACCGGCGCCGTGGCGACGTCCAGCGCGTCGCTCATCGTCCCGGCCGAGACATGCGACAGGTCGACGAGCATACCGATCCGCTGCATCTCCGTGACTACCTGCCGGCCGAAGTCGGTCAGCCCGCCGCAGGCAGGCTCGTCGGTCGCCGAGTCGGCCCAGGGCAGGTTGCGGTTGTGGGTGAGCGTCAGGTACCTGACGCCGAGCGCGTGCAGCGCCCGCAGCACCCCGAGCGAGCAGCCGATCGAATGGCCGCCCTCGGCGCCGATCAGCGACGCGACCTTGCCCGCCGCCATGATCCGCTCGGCGTCGGCGGCGGTCAGCGCGATCCCGAGCGAGCCGGGATGCCGGGTGATCAGCCGGTGCACCAGGTCGACCTGCTCCAGAGTCGTCGCGACAGCGGCGTCACCGTCCAGTTCGGCGGGGACGTACACCGACCAGAACTGGGCTCCCACGCCGCCTGCCGCCAGCCGCGGCAGGTCCGTGTGGGTATAGGGGACGGGGACGGCGATGTCGACGAGCCCCGGATCTGCGTGGCCCGCCTGCCGCAGTGCCCACGGGAGATCGTTATGCCCATCGAAAACGGGGGTTGAGCTAAGGAGGGCTCGCGCGGCGGCGAGACTGGCCGGTTCCTGGGGCGCGGGGGTTACTGCCTCGGTCATCGCCTTACCTTACGAACCCTACGCCGGGCGGCGCCAGGCACTGCCGCGAGCATCGCGGCTGGCGCAGCGGCCAGCACGGCAAGCGCCCAGGTCAGGCCCGCCTGCTGAGCGATGAATCCGACGGCCAGCGGTCCTGCGGCCCCGAGCAGCGCGGCCGCGCTGGACAGGAACACCGCGATGCCGCTGCGGCCCGGCAGGCTGGTGTAAAGGCCGGCCTGGACGACCGGGTACCAGCACGCCGTCATCATGCTAAGTACGGCCAGGATGGCCAGCTTGGCTGGCAGCCATCCGATCAGCAGGAACGCCGGATACAGACCGCAGGCCGCGATCGCGCTGACCCGCAGCGCGGCGGGTCCGCTGACTCGCCTGGAGATGACGACGAAGAGGGCATCGCCGGCCAGGCCGGCGCCAAGCCTGACCGCCACGCCGAGCGCCGCCTCGGCCGGGCTCGCACCCGCCACGTCGACCAGGTAGATCGCGATGTATCCGGTGAGGACGTCCAGGAGGAGATCACTGATCTCCAGCAGGACGGCCCACCGTGCCACATCGCGCTGCCGGAGCGCGTTCAGCGCCTCGCGGACCGACGTCCGCCGGCCGCCATCGCCATCGCCATCGCCCACACCCGCGCTGTCAGCGCCCGCGGTGGCCTCTCGATCGAAACGGACTGGCGGGCGGGACGGTGCGGCAAGCGCCGCGGCCGCCAATGCCCCGCCCGCGGCGGCAGCCAGCAGCAGGTAGGCCGACCGCCAGGTTCCGCCAGCCGCGACCACCCCGGCGAGCAGCAGCGGGCCGCCGACCGCCCCGGCCGAGCCGGCGAGGTTCCAGGCCGCCATCCGCTGCTGCTGCCGTCCGGGGGCCTGGTCCATCAGCGCAGCCTGGGTGAGGCTAACGAACGCACCGGACGCCGGGAAGAACGCGACCAGCGCCACCAGCAGCGCGGTCGCCGAGTGAGCGGCGGCGACCGCCGCCAGGGAGGCCATTACCACCACTCCCCCGGCCAGCACTAGCCGGTGCCTGACTTTGCCGTGACCGGCGACCAGGCCGAGCGGCAGTTCAATCAGGCTGCCGACCAGTAGCGGCACGGCGATCAGCAGTCCGATCTGGGCGTAGCTCAGGCCCAGATCGGCGCGGATGAGCGGGAGGGCGGCGCCCTTCGCACCGTCAGCCAACTCGTCGACCAACTCGATCGCGAGAGCGACGGCACAGGCGGCGCCAAGATAGCGACGGCGCAGGCCGTTAGCGGAAGCGGTAACAGGTCAACATCGCATCCGCCCATGCTAGCTCAACCCACTTAGGATCCGTTCCGTCATTCCTGCGGGCGAATTGCCCTTTTCGGGGTCAGGCAACGGATCCAAGGTGGGGTGAGAGGCGGCCTGCGATCTTACTTTTCGGGGATCTGGGTCATGAGGTCCTCGGACGTCGCCATGCCCTCGCGCCAGACCGATCTCGCGATGATCTTGGTGGGGTCGGCTCGGTGCGCGTACTTCTCGGCGATGTGGGTGACCTCATCGAGCAGGCCGTTGGTAAGCGTGGTCGGGTTCAGGCCGAGCGCCAGGAACTGCTCGTTGAGCACGACCAGGTCGTTCTCGTCCGCCTCGCGGCGCGGGTTCGGCAGGTTGGCGATCTCCGCGCCGGTGATCTCGCTGACGATCTTCGCCAGCTCGGCGACCCGGTGCGTCTCGGTGATCTGGTTCAGCACCATCGGCTGCGACCCGGACTGCGGCGGGTTGGTGATCGCGATCTCGATGCACCGCGCGGTGTCACGGATGTGGATGAACGCCCGGGTCTGCCCGCCGCTGCCGTGCACGGTCAGCGGGTGCCCGATAGCGGCCTGCATCAGGAACCGGTTCAGCACCGTCCCGTAGTCGCCGTCATAGTCGAACCGGTTGATCAGCCGCTCGTCCTTCGCGGTCTGCTCGGTCTGGGTGCCCCAGACGATGCCCTGGTGCAGGTCGGTGATGCGCAGCCCGTCGTTCTTGGCGTAGAACGCGAACATCAGCTGGTCCAGGGTCTTGGTCATGTGGTACACCGACCCAGGATTCGCCGGGTGCAGGATCTCCCGCTCCAGGTCGCCGTCGGGCGTGGGTACCTTGACGGTCAGGTAGCCCTCGGGGATCGGCGCGCTTCCCGACCACCCGTAACCGTAGACGCCCATCGTTCCCAGGTGGGCGAGCGTGGCGTGGCTGCCGGTGGCGACCAGCGCGACCAGCAAGTTGTGCGTGGCGCGCACGTTGTTGTCGACTGTGTACCGCTTCGCGCTCACCGACCGCATCGAGTACGGCGCCGCGCGCTGCTCGGCGAAGTGCACGATCGCGTCCGGCTGCACCTCCTCGATCACCCGCACCAGGCGGTCGTACTCGGTCGCCAGGTTCAGGTTGACGAACCCGACCTCCCGCCCGGAGACCTCCTGCCAGGCGCGTAGCCGCTCGCCTATTGGCCTGATCGGCGTCAGGGACTGGACCTCAAGTTCGTTGTCGATATTCCGACGGCTCAGGTTGTCCAGGATGGTCACGTCATGACCGCGGTCCGACAGGTACAACGCGGTGGGCCAGCCACAGAACCCGTCGCCGCCAAGAACCAGAACGCGCATTCCCAACTCCCATTACGTTGCGCTGGTGCGGTGAAGCCCAGCGGCGGAGCCGCTCGGCGGGGAGCCAGACTATGTCAAATCGGGTCATGGCGTCCCAGTGCCCGGATAGTTTACCCTCCAATTACCCAGCCGCGGCTGGTTCCATCCAGCCCGGGTCGAGGATGCTGTCCCGGTGCAGCCAGCCGAGCAGGTCTGGTGGCGCCAGCTGAGCGGCGCGGGCCTGGTAGCGCTCGAGCTCCGCCAAGCTCAGCGTTTCCCGGCCAGCGCCTGAGTAACCGCGGCGGAAAAACGCGGTTGGGTCCTTCAGTATGCCAGCCGCGTCGGGAGCCTGCGCCGCTGCTCGAGCCCGCATCGCATCAAACGTCGCGGCCCGTACCAGGCTCGGCCAGACGCGCGGCCCGACCGAGATGCCGAGAAGGGCAGCGAGACGGCGCATCTGGCCGTCAAGGTCGGCGGACAGGTCGTCGTAGTGCACCAGCAGCACAGCCGGGTTCGCGCCAGCGGAAGCAGCGGGGTCGGCGACAGCGGGGTCGGCGCCCGTGCGGCCGGGACTCGTGCGCCTGCCCCAGGCGTCCGACAGATGCCACATCACCCCGGGGAGCGAGTCCAGGTGCTCGCCAGGCTCGTCTTCGGCTTC
>WNFF01039189.1_pt1 | contig 10908 bp, 12 predicted proteins | sample 5400441 | NCBI WGS metagenome assembly WNFF01 (sample SAMN13153345, study PRJNA577476) | soil metagenome | isolation source: 120 cm saprolite under Douglas fir tree site 2 hole 3 replicate 1 | place: USA:California | collected 2015-04-18
CCGCCCCTGCAGCAGCGACATCAGCCCCGTGTACCAGTACCCCACCACAAACAGCAGCAGGAACGGCACGGTAATGTAGTTTTCATTCTCCACCGCGTAATAGACGGTAAGCGCGAAATACGCCCCAACCAGCAATTCGAGCCAAGGGACCCATCCCAGCCGCTTCCGATACTTGGTCACCCCAACTCGATCCTGCTTCGTTTCCACGCGGTACTTCGGCGTGCGCGCAAACGCGCTTTGCTTTCCGATGAGCGCTTCGATCACCGCCTTCGTGTTCGTAATGGTCAGTCCAATCCCAAGTGCCATCAGAAACGGCAGATACAACAGCGCCCGCGGCCAGCTTCGAGGAAAAAGTTCCCGCTGTGAAACCAGATAAAAGCTGGAAATGGAAAACGTCGAGGCCATGAACAGCGGCAGATCGATGTACAGCATCTGAAACCATCCCTGATAAAAGCGGATGACCATCGCCGGCAGCAGCAGCACGGAAAGCATGATCATCAGCGGATAGCTGAGATTCGCCGTCAGGTGATACCACGCTTCGATCTTGGTGTGCAACGGAGCATGACTTCTGAGCACGCGCGGCAGAATCTTCTTTCCCGTCTGAATCAACCCTTTCGCCCACCGCGCCTGCTGGGTCTTGAAGGCCGTCATCTCTACCGGCAATTCCGCCGGACATTCCACGTCCTGCAGATAAATAAACTTCCATCCCTCAAGCTGCGCCCGGTAGGAAAGATCGGTATCTTCCGTCAACGTATCGTGCTGCCAGCCTCCAGCCTCCTCAATCGCCTTGCGCCGCCAAAGTCCCGCCGTACCGTTGAAGTTGAAAAACAGCCCGGTCCGTGCCCGCCCCGAGTGTTCCAGAACGAAGTGCCCGTCCAGCAGGATCGCTTCCACCTGCGTCAGGAAAGAATAGTTGCGATTGATGTGCGTCCAGCGCGGCTGCACCATCCCCACCTTCGGATCGGTGAAGTGGTGGATCGTGCGCAGCAGAAAGTCTTCCGGCGGCGTAAAGTCCGCATCGAAGATGGCAACGAACTCGCCTTTGGCCGTATTCATCCCCTTAGCCAAAGCTCCCGCCTTGAAGCCTTCGCGATTGGTTCGATGTTGATAGACGATCGGATGCCCGAGCGCCGCATAGCGCTCGACCAACCCGCGCGCCACCTCAACCGTCTCATCCGTCGAATCATCGAGCACCTGAACATCCAGCTTCTCCCGCGGATATTTCAGTTTGCAGATCGCGTCCAGCAACCGCTCAATGACGTATTGTTCGTTAAAAATCGGCAACTGCACGGTAACGCGCGGCAGATCTTCAAAATGTCCAGCCGCTTCCGTGGTCCGGTTCTTCTTGTGCTTGTAGTAGAGATACACCAGCACGTAACGGTGCGCCCCATATCCCGCCAGTAATATCAAAACAATGAAATACGGAATCAGCAGCGCCAGGTCAAACCCGTTCGCCTGATAGAGCCCACGAAACGTGGTGTCTAGAAAATGCTGACGGATGTAGGGCACAATGCCCTTGGGCGCAGCCAGCATCGCCGCCAGCGAGACCGACAAGATGTGATCAGAAGCGAGCAAGAGGTCGGGTAGAAACCCCTATTCTACCGGATCGGAGATTGCAGCAGTCCAAAGCCGAACGTCATTGTGCGGTTCTGATCTCGCCGGCATCACCCGACATGCACTTTTGATCTCCCAGGCATCCTCTCACCGAGGGTGCCCCATCTTTCGCGGGTTTTGCGAAAGGTGGGAAGCACACAGTCTGCGGTGCCTCCGGCCAGGAAGTCGCCTTCAGCACCAGAAATTCCGAGGCATCCCCACTCTAGCCGCGCCCCTTCTCTTTCAGAAACGTCCCTTCCTGCAGTTCCGTAAAAGCCTGCCGCAACTGCTCCTGCGTATTCATCACAATCGGCCCATACCATGCGACCGGCTCTTCCAGCGGCTTTCCCGAAACCAGCAGAAACCGGATCCCGTCGTCCCCAGCCTGCACCCTGACCTCGTCACCTCGATCGAAGACGATGAGCGAGCGGTTGTCCGCCTCTGCGGGAGGAGTGGTGTCCGCCCACTTCACCGCCTCAGTCGGCACCGCCAAGGGGCCCGACGCGTTGCAGAACTTTCCGCTCCCCGCAAAAACATACGCGAAGGCATGTCGAGTCGTTTCCACCGGCAGAGTCTTCCTCTTGCCCGGCGCAACCGAAACGTCAAGATAGACCGGCTCGGCAGCGATGCCATCCACCGGCCCCTTCTTCCCCCAAAGGCGCGGTCATCTTGAGCGCGGACGGAAGATTCGCCCACAACTGAAATCCATGCATCCGCCCAGTCGGGTCGCCCTTCGGCATCTCCTGGTGGATGATCCCACTGCCCGCCGTCATCCACTGCACGTCGCCGGCTGCGATGGCCCCGCTGTTGCCCATGCTGTCCCCATGTTCCACGGTGCCCGCCAAAACGTAAGTGATGGTCTCAATCCCGCGGTGTGGATGCCACGGAAACCCCGCCAGGTAATCCTCCGGAACATCATTGCGGAAGTCGTCGAGCAGGAGAAACGGGTCAAACTCCTTAGTATTTCCGAAGCCGAATGCGCGGCGCAGATGCACGCCCGCGCCTTCGAGCGTCGGCTTCGATTGAATCAGCCGCTTAACGGGTCTTATCGACATAGGGTCTCCGCGCCGGGCAGGTATATGGATTCAATTCTTCGCTCGCGCCTTGGGATCGTTCACGGCTTCGACGTAGTGCGTGTCGGTCGGACCATAGCCGGAAAGTTCGACGATCACCGGGTCCGTGTCAGTCCGGGCGAAATGATTGTCTCCTCCCGGTTCCGAGTACACGCTTCCCGGCGGAAGTGTCTTCAGCGAGTTCGCATCGAAATGATTGCCGTAGCCCAGGTGCCACTCGCCCGAGACGACCGTTGCCATTCGATCGTCGCGGTGTGAATGCGGTTGGATCGTGGTGTGAGCCGGCACGAACAGCAAAATCGTGTAGAAGCCCACTTTTGAAGGATCGCCGAAGATGACCTTCGTATGGACGCCCGGGAGTCCCGAGCTCCCAATCTGATTGTTGTCGAGCGCGCTGGCGCGGATTTCCGACGGCGTCATGCGCATCTCGGGAAGCGATTGAGCGATAGCGGTGGACGCTGCGAGCAGTGACAAAGCCGCTGTCGCGAATCGTTTTACCATCGGTCGGATTCGGATGAAGACAAACATCGGCAGTCCTTTCATTTCGACGATTCAAGATTTGTCACAGCTGTGAATGTCACAGAAACTTTCCCAATGCCTCGGTGGTCTCCTTAGGTCGCTCCTCCAGCACCCAGTGCCCACTGTCCTTCAGGACAATGACGGTCACGTCGGTCCCAACCAGCTTGGCTTGTTGCCCCAGGGCATCCCCCAACGACTTGTCACCGCCGATGCTCAGCACTGGCATGGTGAGCCTGGTCTGAGAGAGTTGGGCGAAATCCTTCGCAGCTTTCAGGAATGAAACGAAATAGGCCCATCCCGCATGCATTCGGCCCGGCCGTGCGTAGGCCGCCGCATAAGCTTTGCGATCCGCTTCCGGAATCGAATGCGTCTTGTCGGCGGCAAAATCATTCCAGAAGTAATCGAAGTAGGTGCGCTCGCGACCTTGAACCAGCGCCTCCGGCCGAGCGACTTGGCGAGGTCATGAATGCGGATGGCGGCACTCTTCATATCCAGACCGTCGGCGGGAATGTCCGAGTCTCCGATGCCGGGCAGGTCTGGCGCGATTACGGTGAAGCGTTCGGCCAGAACGGGAATGATCGGCTTCCACATCAGCGACGTCTCCGCATAGCCGTGCAACAGTATGAGTGGTGTACCGTCGCCGGCCGTCATGTAATGCAGCTTGACGCCATTCACGTTTGCGTCACGCGAGGAGATCGTCGTCTTTGACGCGTCAGCCCATGAAGAGGAAGAGATGAAGAGTAAGAAGGTAAGCACGGCTAGCATGTGAAACCACTTTAACGCGCGGTTCATAGAGGAACTCTCCCGGAAGACAATTTGGATAACGATCTGCAGCCTTCTTCTCTGTTGCTTACTCGCAGTTGGAGAACCAGCGTATTCACAGACACCTCCGTCGCCCCACAGTCCAGATCGTGGGTTGCCGCCATTCTACGGTTACGCCCGAGTGCAGATCACGCCGCCGCTTGTTGGCTCTGCTTGAAGAACGCCAGCAAGTCGGCGTTGACCTGATCCTTCAGCGTAGAGCACATCCCGTGCGGCGCACCGGGATAGACTTTCAGCGTCGCTCCCTTCACCAGCTTGGACGAGAGCATCGCCGAGGCGCCGATCGGGACGATCTGGTCGTCATCGCCGTGAAGAATTAATGTCGGCACGTCGAACTTCTTCAGGTCTTCCCTGAAGTCGGTCTCCGAGAAAGCCTTGATACAGTCGAACACGCCCTTGAATCCCGCCTGCATCCCCTGCAGCCAGAACGAATCCCGCAACCCTTGCGAAACCTTCGATCCCGGCCGGTTGGCACCATAGAACGGCGCACTGAGGTCCTTGAAGAACTGTGAGCGGTCGGAGAGCACGCCGTCACGAATGCCGTCGAACACATCCATCGGCAAGCCCCCAGGATTGGCCGCAGTCTTCAGCATCAACGGCGGCACCGCCCCAATCAGCACAGCCTTGGCAACGCGCTTCGTACCGTGGCGCCCGATATAGCGCGCGACTTCACCCCCGCCGGTTGAGTGGCCGACATGGATCGCATCCCTCAGTTCGAGTGTTTCGACAACCGTCGCCAGGTCGTCCGCATAGGTATCCATTTCATTGCCATTCCAGGGCTGGCTCGATCGGCCATGGCCGCGGCGGTCATGGGCGACGCAGCGGTAACCGCGCGAAGCCAGAAAAAGCATCTGGTCTTCCCATGCGTCCGCACTAAGCGGCCAGCCATGGCTGAAGACCACGGGTTGTCCCGTGCCCCAGTCTTTGTAGTAGATTCGCGTGCCGTCTTTAGTCGTAATCGCGCTCATAAGATTTTCTCCTTAAGGTTTGGTCTGTGGAAGCCGAAGCCGCCGCGCGAATGGCGGCGACCGTCGCCGACGGATCCTCTCGATCCGAAGCCGGCGGACAGAATTGTGATGGATCACGCCGTGCGGACTGGCGGGATGTGGAACTTTTTCACTGCGAAAATTGTCGACACGACGAAGAGCGCCATAACCGCCAGTTGCACAACCAAAAATGGCGGTTCTTTCTGCGTCGGAGCTAACGCCTTCAGCGCCGGCACCTTCATGAAGGCTTGTACAATCCCAACGAACACGTTGAAATAAAGCGCAACCGCGGCGCAGACCACGTAAGTCCCACGCCACGCGCCGGCCAGATGCATGGCGTAGCGCGCCAGAATCGCAACGGCCAACACGACGAGCGAAATGACTCCGACCACATGCGAAGGCAACAGATGCTCGAACGGAAAAAGGAATCCGGTCAGACTCGTCAGGACGGTGGTCACGAGAAAGACAGCGGTCCAGCCATCAAGTCGTTTCCCGGTGACCAAGCCATACAGGACGATGAATCCCGAGCCAATCCCTACCAGGCTGATCAACACATGCAGGAGAGTGAACGTAGATGTCGTCATCCCCAGAATCATGACGCACCTCCTTTTTCTGTGGCAAGATTCTAAGAGGCAGATTCTACCGCTACTCTTTAAATTTTGTTTTTATTTCTTATTTCAGGGAATAACGACGACGAGGTAACCAGAAATGTGCAGGAATATCAAAACCCTTTTCAACTTCGATCCCCCCGTAACTCCCGAGGAGGTTCGAGCCGCCTCCCTTCAGTTCGTGAGAAAGATCAGCGGCTTCAACAAACCGTCCCAGGCGAATGAAGCTTCATTCGCGGCCGCGGTCGATGAAGTCGCCGCCATCTCGACTCGCCTCCTGCGTTCGCTCGAAACCAATGCGCCGCCGAAGAACCGCGAAGAAGAGACCGCCAAAGCCAAGGCCCGTGCTGCCGTGCGCTTCGGTTCTTGAGTCTTACGGGGGTCCCCGGCAGAATATTTTCGGGGACTCCGTGGCATGAAGGCCGCCTACTGTTCCTCAGAAACCGGCACCACCGCCAGCTGCACGCTCTTCCGCTCGCCCTCACCCAGGCGCAGCCCTCTTCCCTGCCCTTCACACCTCCGGAGAAATTCCGGATTGTAGTACGCCTCACCCTCCACGCTTTCCCACGCGAGCACTGTGTACGAGCAGGACGAAATGCCATGCAGTATGAAGCGCCCGCTCTGATCGCTAACCGTCTTGCGGAAGCGATCCGCGCGCGCGCGCAACCGCGTTTCCGGCACGGCCACCACGACAGCATTTGCGACGGGATCGCCCTTAGCATTCAAGACCACGCCATCGACCACCGCTCCATCTGCACTCGCAACCAGATCGATGGTCGCAGCCCCGCCGTTGATGCTAAATCCTGACTCCGTCACGTCGCGGCCTCCCACCGTCACTGACTTGAGGAACCAGTCGGGACTCGCGCCTTCATCGCCAGAGAACTGGATGTAGTACTGTCCCGCAGGCACGTTCTTCCACTCGAAACTGCCGTCCGCGCTCACACGCACGACCTTGGAAAAACCTTCGATCAACGAAGCCACCGCATCGTCGCCGTCGGCCGGGATCAGAGAGAGAAACACCTGGCTGGGTGCGAGCCTTCCGATCGCGCGATTGCTCTCAAGACGAAGCCGCCCGTGAACCCATGCGCCCGCCTGCGGCACCAGCCGCAAACCCTCGACGTTGCCTCCAGTGACCTGCAGCGACTGTCGCGCCATCATGGGCACCGCCGTGTCGCTCACCGTCGCCACGACCGTGTAGGCTCCCGGCGAGACATCCCGCATCTCGAAGCTGCCATCTTTGCGAATCTCTACGCCATTCAGTGTCCAATTGAGGTCGCGTGCCTGCAACATAACCGCCCCCGAAGCTCCTCGCGGCAAGTTCACAACCGAGCCGCGGACAATCACGCTTGGGCTCGGCGTCAGCGAGAAGCTCAAGGGGAAATCGTCGCCTGCATGTAACTGGATAGGAGCCGCCTGGCTGCGATCCTTCGTGCCGGGATAGTAGGTCCTCGTGTAAGAACTGACGGGCTTGCCGATGGTCTCGCCAGCCGCCGCATTGCGCGCATCCGACTCCGCATTGCCCCCGGCATCGATCAGGCTCTTGAAGTTCGGCGGAGGCGTCACCGACACAAAGTAATTTCCCGGCGGCAGCCCGGCGATGCGGTACTCGCCCAGATCGTTGGTGCGCTCCCCTCCGACCGGCTCCCAGTGGCTGCGCCCGGAAACGTACGTCTCGCGCAGGACCGTGACCTGCGCCTCGGGCAGAGGATCGCCATCTTCGTCGGTCACGCGGCCTTCGACTACCGCGGCGGCCTGCAAACGAATCAGCACTTCTCTGAGTTCTTGCCCCGCGCTCAAAGTCAGCACGCGCCCTGTGCGCTCGGCAAACAGCCGATAGCGTCCGGCCGCGATGCCCTCGATATGAAACCGCCCGTCTGCACCGGTGGTCGCGGTGTAGTTTCCGCCCTCGCTCTGGTTCTCCGCGATGAGTTCGATGAGCGCCTTCTTCACCGGCTCGCCGCTGGGATCCTTGGTGACGATGCCATCCACGATTCCAAGCAATGCCCCCGTCGCCGGGCGCGCCGGCGCAGCCGTCTGCGCGAAAACTGCATGGGCTATCAACAGAGCCAGCAACAGTGATGCGTGTATGGGCTTCATCCGGTGGCGACGGGGAAGGGTCATTTGCGGCCGGGAGGATCGGCCAGGGACGCTCAACTCAAGCTGATTCTATCTCGGGTCGCGGGACTGCCCAAGAACCAACTGCAGCGGGCTGGGATATATATCTGGAAAATAAAAGGGAGCTTTTGGTAACCTACCTGTTTTCAGGGAGTTATCGTGGCCGAACCCTCCCGCCTGACGTGGTTTTCGAGGGTAACTCTCTCAGCGTGATCAGAAGTTTCCCCAAGGATGTCCAGGAGAACCTGGGAGGCGATCTGCGGCGGTTGCAGAACGGCGAACGTCCCCTTGATTCGGGTTCTATGGCTCCGCTCTGCCGGGTGTGTTTGCGTTGCGCGATGAGGACAAAAATACTTGGTATCGGCTGCTTTACGCCAAGTTGGGCGGTGTGGTCTATGTGCTCTATTGCTTCACCAAGAAGACCAACCAAACCCCCAAAGGCGACGTCGAGATCGGACGCAAACGGTTGAGCGATTTGAAGAGAAGGCTGGCAAAGCAGAAGAAATAGAACCAATCGTGAGTATGGGAAGAGGATCATTCGCATGGCGAAAAATTTGTTCGAGGACCTGGGATTCTCGCCCGAGGAGCTGTGGCGCTCAAACTCAAGACCGATCTGCACGCCAAGATTGTGAAGTGTGCAGCCCGCTACTCGCAAAGGCAACTGCAAACCATCCTGGATGAGTCGCAGCCCAGGATCAGTGATCTGTTGCGGGGCAAGATGTCCAAGTTCAGCCTGGAGATGTTCGTGATCTACGCCGAAAAGCTAGGACTACACACGGGGATCAAGACCAAGAGGGCTAGGTCCCGTTGTGGCCGCTGCCGTTCGTACCACAAGTCCCGCTGGCTGTGTTCCCAAGCCAAGCTGACGCTGGACGAGCACAACCCCTTGACTACGCCCCGTCGCTGGTGCATAATTCGCACCGTTTTGGCAGAGTCAGCCGCTCTCAACATTCCTCGTTGTTCAAGCGACTTTGCTCTGCTCTCCTAGGCTGATCGCCCGTAGGAACCGGTCGGGCCCGCAAGTCTGTCGCAAAAAGGGGATTTCGTCCGATGGAATCAAGCGCGCTCGGGCACCTCTACGCCATTGAAGTACGTTACTCGCCGACGATTTCCTACGCTACTGTAGCTGTTCGCAATCGGATTCCTACTGTGCGAAACACTGTCGGGCACAGGGGGATTCTGAAGGAGGCAACATGAAGATCTTCGGAGTCAGACGGTTTTGCGTCCTCTTTGGGGTTCTGGCCTACGCAGTCCTGACACTCTTATCCGTCGCCAACGCCCAGTGGCGCGTAGCTGCAGGTGCACAGAGCACGGACAAGGGAAGGCAAGCGCTGGCCTTTCTACCTAATGAAATCTGGATTCACGCCGGGGACAACGTTACCTGGACGGCGGAAGCTGACGACATCCACACCATCACATTCCTCACGTCCGGACAGATTCGCCCGGATTTCTCCGTCGGGTGCCCGGGATTTTCTGCCAGCGGCTCGTCATTTGATGGATCAACGTGCGTCACCGCTCCCCCTCTGGTTACGGGACAGACATTCAATGTGGTGTTCCCCACACCGGGTAACTACAAACTGGTCTGTCTGGTTCACGAAGATATGACGGGCGTGGTGCATGTTCTCGATCCTTCGGTTCGTCTTCCGCATGATCAATCTTTCTACGACAAGCAAGCCGCTGATCAGCGTCGCGATCTGCTCGCCGATACAGATGCCGATCGCGATGAGGGTCATGCCCACGAGCATCAGCATTCTCACAATTCCGTGAAAGTCGGGATCGGTGAAGTGATCGAGACTGGCGGAGGGCACCAGACCAGGTCGGTGATGCGATTTCTCCGCTCCGAGACCATCATCCACGTAGGTGAGACAGTAGTTTGGACGAATCATGATTCGGTCACGCCGCATACCATCACGTTCGGGGTTGAGCCGGAGGACCTCTTCGATCCTTCCGCCAATGTGACTGTGGATGCAGACGGTGCGCGGCACGCCACCATCAGTTCAGCTTCGGACAACGTGCACTCGGGATTCATTGTCTCCGCGCCGCAGGAGCGCCTTGGTCTTGCACAGGCGCCTTTAGGAGTTACGCGGTTCCGGGTTACTTTTACGAAACCAGGGACGTATCCATTCATCTGTGCCCTTCATGATAACTTGGGGATGAACGGACAAATCATTGTTCTTCCGTAGGCGATTCGCAGACGTTGGGGAACGCCCCATCTGTCCCCGGATTTGTCCCCCGGATTTCGTGGTACGCCCACCCTTTCGCAAACTGCGCGAAAGGACGGGCCACCCAGGTGCGAACTAGCTTCAAAAGGTGAGCCACCCGCCAACCTCTTTAGACTTGTCCGCCGACGGCTTCTCCTCCAACGCCTTCCCGCGGCCGCGCATAAAACAGGACCGCCGCCAACGCCAGCCTGACCAGCGCTCGTCCCCAGATGAAATACGCCGGATAGATCCCGCTGAGCAGCTTGAGCGACAGCAGCGGCGTGATGCTCAGGATGCAGAGACCCACAATGAGCGCGTCGAGGATGGCGACGTTGCGCGCCGGGTCGCGGGCGGCGAGAAACAGCATCACGCTGAGCATGAGCATCATGCCACCCACCTCCTTCAGCAATGCCAGCAGCAAGCTGGAAACCTCCGCTTCGGGAGGATGCATGAACACGCGCAGGATGAGCGGCTTGCTGCTGAGGATCATGAACAGACCTCCCACAGCGATCAGCGCCGACACAACCCGCAATCCGAGCGACAACCCACGGTAAGGTGGCCTTGACATAGATAGGTCCTCCTTGTTACGGCGCGAATATATCACGCGGGTAAGGACGGGCCTGTCTGCGCGCGGTGGCCCACCTTTTGTGAGCCTAGCACGAACCCGGGTTGGCCCATCCCTTCGGCTTCGCTCAGGGCAGGCTCTTGCGAGATTTTCGCAAGGGTGGGCATTCTACTGCTGCAGTCAGCTTGGCTTTAAGAACACAAGCAGCGGGACGAGAGAGGTAGGATGGCGCTACTCTTTGTTTTCGACAATCATCACGCAAACGAGCGAGAGGACGAAGCCCATACCGAACAGCAGTACCCCAACGATTACGTGACTCTGAGGTGGCGCTGGTTTCTCGACACTTAGCGCATTGACTGCCAACTCATGAAGGTCTGAAAAAATATACAAGAACGCGAATACGAGCATTCCAATAAGATTCAGCCT